>Ga0209181_10001949_pt1 | contig 34481 bp, 24 predicted proteins | sample MAT05_FD_187208 | JGI IMG/M metagenome (GOLD analysis project Ga0209181, IMG submission 187208) | Freshwater microbial communities from Lake Fryxell liftoff mats and glacier meltwater in Antarctica - MAT-05 (SPAdes) (version 2) | ecosystem: Environmental > Aquatic > Freshwater > Ice > Liftoff... | reverse complement strand
CCGCCCACCTATCCAGTTTTTCTTCCAGCACCAGCTTATACATCAGACATCAAAAAATCAGACATCAGACATAGCAATCTATTTTACACTATCCGCCCACCTATCCAGTTTTTCTTCCAGCACCAGCTTATACATCAGACATCAAAAAATCAGACATCAGACATAGCAATCTATTTTACACTATCCGCCCACCTATCCAGTTTTTCTTCCAGCACCAGCAGTGGCAAGCAACCACTGTCTAATACCCGTTTATGAAATTCCCCAATGATGAATTTGCCGCCTAATTTTTTGCTGTATTTATCCCGCAGTTCTTTTATTTTAAGCGCCCCTATTTTGTAAGACAGTGCCTGGCCCGGTATCGCCATATACCGCTCAATCTCAGCCGTGGCGCCATCTTCACTTACAGCTTCATTATCCATCATGTATTTAATCGCCTGTTCCCGTGTCATCCCCTTGCTGTGTATGGCGATATCCACCACCAGCCGGATGGCACGGTGCATCTCATCTCCCAATGCGCCCATGTGTTGATATGGATTTTTATATAACCCCAATTCACCACCCAGGCTTTCACAATATAGTGCCCAACCCTCACCGTAAGCGCCATACCATTTATACCGCCGAAATTCAGGCATTGTGGTATCTTCCATCTGCAACGAACTCTGGTAATGATGGCCCGGTATCGCTTCGTGCAAAAAAGTGCTTTCCATGCCCGAAGTAATATTAAATTTGGTGGCATCGGTAATGGGTACATAAAACCTGCCTGGCCTTGATCCATCAGCCGTTCCCTGTGCATATTCGATGCTGGCACTGGCCGCTCTGAAGGCCTCTGTTTGTACAATTTCAAAATTACTTTTTGGAAATAAAATAAAATATTTATCCAGGGCGGGTTTGATAATATCATAAATATGCCGGAATGAATCCAGCACGTCTTCCGGCTTCTTAAAAGGCATAAACTGCGGATCAGTTTTCATAAATTCAAAAAAAGAACGCAGGTCACCTTTATACCCGCTGTTGTTTTTGATGGTTTCCATCTCTTGAGTAATTCTTTTTACTTCCGCCAATCCTGTGTTGTAAATTTCATCCAGGCTCTTATCGGTAGTCGTCCAGTCTTTTACGCAAACCCGGTAATACTCCGCTCCACCCGGTAAGTCTCCCACCCCGGATGAACTGCTTGCCACCGGCAGGTATTCCTCTTTTAAAAAGACCGCTATTTTTGTATGCGCCACATTCAATTCGTTTTTGATAGCGGCCTTATATTCACTGGTCAGTCTTATTTTTTCAGCAACTGAAAAGGTAGCAGGAAATTTTTTAACGGGTCCGTAAAAAATGCTTTTAGTTTCATCGGCATTAATTAAACCGTTGCAGATATTGATCATTTTTACGACGAGCGATATTGGCAAAACATAATTGGTTGCCATACCTTGTTTAAAATTATTGATGGCAGTATCGCACCAAACCGTATAGGCATGAACTCTTTTGAGCCAGTTGTCATAATCGGTCACTGTTTTAAAAGGCTGGCCCGATTCACCGGATCCAAACTGTCCCATTGCCAACACTAAATTTGCAGAAAGTGTGTTACCGGCATCGCCCATTTGGGTAAACGGAATTTTCCAGGTGTCGTATCTGGCTCTTTCCAATTCGGTTGAAATATCAAAGGAAAGTATTTTATAACTCAGGGCATCCTGCTCATTCATTGCCCCGGCATCATATCCTTTTAAACTATCTGCATAGCGTTGATAAAACTTTTTTAACTCATCCCGGTAAGACTGCGTACCTGAATTGGGAAACCGGTCATTCATACTGTTATCTCCAAAAACGGTAGCATCCAGCGGCTTCAATACCAGCAGGTCTTTCCAATAATGCTGCAACATTGCCTGGAATCGTGCCGGGTCGAATTTCTTTTCTTCATGCAGGATACATGTTGTAAATGATAAAATAATAATTGTTAATAACTGTAGTCTGAAAATAGTCCGAAACATGCCTGGTAAATTGAGAAAGTGAATATCGGTAAAAAGTTCACACACAAGTTAAGTAAAGAAGTGCACGATAAAAATAGACTCGTACAAATATTTACGTGGTGCTTCAGCATGCTTTGGCGGCACTGCTAACTTGAAACTGATTACAAGAAATGAAATCTTAAATTTGCACATTAAACTTTAAAGCAAAATAAAATGAATAAGAACGGAGCAATTGTCATTGTTGAAGATGACACGGACGACCAGGAAATGTTTACTATGGTATTTAAAAAACTCAATTGCCAAAATGAAATTGTTTTTTTCAATGATGGACAAGACGCACTTACCTACCTGACTGCAAAAACCAGCGAACCTTTCATTGTTTTTTCTGACATCAATATGCCAAAGTTAAATGGTATGGAACTAAGAGAGCAAATTCATGAAAACGAGGATATACGACTAAAAACTATCCCTTACTTATTTTTTACAACAAGTGCTGAACAAGGAGCTGTTATTGACGCTTACTCAAAATCCATTCAAGGATTTTTTGTTAAGCCTTCAAGTTTCCAGGAATTAACGGAGCTAATTAAAATTATAGTTGAGTATTGGAAAAACTGTATTTCTCCAAACTATGTTAAGTAACATGAACATAGAAGGGAGAAATTGATTCTAAATTTTAAGTAGCAGTTTTACTGTATTCAAACTTCACAGCTTTGCAACAGGGCTAACAAGAATACATACAAAAGTATTGCCGCAAGTGGGCCTGGATATTGGACCAATCGGCTGCAAATTACTATAACAGCAGTTTTCGGCAGACGAATAAACCAGAGATAATGGAAAATTTAAAAATGGGGTTGTGCAGGGTATAGGGGTATATGAACAAGGAAAAAATTCAATCCTTTTTTTGTTTCGTCAACCAGGTGTTAAATAAAAATGGGGGCAGGATACAATATCCCGCCCCCATTTAATCATTACCCTATGAAAACAAAGCACAAAGATAAAGTGGGACTTCCCTTTCACCATTACATAATTTTGGATTTTTGTTGCATAATTTACTGATTTACCTTTTTCAAAATGTACCAACAGGGTAGATAGTTCCGCAAAATCCGGAAGGATGCCCCGCCACATAACAGGTTGTTGTACATTTAATTTAAGGTGACTACTCAACATGCAGCCCCATCCTCCGGCCATTCACCTGGTGCGCAGCGCTAAATTGCACTGTACGTTACCAACAAGAAGCATTTATCATTAACCGGTAGCTAAAGACGGGTATTAAACCAATGCTCATTTGCCAAAGGAAATCAGACATCAAAAAATCCAACATCAGACATTGAAATTCTACTTTAATTTGGCATACGCATCTGCCACCACATTCAACTCATTTGAACTGATGGTATTTTTTCCTTCATCAATGACGATCCTGTAACGAAAACTAACCGACTCGCCCTTTTTAAGCTGAAGATTCTTAAAACTTTTACCATTGCTAAATATTTTTTCACCCAAGGGATTTGCAGCAAACAAACCATAACCACGGGCATGCCAGTAAGTGGGGTAATTAGGGTTCAGCGGGTGATCAATAATTGCTACACTGATTGAATCATTGCCCATTTTACCATATAGTTTGCACCAACGCCCCCGGGTACTCCACACATCATCGCCTACTTTTCCCACATTTGAAATATAATTACCGTTTGGTATTTTATCCGTTCCCCCTTTTACAATCGTCACATTACCTTTATCATCGGTAAATTTTTGATCCTTATCTGTAGGCATTTCCAACGCGTGCGCCAGCCTGATACCAAGCAAACCATCCTTTGCATCTGTAAACAACGCATCTGTATTGGCTGTTAAAGTGGTTACCCGGTCAATGATACGTTGATGGGTGGTACCACTAAATTCAAAGCGGGTTGTTTCTTCCAGCAACACTTCGTTTTTTTGATTGGTCCAGTTGGCATGATACGCTAATTTGCCTTTTTTGCCACTGGTAGATTCGATGATACGATCGGTTTTTATCCAGCCATACAAATGCTTTTTAGCAGCAGGAATGGCATAAGAATTATTCCAGAAATCAAGTCCGTTTAAATTCTCAAAATTCAGCCAAATCCCTATATGATGCGGATGATCCGTAGGATCGCCTGGTTGGGGATTGAATGGGAAACCCCTGGTAACAACGGTGCCATTGGCCGAACGAACAGGATACAACACAGGCTTTTCCAGGCTATCAGGAAACAAAAAGCTGGTAAATAATTTTTCACCAACAAAGATGTCTACTTTATTTTCCGTTGTTGATTTTACCAGTTTTACCAGTTCCGCCTTTTGAGCAACCGAGCTGTAAAACATAATACTTAAAACAAAAAAGGGCAGGATACTTTTTAAGAAGTTATTCATTACAGTCTGGTATTTTTTTATAAAATATTTTTATTAGATGATGGTTGAAGGTTGATGGTTGATGGTTTGATGGTTGATGGTTGCTTGATAGTTCATGGTTTATAGTTGAAGTCCTACTGACCTCATTTATCACTCATTACTCATTACTCATTACTCATTTTTACTCATTCATTTTGTAAATATAACTCAGTTCACTGCTTTAAATAATAGAAATAAAGGAAGAATATTTGTGCTCCACTTATTTACTTTTAGTGAATCATTGGCAGGGTTTGGTAGCTACCGGGGTGAACAAATACAACGGCCCGTATCCGGGAAACTGGTTAGATAGATTATGCCCCTATGACATACAAAAAAAGAAAAGGCACCTATTAACTGAAACACATTTACAGGGATAAAAAGAACATCCGCATTTTAACCGAAACTTTTTAATTTTTAATAGTGAAAAAGAATTACATTTAAATTATTATCTGATCAGCTATCCAACAAACAATTGAGCAGCGATCTGGCGACTGAAAAAAACATACACTGAAACCCGAACCTTGACAGGCGAAGAATAACTATCGAAATCAAATACCCTCTGAACAAGGCCAAATATATTCATTGCCAATAATTCTAAATTATTTTTTTTGCCGGTTCTTCATATTAACCATATTTGATGAAGGCCTATATTTTAAAATTCGCATTTAGTACAATCCCGCAAGCCGCTACCCAGGCAAAATTAAAAGGTTAATAAGATCCTCCCCAAAGTATCACCTGTTACAAAATCGTTTCGCTAATAATCTTCTATCCCTGGCAAAAAACTGAATAAGACAGCCAGGTAATATGGCCGTAGCTGAAAATTTTATCTTAAAAATCTTTTAGTAAACTCTGAAATAATGAACCCTTCGTTCACCTCCGAACAGATAGAAAAACTTATCCCGGTTTTAACTGAAAAGCAGAAACAGGAGATCATACTCTTCCACCAGGTTTATGAAAAATATGAAAATATCTTTTCCCGAAAAAAAACCGATCATTTAAAAGGCCATCCTGTTTTTGGCAAACTCAGCAGCAATATACCAAAAGAAGTTTCCCAGAATAATGACCGGTTATCATTTGCGCTCCAGCATGATGCAATCATACATAACAACTGGAAGCCATATATTGAATACCACGTTAAGAAAGGGATTGGTTATGCGAAAATGGGTATAGATTTTAAATCGTGGTTTGACCTGAATGTAATGATGAAGCATTACATTACTCCCTTTCTGCATCGGGAGTATAACAATAGCGAAGCATTTCTTTCCTCCTTAAATGGAATGACCCGCTTCCTGGATTTTGCGATGGCAATAACAGCAGAAGCATACCTGCAGGAAAAAAAGGGAGTTATTCTGAAGGACCATGAAGAAATCAAAAAGCTGAATGAAGAACTGGAGCAGAAAGTGATCAACCGTACGGCGGCGCTGCAAAAAAGTAACGACCTTTTTTTCTATTTATTTGATTTTAATCCGGCCATTATTATCATTAGTCAAACGAACGATGATAAAATAGTGAAGGTAAATGATACCTTCCTCCAGCTATTTGGGTTCAGTTCCAGGGATGATGTTGTAGGCAAAACTTTCCAGGAACTGAACATTTTATCCCACCCTGAACAAAGAAATGACATTGCCCAACAGTTGAAAGATAAAATTACACTCGAAAACTACGAATCAGAAGTGCGAAATAAAAATGGCAGCCCGGTTTGGCTATCTTCCACTTATAAAAAAATAGATTTTAACAGCACTGCATGCATTTTTTCGGTTTCAATAGATATCACAGAAAGAAAAAAAATAGAAGAACAATTGAAGCTGGTAAACAGGGAACTCGAAGCATTTAGTTATTCTGTATCGCATGATTTGCATGCACCGCTCAGGGTGATCAAGGGAATTGCCCATATTTTGAATAAAAAATATGCATCCAAGTTGGATGCTGATGGAATCAGTATGCTTGACCTTATTATGGATAACGCCAAAAAGATGGGTGACCTGATTACTTCCCTGCTGGAATTTTCGAAGCTGGGGCTGAAGGAATTAACAACGTCCGAAATAGATATGACCAGCCTTGTTTTGCAAATAATAAAAGAACAGGAACAGGATCTTCGTTTAGATGAAATTGAATTTACTGTACATGTACTACCCGCTGCAAAAGCTGATAAAATATTGATTGGGCAGGTTTGGTTTAATTTAATTTCAAATGCTATAAAATATTCAAAACACACACTGAAAAGAAGAATTGAAATCGGGTCGTTTTATGAAGACATGCTGGTGGTTTATTATGTAAAAGATAACGGTGCCGGATTTGACATGGCAAAGTATGAACAGCTCTTTGGTGTTTTCCACCGCTTACATACACAGGAAGAGTTTGAAGGCACCGGCATTGGCCTGGCGAATGTAAAAAGAATCATTAACCACCATGGAGGAACCGTATGGGCTACTTCAACGTTAGATGAAGGCGCCTGTTTTTATTTTAGTTTGCCGGGTGAACCGGGTAGCTTGCACATTACTTAAACCTAACGTCTAAAAAGATTGAACCGCCGGATAAAGTAATATAAAACCAGGGAAATTGCTACTATACAGCATGCCTTTGAATAATACTACAGGCACCTACCATCGAAAATTCATTTTTTGCTTTTGTAATAAACCAGCGGTTTGCATATCGGCTAAATCCTAAAAAATAGCGTTTAGGGCAAAAAAGTGGGAGATCCGATGTAACTATAACATACAAAATCTTTACTCATAATTAGCTGGCTGCCAGGATGCAGTCTTTTTTTACTTCATAGTCTTATATCGTATATATTTGTGATAGTGGCAATTTTAGGACACATCAAATCACAACAACATTCCAAATAATAACAGAGACATTTACATAATGCACGATAATTTAATTAATACATTGAGCCACATAGTAACATTAGAGCCTAATGAAATAGAATTCATAAAAACTGCTTTCAAAGAGATTCATTTTAAAAAAGGAGACTTTTTTCTTAAAGCGGGAGAAATAAATAATAGATTAGGGTTTATTCAAAAAGGACTAATAAGATATTTGGTGTACAAAAATGAAGAAGAATCAACTTTGGAATTTAGTAAAGAAGGCGAATTTGTTGCAGAGTATCAAAGTTTAGTCCAAAAAAGTCAATCCATACAGAGCATACAAACAATTGAGGCTACTACAATGCTTGTTATGACAAGTGATAATTTACAAAATCTATACAACCACACACAAAATGGAAACAAAATTGGACGTATTGTAATTGAACACAGATTTAATATCCTGGTAAACCAATTAATGTCTATTTACATGCACGGCCCAGATCAACGGTATTTGCATTTTATTAAAACATATCCGGAATTAGTTCAACGAATACCTCAATATCATATTGCTTCTTATGTTGGCGTAAAACCACAATCATTAAGTCGGATTAGAAAAAGGTTCACTCAATAAATTTATTAACTTGGGTGTATCGCTAAATTATTTTGTATTGAATATTTTTGTACCAATCAAAATAATAAAAAACATGAACACGTCGTCCATTTTGTTTTTCGGTTTACTCCTACTCAATTCTTGTACAAAAACGAAAATACCCCCAGACAATTTTACAACAACAACCATTACTTTACCAACTCATAAGCTAGCAAGTTTTTCTATTATCAAAAATACAAAATACCTCATAGTTTTTGAAACAGGCTTGGGCGATGACCATTCAATTTGGAATCAGAAAAGCCTACCTGCTGCTATTAATGCAAAAGAAGATGTTTTGCTTTATGATAGAGCAGGTTATGGTAAATCAGCAAAAGGACCAGCACCAAGAAATATTGCAAAATTGAGTGACGAACTTGATAGCGTTATAAATAAATTTGCAAATGGCAGAAAAGTAATACTCGTTGGACACTCTATTGCAGGAATGATTATTAGAGATTATGCAATAAAAAACCCTTCAAAAACAGCAGGACTTTTATTTATTGACCCTTCACACGAAGTATACAATAACCCTACACAAGCCCAGGAAGATTTGATTTACAATACATTTTTAAGTAGTAATGGTGCAGACTTTGGAGCAACAATGGAAGCAAGAGAATTAATTGAAGACACACAATACATGACCACACTTTCAAATTTGCCAAATGTACCAGTGATCGTTTTGACAAGTATGAAAGTAGACGCTTCACACAATTCTGCCGACAAACAGCGTTGGTTTAATGCTCACGAACTATTAAAAACAGGTGTGACAGACTTTACTCATATTTCAACAACAAATTCAGGTCATTATATTTTTCTTGAAGAACCAAATTTAGTATTGGAAAACTTGAATTTGCTAATTTCAAAACTACCATAGACAAAAAACTGCCACTAACAATACACAAGCTCAAATCAACATTTCGTTGACAATGAAAGTGACGAATGACTTTCTGGCAATGACGTCTCTACTACTTTTTGTTTGTAACTTACCCAATAAAAGGACCATGACTTAATTAAGCCTTTAGCAAATACTGAGGTTAACACATTACGGGTTGACTAAGGCGCCTTAAAGCATGCCCTTGAATAATGCAGCAGGATCCATCACCGAACATTCATTTTTTTCTTTTGCAATAAACCAGTGGTTTGTATATCGGCTAAATCCTGAAAAATCAGCTTTCAGCGCAAAAAAGTGGAAGACCGGATGTAACAATAACATACAAAATCCATACTCATAACTGGCCGGTTACCAGGATGCAGCCTTTTTTAATTCATAGTTTGATATCATATATATTTGTGTTGGCGGCTATGCAAAAAGCGAACTACTAACATTAAATCGACATGAAAAAAAAACTTATTGATGCCTTTCCTTTTGTATCATACACAAAAAAAACTTATGAGATTAATGATATGCGTGCCCGTTGTCAGCTTTTTTTTGAATGGATGAACACCCGTAGAACAGTTCGCGATTTTTCGGATAAATCCATTCCTGAAAAAATAATTGAAACCATCATTCTTTCTGCATCCACAGCACCTTCGGGTGCACACAAACAACCATGGACATTTTGTGTTGTAAAAAACCCTGAAGTGAAAAAGCAAATTCGTATTGCAGCTGAAAAAGAAGAAAAAGAAAGTTACGAGAACAGAATGACAGATGAGTGGCTTAGAGATTTGCAGCCTATTGGAACTGATTGGCATAAACCATTTTTAGAAACCGCTCCTTATCTTATTGTTGTTTTTAAAAGAAGCTATGAGCTGGAAAACAATCATTACAAACATCAAAATTATTATACAACCGAAAGTTGCGGTATCGCCTGCGGATTTTTGCTTACTGCAATTCATGATGCGGGTTTGGTTGCATTAACGCATACACCAAGCCCAATGAATTTTCTATCCAAAATTTTAAATCGTCCCGTAAATGAGAAACCCTTTTTACTAATCCCTGTTGGTTATCCCGCAGAAGAATGTTGGGTTCCAGATTTAAAACGAAAAAACATTTCAGAAATCTGTGTTTGGATTTAGAATGCGCAACGAACGAAACCTGTTCCCCGGCTGAACTACACAGCAGTTACATGTGGTTTTCTGCTATGCTGGCTAACGAATATATCCTGATCAACATATCGCTATCAGCTACTCTTAAGACTAACGAATAAAACCAACCAAAAGAATATATCTCCGACAATAGAATCAATCGGCTTCTGTTCCGCCTGACGAATCACAGAATATCGGCACATCAGAAACCCATAACGTTTTGCACAGGATGCCGCAAAACTTTCGCAGCGGCTAATTGAATTGGGAAAAGATATCTGGGAAATGGCAGCCTATCCAATGGAAGATCATGGATTTACAAAACCTTCGAGCCGGACGAATGAATACAAACGAATTTTTAAAATATTTGAAACGGTGCTGAAGAAATAAAATTTATTCCGGAATAGTTCTTTCTCCTAAAGGCAATCTAAATAAAATTGCTGCTTTATTGTTAGATTGGATAACCAGGTGCCTGGGCGATAAAAATGCGAAACATAAATTGGTCTTCAAATCGATGTCAACTGTGGATCGGGTGGACGATTTCTATTTGGCTTTTGTTCTTAGCTTGTGCGTTATTTTTTGAATTTGGCTTTAGGCCGAGCCTGTACCATCTATGTTCTCTCTAACCTTTGTCAATGCAAAACGTTAGTCAGAATTTTAAACAGACATTGTCCTATTTTTAGAAATAATAACATGGCTCGTTTCGTAACTTCTCTTCCAGGCTTGTTGTGGCTGACTGCTTGTAGCCAAACTCAACACAGAAATACAAATTTTCCTATTCTAAACCGGTACAGACATTTGATGGAGTTGCGACTGACGACTTAATTTCTGTAAATATAGACACCAACAAAATAATACAACTTACCAAGCAGATTTTAAGTGACCGTTTTTCAAATATTCATAATTTCCTAATAGCTAAAGACCGCTTACCGGTGAACCCGAAAAGATTATGGAGCTACTATTCAATGCAACATAAACAGATTACTTTTGAGTCATCAAAATCTTTGTATATGAAAAATTTTTACAGATTCTTATTTTGCGTGGCCATCGTATTGGCTTTTGCATCTAATCGTGGCCTTAACAAAAGTGAAGTGTTGGAGGATCAGTTAAGAGGCTCCTGGATCCATCAAAGTAGTAATGAAGAGCAGGTATTACTATTTATTGATGGCTATCATACCCGTAGCATATATAGCAAATCACGGAAATTATTTATAGAAACCCGCGGCGGTACTTACGGCATTGAGGGAAACAAATTGAGCATCGCCTATGAATTCGACACAAATGATAAAGAACAAACAGGGCAGTCGATAACTTATGATTGCTCCATTAAAGACGATGAACTGACGATGGTTTTTAAAGGTAAGACATTAACCTATAGAAGGATAGACAATGGTTCAGCACCACTTGCTGGTTTGTGGTCAATAACGGGCCGCATGCAGGATGGAAAAATTGTTCCCATACATCGAACAGGAACCCGAAAAACCATCAAGCTTCTTTCGGGCAATCGCTTTCAATGGGCGGCTATTGATCCGGGAACAAAGCAATTCTCAGGAACGGGTGGTGGCACCTATAATTTTGGAAATGGAAAGTATACAGAACAAATTGATTTTTTTTCGAGAGACAGCAGTCGTGTGGGCGCATCACTTAGTTTTGATGGAAAACTGGAAAATGGCGAATGGCATCATAGCGGCCTGAGTTCGAAAGGAGATAATATCTACGAAATATGGAGCAGAGTTAAGAACTAACGCCAATTAACTAGGCCGATCGATACAGAAAAGCAAGTGCCTGCCACCAATAATGCGGTTATTTTTAGTGACCTTACTATGACAATGAAACTCTCTTTAGTATTACTGATTTTTACTTTGACAAATTGTAACCACAATAGTCAACATGCCGCAATAGACAAAAACAACCGCTAACATGCAACAAATTTTGCAACACTTTACATTTAGAAATTATGTCAATCACAATTGAATCCGAACTGACAGGAATTAAAAAAATAAGCAACGCAGTAGCCATTACACTTAAACAAATGAGAGCCTACGCAAAGCCGGGAATTTCAACTAAACAGTTAGATGATTTTGGTGGAAAAATCGTCAATGAACTGGGAGCAAAGTCTGCTCCGCGTTTTAACCAACGGTTTCCCGGGTTGGACATGTATCAGTTTAAATAATGAAGTTGCCCATGGACTTCCTTCAAGCCAAAAGCTACTCAGGGAGGGAGATTTAGTAAACATCGACGTATCTGCTGAACTTGATGGATTTTGGTCTGATAATGGAGGTTCATTTGTTCTGGGAAAAGATATTAATAGTCATCAACAATTAGTTGACACTTCAAAATATATTTTACATAAAGCAATCAGTAATATCAAAGGTGGCGTTAGAGTTTCAGCAATTGGTCAACTCATAGAAACAGAAGCTAAAAAAGCGGGTTATAAGGTAATTAAAAACTTAACCGGACACGGGATCGGTAGAAGTCTGCACGAAGAACCATATAAAATTGCCAATTACCATGACAAGTCGAATAAAGCCAGGTTTAGAAAAAATTCTGTCGTAGCAATAGAAACATTTATTTCAACCCGCTCAACCATCGCCAATACCCAGGCCGACGGCTGGACATTGATTGGTGATAAAGGAGGCTACGTGGCACAGCACGAACACACCATTATCGAAACGGATGGAAGGGCCATCATCTTAACAGAAATGAATGAAATATGGAACTAAAGAACAAAACTGCTGATAAAACAGTGCAGTATTATGACGAGCCTAAAAATAATCAGGCACGCAGGGACATTATATAAAAGTGGAATAAGATAATGCTTCAGGCAACAAACAGCTGTCGGGGCTGCTGCCAATGACGGTAACGAACAAACCATAGCAGATACAACATGGCAAACATTAATGCCTACGCCGCCTGTGCAGGACTATCCTTCTACTCATAGTGTGTTGGGCAAAGCAGGTGCAACGGTGCTTACATATTTCTTTGGCAGCAATTACGAGTTTGCAACTTTGTCAACTTCTTCTGTAACACCGGATGTATCAAGAACTTTCAAATGCTTTTTAAAAGCTGCTGATGAAAATGCAGATTCAAGAGTAATGGCTGGTATTCATTTTCGCTTTTCCTGCAAAGCCGGACAGGAAATGGGCAACAAGATTGGTAAATGGATGATAGAAAATACATTGAAGAAAGTAAGATAATATTGATACAGTATTTGATGACAAGAGCAGTATCTCCGTTTTGGAGATGCTGCTTTAAAAAAAACGCTTACTCAGTAATTGTAAGAAATTTGTTTGAGATGCATAACAGATATCAACATCAAATTGATATATAATTTAGTTATGAAAAAGAATCTCTTGCCCTTTATTAAGGTGCCATATTAGCGCAGCTAGTAAAAGCACAACAAAAACCAGGGCATAGGCTCATTATCAATCCTAATATTATCCTGTGTTTCAATGCCGGCATACTATTCATTTTATATTTTTTAAGTTTTAGTTTTGAACCTTTAGCACATAGTTGCCAATTTCAATTTGTACTTGTCTTTATAGGAAGAGACGTTTCATATACAAACCAAAAGAAAATTATTGGCATGTCATACAGGAAATGACGTATGGGTCGCAAATTTTCCTGGCGAGTTACCATTTGGGGATGACTCCCCAGGAAATTCATCTATGACAAATCGATGTTGACATGACACTAGAATAACAACAGCAAGTTTCGTTCAACTACAAAGGCATTGCCGGTAAATCCCAACCAGCACGATAGGCATGTTTGATGTACCCATTGGCAGCTTCCTGTGCATTGAATGTTGCATAGCGGGTATTAAAATGCGGATGCCCCTCTATAACTTTAAACTCATCTGAGGTCACGATCTTCAATTCTTCTGTGGGTGAAATATTGGTGAATTTCATATTCTGCCCATCCCATGTAAGCGTTTTATGTAAACCCTGCAATCGAATAGCCATAACGCCCAGTAATACCATTTCGTTGAATGGTCCTGAATAACCAAAGTGCGACGTTCCTTCCACCCGGTTTTCCGGCGACTCTTTACATGCCCTTATCCAGTCTTGCTCGTGCGGACCGTCAACGTAACCAACAGCACCCGGAACTCTTCTCAGGTAAGGTGTTACCTCAGGTTTCCGGCCTGATAAAAGACGTGCATTAAAACCACCGCACCCTGTTATGAGTGTATCTTTCGAACCAACGAAAATACATCCCCCTAGTCCATCAGCCATTAAATTCTCACCTTCAGGCAGTAAATCCGGACGATCAGGAAGCAACCCGCCATCATACCAGTGAACCTTTACTTCCGGCATATTTACTTTGGGCATATTATTTCTTGCCGAAAAAGAAAATTCAACGGTTTCAGCCTGTGGTGCACTTTCTGTATTAATTTTTGTTGAACTTCCCTGTACTTTTTCGGGATACCCCAGTTTTAGTGACTGGTAAACCGGGTCGAGTACATGGCAGGCCATGTCGCCAAAGGCTCCTGTTCCAAAGTCCCACCATCCACGCCAGTTCCATGGCGTGTAAATATTATGGTATGGTCGCATGGGTGCCGGGCCGATAAACAGATCCCAGTTTAGTGTAGATGGTATTGTCATTTTTTCGGTCGGCCTTTGCAAACCTTGCGGCCAGATGGGGCGGTCCGTCCAGGCATGTACTTCTTTAACTTCTCCAATTTCACCATTCCAAATCCATTCACACACTTGCCGTACACCATGGCCGGAGTTTCCCTGGTTTCCCATTTGTGTGGCTACTTTGTGTTTTGCTGCCAGCTTGGTTAACAGTCTTGATTCATATACTGAATGTGTTAATGGCTTCTGGCAATATACATGCTTGCCCATTGACAAAGCCTTAGCTGCAATGCAGGCATGCGTATGGTCGGATGTAGCCACCATAACTGCATCAAAGGAATTCGCCATTTCATCAAACATTTTTCGCCAATCCATATAACGTTTGGCTTTCGGAAATGAGTTGAAACACTTTCCTGCATATTTCCAGTCTACATCGCAAAGCCCCACAATGTTTTCGGTGTTCATACCAACCAGGTTCGGATGACCTTTTCCGCCAATGCCTATTCCAACTATATTCAACTTATCGCTGGGAGCTTTGTGTCCGAGGCCACTTACGGCCAGGCTGGGTATAATAGTTATACCTGCCGTTGTAATAATTGTATTTTTCAGAAATTCGCGTCTTGAGTTTATTGACATAACGTTATCCTTTAATGATTAAATTTCTTTGGTCTTAATAATACGATACAACACCTTGGCTCCGTTGGTTTGAAAAGATATGTGTCCTTCATTCTTTCCCTACCAGTTGCCCTGCTGCAGCAGCAATAGCTATTGATTGCGGAGAGATCATTTTACCTACAACACCGCCAGAAACATTTGCTGACACAGATACTACAGGGTCAACACCAATTGAAGTAGCTGTTGCATACTGAAGTTTTGCAAACAACACATTTGCAGAAGTATCGGAGCCTGTAATAAACACACCCAGCCATCCAAGCACAGGAGCAAAGAAAGGAAATAGAAAGCCGGTTTGGGCTAAGGCTTCTGCCATGGTTAAAGTGATGCCGGAAGCATTAACAATGTAAGCAAATCCTAAAACTGCGGCAATGGTAATAATGGGAAATTTTAGCTGGTTGAGTGTAGACAGAAAAATTTTAATACCCTCTGTAAACTTTATCCCTACGAGGGGAATGCTCAATAGCGCCGCAATCAATATAGCTGTACCTGATGCTGACAAAAAATTGAGTTTAAAAACCTGCGGTATTATATTTCCCTTTGCATCCAGAATCACATCGGGGCTTGCCAAAATTTCAAATTGCATAAAACCAATGGAATTGAGCGCATCTTTAATGGGTTGTGTTCCCCATCCAATAACCATAAGCGTAAGTAAGATAAATGGTGAAAATGCTCTGAAAATTTGGCCGGATGTATAGGAGGTATTTTCGTTGGTGATTGGCTGTACCTCACTACTAAACCGCCATATTGTTTTTGGCTTCCAGAATTTTAATAAGCAGATAAGACACAGAAACGATCCGATGCCTGCAATAACATCAGGAAGCGCAGGACCTAAATAGTTAGAAGTAAACCATTGTAACAAAGCAAATGAAAACCCGGAAACAAGTATTGCGGGCAGAACTTCTCTTGCTTTTTTAAAGCCTGATAACAGCACTACCAGGTAAAAAGGAACTATGATAGATATGAATGGCAGCGTTCTCCCCACCATTTGAGAAAGGGCCATTTCTGGAATTCCTGAAACCTGTGATGCAACTGTTATAGGGATGCCGATAGAGCCAAAAGCAACGGGGGCAGTGATAGCGATAAGGCATATACCCGCGGCATATAAAGGATTGAACCCAGGTGAAAAAAGCATGGCAGCAGTAATGGCTACGGGAGCTCCAAAGCCTGCTGTGCCTTCCAGGAAGGAGCCAAAAGAAAATGCGATAAGCAGTGCCTGCAATCTTCTGTCTGCAGTGATGGAAGCCGTGAAATGTTTGATGATTCTCAAACTGCCCGCTTTTGACCGTGAATATTAAACAAAAAAATCGCGTTGATAATGATCCAGCAAATTGGAAATAAACCATACAAACCACCATGTAAGGTTGACAATAAGGCAAATTTTACCGGCATGCCATACACAAACACAGCAATTAGTATAGCGCTGAAAACGGCTATCAGGCTGGCATGATAATCCTTCATTTTTTTTATAATCAATGCCCAGAAAATAAAGATTACCGGCAACACAGCAACCAGGGCCGATAAGGCAATATTATCAAAGGGATCAATCACCTGTGTCCATCTCATTGTTGATATGTTTAGGTATTTTTTCTGACTGATAACTTAATTAACCGGTTGTTATAGCACTTATTGGATTCAATACAGATTCTTGTTATGATTTTAAATAAGCTTATGATAATACAAAAGCAATGTACTGCATTACCGCAAAATGTTTTTGAAATTTCTATCAAAAATGAACAATCGTGATTACCTGTGCGACATAATCTATCTTTTTGTATTTGGATTGGTTAACAACAATACGGATACCTCCGATTTTATACGGCCGATGCCAAATTGATCACTGGCTTTTACAGCTTTTTGTCCATCAAAATGTATTTCTAACAATTTTTCGCTGGCTACAGCATTTTGAAATTCGTCACGAAGAGGGAATAAAATTTTTCGGGATTTTGCATCAATAACCTCCCCGCTGGAAGGATATGCATAACGGCCATCCATACTAAAATTAATCCAACCAGGCATATCCTGCAATGTAATTGTGGTAAGTTGCTGGTAAGGTGCCATTGCATTAAAAACATGCAAGCGCATGTTATATCCATCGCAAACCCATAATTCTTTTTCATCAGGGGTTAGTGCAATTCCATGACTTGGATTGCCATGGCGACGAACAGGCCCCATGTTCCAGCCTTCTACAACAACCCTTGCAATTTTATTTTTAGATTTAATATCACCCACTTCAAAACCAAGTAAACTATCTACAGTAACATATGCCCTGGTTTCGCTGTTATTGACAGTAAAAGGGCGAACATAATTTCCAAAGGGGCCAATCTTACCTTCGATTATATTTGATTTTGTATTTGCCATGTACAACCATGGATTACCTATATCACCCATATAAACGTGATTACCGGAAGCTCCATATAAAGTATTGTGTGCTCTTTTAAAACCATTGATCTTCGTAACTATCCCGCCTGTGTTACAATCCACCACATTCCAGAAATCTTTTTCCAGCGATGGCAGGTACATTGTTTTACCATCAGGCGATATGGACATACGGTCGCATCCCCCTTCAAAGTCTTTTTCCCATATAATTTTTTCCGTGCTAAGGTCAATACGCTGGAGCGATTCCAGTGTACTAATATATATACTGTTCAGTGGCACACTGACAGCAATCCCCTTTACGTTTGAAGGTTTTTTATTAGGATGAAACCCTTTTGTTTTTATCCTCTTCACAAAAGCATGATTATTGTCCATATCAAAAACCAGTATGCCATGCCCTCCAAAACCAAGATAATCTCGAATGCCCGGAGCAGCTACATAGAGATAGTGCTTTATAGCAGCTTTTTTATTTTTTTCAGGTGTAAAGGCAATTAATAAAATAATTGAAGCGCTCAGTAGTACCAAACAAATAATATATTTTGCTTTCATTGGAAATTTTTTAAACAATAGAAATAACTTGTTAAATTTAATGATTTCTTTATTGATGTTCCATACTGTGAGATCTGGTAAATCATAGAGCATCCTTAAGAGCTTCGTTGATCAGTTTAACCCCGTTGATTGTTGCTTTACTCATTAGTATATTACTTATAGAATAATGTCTTTAAGTTATTAAAAGATGTACAAAATATAATATTAAGTTGTAACAGAATGAATCTTGTTTAAAAGCGTTGAAGAAAACTTGGGAGCTTTTTGTATCGAAGGAATGTATTGTACGGCAGATATGGGGTAAAGGAGAGACAATAACTCTTTATTTTTGCAGGCACCTTAGCAAAATTTGAATTAAACAAAGCTGTTGACTGGCTTTACTTTACAGGTCGCCCCCCCTTCCGATCCATTAGTCCGCTTATTTTCAACTGTTGCTTATGCAAGGTGCATTGTTTTTTCTTCTCCAGAAAATGCTAATAAAGCAATTGATAAAATGAATGCTATTCATACCGGGAGCCACAATTCCTGATGGGGCTTACAGAGTTTTATTCATGCTGATTCATCCCATCAGATTAATCCTTACCGGTTTTCCTGGTATATCTTGTGTTACCTGATAACTGACACCTTTCAAAACCAGTTCAGGATTTAGTTTGGATGAAACTTTTATCAGGCAGGATCGAAAGGGCAAAACAGTTATGTTAACGGTTTCTCCGGATGTATAGCTACCCAGAAATTCTTCGGTAGGATGGTATTGCAGCACTTCTACCTTTTCATGACTCTTCAAACCGATTGATTCATCAAGCTTAACAGGTATTTGAATGAATTGCCAGGTAAGATTTCGCAGCGTAATTAAACGGGTTGAATTGTCACCACGGGAAACGGCAAATTTTCCATATCTGTTTTCACGAAGAATGCTTCCATTTACAAGGATATTATTATACAGCCGGTGAATATTATAAATCCGGGCCAATCTTGGCAATTCATCGTCGCACAGTAAAAACGGACTACCATAAATTTCGGGCTACATAATCAGGTTCCGGTTAAAGGCTTGAAGAATCAGATCATCCTCCCAGAAATTTGGACCAGTTGACAAGCAAACAATGGTCTTCTGTTAAGCGATTCAATTGAGGTGGCAATCCACGCAAGAGATTTCCTTCACGGTGGTGTGGAGCGACTTTCTCATTTGTAATGTTCACATCTACGCAGGTTTCGCGGCCTTCCCAAAGAAAAGTTGTAGTTAGTTTCCTGGCCTCCCTGTTCAAAGTAATACGATGGTTTAGAATGATTAAATCGGGTGAATATTTGCGACATTCCAGCATGGTTTCGATGAAATATTTCTGGTACTCAGCACTTAGATCAGAACAACATGCATCAAATTTAAACAGTGCGAAATTGTACTCTCTGCAGAATTTAACAAGCATCGCTTTCCGCTTCATTGCATCCTCCTTTGTCTTCCCATAACCATCCGGACCGAGCCAGATTCCCAAGCGGCAATCGAACGATCTGGCAAGCTTCACCAACGGGTCAAATCCATTTGGAAAACGTTTTTTGAAATGTTCGGTTTCCAAGGAACCATAGGTGGGCAATCCAAATGATTGAGCACAATTGGGCCCCTGATCAATATCACCGGCATCCATCAGGTAAATATCCAGTTGCATTCCGTATTCATCATGGAGCCACTTAAAGAATTTAAGGTTGGTTTCTATCTTCTTTTCATTCGAACCATACCAATTACGGTTGATCCAGTCAAAATAGATTGACTTTGAAGGAGTAAATTCATTGATATTTTGAATGGGTTCGGTTGAGTGTTGTGCTGATATGTGAAAATAATTGAACAGGCACAGTAATAGAAATGCAAGATTCCGAAGATATTTTTTCATAGTAACTATTTTATTCCATTATGAATACCTTACCTGGTTTGTCCGACATTATAAATTCCAAATTTCCACCTGCCATCAATTCCTGATGAGTAATATACCCCTTGTCGTATTCTTTTCCGTTTAGATTTACCTTCTCAATATAAATATTTTGCGGGCTCAAATTGGTAGCTTTAATAGTGAACGTTTTGCTATTCTGAACATTGATAGCCACTTTAGCAAATTGAGGAGTTCCGAAAACATACCTGCCATCAACTGGATTGACCGGATAAAAGCCCATCGCACTGAAAATATACCACGCCGACATTTGACCCATATCTTCGTTGCCGCACAGACCATCTGGATGATTTGAATAAAGAGTTGTCATGATCTGATGAACCCGTTCCTGCGTTTTCCAAGGCGCATCACCAAAGTTGAACAGGTATGCAACATGATGGCTCGGCTCGTTTCCTTGAGCATATTGACCAATTAAGCCACTTACATCGCCAGGGGTATCTTTATCCAGTTTCGAACTTAGCGAAAACAATGTGTCCAATTTATTTACAAACCCTGCTTTTCCCCCCATTCCACCAATTAATGCGTGAATATTTTGTGGTACGAACCAGGTATATTGCCAGGAGTTTCCTTCGACAAAATCGCTGTGGGCATTTACAGCATCATAAGGATCAAAGTCTGGCCTGAAAACACCTTTCGAATCTTTTCCACGCATAAAACCAATAGAAGTATCAAACAGATTTTTAAAGGCCTGACCACGTTTCGAGAAGTAGTTGTAATCGTCAGTTTTACCCATTTTCTGTGCCATCATGGCAATGCAATAATCGTCGAAGGCATATTCCAAAGTTTTGGCAACCGATATAGTTGGAGCCAGATCACGTGGGATGTAACTGTACTTTTTCAGGTACTGAACGTCAAAATCATCCTGCATGGCGCTCTTCTTCATGGCCTGAAAAGCTTTTTCAGCATCAAAATCGCCGGTTCCTTTCAAGTATGCATCCACAATAACCGGAATGGAATGATAGCCAATCATGCAGTTCGTTTCGCTATTGCACAATGGCCAAATTGGAAGCAAGCCGTATTGGTCGTATTGTACCAGCATCGAATTGATGATGTCAGAAGTTTTTGATGGAGCAATAATGGTGTATAATGGATTGGCAGCTCGGAAAGTATCCCATAAAGATAATCCGGTAGATAGGATGAATCCGGTAGCTTTCTGAATTTTGTGATCAAATCCCATATAGCGGCCATCCACATCGCTGCCGGTAAACGGAGCTACACAAGCATGATAAACAGCGGTATAAAATGTTTCTTTATTGGCCTGATTTTCATCATTTACCTGAAATGTCTTCAATGTTTCATTCCAAACCTGGTCAGCCGATTGAACCACTTTATCGAAATCCCAGTTCTGAATTTCTCCGTCTACATTTTTTATAGCGCCATCCACATCTACTCCTGAAATTCCGACTTTAATCATCATTTGCTTATTCTGGGCAATATCGAAAACAAGGTTGGTTTTCACAGATTTCCCCTGAACGTTTTTCACGTTTTCAAGGATTTTACCATCAACCCAAAAGGATGCACTTTTGATTGGTTTCGAAAGTCTGGCTGCGAAAAACACTTCGTGCTGAACCCAATATTTCTCGGTTCCTTCGCCCCACCCTTTCGATCGGTGCGAACCAACAATCAACGTATCATTTATTATTTTGATGGTTCCATCCAGGATTGAATCGGTTTTAAAACTGTGCGCCATATCAATAATCAGATTGGCTTTTTCATCCTTCCCGAAAGTATACCGATGAAATCCGGCACGCTGTGTGGCTGTCAGTTCTGCTTTAATCTGGTAATCGTCTAACACTACCGAATAATAGCCGGCTTTAGCCACTTCGTTTTGATGTGAAAAACGAGAACGGTAGCCCGTTTCAGGGTTTTCGCGTGTTCCGGGTTCAAACTGAACCGCTCCTGTGGTAGGCATCATCAGCACATCGAGCAACTCTCCACGGCCTGTTCCACTCAAATGTGTATGGCTGAAGCCCATGATTGAATTATCGGAATAATGATATCCGGCACACCAGTCCCAACCTTCGTTGTAGGTATCCGGACTTAGCTGCACCATGCCAAAAGGAACTGTAGCACCCGGAAACGTGTGCCCATGGGCAGAAGTACCGATTAATGGTTTTACAAAAGAAGTCAAGCTATCGGATTTTGGTGGTTGGCATGAATTTAAAAGAAAAATTATACCAGCTAAATAGAGAATTGATTTCATTGAATGATTTTATTTTAATTTGTAAAACAATACGGAATGACCAGGAATGGTCACTTTTTTCATGGCACTTGTGTTACCAGATGAGGTTCCCTTCCAAATATCAAAAATCTGTGCATCACGTTTAATTCCAAGCTGTTTCCAATCAACTGGCTGTGTGATTTCTTTCTCGTTCCGGTTAAAGAAAATAATGGCGGTTTCGTTATTACTTAGTTTTTTCGACCAAACTTCAAAATCACTTTCGTCAAATATTTTACTTCCTTGAATACCTAACTTATCCTGATTAACCTGGATTGCATACTTGTTTGTCAGAATTAATTTGGTTTCCTCGTCCATAGCCTTCAGGTCGTTACCAGCCATCAATGGTGCAGCCAGTAAACACCAAAAGCTGAAATGGGCAACATATTCATTGAATTTCATTTTCCCATTTCCAACTTCAAGCATGTCGGGATCGTTCCAATGACCCGGTCCGGCAAATTTTTCAAGACCTTCCTGCAAATCAAGGATGCTTACCCAGCCCATGCCGCCCCAATCACGCTTACAGTCCCAACAATCCTGGATATCGCCGGTAGTACGCCACAAATGACCTACATTTTGAGCCCAGGTCCATGGCCGGCTACTACCCCATTCGCACAAGCTAAAAACGATTGGACGACCACTCTTTGCCAAGGCATTACTCATATCAGTATAAGCCTTAACCGGATCGATACCGTCTGAAAAACACCAGTCGTACTTCAGGTAATCAACTCCCCATTTTGCATAGGTGTTGGCGTCAATCACTTCATAACCATTTCCCCCGGGACGTTTTTGACAGGTCATTTTTCCGGCACATGAATAAATCCCGAATTTAAGCCCCTTTGAATGTACGTAGTCGGCCAAAGCCTTTATTCCTGACGGAAAACGAGTTGAGTCGGCAATGATAGTTCCATCGTTTTTACGTGCAACCTGCCAACAGTCGTCAATTACTATATACTCGTATCCAAGATCTTTCATGCCATTTGCAACTAAAGCATCTGCCATTTCCATGATCAGTTTTTCACTTACATCACATCCGAATTTATTCCAGCTATTCCAACCCATTGGAGGTGTAAGAGCAAGATTTTGCGTTTTTTGCGCAAACAATTCTGCCAGGCAAAACAAGGCAATCGATAGGATAGCGATTGATTTCTTCATAATTGTATATTTTATTATTTATTAAATATTTGTTTTCCGTGTTTCTTAATTTATCATGGAACTATCAATTAAGATCATCTTTGATAAACTGCTTAACAACAACAATCCTTTGATCCGGATTGACCAATGCGGGCAGGTTAGAAGAAGCAAATTTTGTTTTTAAGCATTGTGCACCTGGTTTTCTATGGTTTCTTGCGTTACTTTTTGGAATCCTATTTTGTAGTGTTTCTTTCCAGGGCATTTTTTCAATTGTGGCAACCCATTAAATTTTCTAGATTGCGCAGTAGCAAAAGATGCGATAGCGATGAACAATGTTATTATCAGAATCTTTTCCATCAGTTATATATCTTATTTTCCAAATCCGAATTCTACTTCATTCGCCCAGTGTTCTTTCCACGAAGCGTGGAATGCCCTTGAGTTCTTCTTCGAAACGCTTCGTTCACGCGCCAGTTCTATGCAACTTCCCATGTTTTCGTTGTCGTTTACCCGGAAGGAAAATTTGATAGTTTTTCCTGCATCCAGGGCTTTTTTCACGTCGGGCAATTCGCTCCACGGAATGGCACATTCGGTAATGCGGGTGTTACCTTCGTGGGTAATGGCCAGTTTGCCGTTTTCTACCGGACCATCTAAGGGCGATTTGGGCTGTCGCGGGTAAAAATGTTTTTCAGGCATTCCTGGAACCAACAATCGCCAGATTTCACTGCCGCCGCCATATTCCGCTGCAACCTGATTGAGTGCATATTCATAATCGGTACACTTATAACCGACATATTTGGGCATGGTTCCTTTTGGAGTGGATGCGTATCCATCATCGCCAATCGGGATTACGTTAAAGGCAATCTGCACATTGTCTGTGGCAAAACCCATTCCTGTACTGTTATCCGGCAAAACAGGATCTTTGCGGTACGAAAAATGGCGAACACCTTCAGGCCATTTCAGCGGTGTAAGCACATCATTGTCGGTAGCTTTTGCTGAAATTCCGACAGAAAAATTTGGTTCACTGCCAAAAACCCAGGAGCCATCCTTACCATAAACTCCCTTCCAGTTTCCTTTGGTGTCGAAATCTTCCTTCACCGGGAATGCCGAAACGCCATTGGCACCGGTCGTAGTTTTGTCGAAGAAAACCCCGGCAAGTTTCACATTATACCACCAGTTTCCTTTGAAAGTCACTCTGACGTTGCCCGAAAGTTCGTAAACAACATAACACCCATCCCAAAGTTTATCGCATGTTTTTGAAGTAAGCAGAGCATTGGTATGTAAATTCCAAAATTCGACCTCGGTTTTGTAAGTATCCAGGTTGGGAAGGTAAAATGCAACTTGTGTGGTTTTATCTGAAGGCAAATTGAGGTCGATTCCAAAACCAATATTATTATCATCGGGTTGCCAAAAGTGCATCAAACGGCCTGTTCCATTGGAGTTTTGCAGGGCAAATTGATCATTGTCACCAGCATTCCTTTCTCCGTCTTTTTTTCTGAACGACAGGTTGGCTTCAGGTTTATACGCCATATCGGGATAGAAAAATTCATCATCGTTACGAGTTTCAAAACGATAAGTTCCCGGGTGCGGCGATTTGTCGGCCACCTTTGCGGCAAAATAAAAATACTGATCGTCGTACGCCATATAACCATTGGCCAAACCTTCTGCCTTTTTATCAAATTCTTTAAACGGATACCAGGCCGCTTCGGTAACCGAAAGGCTTGCTTTTCCGGCATTTACAGTCTGCGGAATACAGTTCTTCCATTCATCAAGTTTGCCGTCAATCGTCGGACTCAATTTAGAAATCACATTTACGTGCATAATTTCATGATGAAATGCTTTGCCATTTTTTCCGGCATCGAAAACCAAATCAAGCGGATACGAATTATCAGGTGAGGTTTTTCCTCCGGAAATTTGAATCGAAATAGTTTTCGTTTCATTGCCTTTCAAACTAATTTTTTCAGGAGCTTTCACCATCAATTCGCCCAATTTTACATACAAAGTGGCTGAAACCGGCCGATTCAAAATGTTTGTAATTTGAAGTTCCATCACCGGATTTTGCTCAATGTGGCCAATCATGTCTTTGGCAACAATTTCAACTGGTTCGTAACCTTCAATAACCCCTTGTTTTAAGGCTGAAGTCAAGCGGGCAAACGAGCCTTTTGAACCGTTGGTGCGCAAAAAATAGCCCTGGAATGAAAGCGGAATTTCAATTTGATTTCCTTTGGCCGGAACCTGATTGCCGTAGAAATCGAAGAGTGAAAACGACGGATCGGCTTTAATCGTCATTTTGCCACCGATTAATGCTTTGTAATTGGCAAGTTGTTCCTGAAGTTTTGACCGTTCAGGAGAGTCAGCTGGTAACTGATTGATTTGTTTTCTGATTTCCTCTTTTTCAAAGGCTTCTTTGCTGCCACGGACATTACGGAAGAGAACATTTTCGGCGCCAAAAGCTTCGCCAATATCGCCAATGACCACCACGGTACCGTCGTCTGGATTACTCTTGTAACCATCAAAACACATCACCCAGGGCAATCCGTTTTTAAACAGAAATTCTTTGAAATTGCGTTCGCCAATCATGTGCTGCACTGCTCCCATGGCTGCCGATGGCGACCATACATAAGGAACTGCATCTATCTCTTTAGTGCCATCGGCAGTAAGGATTTGTTTTTTTTCGCCACGTCCTTCATGGTCTCTGGAAATCATGTATCCACCATAAATTCCCATCGAACGGTCATATCCGGCCGATCGGTTGGTAGCAACAACTGTAGCAATTCGATCGTCGGTATTTCCCACCCAACTTTCAGTATCCCAAATCAAAACCCTGCCTTTGTGGTCTTTACGTTCATTCCACTGCGGATACAAACAAGGTGACTCCATGCCCTGATAATGGATGGAAAGAAAATCAAAGATGGGCAAAAAGTCCATTGTGCCATCGCTAAAAAGCTTGTCCCAGGCATTCGAATTAGAATCGCAACCGCCAATCAACACGTCCGCACCTTCTTTTCTGGCTTGTAAAACGCCGTTTGCCATGGCTTTGTACAACTCGCGGTATCGAAGCATATCGCTTTGCCAACCCGAAATTGAAATCCCTTCCCATGGTTCGTTCCACAAATGAACGCCTGTAACACAACCTTTCGGCCAGCCATTGTTAGTACAAATATTTTTTACAAATTGCTGAAAGTCACTATCCAATTCAGGAAGCCACACATAATCCTGCTTGGTTTTCAGGAATACGTTTTTATCATCGAGAAACGACCGTGGATTGCCAAGCGGAATCAATGCCGGACCTTCCATGAACATGAGCAAAACAGTGATGTTATTGTCTTTGTATTCTTTCAGCCGGCGGTTTAGTTTTTCCATTTCAGAAATATAATCGCGGCTGGTGGTCGGAATGTATGAAATTCCCATACGAATGGCCTGAACACCGATCCGGCTCAAAAAGTCGGCGCCAATATCATCCAACGCTTGTTTCGGATACTGGATTGCCTTCGGATTTGGTTTAAAAGTCCGAACAACACTGGTTGCCAATCTGCGGCCAAACTTTCCCAAATCAAATATAATTGCATAACCACCAAGAGTTTCCGGAAGATTTGGTTCCAAATCAATGTTTGTAAAACCATTAGCCGAAATATTTACTTTTATTGATATCGCCTGAATATCAGCAATTTTAAACATTTCAGGCAACCATATATCATTCGGGATTCCCTTTGTTCCATATTGAATAATCTCGACTTTAGCATCAATTGAAATGGGGTCATTGATATAGTTAACAAGCTGGAAAGTGAATTTTGATTTCTCACCAGGCCAAAAAAGATTGGCTGCTGAAGAAGTTCGGATACAGTAAACATCATAATCGTAAAAACGCTGATTGTTTTTAAGATTCAACACCGATTCGTATTTGAGCCAATCTACAGGATCTTTCATTTGGGCTCTCAGGTTTTGTAAAAGTAAGCCACAAAAAACAACTAGAATTGATAGTGTGTATTTCATAATTATTTTCGTTAATTTCTGTTATCATTTCTTTCGGACATCATTAGTTTTCTGACAATTGCACAAAGCTTTGGATTTCCGATTTCTATCTTAACGTTTTCAGGAATTGGCATCAGTGTCCACGTTTCTGAATATTCAAGCGATTCGCCCGGTTTTAAAGATTGATAAACTCCCTGATTTTCGAGCTCGGTATAGTTCTTCCCTTTATCGACGTAAATTTCGATTTCACCCTGTTGCGGAGAATAGTTTCCGGGTTTGGTATCTGGGAATTGCTTGATAAACAGCATTCCGTTGTAACCGTAACCCAGCCAGCCCTCCTGGGCAGTTGAAAATAATTTCTTATGATCCGGAATTGGATTTTTATCAATCGAAATCCAATTAATTCCTTCTTGCTGAAGGTCAATTTTCAAATTCGATTCAGGAACTTTAGCTTTACCGCCATCGGGGTAAAATGCAATTCCGCCGCAGGGAACCCGGGTAACATCCCACGGTCCGACAGCTTTTGGTTTTGTGGAAATATTGCGAATCAGGTATTCGATCCGTATAGAATGATCGCCCACTGGTTGCCAGGTTTTTTCGATCTGAAACCCACTAATCGGATCAGGCTGGCTGATCATTTTCAATAGATCCCCCTTTTGTTCGGCCAGATATTCAATGCTGTCCAAAACAGCAAACGGCGGCCAACCCCAATCGCTTTGGGGTGCTGTCCAAAGTGTTGAGCCAAAGTTGGCGTGCTCGGATGATTGTGTTAAAATCTCATTCCCACAGTATTTAAATGAAATAATCCTTCCGCCATGAACTGAGATTTTCATAGCCGTTTTCCCTGCCTTCACCTCAAAAATCCGGATGGATTTTTTATTAGAAAAAACAGACGAAATCAGTAACAGACTAAAAATATGTAACAACAATACTTTATTCATATAAATTATCAAAACGAGACCTGGTAGACATGATTTTTTTCAGCATTAATTTCTGAAGATGAAGTAGATGAAGCATCCGTTAAATCAACCACTTTCGCCTTCCGGGTTAGTAAATGTTTGAAACTGGTAAAGGCCCATATAATTGTTGTTCCATCTTTTTCATACAAAACACCTTTTTCATCTGCAAGAATCTCACGATTATACATATATTCGGTTGCCAGATTGAAAACTTTCAGTAATTTGTAAGCTGATGGATTTGATGTTCCGAGTTCCAGTTTGTCTTCTTTAATATCCCAGTATACTTTCCACATCATTCGGTAAGCCAATCCTTTAAAGAATAATTCCATCGGATCAAATCCTGCTTTCCTTGCAGCCGTCTCGTTAAAATCACAATAACAATCAGCCCAGAGGGGAAGTGTTGAAATCCGATTAATCATATCAGGACCGGTGCGGTTAATCCCAAAAACGCCCATATCTTCACCGCAATAGTGGTAGCCGTTTTTTTGCATTTGGGCAATCAGACTCAAATGTGCTTGATATTGTGAATGAATAAGTTTTGCTGGCTCGGAGGCAGGTCTCATTTTACCGGTAATATCCTTCTGATCAAGCGTGGCACCACCCCAACTTTTGGACTCGTCGAATTGGGCATGATGGAATTTGTCGCTTGACATGTTAAATGAGGAATCGAGAAAAATTCCTTCAATACCAATTTCATCATGGAAATATTTCCATTGCTTAAGCCAGTAGGTCCGAATATCCTGATCTCTCAGGTTCAGAACACAAAAACGCGGTGTATAATGATCGGCTTCGATCGCATTGGAAGCGTTGCGAACAAATGGGGATTTAGCTTTTCGGATTACCTCTGTAATGGAACCTTTTTCAGGAAGAAACTGGATTCCTTTGGGTCTGCCATCCTGGTAGCCGAACCGTTCGGTTAAAGATGAAACAGCAGTATTTCCCCACATTTCCACGCGTGCCCCACCGGCTTTTACCGCCTGGCAAAACTTCTTCAACTTTTCTTCGCCAACTGTTTCAGAGATTTTGAAATCTACATTACAACACATATTCGAAATGCCCCAGGTATTCATATCGTTCTGGCACTGACTTGGTATAAAGATGGTTTTGACGCCTGCTTCTAAAAGTTTAGGAACTCCTTTGCTGGTGTACCGGTCAAAATCGGGTTCTGTCCATTCTTCGATAACCCCGTAAGTTGTAACTCGTTCCCGCTTCATACCAATCTGCTGGTGAAGCTCTTCATGAACCATTTCACGAATATCGTTATAGAGGTTGGCACTACCGACCCTGTCAAGCTGACCGGGAATCCAAAGAACTTCAACCGGTGATGTTTCAAATATTTTATTCAGATCATTGCAATGCTCATGAAAATGGACAATTTCGTTTCCATTTCGCCACTTTTCGAATAAAGACCGGATATGTGAAACTTTGCCTGGAAAGGTAACAACTGTTCCCATTTTGGAACTTGTAAATGTAAAACCTTGAAATTGTGATTGTAAAGGATGGAACTGGAAAATATTTGGATTGGCTATCCCGGGCAGGTACCACTCGGTAGAATAAAAATCTTTGCGGTCAGCAAATTTCACAATCGATTCAACCACGCCATTGCGCATCCACAACTCATTACCAATGGCAGATCCGCCAATTTCCCAGGAGGCACGATCTGTAATTTTGTAAATCGCAAGCGTTTCGCTTTTAAACAGATACTGGTAACTAAATCCCCTTGCGCTAATCTTACCTATTTTTCGTGTCACCGGTTCGATTTTCATGGTTAATCTGGTACCTGGCGCATCTTCGGATCCTTTGGTCCAGTCGGTCATATTTCGACGGTTACGCACCGTATGAAGCATCCATTCCATGGTATTTCCACGTTGTTTCTGGACAGAAAAATCAAGCGTAATACCTTCGTTATTAATGGTTTTATTCAACAGGGTGGCGTTTACGAATTCAATAGCTTCGGGAGTTGTCACCTGGGCAAACATGGGAAGTCGATTGCTCCGAAGTGAAATCCCGGCGGTTTTAATATCGCCGAGACCTAAAAAATAATCTCCGGCGAATTTGAATTCAAAGTCAAATCCATTCAGGGATAACTTATCCAAAGATTTTATCAAATCAGGAGAATTTGTTTGATTTTTTGCGTTTTTAATCCCTGGAATTGGTATTGCAGCCAATGGAATTGATAATGCAGCCACTCCAAGTCCGGCAGCTTTTAGGAAATCCCTGCGATTGCTATTATTTGATTTCATCTTTTTATAATTTAATTTTTAATTGTCAGATATAATTCACAATTAATCAACTTTCTGTGTGAGAAAGATTTTCTCCTGGTCATTTTAGTATTTTATATTTTTATTTATATTTCTGCGGTAAAAATTAAGCATACCAATCTCATGACTACCATTTCTTTAAAACTTACATCGATTTAATTTTCAGGCAGATAGAATAATCATGTCTCAAAATTGTGACAAATCCAATGCATTAGCAACCCTGGAAAACAAAACAGATTAATCCGTTGCCTTTGCCCCTTTAAAGACACCGGCCAATTTTGGTTGATCTTCCTTTTTCAACAGAAAATTCCGCATTATAAGACAATCCATTTCGGTTGACATAAAGCACCGGTATGCATCTTCAGGAGCACAAACTATTGGTTCGCCTCTGACATTGAAACTTGTATTCACCAGCACGTCACATCCTGTTTGATCAGCAAATGCTTTTAACAACTGATAAAATCTAGTATTTGTTTTTGCGTCAACTGTTTGCACACGAGCCGATTAATCGATGTGCGTGACGGCAGGATTGTCTGATCGCTGATAATAAAGCCGTTCCAACATCTTACCATCCGAAAATTCCGAGGACTCATTGCAACGCGATGTTTTTACAGGTGCGACGAAAAGCATGTAGGGTGACGACTTGTCCAGTTAGAAATACTCAATGCTGTTTTCTGCAAGAACAGCCGGGGCAAACGGTCGGAATCCTTCCCGGTATTTGATACTCAGATTTAACTTTCGTTGCATTTCGGGGTTCCGGGGGTCACATAAAATAGATCGGTTACCCAAAGCCCGGGGCCATATTCCATCCTTCCCTGGAACCAGCCAACGATTTTGCCACTTGCCAGGAGTGAGGCCGTTTCGACTGCCAGATCTTCAAAATCCAGTATAAATCTAGCTTTCGCCGCATATTGGTTGACCATTTTCTGAATATCTTTATCCGTATATTCGGGACCGAGCAACGAACCACTCATTCCGTCGCATCGTTTAATAATTGTAACTGTGTATTATGTATAACAATTGTAACACCGAAATGTACTACTGTCAGCAGTAAAAAAGGGAGGTCTTTCGGCACACCCTCAAATGAAGCAGCCGATTTACAAGGGTTTATTATCAGCGCTTACGGTCCTGTAAGGAATTATGTCACCAGTTGGCAAAACGATGTTTGCAGTGATGAATTTTGCATACCCGGACGTCCTAATGGATGGGTGGATGGCGGTGTTTTTCAACGCCAGCATTTACATAATTTTCAAGCTACAGAAGAAGGCGGAACCTGGAATAATGGTTATGCAGGCATTCAGCGTTGCAACCAGATATTGGATTTTATGATTGCATCAGGAAGGGTAAAATTAGACCCTGTTGAAGAAAAAAAGGTGGTTGCTGAAATGAAAGCATTAAGGGCATTTTATCATGCCTGGATTTTAGTTGCCTGTCAAAATGCACCATTTGTTGCTAAATTCAGCAGCGATACCCGACAAGCCCAACTAGCTCCGGCTGCCCTTTTCGATTCTATCGTAAATGACCTTAAAGCGGTTGTACCCGATTTGCAGGCACCATCCACTGCATTATATGGCCGTATGAATAAATATTCAGCGGCTTGGTTCAAGTGTAGTTGGCGACCCATGTATTGTTTGGGATGAAGATATTAAAGGCTGGCGTATGTTTTTGTTTTATGACCCACCCGGATGTGGCCCTGCAATATGTCCGATGGGTGTATCACATACGCCAGGCCACTGGAAGCTGGAAGGGGTGTTGCCTGTCTGTTGCTGCTACCAAATAATTTTTAAGCGCAACATCATTTGCTGCTTTCATTTTGTTCACCAATGGATTTTGCAGTGTATTTTTCAAAGCTGCTTTTTGGCAATTCTTTGCCATTCATTTTTAGCTGTTCCCATAACAGGTGAAAATGATTGGGCATTATTACATACCCACATATCCGCACCAGCTTGTTTTGTACCAGCCATTGTAAACTATTCATCACAATCATTTTATTGTCATCTGCACGTAACAAATGCTGCCAATTGTTGATGGTGATTGTCCAGAAATAAATTTCATTGAGTGTCGTATAAGAATTTCGATGACCTTTATATTTAAAATCACTTTCTTTCATTTTTGCAGTTTAGTAATTTGCTCTCAAAATATCAACTTTTAGTTAAGTTAACCTTCCAATATTTCTTCTACTTTAGTTCGCCACCACCTAATTTTTATTCAGGTTATTCTCTTTTTTTCAGATACCCCCTTAACATTTACACAGGTCGGTGAAGACATCGACCTTAGAGTTTGGGTGTACGCTCCACGGCAATAAGCCACCATCTAATTATTATTTAAAATTCACTTCTTCTTATCAATTTTTAAAAGCCTTTTGCCATAAACAGGATGGCGCAGAAACCAGGCAGGTGTGCAGCTCCAGGCGTGGCAATAGCTGTTAAACAAATGACTGTTGTAAGGCGATGTATAAGCATTTTCAGGATTGTATATTTCCCAAAAAGTATCAGCGCCTTTATCAACCATGCCGCCCCAATAATTTTTAATAAAATTATAAGCGGCCTCATCCATATCGCACAGCAGGTATGCTTGCACTAAATGATGCACCAGGTAAGGCGTACCAGGTTGTATTGCGGTGGTATCCTTTTGTATTTGCTTTAAAATTTGAGTGCCGGTATTCTTATCTACCACGCCTGCCAATATCATCCATATCTGCGAAGCCCAGGAAACCTGCCGTTGGCTGCCCGAAATAAACAGACCTTTTTCTTTATCATACAAATTATCTAAAGCTGATGTTGTAAGTTGTTTGATTAAGATTTGCCATTTTTCCATATCTTTTTTTAAACCCAACCTGGTTGCAAGGCTCAACAATGATTTTGCAGCATAGATAGCAGTGGCCTGTTCAGAAGCCTGCCTGTCTAAGTTTTTACTCCAATCAACAAAAAGCCAAACGTTACCAGGTATTTCCAAATAATTTTTTGAATTAAGCCATTTGCTTAAAACCAAATCTACTTGTTGGCAGGCAATTGAGTATAGTTTTCGTGCCAATTGCCAATCGTTTGTATTTGAAGAATAATCTAATAATACCGAGCTAAATAACATCGCATAATCGGGTATCATCTCGTCACCAATTTCAGGATTACTACCATTGGTAGTGTAAACACATGCCGGAATAAAACCATCGGCTCTTTGACTACCTGCAAATAACAAAAGACAGCGTTTAACCAGAGAATCTGATTTAAAAAGAACCCCATCGGTTAATGCTTCCAGTCTCTAATCGCCGAGCCAAAGGCGTCTGTCGCGTTTGGGGCCATCTTCAAACACTTCCTGCAAGCAATTTCGTAGCGTATATTGCGATAGCAGATCGATATGTTGCATCTTAGCACTAAATCCTTTAAGCGGTCTTATTTTGGCAAATGGTATGGCCGAGACTTCATCGCATTTCAAATTTGATAATAATATTTCGTTGGAAGATTCAAGAGCACAAATCCTGATATATCGAAAAGTGAGCCTTTCATTTAAGCGCCAGTTTTTAGAAATATCTAATTCATAAGGCGACCAGGTTTTCTCAGCTTTATAGCCATTTTCAAAATTCGCCGGAAATTGGTCCCAACTATCTCCAAGTTCGGCCAAAACCTCAGCCGATTCTATTTTTACTTTAGCCGTTGTTTGAGTTTTACCTTGAATATACCCAACCATATTCCGGCCAAAGTCGAGTATTAACGTATCCCCTTTGGTTAGTTTTAGAATACTTTGTTGGTTTAACGTTTTTCGTGTTGCAGCTTTCCAACCCAACCATGTTTTTACATCTTTTTTAATTGAAATTGACCGAATTTGATAAGATGTTTGATGGCTTAATTGGGGGTTGAGCTGTTTAGCTTGATTTAAAAATGAAACTTTTGATGTATCCTGGGCAAAAATGTTTATGGTTAAAAAGCAAATTATTATAGTTGCCGAAAAAAGTATTTTTTTCAAATATGAAAAAATAAACATCCTGTGTTCTAATGTATTTGT
>Ga0209181_10001948_pt1 | contig 34489 bp, 24 predicted proteins | sample MAT05_FD_187208 | JGI IMG/M metagenome (GOLD analysis project Ga0209181, IMG submission 187208) | Freshwater microbial communities from Lake Fryxell liftoff mats and glacier meltwater in Antarctica - MAT-05 (SPAdes) (version 2) | ecosystem: Environmental > Aquatic > Freshwater > Ice > Liftoff... | reverse complement strand
TGATTTAACGGTCAATTTGCGATTACTTTCATTTGCTGACGCATCCACGCATCGCTATCGTTTTTTACTGAGAGGTTATGACGATGACTGGGTAGATGCCGGTGCGTCGGGCGAACGCGTATTTTCAAGTTTGCCTGCAGGGAATTACCTGTTACTGGCAAAGGCTGCAGATTCCGAAGGTCGTTGGTCAGCACCACTGGAATTCAGATTCGTCGTGCAGCCGGCCTGGTGGAAAACGGCTTGGGCGAAAATTCTTTGGGCGCTGTTATCGGCTCTGATTTTTCTGGCGCTAGCTTTGCTTTATCGTCGCCGCTTAAAACTACGTCATCAGCAAGGCTTGCGTGACCAAGAACGCGAGATAGCACAGCAAAATTCGGCCGCCAAGTCTCACTTTTTGGCAACACTGGGACATGAAATTCGTACTCCAATGACAGGCGTATTGGGCATGGCAGAACTCCTGCAGGCAGACGATTTGAATTTGCAGCAACGGTATCGTGTCAGTGCCATTCAGCGCGCAGGCCAGCACTTGCTGCGTCTAGTCAATGATGTGCTGGATCTTGCCCAGATTGAAGCAGGCAAATTGCGTTTAAACGATGAAGTATTTGATGTGAAGGCGCTGATTCAGGAAGTTGCAGAATTACTCAAGCCATTGGCAGAAATCAAGGGCTTGCGCTTTAATTGCGTCATAGATGGAAACACACCGGATTTTTGCCGCGGCGATGCTGGCCGCATACGGCAGATATTGCTCAATCTAGGCAACAATGCGATTAAATTTACCGAACAGGGGCAGGTATTGATTCGCAGTGCCGGATTGATTCCCGAGGGTCTTCAATTGCAAGTATCCGACACGGGTCCGGGCATGAGCGACGAACAACAAACCCGTTTATTTCAACGATTCGAACAGGCTGAAGGCAATCTTACTAACCAGCGTTATGGTGGTAGTGGTTTGGGTTTGGCTATATGCCAGGAATTGGCAGTGGCGATGAATGGTCACGTCGAGATAAAAAGTAGTCTTGGCCAAGGCGCAGTTTTTATCGTTGAATTGGCGTTGCCAACGGCAGATAAAACGATTGAAAATAATATTCCTGAAACCAAGGCGCCCTATCAAAATACGGCCTTGAAAATTCTTTTGGTTGAAGATGAACCATTGGTTGCAGAAGTGTTGATAGGATTATTGCAGACAATCGGGCATCACGTCAGTCATGCCCATCAAGGGTTGCAAGCGCTGTCATTACTTTCTGTCAAAAGTTTTGACGTAGCATTGCTCGATCTAGATTTGCCTGGTATTGATGGGCTCGAACTCGCACGTTTAATTCAAACTCAAGGCTATTGCCTACCCTTGGTGGCCATTACCGCACGTGCCGATGCCCAAGCCGAACCCGCTGCACTGGCTGCGGGAATGAAGGCTTTTATTCGCAAACCGGTTAATACCGCTGATTTACAAGAGTTATTGCAAACTCTGGTGTTTACTGATCGTTCGGTATGACAAGCCACAACACCAAATACACCAGAATGCCAGGGAATGCAGCTGATAAAATAGAGCCGCCAACGAACACGACACGCAATAGATTGGCGTCAAGTCCAAAATACTGTGCAGCTCCACCCATAACGCCTGCAATCATTTTGTCTTGGCTTGTTCTACGAAGTAAACGAGTACTTTCCACGACTTTTCTCCTATTGTGTGCTGTTATATTAAATAATCTCTGCAAGCAGAACATGTGCTGGAAGTGTGGGTGACTAAGGATGCAAACCCCTGCCCAACAAATTGACGAAAATAACGTTGTGGCAGCTTGGTTTGGCGAGGCGTTTTCCCAATTGCCTCCTTATTTGCAAGCATTGCATTGTGGTGACGGGATATTAGCAGGGAAAATCAGATTAAATTTTGGCGAAGGCTTCGCCGGATTTGTTGGTAAACGCCTAGCAAAAAACTCGACATCCCCCAGCAACCGGGTGAGCATGAATTAAGAGTCGAAATTAATCATCAGGTCAATAGTTTGTACTGGAGCCGTTGTTTTGATCAGCAAGATACGGTGCTATCGATTTTTCGGGCTTTCGGAAATTACCCCGCTGGATACTGGCTTGAAAAAACCGGACCTATTCAACTAAAACCGACTGTCGATATTGTTGACTCCGCATGGCATTGGCGGGTACTTGGGGTCCGGGTTTTCGGGTTGCCAATACCTTTGCTGCTATTTCCGCATTCAAGGGCATGCAAAAAGATCATCAATGAGAATTACCAATTCCATGTCAGTTTTTCGATGCCATGGATTGGGCAGTTATTATGCTATGAAGGACGATTGGTTTTTGAAGCGCTTGGTCAACAACGCGCCGGATTCTGAAACGCAGCGCGTTGTGCAATGTTAGAAAATATCTTCAAAATCCGTTTTGTCGCCGCCGGGCACTTCCCAATTGTAGCCGCTGGAAATCAGGCGATCGTAGTCTTCCTGTTTGAAGTATTCAGTCAACGCACTTGGAGTTCCTTCGGGAAGAAGGTTTCCGCTAGCGCTAATCTTGGCGGTCACAATACCATTAGGTGGTGTTAGATCGGTTTCGGGGATGTCTTTTAATGTGACGCCCATAAAGTCGATCCAGATTGGAAGGGCTGCCCTACCACCATATTCACCATAACCTAGTGGTTTGAAGTTATCTTTGCCGACCCAAACCGTTGTGACTACATTGCCGCCGAAACCACTGAACCAGGCGTCACGGTGGTCATTGGTTGAACCAGTTTTTCCGCCAATGTCCTCACGCTTTAATACCTTGGCAGCAGTGGCAGTGCCGCGTTTTACCACGTCGCGCATCATCGAGCTGAGTAGATAGGCCGTGCGTTCATCAATGGCACGTGGTGCCAAAGAAAGTTCCTGTGGCCCGACAAAATTCGGATCCCCGGTTTTTGATGATTCTGCAGCCACGGCTTTTTTAGGGCCGCCGGCACTGAAATCAAAACCATCCACTACCGTTGCCGAGCGTTGATCCATCGATGTACGTTGCGAGCATGCGCGGCAAGCCGTTAGTGGCCGCGTCAAGGCAACGGCATCGCCGTTACGATCAATAATTTTTTCGATGAAATAGGGCGTTACTAAAAAACCACCATTGGCAAAAACCGTGTAACCACGTGCAATCGACATCGGTGTTAGCGACGCTGTTCCGAGCGACATCGAAAGATTGGGCGGCAGTTGTTCTTTATCAAAACCAAACCGCGTGATGTAGGTTCGCGCAAAATCGGTACCAATAGCCGATAGCAGTCGTACCGAGACCAGATTGCGCGACTGTACCAATGCTTCGCGAACTCGAATGGGGCCGGCAAAGCGACCGCCATCATTTTGTGGGCGCCAGACTTTGCCATTGCCGTATTTGAACTCGACCGGTGCGTCATTGACGATGCTCGCTGGCGTGTAGCCGCGTTCAAAAGCGGCTGCATAAACAAAGGGCTTGAAGCTCGAGCCTGGTTGGCGCGTCGCCTGGGTCGCACGATTGAAGCTATTTTGGTTAAAGCTAAAGCCTCCGACAATCGCTCGTAGTGCACCATCTTCAGGGTTTAGCGATACCAGTGCCGCTTGCGCAGAAGGTAGCTGCGATAAAGTGTAAGTCTGGGTTTTATCCTCCGCCTTCTTCTCATCGGGTTTTGTGACATCTAGCTTTTTGTCGACAAGCAATAAGCGAACAATATCGCCGCGCTTTAACAATGCGGCAGGCGAGCGCCCGGTCCATTTGCTGGCCGTGCTGGTTAACAGATAATCAGTACCATTGAATATCATCAGCTTCGCATCACTACCGGTGAAGCCGGTGACGATGGCCGCCGGAAAATCGGTGATAACAGGCACGCTACGCGCCTTTTCTATATAGACCGCCGCACTGGCATCGGCTGGCAAATCGACATGGCTTTCTGCACCACGCCAGCCATGGCGATGGTCGTATTCAATCAGACCGGAGCGGACAGCCTTTTCGGCATTAATCTGGTCAACACTGGCGACAGTGGTGTAAACCTTGAAACCACTGACGAGCGCTTCTTCACCATAACGATCGAGCATCTCACGGCGTACCATTTCGGCGAGATACGGCGCATTCATTTCGACTTTCGGTTCGTGTCGCTTCGCCGCGTTGGGCTCGGCATTGGCGGCATCGAGTTGAGCTTGCGTGATGTAGCTTTCTTCGAGCATTTGCCGCAGTACGTAGCCGCGACGCTCCATCGCGCGCTTAGGATTAACTATCGGGTTGCCGCTTGAAGGAAATTTTGGCAATGAAGCCAATGTAGCCGCTTCCGCTAGTGTCAATTCACTAAGTTTTTTACCGTAATAAAACTCGGACGCAGCCGCGATACCATATGCGCGGTGCCCGAAAAAGATCTTATTTAAATACAAACCAAGAATTTCGTCTTTACTCAGTTCGCGCTCCATCTTCAGCGCCAGCAGCATTTCTTTGAGTTTGCGGCTGTAATCTACATCACGGCTGAGCTCGAAATAGTTTCGGGCCACCTGCTGGGTAATGGTGCTGCCGCCGGGCACGCGCTTGTCACTAGTCGTCAAGGTTAGCCAGATTGCGCGGCTAATACCCTTGTAATCGAGACCCTCGTGCTCGTAGAAGCGGGCGTCCTCACTGGCGATGAATGCCTGCTTCACCTGCAGCGGTACATCCTTGATATCAACTGGATAGCGCCGAGTCTCACCAAATTGCGCAATAAGCTTGGTGTCCTTGGTATAGACGCTCAGCGGTACTTGTAGCTTAATGTCTCTAAGTTCTTGGACATCCGGCAGCTTGGGTACTAAATAGAAATAAGTCCCCACAGCCGCGGCAAGCCCAAGTAAGGCAAAAACCAGCCCAATAACGAAAAGTTTGCGCAATAGTCGAAAAAAACCGGCCATCCTGGGCCACTCCTGAAGGTTTACTTATTTTGAGGTGCGAAGTATAGAACGTGCGGGGCTTCACAGTAAAAAACCCGTTATTTAGGGGTTTCAGCGTCCGGTTTAGTCTATAAACTGCGTCAAATGAGGTGTGAGGAGGGGGGCGATGTGGGCCAATTTAAAGAAATTTTGGCTGGGGGCATTGCCAATTCGAAAAATTTTGTTATTAATGTAACTGCACACGAGTTGCGTGTAAGCGCCTGTCGCTAGGGGAGAAATCGTGGGTCTTCTTGGAAATACTAAGGCACCGTTGGTCGGAGTGGACATCAGTTCAACCGCGGTCAAACTATTACAGCTCAGCGAAAGCGGTGGTCGCTATCGTGTGGAGCATTATGCTGTCGAGCCCCTACCGCCCAACGCGGTGGTAGAAAAGAACATCGTCGAGGTCGAGGCGGTGGGTGAGGCGATCAAGCGCGCTGTGGCGCGCTCGGGAACCAAGCTAAAACATGGCGCGGCCGCAGTCTCCGGCTCCTCGGTCATCACCAAAATCATCCCTATGCAGGGGGATTTGGAGGAAGACGAGCTGGAAGATCAGGTTCAAGTGGAAGCTGCCAACTACATTCCATATCCAATTGACGAAGTCAGCCTAGACTTTGAAGTGCTCGGGCCGGTTCCCAACAACCCTGAAATGATTCAAATTCTGCTGGCGGCTTCGCGAACGGAAAATGTCGAAATCCGGCAAACAGCACTTGAATTAGGCGGTTTGACGGCTCGAGTCGTCGATGTCGAAGCCTTCGCCATGGAAAATGCTTTTAGGCTTGTGTCCGACCAGCTTTCCGTACCGCGCGATGCAGTTGTCGCCTTGGTGGATGTAGGTGCGACGATGACTACGCTGAACGTATTGCGTAACCAGCGCAGCATTTACACTCGGGAACAAATTTTCGGTGGCAAACAATTAACCGACGAAGTCATGCGTCGTTACGGCCTGAGCTATGACGAAGCAGGACAAGCCAAGCGTCAGGGCGGTTTGCCGGAAAGTTATGAAATCGAAGTGCTCGAGCCATTCAAGGAAGCGATGGTTCAACAGGTAAGTCGTCTTCTGCAATTTTTCTATGCCGGCAGTGACTTTAACCGTGTTGATCAAATTGTCCTTGCTGGTGGCTGCGCTTCAATCAGTGGCATTGCCCAATTGGTAGAAGAGCAGATTGGTGTTCCTACGGTAATGGCTAATCCTTTGGCCAATATGTCTTTGGGACCGAAAGTCCAAGCGCATGCATTAGCACAGGACGCTCCTGCCTTGATGATTGCCTGTGGCCTCGCGTTGAGGAGCTTTGACTAATGGCTAAAATTAATCTGCTACCGTGGCGCCTTGAGCGCCGCAAATTAAAACAAAAAGAATTCATCACCATGCTCGGTACCGCAGCTGCCATCGCGGTAGGTCTCAGCGTTTTAATTGTCTTGTATTACAACGGCCAGATTAGTGGTCAAGAAGGCCGTAATAATTACCTGACAACGGAAATTGCAAGCATTGATAAACAAATTGAACAAATTAAAGATTTGGATAAGCAAAAAGCTGACTTGTTATCGCGCAAAAAGGCAATTGAATGCTTACAAGGTCGTCGCTCTTTGATGGTGCACTTGTTTGATGATTTGGTTCGTACCATTCCCGATGGTGTGAAATTAATCAGCCTCGAGCAAGATGGAAGCAAGTTGACTGTGAACGGAAACTCGCAGTCGAATGCTCGAGTCAGCGCTTACATGAGGAATTTGCAGGTGTCGGGTTGGATGAGTCAGCCGGAACTCACGATTATTGAAGCGAAAGGCGGCGATAAAGGCTTGCCTTATCAGTTCACATTGGTGACTACGATTGGGAACCCAGATACTAAAGCCGAAGCCGAAGTTGCAACGCCTGCCGCAGGTGCGCCCGCCGCAGCTCCTGCACCCGCAGCGGCTGCAACCGTTGCCGCTTCACCATCTTCAGATGATTGTGATTTAGATAGTACGGTGTCGGCAGGAGGCAGCCCATGAGCAAGAAAAAATTTGAGTTGAGCTCCCTCGACATCAACAATACTGGGGTATGGCCATACCCGGCCAAAGTAGGCGCTTGCCTGATAGTCGGTGTTGTTATCCTGTTTTTGGCTTGGTATTTCTTGATTAGTTCTAGGCAAGACACGCTTAAATCGCTTGAAGCCCAAGAAGGCACACTGAAACAAACACTGACCGAGAAACAAGGTCAGGCAGCCAATTTGGAACCACTGAAATTGCAATTAGTTCAGATGGAGCAAATGCTGAAGCAAATGCTGCGACAGCTGCCGAGTAAAAACGAAATGCCTGACTTGATTGTGGACATTTCGCAGACCGCACTCGCAACGGGTATTAACAACGAGTTGTTTGAACCGCAACCCGAGACCAAGCGCGAGTTCTATGCTGAGAAGCCCATTAACTTGAGAATGGTCGGTAGCTATCATCAATTCGGTGCATTTGTGAGCGGCGTAGCATCTTTGCCGCGCGTGGTGATCATGACCATGCACAACATTTCATTGAAACCGAGAAGCCCGACGGATCCTGCCTTAGAGCTTAAGGGAACCGTCAGAACCTACCGCTATCTTTCAGAAGATGAAGCCGCGGCTGAAGTAGCACCCGCAGCGGGAGCAGCCAAATGACCAATATCATCAAAAGCAGCAAGGTCATTACACATGGTCTGTTGTCCATTGCGCTACTGATGCTTCTTGTTGGATGCACGCGTGGACAGTCCGACTTAGTTACCTGGGTGGCAAAAACAAAAGCCGAGCCTGCCCCACCCTTGCAGCCGCTTCCTGTGATGCAGCAATTTGAAGGCTTTGAATATGCTGCGCAGAATTTACGTGACCCGTTTTCACCACCTGTGCCTGATCGCAATGAAGGCTCCGGCCCGAGGCCTGATCCAGAACGTCGAAAAGAAGTCCTTGAAGCCTTTCCTCTCGACAGCATGAATATGGCAGGTACCATCGGTGCAGGGAAAGGCTTGGTTGGCTTGCTCACGGCGCCTGACAAAGTAACTTACCGAATTAAGCCTGGAAATTACCTCGGACAAAATGATGGTCGAGTAACCGCAGTTTACGAAGACCGTATCGAGATTGTAGAACTAGTACCAGACGGGGCCGGCGGTTGGTTGGAACGCCAAGCCAAAATAGCCCTAGAAGACAATTGATTGGGGGATAGCATGATGACCACAAAGACAAACAACGGAGTGAGCATGAACAAGCCACGTGCATGGATGATCAACGTGGCACTACTAGCTTTTGGGCTAGCAGCTGTCATGCCCGCGATGGCCGCGAATGTCCTCCAAGATGTTCGTTACGCCTCTGCGCCAGGCGGCAAAGTAGATATTACTTTGCAATTTGCCGAACCGGTAGGCGAAGTCAAAGCCTTTACCACCGATAGCCCGCCACGGATTGCTATTGATCTCCCGGACACAAGCAACGGCTTAAGTGCTCGCCGTATTGCTATAGGTGCTGGAGCAACATCGGCGGTTTCGGCGGCTGAAGCTGGCGGTAGAACCAGAGTAGTGGTCGATTTGTTTAAACCGGCTGGCTACACGACTCGCAGCAGCGGGAACTTGTTGGTGCTTACAGTCGATGCCGGATCTCAGGGCGGCGGTGCATCGGTAGCGATGGCTTCTGGTAACGACCCGACAAAGCGTTCTGCAAACACCGTTTCGGTTTCCAATATTGACTTTCGTCGCGGCGAAAACGGCGCTGGCCGCATCATTTTAAAATTTGATGGTGATACCGCGAATGCAGACATGCGCAATGAAGGTAACAAAATTGTAGTCGAAGTCAGTAACGCACAACTTCCCGAAAGATTGCGTCGTAAGATGGATGTCTCTGACTTTGCTACGCCAGTCGCAAGTCTTGAGCCAAACTCGAATGCTGGGGGTACGCGTTTAGTCATTAATACGGCAGGTAATTCCGACTCGATGGCCTACCAAACCGGTAATGAATACGTAATTGAAATCAGCCCGAAACGCACGGCCCAAGTAGCATCTAATAGAGTCGCGTCAGGTCGCTCATCAGGTGCGGTAAATAGTTCAGGTGTACAGCGCTACGCTGGTAAGCCGGTGACTTTCAATTTCCAAGACGTACCAGTCCGTACTGTGTTGCAATTAATTGCCGAAGAATCCAATCTGAATATCGTGGCATCTGATTCTGTCTCCGGCAATCTAACACTCCGGCTGATTAATGTGCCATGGGATCAAGCACTGGAAATAGTCTTGCGTGCCAAATCTTTAGACAAACGTCGTGACGGCAATGTAGTGTGGGTGGGTCCACAGAAAGAGCTGTCAGATTATGAGCAAGCTCGCGAAGACGCTCGTATTGCACTCGAAACACGCGCTGAAACTATCTCTGAATACATACCTATAAATTATGGCAACGCTGAAGATATTGCGAAGTTGTTAACAGATAACAGCAAGGGCAGCAGCTCGGGCGGAGCAGCGGGTGGTGCGCAGCAACAAAAAGGCTTTTTGTCACCACGTGGTAGTGTAAGTTTCGACACTCGAACCAATACACTTCTCGTGATTGATATTCCGAAAAAGGTTCAAGAAATAAAAGATCTATTAACCATTCTGGATCGCCCTGTTGACCAGGTGTTAATTGAAGCCCGTATCGTGATTGCCGATCAAAGCTTTGCTAAAGAAATTGGTGCACGGTTTGGTGTAAGTACCCCGCATGAAGGTGCCAACCATACCGGCAACTTGAGCGGTAACCTTGGCGCAAATAGCTCAACCATTAACTCCATCAACTCTGTTGCCTTGCAAAATGCCAATAACCAACAGGCTTATCTGAATGCATTGATTACAAACCCCAATGCTCTTCCTCCGGCAATCCTAGCTCCAACCATTACACGTGGTTTGATTACGGATCTTGCTGTGAATAACCCTGCAGGTGCCTTGGCTTTCTCGGTGCTTAATGCTGCAGGAGCTTTGGATGTAGAGCTTTCGGCTTTGGAGCAATCGGGCCGGGGCGAGATCGTTGCTAATCCAAGAGTCATCACAAGTAATCAGCGCGAAGCGGTTATTCGTCAGGGTCAAGAAATTGGTTATGTGACTTCAACGCCTGGCGCAAGTGGCTCACAAGCTGCATCAACCGTGGCATTCAAAGAGGCATTGCTGGAACTAAAAGTGACGCCTACGATCACGCAAGACGGTAGAGTATATTTAACCATTGCGATCAAAAAAGACGATGTGAGTGGATTTACACAAACATCCGCCGGCTCTGTTCCATCATTTACCAAACGTGAAATAAACACGGCTGTTTTGGTAGAAAATGCACAAACAGTAGTAATCGGTGGTGTTTATGAGTTCCGGAATCGTGACGACGTGAAGAAGGTGCCTTTCATTGGGGATCTGCCATTCTTCGGTAATTTCTTCCGTAACAAAGGCAAGAGCGACAGCAAGGCTGAGCTATTGGTATTTATTACACCACGTGTTCTGCAAACAGTGCGCACACAGCCTCAAGTCTTGAATTCGCGTGAATTTCGTAATTGACTGATTTCCTTATTGCATACAAGCAGGGCCGCGAAAGCGGCCTTGTTTTTTCGTAAGATGCGTTTAACAAAGAAAGACCCCTTATTGCAAAAATTCGAGTGCCAATATGGATCGCATAGTTCTACAGAAAGACCAGGTACTATTCAAGGAAGGTGATCCACCTAGTGTGGCTTACCTGATTGAATCGGGCGAAATCGAAATCAGTACACATCGAGCCGGTGAACGTCTGGTTCTTAGCAAGCTGGGGCCAGGAGACTTATTAGGCGAAATGGCGGTGATCGACGACGCTCCTCGTACCGCGACAGCCATCGCTTTGACTGACTCGGTCTTGTTTCAAATTGATAGAACCCAGATTTCTGAGCGGCTCGCGGGTACCGACCCCATCATTCGCGCACTACTTGAAGGCCAGCTCAAGCGCTATCGCGGTGCATTGGCTGCCATGCAAGGCAAGGCCATACACAAAAACGATAGTGACACTGCATCCGAGAAATTAGGTATTGGTAAAATTCGTCTCGAATCGCAATTACGTGAAGCGCTGAGTACTGGCGGTCTCGATGTTCGCTACCAACCCTTGCTGCATGTGCAGAGCAATAAAATTGCCGGTTATGAAGCTTTGGTGCGTTGGAATCATCCCGAACGCGGACCGATATCGCCGGTAGAGTTCGTGGCATTGGCAGAAGAAACTTCACTCATCGTACCCGTAGGTGAATATGTATTTGATACGGCTTGTGCTGCGGTAAAAACTTTTATCGAACACGGTGCCGACCCTAAGCCATTTATCGCGGTGAATGTTTCTGCACGACAATTGTCTCATCCAGGATTAATCGAGCGCATTGTCGCAAGGGTTGATGCTGCCGGTTTACCGCAGGGTAGTTTGAAAGTTGAAATTACCGAAAGTCAGGCACTCAATTACGAGATGGTCGAGAAGGTGATTTCGCTTTGCCATAGCCATGGCATAAAAGTCGCGCTTGACGATTTCGGTACCGGCTATTCGCATCTTACGCATTTGCACAGATTGGCTTTTGACACCATGAAAGTGGATCAGGCATTTACCAGAGCGATGCTGGAACACCCCCGCTCGATGGCGATCGTGAAAGCTATCGTAGCGATGGGAAAAGCCATTGACGCCGATATTGTGGTCGAAGGAATCGAGACCGAAGAAATGCTGCAGGCATTGCGCGATTTGGGATGCGATTATGCTCAGGGCTATCTGATCGGAAAGCCGCAGACTCTCGAAGAATTAACCAAAAGTTGATGCCGAAATTGTAGAGAACCGATTATCCTGCATGCGGGATCGGTGTTTCTGGCTTAGTAAATCCCCTTGAGTTGGTGAGTTTCTGGCGAGGTCTGGTATATCATCGGGTTTCGCTTGAGTTTGGGGAGTTCAAATTGAGAACCACAGTAAACCGTCTAGTTGGCATTTTATTCCTGCTGCTCGCTCCGCTTGCCAATGCAAGCGTACTAGCTAATCAAAGCCTCGATCAAAAAATTGAAGCCTGGATTTCGCCTATTTCCAAAGCCGTGTCGGACTTCATTTTTTACGGGATTAGTATCGGCGACGTTAATTTACCCCTGATTCTGGTCTGGTTAATTCTTGCTGGCGTGATATGTACAATCTACTTTGGATTTATCAATGTTCGTGGTTTTGCCCACGGATTTCGCCTGATTCGCGGCGACTATAGTGACGGCACTGGTCCCGGAGAAGTAAGCCATTTTCAGGCATTGAGTTCAGCCGTATCTGGCACAGTGGGTCTGGGAAATATAGCCGGCGTAGCCGTCGCATTGAGTATCGGCGGTGCGGGTGCGACTTTCTGGATGGTAGTGGCGGGCCTGCTGGGCATGTCGACAAAATTCGCCGAATGTACTTTAGGTGTCAAATATCGACTCGAAAAATCGGACGGCACTGTTTCTGGCGGCCCAATGTATTACTTGAGTCGTGGCATCGAAGCCAATTATCCGAAGTTGAAAGCGGTGGGCTGGAGCCTGGCCATCATCTTCGCATTCTGTGCCATGTTGGGTGCAATCGGTGCGGGCTCCATGTTCCAAGCGAATCAGGCCTATATGCAACTTTTCACCGTCACAGGTGGAGCGGAAGGCCCTCTTGCCGAGCGTGGCTGGCTATTTGGTCTGATCATTGCATTTCTTGCAGGTACTGTTGTCATTGGCGGTATTACCAGAATTGGTGCCGTAACATCGAAGTTGGTACCTGCGATGGCAGTTATTTATGTCGTTGCCTGCCTGATCGTAATTGGCGTCAATATTAATCACTTGCCAGCTGCATTCGGCGCAATCTATGAAGGCGCCTTTACCGCTGAGGGTATACAGGGTGGCGTATTGGGTGCATTGATTCAGGGCTTTCGCCGGGCTGCCTTCTCCAATGAAGCAGGGCTCGGATCTGCAGCTATTGCACATTCAACCGTGAAGACGCGTGAGCCAGTCACGGAAGGCTTTGTCGCACTCTGGGAACCCTTCATCGATACCGTTGTAATTTGCACCATGACGGCACTCGTGATTATTTTCTCGGGCCAGCTGGATGTATTGCAGGGCAGCGCTTTAAGTGGCACGGCACAGGGCGTTCAATTAACCTCGAATGCGTTCGCTTCAGTAATTTCCTGGTTTCCGTACGTGCTGACCTTGGTGGTGTTTCTGTTTGCATTCTCAACCATCATTACTTGGGCTTATTACGGTGCGAAGGCGGCTAGTTTTCTTGCCGGTGAATCGAAGTTTGTACTTTATGCGTTCAAGGTATTTTTTCTGAGCATGGCGGTTGTGGGCTGCACCATGAATCTCAATAGCATTGTCGATATTGCCGATGCATTGTTGTTCATTATGGCAATACCGAACTTAATTGGTGTGTACATGCTTTTACCGGTCATCAAGAAGGAGCTGGTGAGTTACCAGGCACGACTCAAGTCTGGCGAAATTAAATCCAACAGAGTTAAGTCGTGACACTAGCTACCAAGAATGGTTTGCCATTGCATACTCGGATGCTGATAGCGTTTGTTATCGGCATCACTTTGGGTTTGATTGCCAATTTTTTCTTTTCTGGTTCTGGGATAGTCGAAAATATCATTGGCTGGGTAACCGAGCCGGTTGGCAAGCTATTCATCAACACCCTGAAAATGTTGGTCGTGCCCTTGGTGTTTAGCGCGCTGTTGTTGGGCGTAGTGGAAATCGGCGATCCAAAATCACTCGGTCGTATCGGTGGCAAAACCTTGATCTACATCTTGGTCGTGACGGGCATTGCCGTGAGTATTGGATTGACTTTGGTTAATCTTATTAAACCGGGGGTTGGGATATCAAAAGAACTCGGCATGAGTTTGATCAGCGAAGGTAGCGTTAAGGCAACAGAGATTGCAGGCAAGAGTGAAGGTGCGGAGCTTGGCCAGTTATTGTTGAATCTGATTCCAAGCAACCCGGTTGCCGCTGCCGCTAACGGTGATTTGCTTGCGCTCATGGTGGTGGCTTTGCTATTCGGTATTGCTGCAGCCGTTATTCGTTCCGATGCCACTCGTAGCTTCGTCCATGCCACCCAAGGCTTGTATGAAATCTGCATGAAGTTGATCGCTTGGGTTATCGAGTTGGCGCCGTACGCTGTTGCCTGTTTGTTGTTTACTCTCACGGCAAAATTGGGTGCTGATGTTCTCAAACAATTATTCTGGTTCGTGCTGACCGTGATTGCTGCATTGAGCATTCATATGTTTGTCGTGTTTCCGATATTGCTTAAGTTTGTCGGTGGCGTTTCGCCCCTGTGGTTTTTCAAGCAAGCAGAACCTGCCATGCTGACGGCGTTTTCCACCTCATCAAGCAGTGCATCATTGCCCACGACCTTGCGCGTAGTGGAAGAAAGCTTGAACGTGCCACGCAGAGTGGGTCGTTTTGTATGTACCTTGGGAGCGACTGCGAATATGAACGGCACTGCCTTGTTTGAAGGCGTGACGGTGCTGTTCTTGGCGCAGTTTTTTGGTGTCGATCTTTCCATGACGCAACAAATAACCGTTTTATTCGTTTGTATTCTTGGCGGCATTGGCGCTGCGGGCGTGCCGGGCGGCTCTCTGCCTGTCATTGTGATGATTCTTGCCATGTTCCAGATACCGCCTGAAGGCATCGGTCTGATTTTGGGCGTGGATCGCCTTCTGGACATGTGTCGTACCACGGTGAACGTGACCGGCGACTTGGTGGGTTCGGTGCTGATTGGCAAAAATGAGCCCCAAGAGGCTGCAGAACCTGTCTGAAGACGGTATTTGTCACGGTCAAACAGCTTGTCGAAAAAAAATCAATCGCGACATATCGTCTCGTCTCTGAGAAAATAGGCCGCCCGACCACTTGCGGGCAGCCCTTTCCTGAATGAGCCGCCCCATGCCGATTACCCAGCCGAGCCGTCGTGAACTTGCCAATGCCATCCGTTTTCTTGCGGCCGATGCCGTAGAGGCCGCTAAGTCCGGACATCCCGGCATGCCGATGGGCATGGCAGATATTGCTGAAGTGCTCTGGAACGACTTCTATACGCATAACCCGAACAACCCGAAGTGGTTTAACCGCGACCGCTTTGTGCTGTCTAACGGCCACGGCTCGATGCTGCATTACGCCTTGCTGCATCTGTCTGGTTACGACTTGCCGATCGAAGAACTCAAAAAATTCCGTCAATTGCATTCAAAAACGGCTGGTCATCCAGAAGCTAGCGAAACACCTGGAGTAGAAACCACTACCGGACCGCTGGGGCAGGGTCTGGCGAATGCGGTAGGGTTTGCCTTGGCCGAAAAATTATTGGCGCAGCGTTTTAATCGTCCGGAATTTTCAATCGTCGATCACAACACCTGGGTATTTTTGGGTGACGGTTGCTTGATGGAAGGTATTTCGCATGAAGTGGCTTCACTTGCAGGTACTTGGGGTTTAGGTAAATTAACCGGTTTCTGGGACGACAATAAAATCTCGATTGACGGCAATACCGATGGCTGGTTTACCGACAACACGCCTGCACGTTTTGAAGCCTATGGCTGGCAAGTTATTCGTGGCGTTGATGGCCACGATAGTGACGAAATTATTCAGGCGATAAAAACCGCGCAGGCAGAAACCAATAAGCCAACCTTGATTTGCTGCCGTACTGTGATCGGCTTTGGCTCGCCCAATAAAGCCGGTAAAGAATCAGCCCACGGTGCGCCACTGGGTAAAGATGAATTGGAAGCGGCGCGTAAACAATTGAATTGGCCGTATGCTGCTTTTGAAATTCCGGAAGAAATTTATGCCGGATGGCGTGCAGGCAATACTGGCTTGGTGCGTGAAGAGCAATGGAATCGCTTGTTTGACTCTTACTCGAAAGCATTTCCAAACCAAGCAGCAGAGCTGACTCGTCGTTCGCATGGGGTATTGCCGGAAACATTCTCAGCCGATGCCGATGCCTATATCGCCAAGTTGCAAAGCGAAGGCCCGTTTGTTGCTTCGCGTAAAGCATCGCAAATGGCAATTGAAACCTTCGCACCATTATTGCCGGAACTCATTGGCGGTTCGGCCGATCTCGCACATTCAAATCTTACTTTGTGGAAAGGCAGCAAATCAGTAGTTTCGACCGATGCCGATGCTAACTATGTGTATTACGGTGTTCGTGAGTTTGGCATGAGCGCGATCAGCAATGGTCTTGCATTGCATGGCGGTTTCTTGCCTTACGATGCAACATTCCTAGTGTTCTCGGATTACTCGCGCAATGCTTTGCGGATGTCGGCATTGATTCCCGCACGCAGCATCCACGTGTTTACCCATGACTCGATTGGCCTAGGTGAGGATGGCCCGACCCATCAGCCAGTCGAACATATGGCATCGCTGCGTTATATTCCGAACAATGATGTGTGGCGTCCTTGCGATGCCGTTGAATCTGCGGTGTCATGGAAAAAAGCGATTGAGCGAACAGATGGCCCGACTTGTCTGATTTTTTCACGACAAAATCTCGTGCATCAGGCGCGCGATCAAAAACAAGTGGCCAATATCGAACGTGGTGCTTACGTTTTGCATGATGTTGAGAATTTTGACCTGATCTTGATTGCGACCGGTTCAGAAGTAGAGCTGGCAATGCAAACGGCGAAACAACTCAATGGCCAAGGTATTAAGGCGCGTGTTGTATCAATGCCAAGTACCAATACCTTCGACAAACAAGACAAAGCCTATCGTGAATCGGTGCTGCCAGCAGCCTGTCGCAAACGAGTAGCCATTGAAGCGGGCGTCACCGATTTCTGGCGTAAATATGTCGGGCTTGATGGTGCGGTAATTGGTATCGACAGTTTTGGTGCATCGGCCCCGATTGACGCGCTCTATAAACATTTCGGTATTACTGTTGATGCGGCAGTTGCTGCAGCAAAAGCGCTGTAAATCTTATGGCCGAAATACTCACGTTCCTGCAAGAGATAGCTGCCATCTGGTGGGTCTGGCTGATTGTTGCTTTTGTCATGGCAGGCTCGGCAGCATTTTCCGGCATGTTCGCGCTTGCGTCGGGTACCGCATTCGGTACCCATTACCATACGCTGACCTCACGCCAGCGTTGGATGAGTCGCTTCGCTTTATATAGCGCAATATTGACCTGCTTTTTTACCACCTTAGTCGGATTCTCGGCGGCAATTTATTGCATAGTTTTATTGTTGCGTTGATTGGATTTCCGCAGGCGCGGTTTTGTGGGAGCTGCTTTAGCAGCGATTTTAATTTTCAGATTACGAAATTCTGAATGATCAATCGCTGCTAAAGCAGCTCCCACATTCTGCTTCCCAAAGGCTTTCTACGTACCAAATACCTTGCGCAACAAATTACTGCTTTGCTTAAGAGGGTTTTTCCGGATATCTTTTTCCTGCTCGGCAACATAGTGGTAGAGGCCATCCATGGCTTCATCGGTCACATAGCGATCAAGGTCAATCGACTCGCCACCGCCGAGTGATTTGGTCAGGCCGGAATTTTTACCGGCCATTTCCTTGTAGCATTTTGTTACGCCGGTTTTTGCCGTTGCATCGGCGACAATCGGCATGAATTTTGCACGTAATTTGTCTTCGGTAACTCGGCGGAAAAACTGCGTGCCTGCGTCTTCATCGCCACTTACAATGTTGATCGCATCCTGCACCGTCATTTGACGCACCGCATCGGCAGAAATATCTGCGGCGGCCGGAATGGCTTTTTCAGCCGCACGGTTGATAGATAACTCGAATTGATCGACTTTTTTGCCGGCGCCTAATTGACGTGCTTTATCGGAAAGTTTTCTCAATTGTTTGGGTACCAAAATACGTACGAACGAGTCCTTGTTGAAACCATCTTCTCGCCCCAGTTGGGTAATCGCACGTTTCACACCTTGAGCCATGGCTTCTTTGATGCCACTGGCGGCTCCGGTCTGGCTGATTTCTCCTTTGCTAGGTGTGCGTAAAATCTGATGCTCCAGTTTTGCACCGATTTAGTCAGCCTGGGTGAGGCCAGCTTAAGAACAAAATAAAACCGCAGAGCCAAAGACCAATACAGTACGCACTTTAAAACCTCGGAGTTTTTTGTGGTTTGGCCATGTTATTGCCAAACGACGCTGATGAAAAATACCAGCGTCGTCAGGGTTTTATTGGTCAATTTTGTAATTTATCGGTACCAATGCCAGTGCAGGAATGGCAATGCCCTGGTGCATAGCAGGATAGAAACGCCAGGTAGCCAGAACATGCTTCAACGCATTTTTGTCGAGCTCGCGAGAACCACTGCTTTTCTTGATGCTGGCATTGATAGGCTTGCCATCGGCGCCCACTTTTACCAAAAGCAATACCGTACCTTCTTCGCCGTTTCGCAGCGAGAGTGTCGGATACTTCGGTGCAGGGGCAAATTCCGTGCTTAGGCTAATGGGGCCGCTGGGTGGATCAATAACGGGTCCAACAATATCAGTGCTGGGTTCGGTGTAGGCAATATCGTTCTCTCCGCCATCAATCACAACAATCGGTGGAATATCGTGCTTGGTGATGGTCGTTGGTGTTTTCACCAATGCTACGACTGCGGGCTTTGGCAGTTGGGTTGGCGTAGGAGGTTTCGGCAATTCGATGATTGGGGGCTTTATGGTTTCGAAAAACGGAAGCACTCGCTCTTCGACATCCGGCAACGACGGCGCATACGTCATCGGCGCCATCAGCAGCATCATGGCGGCAACGTGGATGGCCAGCGCAGCAGCTATGCCGCCGATGCGTGGCGGGCTCAGGGGTTCTATTAGGTGGATTACTGCATGGCTCATGGCACACCTCCGGTCTTGGGGTGTGCTTATTAACGAAACTCTTTGAAAAACGGGGTTAAACTTTTTAGAGAGGTCTAATTTCAGGGGCAATTCAGGCCAAAGGTGCACACTAGCCACTCGGAAACAGGAGTTAAGCATGAAATTGAAACATGTGTTGCTAGTGCTTTGCTTGGGCATGAGTGCAAATGCCGGAGCCGACGAATATGCCTTTGGTTTTAATCCGCGCACCGGCGATGCCTGGATGGATGTACAGCTCAAGGAAATGAACGTCTATACCCGTGGAAACTCCGAGGGCTTTATTGATGATGTCGTTATCAGTTTCGGTGCGCCACGTCCGGTGATTCGGGAATATGTCGTTGAACGGCGATGGGCACCGGGAGACGTTTATTATGCCTGCGCTCTGGCATATCAAATGCGCGTACCTTGCATCAATACCTTGCGCGACTATGACAAAAACAATGGCAAAGGTTGGGGCGTGATTGCAAAACGCATGGGCATCAAGCCCGGTTCGGCCGAATTCCAGAATCTCAAAGGCCGTGTCAGCAATTCCAATGGAAAATTCAAGGCCAAGGGAAAATACAAAGCCAATCAGGGTGACGGCATGTATCGCTATGGTGAAGACAAGTCAGGAAAATCAGGTCACGACAATGGTAAAAAGAATGGAAAAGGCAAAGACAAGAAAGGGCATTGAGCCATGCAAAGTTCGGAAGAGCTCGTAACCCATCGCGGCGGCTGTCATTGCCGCCGCGTGCAGTTTGAAGTGGATGCGCCGGAAAATATATCCGTACAAGATTGCAATTGCTCATTATGTAGTTTGAGCGGATTTCTCCATTTGATCGTGCCGCGCTCGGCATTCCGCCTCACCAGCGGTCATGAATTTTTGACCGAATACACTTTTAATACCGGCGTTGCCAAACATATTTTTTGTAAAGTCTGCGGCATTAAAAGTTTTTATATCCCTCGTAGCAACCCTGATGGCGTTGATGTTAACGCCCGGTGCCTGGATGCCGGAACGGTAATGAAAATGACAGTTGAAGTATTTGATGGACAGAATTGGGAAGATAATGCGGCTGAATTGGCGCATCTTTCCAAAGACTAGATGGAGCTGGCTGATCCCTAAGAAATTTGATGTCCATGGATAGGAATATTTTGCGTTCTATTCTCTAAAGGCGTTCCTCGAAGTGGTTCGCCTTATCGAGTAGGAGAAGTGAAGTGAGTGCAATGCTAGCCAGTTCTTCCAGAGATTCAGGGTTGATGCCTGCTCATCAGGAAAAGCCAATAAATCGCTCGGTTCACTCGACGCAACTTCAACGTAAATCTAGCTGTGCCTGTGGCGGAGGTTGCCCGCGTTGCAGTGCAGGCTCCGAGACTGACGATATAGCCCGGGTAAGCAGGCTTCAAAAAAAACTTAGCATCGGTGCGAGTAATGACCCTTTAGAACAAGAAGCCGACCGTGTTGCAGATCAAGTCATGGCGAGCTCACCACATTCGGCAGTGAGCAGCTCAGCGCCACGTATTCAGCGTTTCACAAGGCATGCTGCTGAAGCACCGAATAATACAGTACCAGTGAGTGTAGATCGGGTACTTGCAACTTCGGGCAAGCCACTCGAAGCTTCTATACAGCAGGAGATGGGGCAGCGCTTCGGCAGTGATTTTTCAAATGTACGTGTACATTCCGGAGCTGCCGCTGAACAATCGGCCCGCGATGTAAATGCCAATGCCTATACGGTTGGAAATAATATTGTCTTTGGCGCAGGTCAATACACACCAGCAACGAATCAAGGCAGGCGATTGCTGGCGCATGAATTGACGCATGTGGTGCAGCAGTCAGGAGGCAGCGTACCTGCAATGCAGTCAATCATTAGTCACCAAAATTCAGATATCAGTGATGGCTCTAATCAGAAAATTAGTAATGTGTCACGATTGCACTTGGCAAGATCTTCTTATCCAGAAGTAAATTCTGCGCCGATCGGCCTTATGCGCTCACTGAGCCCTTGTCTGGATAGATGCGAAAAACAATTCAATGAATGTGTAGATCAAGGACGTTCATCTCTCGAATGCATTGCTGCGCGCAGCAATTGCCAAAGAAGCTGTCCACCGGCCTGTGCTGTCAGTAAAGAACAGATCGCAATTATTACGACGCCGACGGTGGTGTTTGACGACAAAGTATTAATGCAAACCGATGTTGATATTGAATGGAAGGCAAGTGAGAACTGTGACTGTGCTTGTAACGAATACCGGCAATACGTGAAAGGGCATATCCTGAAAAATGGCACGTCCTTTAACATTGGTTTGTGCGGTGGTGCAAAACTTGAAGAAAATGTCTGGCACGAAGATGGCGATGCATCAACGGGAATGTGTTATGGCCATCGTGAGAGCACAGCAACCAATAACGATAAATTTGACATGCCCGATCGTGCTTCAGGCTCTCATTATCATGGTAAGGATGAGCCTAATGTCCCAGGGAAAGCCGGCGACATGATTGATGTGGATCTAAAATTTAAAGGCCAAACATATGATAGGTGCAGTGATACATTTGGTGTAATACATGAGTGGGCTTTCACCTATAAGGGCTCATTAGGGGGAATCAATTAAGCGCAGACTTAATTGCTATGGAAATCCAATCTTTCATTGCTGCGGGGAGTTCAGATTCACTTTCGTTGTTCACGGCCAATAATTGATGTTATCGGGTGCTTCAAAGATACGGCTGCCATTGTCTGCAGCCGTTTCAGGGCGATATTTTGTTGAATCGTTGTATTCTTTAAGGAATTGTTCGCGAGTAATACCGCGACGAGCAGCACTAACCTGGTGCTTCCAAAATTCCCATCCGTATTTGTGCCCCATTACCCAGTTGGCATCGCCAGGCATAATTTCGGCACCGCCAGGGCTTTTTACACTGCCATTACCTTGCTTCGGGGCGCTATCCCAGGCGGCATCTCTAATGCCGTCGTTGTATTTGGTGGGACGTTGGTAGTTCTTATTGTTTAGCGCTTCTTTGAATTGCGTTTCTCTTTCAGCTAACTCATCGAGCTTGCTCTTTCTGAAATCGTACTGTTGTTGCAGTTCATCGAACTTTGCTTTTGCATTTTGAAATTCTTTGAGTGCCTGCGCACGTGCAGGGTCGCTTCGCTCCATTCCTAAAACGCGTTGTTGTTTTCGCAACATATCGGCTTGCGCCTTGATTCGCGCCTTGTTGATCTCTGTAGCATTTTTGCGATTTTGTGTGATCGCTTCCTTGAGTCTGACGATTGCGTCTCTCAGACCTTGCTGAGCGTCTGACATGCGGGACTTTACAGGCGCACGTGAAGATTTTTCCTTGGCAGTAGCGATGGGGTCCTGAGCGTCTTTTGGTGTGGGCTTAGGGTTTTTTGCTGATGGTTTTATCGGAGTCGTTGAGGGTTCGACAGGTATTGGATCAACAGGTGCTGGAGTTGGTTTGACAGGTGCTGGTGAGGGTTCCACAGGCCCAGGCTCGACCGGTGTAGGTGTCGGTTTCACAGGCTCAGGCGAGGGTTCGATTGGCGCAGGCTCTACGGGAGTTGGTTTGACAGGTGCCGGTCTAGGTTCGATTGGGATAGGTGCTGGTTCGACAGGTATTGGTGCAGGCTCGACCGGTGTCGGTTTCACAGGCTCAGGCGAGGGTTCGGTTGGCGCAGGCTCCACGGGTGTTGGTTTGACAGGTACCGGTCTAGGTTCGATTGGGATAGGTGCTGGTTCGACAGGTATTGGTGCAGGCTCGACCGGCACTGGTTCAGGGGGTACAGGTGTTGGCTTAACCGGAGTAGGCAAAGGTTCGATTGGCACTGGGATTGGCTCGATCGGCGTAGGCATTTTGGGAGTTGCTGCTTTCCCGCCGCGCCCTTTCAAGCCGCCCCACAATAAAGTCAGCAGATTGAACACCCCCAGCGTACCTCGCTCGGTCATTTCTTCCACGGTCAATTTACGCCCCGTTGCAGCGTCTTTACCGGTGTAGGCCTCTTGGATACCGGTGATGCCTACCGTATCCAGTAACGCGCGACCAATGGCAGCAAACGGCTTTCCTTTGTAGGCGTCTTGGCTGAAGCGTTGTCTCAATGCCGTGCCTAGTCCGTAACCCAGTAGGAACGCTCCCGCTATTGCCGCTGCCACTGGCAGTGCGATGAGGCTGCCTGTCAGAACGAACGCGATCAGCACGACCGCTGCTACTGCGGCTACGAAAATACCAAGACCCTTCGCAATACCTTTCAGTGCATTCAGTAAACCCGATAGCCAACCGCCATCATCTTTTTCAGCTGCCGTTTCAGTTTCAACCTCGATCGTCTTTTTCTCACCCTTACCTGTCTGGTCTTGCTCATGCACCGTAGCGTCTTGCTGCGAATCAGCAGGTATTGGAAGAGGCGCCGGAGTTGGTGTTCTGACCGTTTGTTTGTCGTCATCATCGATTATTTTGTCTCTATCAGGTTGATGATCTGGAGATCTGCGCGGCACATGTTTTGCCGGTAGGCCAGCTTGCGAACCTTGTGTTTTGGCTGGCTGGAATCCCGGGATCAACGCTTCCAAAGCTTTAACGCGAGCTTTTGCTGACGCCTCGAAATCGAACAAAGCATTGCCCTTGGCGCGTTTTACCAGCGTTGTCGCTGGTTTGTTGCTACCGACAACCGGCGTCGAAAAATGATTGGGTGCCTCAAATATTACGTTGGTATTTGGCTGGTTTGTTTCGTATGCATTCGCATTGATCAATTTTGCGGGTGCAGGCGACTTTTTGTACTCGGTATCTAATCGTGCGAAATCGCGACTGTGATAACGCCCTTTGAATTTTCCATGTAGCGTAAAGCTAATATGTTGGTCAACGATGATGCTCCATGGCTTAATTGCATCCTTGCCATCGGGGCGTTGTTGGACGGCGATGAAATAAGTTTCCGTCGATAACTGGCTGTCCTTATACGTTTCTGCTTTAAGTTTTCTTTCGTAGTCGAAGTCAATGAGGTTCTTCGATAGGACAAAATCTCCGACGATTGATCTGGCATAGTCATTGTGTTTGGCTTCATCCAGCGTGGCCCCGATATAAGCAACCGTACTCTTGATAAGATCCATTGCAGTAGATTCGCGTTTCTTTGGGCGACGCTGGATTCTTGGCATCGCAGATGACTGTTGCGCAACGTGTGTCAATTCATGTGCGAGTAGATGTTTGCCCTGCGAGCTGTGTGGTGCGTAGCGACCGTTGGCAAACACGATGTGGGAACCTATTGTGTAGGCCTCCGCATCAAGTGCAGAAGACGAACGATCGGCCAGAGTATTGGTATGTACGCGGACGCTGCTAAAGTCTCGCTGCATGCGGGGTTCAAAAAAGCGGCGAGTGTCATTATCCAGTGGACGACCACCGGAGCTCACCACGCTGCTGACGTGTACCGGATTTTGTGATGGCATATTGGCGTCAGATGCGGCTGGTTTTCTCTGAATTACTACTTCTTCGTTTTTGCAGCTGCGGCACTTTCGCTTCATGGCACTAGAATATTTTTCCGTGGTCGTCACAGCGGTTACATCACCCGTTGGTATTCGCATGACTTTATCGGCAATTTGATCGGCTTCGATTTCTGCAGCATCAGCAGGCTGTGAAATTTTGATGTCGTTGGACTTTGCTTGGCAATTTGGGCAGCCTCCGCCGCAGGCACAATTAGTTAATTGGGCGCTTGTAGTGTTGCGGTTTATGCTCGCATTTACGTTGCCATTGTTAGCTTGACGGCCGGCCGGCTTTTGTTTGACATCGGGTGCGCTTGCGAAAGCATTCATTGATCTTTCTCAGTCTGCGCGCGCAACATCGCTAGAAAGAATTTTATGCATAAAAATATTTTTCCGTGATCAATAAATTTTATATTTGTAAAGTTATTCATCATTTTCCCCTTCGTTGAAGCTTGATGTGGACAAATCAGGCGGGGACGTGTCACTGCTTTGTTTTATATTTGATGGAGCGATTGTCGTTGTGGCGCTTGCTTCACCACAGTCTTTAATAATTTCAGATGAGGGGTGTTGACCTATTTCAGAAAGGCTATTGCCGGAAATGATAGAGATGGCGAATTTACAGCCAGTATCCCAGTTGGGTGCACGATTGTTTGCATTAGGCTTATGCCAATGGGGGTCGCGCATCCTAGTCTTGCCTGCAAGACATATAAAAATGCCTCGCCAATTTTCGGGTGAAGCGCCAGCTGCTTTAGCTACTTTCGCTTTTGCATCGGCATCGTTGATAAAAACCTTGCTTGTTGCAGCTAGTGCATTAACCGCTTCGGCATATCGCTTCAATGAAATGTCAAATGCCTGTTGAAAGTCAGCGCAATGCTCGTGCTCGCCTTCAGCAATTTTTGCAGCACCTTGGTCAGTGATGGTCCAACGGATAGGATATTTTTTGGTATCGCAGTCCGAAGGACTTTGCTTTGTGACGGTTCTTTCACCTTCAAAAAAATTTCCAGTGCCGGTAAATACCGACGGTATGGATGGCAGTGAGGCCGTTGTTGGTTTAATGCGCACACCACCGCTTGTTTTCTCGGTTTCAAATTCTGGATAAGTCACTGCGTTTAGATTAAGGCTAGTTAGTCCGAAGTCATTTGTAGAAGTTCCAGGCTCTTTCAAATAATTATCTCTAGAGAGTGATTTCGTATTGCACGGCGAAGATTGCTGGGTAGAAGTGCCACCATCTCCCTGTGACGGCGTTTCTCCTAGAGCTGATGGATCTTCTGAGCTGGTCTCATTCTGCTCTGTTGGCGCGGTAATGCGGCCACTTAGCAATCCAACGTTGCTGTTGCCTACTTTGTCATTATTGATGGGCAAAGAATAAATCGACTGATGCGTGTTCGATGCGTGGGACGCTACCTTATTTGCACTTGATTGACTACAGCTGGGACAGTTCCCGCCACAGGCGCAAGCACTGATGGCGGAATGGTTGTGGCCGCGAGAATGTGCTGAGTGCTGAAAATTCAGTTTTGTTTTTTTAGCGCTATTGTTCGACATTTTATCGTATTCAATAAACTTACTCATAAAATACTCTGTACTTTAAATTTATAAATTCGGAATGGCAGCACGCAGGATGGCTCGCGTTCGATCAATAAAGTTATTTCGTGTTGTGTCTGTAGCGCCCGGTGGAAGTCGCGGTGTGTGTAAATGAATCATGGGCACAGTTGAACCGAGTTGAGTTCGTAATAAGCTGTTGCGATAAAAAATTTCATTGGATAGAAAACCACCACCAGAACCTTCGACGGCAATGCCGGGATTTGTTCCTGGGCCCATGGGTAATGTGCGTGGTTGCGTTGCGCCAGATGGTAAATCTTTAACGGTAGTTTCTTCGGGGATTGCACTACTGCGCCCCTCGGCGCCACGCATTGCTCCAAGCATCGCTGGCGGCACGCTATGCGGCAAAAATTCGGGACTAGTGGTGAGTGACGGTGGTCCTGCCGGTATTGTAGGATTTGTCTCGGTTCCACTAGGGCGATCTAGGTTATCCAGAAAACTACCCGCCGATCTTCTACGGCCAGCGGTTTCTTCAAATTCAAATTGACTACTGCCTTGGCTGATGCTCATCACTAAATGTGGTGGCTGTGATCCTGTTAAGTGTGGTCGAAGGGTGTTTTCAACAATGCCGTCATTGAAGTCGATATAGCGAACAGGAAAAATTACGCCTTCTACATGCGCAGTAACGCTGCCTTGCGTCAGCGTTTCACCATCCAATGCCAAAGTTGCTGCACCAGAAAGATTGCTCTGACGAATGTCACCGCCGGTAGAAAAACCAAACGGGTCAAAGCCGCTGATAAGGATTCGTTTTTCATCGGGATTAGTGGTCGGAAAAGCGGTGCTAGTGATGCCACGCGAGGTTTGTTCAAACAATTGTAAAAGCCGTGCTTGTAATATTCTTAGGGCATCTACATTGCTATTGACGGCACTGATCCTAAGCCATGACGGGTTCCATTGGCGCAATGCGGTGGTGAGCATTAATCTTGTCCAATACAGTTGACGGTCATCTGTGCCGCTACCTCCGGCTCGAGCCGCCGCAGTCGCCGATTGCCAAAGTTGTTCGCCGGTTTGTTGCACGAGCTGCACTGCACTCGCCTCTGAACGCACAGCGCTCAATGCCGTTGTAAATGCAGTAGCTGTAGCAGTGGAACCTGCGGTCAGGAAGCCGCTCGTTTGTGCGGCAGTCACTTGCTGTTCTTCCGTAGTCAATGCAGGTACGCATCGAGGAATCCTTGAAAAGATAGAGGCGCCACCTTGTACCGTTGCCAATTCGGCATCCAAGCCTGCGTCATTCACGCCATAGGCATTGCGTAGTTCTTCCCGTGACTCACGAATATGATTTCGCTCACGGGCAACTTCTGTCGTTGTGAGTCTGCGCCCTAGATAAGGATCAATGGTGGTTCCGTCTGGCGGCGTTGAACCCGCCGAACTAAAATCACCGCTCCATTCATTTTGTAAATTTGTATTTGTGCAACTCGGCCTTGCCAAGCCTTGCACCCTGACGCGCGTAACACCTACTCGGGTACCATCGTAAATGGTTTGCGCCATTGCGGTATTCATGCGAACACAGCCATGTGACAAAGGTGTTCCATCGACAGGAGTGTATTCATGCAATGCAACACTTTTTGCATTGTGAAATTGTGTCCAGAGTCGAACTCCGCCACTCGTCACGGGCACTTGGGCAGTAACCGTAAAATCACCAATGGGTGTGCAATTGTTGCCAACTTGAACAGAACGAGCGGCCGAGCAAGCACCACCTTCGGCTGTGCCGGCATCATCATCGAAACAACAATGACCTTTGCCAGTAGAACAGGTGTCGCTCTCGGTATGGCCATCACTAAAGGTCGCTGTGACTTGCTGAGGCGTGTTTTGGTCAACCACTATTTGCGTAATGTGCGGCGGCCTTGGGCGAGAAGTTGTTGAAGGTTGCCGTTGCAAGCTAGTGGCGGACGATGCGTTGCTGCTCTGTTGCACAACATGGGTCAATTCATGTGCAAGCAAGTGCCGCCCTGCATGTGTGCCTGGTGCAAATTGGCCTGCGCCAAATACAATTTTTTGTCCAACCGTGTATGCCTTGGCCTGCAAATCTTGTGCAGATTTTTCCGCGTTAGTGTCGGCATGTATTCTTACATCGGAAAAATCATGGCCGAAGCGTTGACCCATGTCTTGTTGTAGTGTTTGTTCCAGCGGTCTGCCATCAGCGGAAATAACGGAATCTACGCTTGCGGGAATGTTGTCGCCAGCACGCGAATTAGACTGCCCCGTCACGCGCTGGATAGATACTGGTGCCGCATTTATAGCTGAGTGCGTTGGTGTGTTTAAGACGCGATCTGCGACGCGATCTGCTTCTTGCTCGTAGATGTCGTTTACGGCACCTATGTGCAGTTTGGTTTGTAATGTTTTGTTACTCAGGTTTTTTTTATTATCACATCGCGCGCAACCGCCGCCACAGGCACATGACCCAGGCAGCATTAGTGGTTCGGCATTTGATGTCGAAGTATGTGTACTGCCATTTTTAGCTATCCCCTGTTTTTGTTCAGGAGCTTTAGCCTTTGGAGCTGTCGCTAGTTGGGTCATGGGTGTTTCCAAAGTTCAAGCGTTTAAATCTGATTGCGAAATCATGGTTTTCCAAGCTGTCCACGATTGTTGCTAATGGGTGAGATTCCAACACCCTAAGTGCCTACGCGTCTGTTCATTGGTCGATGTACATATCTCTTGCCGTTGCTAGGAACTAGGGTATTGGTGCGGTGTTTAATGCTGAAAAATAACGTGAGACTCTTTAACTCGATGTCTAACGGCGTGCTGCCGAACCCGGAACAGTTGATGGCAATCCGGTCACGGCGGTGCCTGGAACCGCAGGAATTGAACCCTGCTTTTCCTCAGCCTGTTCGATTGAAAGGTCTCGGAACTCGCTGTCTATCCACCTCACAAAGCGAAGCCGTCCCGAACCTGCAACCTCCGTTGCGAGTACCAGAACTTCCTCTTCGCCGATTCTGACCCAGGCAACCGCAGTTCGAGTTTCCAGCGGAACCCCGACGCCTGTCGACGGTGCCTCATTGCCGCGTGTACCAATACTCAAAACCTGTTCCTGATAAGCATCCCAAGTTCCCGGAAAATCAGGGCATCCATGGCTGTACATCGCTTCTATAAGAACGCGATTGAGATGCTGCTGCCGTTCTATCTCATTCCTAACCCACTGAGTATGGAACGACTCTGTATCTCCGGCTATGAGCTCCCAGAGCAACGCGCCCCCTTGTTGAATTTCCTCTAATCCCAAACTCTCTACTTCCGCAATTGCGTCTTGCACGACTTGGGGTAAATCAAGCCCCGCTCCAGTGACCCCTTGAGCGGCGTTGCCAACCATCCGTATTTGACTTTGCATCTCTTCCCAAGTGACATTTCCAGCCAGGAATTCGTGATACAAAGCGATGACCCGGCCACTGTTTTCAAGCTGTGTTCTAAGAGCTTTGCAAACCTCATCGACGGTTGCTGCCGTTCCGCCATCATCCTGACGCTGTATTCGCAATCCTGTTTCGCTGGTTTGCCCTCTCTGTTGCACCACATGCGTCAGTTCATGTGCAAGCAATCGTTTGCCTGCCTGAGAGTTTGGTGCGAATTGGCCAGCACCAAAAACGATGTTATTCCCCATTGTATAAGCATGTGCGTGTATATCTTTTGCTGATTTTTCTGCGGCTGCGCCTGTGTGGATTCGTACGTGAGAAAAGTCTTTTTCAAAGCGTTGCTCCATGTCTTGCACAAGACTGGACTCGAGCGGTCGTCCCGAATTTGAAAGAACTTGGTCAACGCTAGCGGGTGCCGAAAAGTTACCTTGTTTTATTTGTGTTCTAGGCAGACGCTGGATTCGAGCTGGCACATCGCTAATGCTCGCATGAGGTGATACTGCCATGACTTGATCTGCAATTTTGTCTGCTTCTTGTTCGTAAATATCGTTTGGATTTCCGATTTGAAGCTTGGTTTGTAGCCGTTCACTGCTGCTGTATTGCTTTTTGTTGCATTTGGGGCAGCCGCCGCCGCAAGCACAATTTTTTTTTGTTTGAATCATGGGCATTGCAATGCTTGGCCTCTCCCGCGTAGTCGGGTTATTTGTTAGGGCTTTTTTTTCCTGTGTACTCCGAGCTTGTTGAGTTAAAGCACCTGACATTTTATAACTCCAATGGTTTTCTCATTTTTTAGGGCGCAGTCACATGCAAATAAGTATTCCAATACGCCAGCCCATCTTCATTAGCGAGTGCGTGCAGAGAGAGGTGTAATTCACCTTTACCGACCGCAAGTGGATTCAACTGAAAATTTATGTTTATTCGACTACTTAACCAAGCAGACAGGCCGTTTTTAAAGTCTCCGCGTGCTTGCTGTATTGCTTTATCCGGTCCGGGAAAACCACTTGGCAGTAATAAGTCGGGAAGCGTTGCAGATAGCATGCGTCCATGAGTAGATGCAATTTCTTTCATTTGGAATGCAATCGAGGAAATTTTTTCCGTATCGCCAATGCTTATTTGAACATCTGATATTTGCACTAAACCATCATGGAGCGCGCTGCCCCATATAGTGAAATTCACGCCTGTAGCTGCGCCCCCAGAGCTATGTGCCACCAATGCTATTGGTTTAATCTCATTGACGCCAAGCTGCAACATTGACTCAAGACCGCCAGCATGGCCGAATGATGGCAATGGACTTGGAGCGGGTTTGTCATGGTCACTTTGTGTGGGTTGATAAAAACGCAGACTCAAAAAAAACGGCTGCAGTGTAATGGGGAGCGAGTCTGCACCGACTTGATAAAATAGATCTTCCAGCTCGAGCGTTTTACTTATTGAATGTAATATGGGTAGCGCCCCCTTTCCGGGCTCGGCTAGTTCCCAAGCTTGTTTAAGCTCGTCAACTGTTTTGCTGGTCGGGAGTACATCAGCCCAGTGACTGAAGTCAGAGTGAGAAACCACTGGGTTATCACCATTAAAATATCCCGGCCAGGTATCAATACTGTCTTTTTTTATGCCTTGATTAAACAAAGACATTTGTAGCCGGTCGCCATCGTGAACCAAAATACTTATTGCTGTTAAATTGGAGGCCGAAGACAGCATCCTGGCGGTCTGATCCAGCAGCTCTGGATCTTGTCCCTCGGTAATCGAATCCAATACGGTAAACCAATTTCCTGCTTCCTTGTAGCCTATATAAACTAGTCGATGCTCTGCTTGGTTCAACGCAGAAACCTCCTCGTAGCCTTGTGAAATTAAAAGGCCACGGATAATCAACGCTAATTTTTCGCCATCGGCCGCAGTGATTGATTGTGGGCTGTAAAGTTGCACGTTGGTAAAGAATTGGCCCACAGCTTAACTCCTGAAATATTATGGAATTGCAAGATTCGCCGGGATAGTTGGCCATAGTGGTGGAAACAGTGATGGAACCATTCGAACACCACGATATATTAAATAGCCGATGCCTATACCCGCGCCTACAACCACGACACCTTTACCAACATCTTCAGCAGAGGGGCCACTAGGCACAGTTCTTGGAAAAGGTACGGTTCTTGGTACAGGCACCGGAATCGGATTGGGAACTCTAACTCGCACGCGCACGCGACGGCGAGTACCGCCTGTACAACTGTAAAAGTACAATCCGCCGCTTGGGCCCCATGCACGCAATTGTTGGGTTGGATTAAGAATAAATGGCGCGCCCGGAAATGAATATGACCACATTGGCATTGCAGGTCCGATGATGGTGTTGTAGGAGGCAAGATCAACGGCAAGTTCTGCAGCAGCAACAGGTACTAATCCCCTTGCAATCCATGATGCGGGCTTTATTTCGCCGACCTCATCTATAAAAGGTGGACGACTGCGAACCATATCGGGTCGTCCGGCACCAGGAATTTGGAAGCCGGGATGACCGCCACCCATGCAGCCTGGTGCAGTCGCTACGCAATTTCCACCAATTTGCATGTGGGCGGCAACTCCGATCAAATTTGCCGGCACGCCCGGAGCATTGCAACCTGCAACAACGGCACGTTGAATAGGCTTGTCAAGCAATGAGGCTTGTACTGGCGCTTCTTCTGAAGCGGGTGCAGATGCAACTGCTGCCGGAGCTGAGTCATCTGCCGCCATAGCAAAATCTTCAGGAACTATGCCAAGGGGTGCCCCTTCTAGGGCGGACAGTTCACCCATCAATGCGACAAGTTCTTCGTAGGTATTTGCCATTCCGAGAAACGGCAAGCCATTGGGCGAATCGTCTCCAGCCCCTCTTTCTGCCTCAGCGCCCGGATTGGCGGTGCGCTGAACACCTTGGCTCTCTCCGCCTGCAGTAGTAACTTGTGCGCTTAGGCCGTTTGCGAACGCATCACCACCACTATCGGCTTCTTGTTCGTATTCATCACCAACGCCACGCAGGCGCGATGCAGACAGCCCCTTGCGTTGCTGCACAACATGCGTAAGTTCATGCCCGATAAGTTGCAAGCCAGGTTTGGTTTGCGGTTGATACCAGCCAGCGCCGAAATAAACGTCATGCCCAGTCGTGAAGGCACGTGCTTGTATTTGCTCAGCGCTTGAATGAGCGTTTGCATCGTTATGAAAACGCACTGTACTTAAGTCCGTGCCAAAAACCGATTGGGCACGTTCCTGAATATCCGCAGGCATGGCATTGCCAGTCGAATTTCCAAGCTGAAAGGAAGAATTACTGGGCTTCTCATTAGCAGCTTTTCGTTGAAGGTCCATAGTATGAGGGTGCGGGTCAACATTTTGAATTATTGATTTGGATTGCAAAGGCTTGGTTTTATCTTTTTTTGCCATGCATTTGCTGCAGCCACCACCGCATGCACAATTTGCTTTGCGTTGGATAAGCCCATTGTTCAGTGATTGCATGGCAGGCATATTCGCACGCTCAACAATGATGGGCGAGGCCGGCGCGCTGTTTTTCTGGGCATGAGATTTGGTCGTATTCATTTTTTGCTCGAAGGCTTTGCTTTTGATTTCGGATCAATGGTTTTTTTAGTTTTCTTTTCTGCAGTATTTTTTACTAACCCATCAGTGTGAGCTCTTGTTTCTGCCGCCGGCTTGGCAGGTTTATAAGAGTTGCTGTTTGCACTGTGGGTTATTACATATTCGCGATACGCAGTGCCAGCATTTACAACAAGTGGTGAGTCATCTAGATGAATAATATTCTTATTGGCATCGAGAATTTCAACGCGGGCAAGTACCTCATCAGTATTTCCTGACGCCGCTGCCGCACCTCGCGAGCCGCTTGCTTTTGAGGTACCAGCTTTGACTTTGGCATTCACGCTGGCGAGTCGTTCGGCCATTTTTTCGGAAAGGTTTACGGTACTTTCGTAGGTTCCGGTTTTTCGGGGGGCGGCTTTTTCTTTGCCTAATGAAATACTGAAGTAGCCATCGGCATCGGTGGTGGTCGATAGGGATTTCGTTTCTTTATCGCCAGTGGTATCACCACCACGAAAGGCAGAAATTCGGACGGTTAATTTTTCTCGCGGTTTTAAGTCGGCGTCTGAGACAAAGCCATGGAATACGTTGTCTTCGGTTGAAGCGGCAATTATTGCGCGATCTATGCGGGTTTTCCCTAGGCTGGCGGTGCTGCTCAACTCAGTTGCGCGTTCGATAGACACTTTCAGGCGTTCGATGCGTGGGTCATTTTTATTATCACTCGTTCGAGCTAATCGTTTTAGCTCGCGTTGTTCCGAGGCAAGAAAGATATCGGGCATGGCACTCATAAACGCGAGTAAGTCTAGCCCGGTACTAATGGCCGGCTGACGAGCTGCCGCCAACGGTGCTTCGATAAATTCTTTCTGGACCGAGCCTGCCGATAGTCCGTCGCTAAAAAAACTTGAACGGCTTGATTTTTCGGTTGAATTTCTCATGTTGGAACTCCTGTGGCAGGTGTAGCTACACCCGGTTGTTGCGGAGCAGGTACTTGTACTGGATCGCGACCCCTGCCGCAGGCACCCGGACAGAAAGCCTCTACCAAGGCGAGGTTGTCTTTGAACACCAGCATATTGGGCAGCAAGGACATAGCACGCAAGCAGTGGGTGGATTGATTGTCGGTAGTGGTGTTCATGCCGCCGATGCTGAAGCCTGAGAAGAATGTACGTTGCCATGTTTCGGAAAAGCGGTTGTCGGCAACACGTACGCTACCCGCTGCCAATACGGCATTGATCATTGTGAAGAACAGGGTTGAGCTGACTTCGCACTGGTTGTCGCTGAAGCCGATGTCATCCAAAGAAATTATGGCGATCGAGCTCAGAGTGAATGCAAAGGGCTCGTCAATAACATCAAGACTGACCTGGTTTTCGGTAAACAAAGTTTTGCCTGTGGCCCAATGTCGAGTCATGGGTGGCCATATTGAAGCAGGTTTTGTGAAGACATTAATCAGCCCCAAGCCTTTTGCAAATTCACATTCTTTGTCTTTAAATGTGTCTGGCGTTTTTCCCGTGAGTTTTAATATTAGGACCAGCAATAAACCTAGCGTCCATTCATTGCTGATGCCAAGATTTCCGATCAGTGTAGTGGCTGCTATTAAATCTAGACCTTTGGCGGTGGTGCTTTGCGTTACCAGACGATTGCGTGCAACGACAACGGGGCCGAGGGCAAAAAATGTCAGCGCACGACCCAGCGGAGCGACAATAATATTGTCGCGTAGTAAAACGGTGGAGCCGCCGTTATTCATCGACAGTCTTGAACGGCTGGCGTCCGCTGCGGCATTCGTTGCAGATAATGAAGGTGTTGGCTTTGTGGTAATTGGCTTTGTTGCAATAGTAATGACCGGCAATACAATCCACACATGCACTCCACCACGAATACCAACCTGCACGTTTTCTACTGGCTCCTGACTGCGTTGGCCGTTGTTGATAATGCGGTTATCGTCTAACTGCAAACCTTGCACAATGATGGCGTACACACCGCA
>Ga0209181_10001946_pt1 | contig 34521 bp, 14 predicted proteins | sample MAT05_FD_187208 | JGI IMG/M metagenome (GOLD analysis project Ga0209181, IMG submission 187208) | Freshwater microbial communities from Lake Fryxell liftoff mats and glacier meltwater in Antarctica - MAT-05 (SPAdes) (version 2) | ecosystem: Environmental > Aquatic > Freshwater > Ice > Liftoff... | reverse complement strand
CGTGCTCCGAAAACAGCCCAAAAAGATTATAAGACTATCGAAAACATAGACTGGAACAGTAATTTATTAAGTCATTACCGACGCAAAGCCCAAGCGAACGCTGGAGGTGTGTCCAAAGTCTAAACAAAGTCAAACATCTAAAATTCCAAGTCCAACGTCCCAAGTCCAACGTCCACAGTCCACAGTCCTCTAAAACATGCTCATCAAACGCCGCGATTTCCTCAAAACTGGCTCTCTCGCCACGGCCTCGTTGCTGCTGCCGAAATTTCTAAAAGCCGCCAGCGCACCCGGGCTGTTGCCGCCCAAAGGCAAAATCCTCGTCGTGCTGCAACTCAGCGGCGGCAACGACGGGCTGAATATGATCATCCCGGTTCGCAACGACATCTATTACCGGGAGCGGCCCCGCCTCGGCATCCAGCGGGACGCAGCACTGGGGCTCACCGATGAAGTCGGCCTGCACCCGACCCTGACGGGACTCAAGGGTCTGTGGGACAACGGCGACATGGCGATCCTCAACAGCGTCGGCTATCCCAATCCCGACCGCTCGCATTTCCGCAGCATGGACATCTGGCACTCCGCCAGTCCGGCCGACGAATACTGGCAAACGGGCTGGCTCGGACGTTATCTGGATGCCCAGTGCAGCGGTTCTGCCGGGGCGCATTGTCCAAGCCGGGCGCTGGAGATTGACGACACGCTCAGCCTGGTGCTGAAAGGCGAACGCATGAAAGGGCTGGCCTTGCAGGATGCGAAGCGGCTCCATGAAGCAGCCCGAAGCCCCTATTTTTCAGACTACATCGCAGCGCAGTACAAGCCGGGTACCCAGGCCGAAAAACCGCTGCCTAAGGTGTCCCAAACTGCCGGCACACCCGCTTCAAGCCACTCGCACGAATCCCCGGTCGCGTATCTCTACAAAACCATGGCCGACACGCTTTCCTCGGCGGATTACCTGTTCGAACAAAGCCGTGCCCAACCTACCGTCGCCACCTACCCGGCGACCGAACTGGGTAAACACCTGAAAACCATCGCTTCTTTGATCCTGGCCGATACCGATACGGCGGTGTACTATGTGTCGCTGGGCAGTTTCGACACGCACATCAATCAGGCAGGGCAACAACAGCGGTTGTTTCAGGAGATGAACGACGCGCTGGCAGCGTTTTCCAGCGACCTGAAAGCGCAGGGAAAATGGAACGACGTGCTGGTAGCCACTTTTTCCGAATTTGGCCGGCGCGTTGCGCAAAATGCCAGCGGCGGCACGGACCATGGCACCGCCAACAACATGATGTTCTTCGGTGGAAGCCTTCGGCAAAAAGGGTTGCTCAACCCGCTGCCCGACCTCAGCAACCTCGATGACGGTGACTTGAAATTCACGGTGGATTTCCGGCAGGTGTACGCCACGATGCTGCAAAACTGGTTAGGGGCTGATGCGCGGGCCGTGCTGGGGACGGAATTCGGGATGTTGGGGTTTGTGTAAAAAAGCAGCAAAACAGTTAAATATTTTAAGGTAAGAGGGGTGGCAGGTTGAACCTTCTGAAATGCTTTCGGTTCTGATTTTTCACCAATTGCACCTACTATGCGCTTTATTTCTACCCTTCAACCGATTGTTTTCCTGCAAACGGCGGTGTCGCTTGCTGCTTTTTTCTTCCTTCAAAATGACAGGGCCGTTGCACAGGTAGCGACCCTGTCATTTTGCCTGAATGGCTTCAATCAGGATTGTGATGCCACAACTACCTGCCCAATCCAGGAGGGAACTTATTGTGAAGGTCAATGGGCTTTTTGCTTCATAGTTTACCATAACCTTCCAGGGGTTCCGAACACCGTTCTCACCATCACCGTCGCACAAGCGGGCGGCCCGAACTATGTATGGTCCGGACCACCGAGTTCTACCAATTTCACCCGGTTCCCGATGAACACACCGCCACTCGGCACGACCACTTACACACTGGTTTCTATCGAGTCCACGACCGCACCTTTCACCTTTGATGTAAGCCAGAGTTTGCCTGTCGTCCTCACGATCCTGCCCGGTGTGAGCAATCTGGCTATTACCCAAACCGGACAAGCGTGCTTTGCCAATGCTGCGCAACTCATTGCCAGCAGCGACAACGCTATCAGTTACAACTGGTCGAATGGCGAGTTTGGCAGCAATATTTTCACGGCTGTGCCGGGCGTTTACACGGTTACAGCCACCGCTTCCAATGGCTGCACCACCACCGCTACTACAACCGTTGTGAACCCCATCCCGCAGCCACTGCTTATCTTCCCTACCGGAGTGTATTGCCAGGGGCAGCCTTTGACCATCAACGTTCAGCCCGCTAGTGGCGCGACGTTTTTGTGGTCAACCGGCTCAACCGGAGCGACGACCACCATTATCCCGCCTGGCACCGTGAGTGTCGTAGCGACCGCTCCCAATGGCTGCACGGCCACCGTCAGCCAAACCTATACGCCCGGCCCGGCACCGATGCCGACCATCAATGGACCCGGGGTGATTTGTCCGGGGCAAATGGTTACTCTTGCTACGGTCGGAAGTTTTCAGACCTACAACTGGTCATCCGGACAGACCTCATCCGGCATCACCATCAATGTTTCAGGCACTTATACCGTCACAGTGAGCAATGCGACCGGCTGCACTGGCACAGCGACCATAAATGTCGCAATGGCCGTACCGCCCACCATTGCATTTACTTCGCCCTCAGCGGTTTGTGAAAACGGATGTCAGACCATCACAGCAACGCTCACGGGTGCCGGCCCGTTTCAATTTTTGTATCAGGTTCAACAGAATGGTACCGTGCTGTCTAGCCAAACAGTGACCGCCAACACCTCCCCCTATACCTTTTCGGTCTGTCCGCCAGGGTCGGCTGGCAGCAACGTACAAATCGTCGCTTGCACCGTGAGCGATCAGGTTTGTCCTTGAAAACCATCCAGCTCTGGACACAATTCTGCGTAACTTCGGCGGACAAAAACTTCTCACCGCTCTCGCACTGTGCACCGTCTCCTCATCCACTTCACCCTTGCGCTCACGATCGCCTTGTTGATCGGTGCGGGCTGGCGACAATGCTCAAATATCCCCGAGCGGCCCACACAGCCTTGTTTTTATTTCTGGAAAACCGAGATGGCATTCGACAGTGCTGAATGGCAGCGATTTACGCGACTCAGCGGCCAGCAGCCCCTCTCCGTCCGGATGTTCGATGTGGATTACAGCGCGGGGTATTTGGGGCGGTGAGCCCCTGCACCGGCGGCTTTAGCCGCCGGATGTCCAAACGGGCAAAATTTGTTGATTATCGCGGCAGTCCGGCGGCTGCAAAATCTATGTAGCGTTTTGCGTTGGGGGTCGTGGCCCTGTGGCGGCTGTGGGGTTTGCCGCCGATGCTGTCAGCATAACTTCAGGTCGCTTCATTGATCTGCATCAAGTACCCTCACAAATATCTCGCAAAGACGCAAAGGCGCAAGGTTTTGATTTTAAAACAAAATTGCCCGTACTACGACCAGCGCAGCACAGGCAATTTATTTTCATAGGCAACAACCATCAAAGCACACTGTGCCTCAACAATCAACAATCAACAATCAATGCTTCATCAGCACCAGTTTTTGGGTGGCGATGCGGCGGGCTTCGTGCCATAAACTCACTTGGTACCAGCCGCTTGGAAGGTTACCCAATTGCAGGGTCACGCCACCGCTGGTCGTTTCATCCAGTTGTTGACGCAGCACTTCGGCGCCGATGGAGTTGTGGATCACCACTGCGTTTTGATTCGGTACAAAGTCGGAAGGCAATTGGTATTGCACTTTCACCTGATCCGAGGCAGGGTTGGGCACCACGGTCATTTGTACGTTCTGTGAGTCGGCCCCTGCTTTTCGCATACTGCGCGGGCCGCCTTCTTTGCCATCTCCTCCTTTGCCATCACCTTCGCCGCAGTACGGCATGATGCCTTCGATGATGTAATTCGCCGTACTTCCATCTGGCCGTCTGATCGTGATACCTTCGTGGAAGATCGGGTTGGGCGTCGGGGAGTAATATACGCCCTGAATGACATTGCCCGTTACCGAGATCAGAACGGCATTGCCCGACGACTGGCCAGGAATGAGGCTATAACCGGCGATGCTTGTTTCATTGACCAATTCAATTTCAAACGTGTACAGGTAGCCCATTTCGGTATAGCTGCGGCACTCACTCCTGAAATTGTACGGGCCGCTGCCTTCGCGCTCCGGACTGCAATCCAGGTTGCTGGCGTCAGAACAGAACCGTTGGGTGCAGATACGTCCATCCTGCGGGAATCCCGGCGGCATGTAGCATTGGTCGTCGTAGCGGATCACTACCTGCAAACAAACGAGGTCCGTACCGATTTGATCATACCAATCGAAACTCAACTCCGGATAGTTGGCCGGTGTCAGCAACAGGTTGCCACTGCCATCTGCCGCAACGCCCTGAATATTGATCAGTTGGTTGGGCGGCACGGTGGTACCAGTCACAGTGTTGATGAGTACGTCGTAGGTATTGCAGCCGGGAGGGCCGGGCGGAATACCCTGGTAAGAGACGATCAGATTGATCAGGTGCGTAGCCGGCGTCGTGGGGTCGTTTTCGCAGGCGACGCCCATTCTCCATTCAAAATTTCGCGGACAAGGGGAGCCATCACAGCCATACAGGATTTCGGCATTGGCTTCCGGATCGCCCGTATCGGTGCACACGGTTGTAATGCTGCACAATTCGCCCGTAGAAATGAGGCAGAACGGAATATCCCAGCACGCATCGAAGGGTCCATTGGGCGCATACATGGTAAACAATCCTTCCATGTGCCAGATCGAATTACCGAGCAATTCATTATCCACCGCTGTAAAATCGCCGATATGGTCACCGTTTGCATTGTGAATAGGCAGGTTCTGCGCGTACATGCAGGGCATGGCAACGCCGTCGGCCGGGTAGTCCCAGTGCACATAGTAACTGGTGAACCCATCTGATTCCTGTAGGCACACGATGGTACGAACGGTCGCGCCAGGAGGACGGCATTCAGACGTGTCAGTGCCGCAAGTATCTACTTTCAGGCAGAAGAAATCGGAATCAAACTGGCAGGTCGTATAAGTACCATTGGAGTTTTGGAAACGCTTGTGAATGCGCAGGAATATCTCGCCTTCCAGTGCTTCCGTAAGCGGCAAAGCCTGTACATTGGGTGGAGCGGGCAAACCAAGCGGTTGGTCATTGTGAAACCACTGCCAATCCACGATCTGCCCGCCACCGATGGTCGGCGCAGGCAATACGTAGCCACCGTTCTCCAGAGCCGTGTCGCAGACGGTATAACAACCGGTGAGCATACTGATGTATGGAACTGAAGTCAGATTCACGCCCGTCTTAGCCACACAACCAAATTCATTGACGATCGTTGCATTGATAAATCCGGAGGCAAAACGGGTAATCTGCGGCCCATAGCCCGCCGATCCTACTCCTCCGTTACCCCAGCTTACCCAGCTTACGTTAATGGGTTGGTTGGCGCCATTGAAGGCGGAAACGGTGATCGGATATGGTGGGCATCCGAACGTATACGACAGGATGGGAGTCGCTGGCGAAGGATCAATGTCTATGACAATACTTTCTACCGCACAGTCAACATTTTTTTGTGAAGCAGTCACCGTGACCGTCACGGAATTTGTGCTGGCAGGAATATTGCCCGCGTTAATAGTAAAGTTCAAACCCGTTCCGCCCTGGTTTGTCGAGCTGGTCCAAGTGAATGTATATCCCGGCACCGATACGACAGATAATACAATAGCATTGCCCCGGCAAATATGCTGAGCACCCAATATGCCCGCAGGGAAGGGTGACTGGACGAGCACTTCTTCTGAAGGCGGACTGTAGGTGCAACCAGTCTCTTCATCGGTGACCGTCAGGCTGTAGATGCCGTTCTCTTCCACCAGCAGCGAAGTCGTAGTAGCCCCACCCGGGCTCCAAAGATACGATTCCATCGAAGGGGTACCCAGGAAAGTCAGCACAGCCATCGAATTACAATCGCCGGAAGTTTCCACGATAAGTCCTTCCAGGTTGTTTTCATTGACGTGGATCATAGAATTTTTGATGATCGTGCACCCGTAGTTGTCGGTAAAAGTAGCCGTGACGTTGTAGTCATTGTTTCCCGGCACGTAGTTATAGGTTTTGACAGGATTGTCCACGTTGCTCCCGGTACCGTCGTCAAAATTCCAGACCAGGTCTAGGATGTTGGCAGGGTTATAAGTTGCCTGGAACTGGATGGGAGTTCCTTCACAGACATTGGCGTTCAGCGGAGTAATCGAAACGTTCGGCTGGCCGGGAATCGTGATGGTTTTGCAGATCGTGCACGTATAGGGCATACCCGGTTCATAAACAGCGGTAGCCGACGTGACGGTCAGGCAAACTTCGTACGTTTGGGCCGTGGCACCCGCTGTGAACGTGCGAATAAAATCCTGAGCATTGCTCGCAAAAGCACCGTTTATCGTCCAGGTCCAGCTGCTGATCGTGGTACCAGGTTGTGGGGGTTTTGGCGGAATCACCTCACTCATATCTGTGAAATTCACGTCGTAAGTGCCTGGAGCGCTGCCACAGCCGGCATCCCAGTTGAAATCAGGCGCTACCGGAATCTCGACCACCCTCCGGCTGGTAGAATAGGCCGGGAATGGCAATCCGGTAGATTGATCAATCATCTGCACTTCCAGCCAGACTGGATAGAAACCAGGCTGACTAAAAACGGAGAGCGTCGTATGCAAACCGGCAGCGCTCGTAATAGGCTTCGGATTGGGACTCACTGTGCCGGCAAAATCCTCTACCCACCAGCGGGCATTCGCAACATAGTTATTCCATTGATTTGGAGGCACATTGGGGACAGTCCCCCATACTTCTACCACACCGCACGAGGGCAAGGCCCAGTTGTCAAAATAAACCACCGGCACTTTTGGGCCCGGGTTGCAACTGGGCCGATAGATCGTATACGTGTCGTTCGCATAGCAGGTCAGCCCCGGATATTCAGTGAACGTGCGCGCTACGGTCACAGTATAGGTACCGTAACCGCTAGGAAAACCTAAAGGGTTGATATTGGCGGCATGAGGATTGTTGGTTCCAACGATCGTGTTGTTATAACTCCAACTGAAGGTCGCCCCCACACCGGTGTAATTCTGCGCATACAAGTTGATTGTACAAGCAGCGGGTTGTCCCTGGAAACAAAGCGGCACATCCGGAGTGAAAATGCCTGGTTTTGGATTCTCCACGACCGTAAAATCAAATGCATCGCCACCCGAGCCGATACATCCTCCAGTAGTCGAAGCCGTCACCCGCACCACACCTGCGCCCGGGTGGAGGAGGCTGGCGGGTACAATCAAAGTAGAGCTGGATGTCGGAGGGAAAGATGTGAGCACACCGTTATTTTCCACTTGCCAGTGGTAGGTAGCACCTGCTGAATAGCCGGATACGGTGGCTGTAAAAGTGGCGTTGCTGCCTTCGCAGATGACCGCTGGACCACTGATCACCGGCGTTGGACCTTCTATTATAGTCAGCGTCAAACTGGTCGAAAGCGCTTGACCACATACGATGGCAGTCAAGTGTATGGTCGCCTGGTTGTTGCTCCCCAACGGCACGTTCCAGTAGATCTGTATCGAACTGGTCCCCTGACCTGATACAATCGAACCCAGTGCAGGGTCAATAGACCAAAAATAATCCGTCCCTCCGTCATAGCAGGCCGTATAGGTAAATTGATGGTCAGCGCAGGGCTTGACAAAAGCGTCAATCTTGAGCGCCGAAGGAATGGGAATGCGCGTGAAATCACTCCTCGTGTAGGGGTCCGAAACGCACACTTTACCAACATTGCTTCCCGGGAAGATCGGGACGAATTCGCTGCGGGTCGCCGTCAACTCGTAAGGCGGGGCGGCTGCGGTCCAGGTGACCGAGGTCGGATTCCCCGTGGCGGGGCTTGGCGTACCGCCGACCCCAGCCCAGGTAACACTACCGCCCAGTCCTGCATCCGGAATCGCCGTATAGGTATAAGGCTGATCCAGGCAAATGTTTTGAGGCCCCAGAATGTCCGCAACAGGATCCACTTCGCGCAGGATGCGAACAATTACATTTTTGCATTTCAAAACATCACCGTTGGACAAAGTGATGATTACGTTTACAACAAAAGCTCCTGAATTGGGGAAAGCGCTTGCTGGAATGGTGACTTGTGGGGTATTCAACGGACCGCTGGTCCAGGCTGGATTCAGAATTTGCCAGCTGGCAGTGGCGCCGGAAGGCAGTGGATCCACGCTTAATACGACATCTTCTCCGCGGCAATAAGCCGTTTCGCCTGTAATGTCGTGATTGCCTGCCACAATCGTTTTGTCATATTCAAATTCACACCCGGCCAAAGGGTGGGTCACGACTGCATGGACGGTAAAAGTGCCCGTAAAGTTGAGGAGGTGTACGCCAAAACGATAAAAATCGGAAACGCCTGTAGCCACGACCGTTCCACCGTTGGTGGCATTTATGTTGATGATAGACCACTGGTAAACCGCTCCGGGCCAGTTGGGAAGAAAATAGATCAGGTGTGCATCCGGATCGCAAGTAGAAGAGGGGCCAGTCATATCTGCACCGGTGTTGAGAATGGGCACCTCGATGCTCACCGGCGCAGCGCAGACGCCAGCGCCACAGCCGCTTGTATTGAGCGTAACCGATCCGAATCCTGAAGGCGGCACCGTCGTCCAGGATACCTGGATACATGATGTACCCTGTCCGGTTTCAATCGTACCGCCCACAACCGACCAGTTGAAACCGGTACAATCGGCATCGGTGCAATATTCTACCCACGGCCCGTTCTGGCATACCACCGAGGGGCAGATAATAGTCGGTACAGTTTCCTGCGTTACAATCACCTGCACACTGTAACTGCCCACACAACCGGCACAATTGCTGACGAGATACGTAACGGTGTAAGTGCCCGGATCGTTAAAATCATAATTAAAATTGAGACCCGTACCGCTGGCCACGAGCGTACCTCCGAGGTACACTTGCCAGATTCTGTCTACCAGGAAAAGTTCGTTCGGATCTATCGCAGTACCCAAAAACAGCAGGCTCTCGCCCCGGCAAACGGTGATCGGGTTTTGGGAAAGATGCGTCAGTTCGGTAAATGAAACGGTGGGTGGCTCTACCACCTCGTAAACTTCCTCGGAAATCCCCACGCAGCCAGCACTGCTGGTTTCTGTGAGCGTGATGGTAAAAAAGCCGTCGGCGCCCGTCAAAACTTCGATTGAATTGCCAACAGCAGGAGACATTAATTGAGCGTTGCCCGTTACTTCCCAGGAGTATGTACCGCCGTCGCCGTTCGCATTGAAGTTCACAGTGGTATTCTCGCAATAACTGGGAGAGCCATAATCGCCTTCGGCGCTTTTGTGTCCTCCGCAACCCGGTGCTATGTCCGGTACGATCATCGGCGCCGGTTGTTCCTGTACCACAACCGGAGTCAGGGTACACGACCCTAAAGGAGCCCCGGTGTTGTCAAATAAATTGGCTGTCACCGTGGTCGTCAGCGAAAAGTCCCAATGGACAGATACGCTGTTGCCTTGTGTCATCTGGCTTCCGCCGGGCGTCAGCCAGACGATCTGGGTGACCAGTGGCGGTAAACCTGAAAGGGTGTAGGTGACTACCGTGCCCTGACAAACAGGCGAAGGGTCGTCGCTCTGAATGCTACAGGACTGTGCAGAAACAAACCCGTTTCCGTACAGGAAAACAAACAGCAGCACAGCTCCGATCCGGAGCCAGGTGTGTAGGAATAAATTGGGCATTGTGAAAAAATTTAGGTGAATAAAAAATGGCCGGGTAGGAAAGCCGATCGCTTCAAATGCAGCCATCGGCTGCCGAAGCAGTACTTTTCCATCCTTTGCTGGTCCAAATATTCACCCGTGTGCCTGCTCTCTACAACAACAGATTTTTTCGATTTTCCCGAAAATTTCAGATCGTTTCCCAGCCCAAAAAAATTGCCTGTACCGCATAAGGAACGCGGCACCAATAACTTAGTCATTTGATGCCACCCTTTGTTCCATCATACGGCCGCTATTTTTCTTTAAATAGCCCCACTATTCGCAGAAAAATAGTGTTGTCTGATGAAAAAATGGTTGACCTAAAATGACTAAGTTATTGGTGCCGCGTTCCTAAATGCGGCACAGGCAATTTTTTAAAACCAAAAAACGGTCGAATTTGCCTTGAAAAGCGCTAGAACGCTCCAAAAGCCTTTAATTCTTATTGACTCTTTACAGCCAATTTCCGGAATCCCGCTTCAGTGTCCGTGCGGAAAAACACCAAATAAAGCCCCTCCGGAAGGTTCGAGCAGTCGAGCCAGACCATCGTTTGACCCTCAATGACCTGATTGATCACCGTCCGTCCGCTTGCATCCGCTACCTTGATCTGGAGGGTGGTAGCCGGTACCTGATCGAATACGATCCGGGTCAGACCGGCCGTCGGATTCGGATACATCCGGATACCCGAAAGCCAGGCCGGTTCTGTCGTGTGGGTAGTCGTTTCAACCTCGATGCCCGGGATGCTGTAATCGCAGCCGTTGGCATCGGTGACGCTGACAAAGTAAAATCCGGCAGGCAGATCACTGATATCTTCCGTCGTGCCGACGACCTGACCCGCAGCGTTTTTCCAAAGATAGGTGTACGGCTGAACACCGCCGGAGATCGTGATGTCTATCGCACCATTGTTCTGACCGTTGCTGGCGGGGGCCACTTTGACGTTGTCGATCTGCACGGCTGGCGTGACGGTCACTTCGAACGTACAGGACCCTGCATTGCCGCTCGCATCGGTGAACGTATAAGACTGTGTCATCGTACCGACCGGGAAGGCCGAACCGCTGGGCAAGCCACTGGTCTGGTTCATTTGACCGCCCGCCAGGGGGCAGTTGTCCGAAGCGACTGGCGGATTGAAGTTGACCGTGTTGTTGTTGGCGCAGGCACGCACACTATTGGGACAAGCCAATGTCGGCGCCAGGTCATCCACCACAACTACCGTGGCTGTGGCTGTAGCAACTAAGCCTGCCTGATCGGTGACGGTCACCGTTACCGTTTGTGGACCTTTCTGGCTGCAATCGAACGACGCAGGGCTCACGACCGCCGAAGCAACAGAACAATTGTCGGCAAACTGAGCGTGCACGGTCGCCAATGTGACCGTAGCCGATCCGATTGAATTCAAGGGGAGTGTTGCATTTTGTACGCTCACCGTGGGCGGCACATTGTCTGTAGCCACAATCGCCATAGAAGTGTTGGTCGCACAACCGTTCTGGTCGGTCACCGTCAGGCTGTAGGCACCTGCGTTGAGGTTGGCAATACTGCTCGTAGTCGCACCATTGCTCCAGGCGAAATTGTATGGTGCAGTGCCGCCGCTCAGAGTCACTGAAGCAGACCCGGTGGTCTCGTTCGGGCAAGCCGGATGGCTGGTTTGCACCGCAAAATTCGAGTAGGGCGCAGGCTCCGTCACGCTGGCTGAAGCCACTGCCTGACAGCCGTTGGCATCGGTCATACTAACTGTATAGGTCCCCGGAACGAGGTTGTTGATGATGGCTGAATTGCCACCGTTGCTCCACGCATAGGTGAACGGAGCAGCCCCGCCCGTTTGCGCAAGCGAAATGGAGCCATTGGCCGCACCTGCACAGGTGACATTGCTGGCCGTCGTTTGGGTCGCAATCGCGCAGTTGAACGAGTTGATCACCACCGTTTGTGTAGCCGTGCAAGCGTTGGCATCGGTCACCACTACGGTGTAGGTACCCGGCGCAAGGTTGGTGATCGAAGCAGTCGTGCCGCCATTGCTCCAGGCGTATGCATAGATACCGGCACCACCTGTCGGAGCGGCAGTCGCCGTGCCGTCGTTTACGCCGTTGGCTGTCTGGTGGGTAGCACTGGCGTTGGTGGCCAGCTGCGTCGGCTCGACGATGCTGACATTCAGGGTAGCCGGACAATTATTGGCATCCGTCACCGCGACGGAGTAGGTTCCTGCGGCAAGACCGTTGACAGTTTGAGTCGTCGCGCCGTTGCTCCAGGCATAGGTGACCGGGTTGGCGGCGCCGGTCAACGCCACCATGGCTGTACCGTTATTTGCGCCAAAACAGCTGATGTTCATGCCGGAAATATTGGCCGACAGTGAACAGTTGAAGGTATTGACCGTAACGGTTTCGATGACGCTGCAAGCGTTGGCATCTGTCACCACCACCGTGTAAGTGCCTGGTGCAAGTCCCGTGACATCCGCAGTTGTTCCACCGTTGCTCCATGCGTACGTGTAAGTGCTTGTGCCGCCTGTCGGGACAGCCGTTGCTGTGCCGTCGTTCACGCCATTGGCTGTTTGTGCGGTGGCTGTGGTGTTGGCCGCCAGCGGTGCAGGTTGTGTAATCACCGCACTGGACGAGGCCGTGCAGTTTTCACCGTCGGTTACGGTAACCAGATAAGTGCCTGCCACGAGGTTGCCGACCGAAGCCGTGGTCGCGCCATTGCTCCAGGTATAACTGTAGGCATTGTTGCCACCACCGGGTGCGACCGTTGCCGATCCATTGGCGGCGCCGTTGCACAATACATCCGTTTGAGCGGAAATAGCCGACGTAACCGGCGGGCTCTGGAATACGTTGGTCTCGGCCGTGGAGGTGCAGCCATTGTCTGCATTGGACACCACCAGGCGATAACTGCCGGGTGCATTGACTAAGGGTGTCAGTGTGGTAAATCCTTCCACGATGTTACCAGACGTGGTGACCCACTGGTAGGTAAAATTCGTGCCTTGCGAAGAGCCATTGCCGCTGAGTTGCATTTGTGCAGTGTTGCAATTCAGGTTGCCGGGTGTGCTGGCGACGGCGGCTGGGGCAGTCGTATTGAGGTTCACGTTGGCTACAGCCGTAGAGGAACAGCCATTACCCGCATCCACAACGACCACGTTGTACGCACCTTCGGCATTGACAGTCGGGTTTTGCACATTGGCAGTATAACCGTTTGGACCTGTCCAGGCATAACTGACCTGAGGTGCAGTCGAACTGCTGCCCAGCGTCACCTGAGCGGTCACACAAGTCAACGTACCGCCGGTAGCGGATGCTCCGGGCGGCGTGGTATTGCTGGTCACGGTCGCGACGGCGGTGTTGGTGCAGCCGGAAGCGGGGTTGGTTACGATGACTGAATAGGAGCCAGACACGCCGACGCTCGGACTTTGTGCCGCAGAGGTGTAACCGTTCGGACCGGTCCAGGCAAAAGTGGGTGTTGGGGCGTTCGTGGTGGTGGTGAGGATAGCGGAGGTATTGGTACAACTAAGTGCGCCGTTGGTGGTACTCAGACTGGGAGGCACATTATTCCCCGCAACCGTCGTGGTGGAAGTATTCGTACAGCCGTTGACACTGCTGGTCACTTTCAACTGATAAGTGCCGCCGGCATTTACGGTTGGGACAAGTGTCGTGCTTCCACCAGTGATGTTGCCGCCGTTGCTGGCAGTCCACAAATAACTGAAATTGGACCCGGAAGAAGCCGTGCCTTGCAGGTTGACGCTCGGCACTGCACAGGTAACGGCGCCGGCTGCCCCGGCGTTCGCCGTCGGCACTGCAACATTGGCCTGTACCGTCGTGACGGCATATTTGACACAGGTATTCGCTGAGTTGGTCACTTGCAGCGTGTAACTCCCGCCTGCGTTGACCGTTGGAGTGAGCGTGGTGCCGCCGCTTACAATGTTGCCGCCACTCGTCGCAAACCATTGATAAGCGAAATTGCTGCCGGTACTGGAATTGGTTGCATTGAGTTGGAGCGTACTTTGGGTACAGGTGATCGTTCCGGGCGCTGCGATGGCCGCCGTCGGATACACCGCAGGCGCCACGCTGACACCTTGCGTTTTTGTACAGTTGTTGTCGTCGGTCATCGTCACGACATAGTTGCCGGCATTCAGACCGGTCGCTGTTTCGCCGGACTGTCCGTTGCTCCAGGCGTAGGTATAATCACCCCATCCGCCGGTACCCTCAACGGTGACGGTGCCAGTAATACCGTTGCAGCCGACTGGGGTTGTGTTCGCAATGGTAATCGCCAAAGGCGCGGCCGGTCCTAGCACCTGGATGTCGCTGATGGTGCCCGTCCAGCCATTAGAAGAAGTAACGACGCAGGAATAAGTGCCGGCAGGAACATTATTCAGGTCCTGGGTCGTGGCGCCGTTCGACCACGCATACGAGTAGGGCGCGGTGCCGCCCGACACGACCGAGATGTCTACCATTCCGGTATTGGTATTGAAACAGCGCACGTTCGTGACACTGTTCAGGTTCAAGGTCACGACAGGTTCGGGACAGCGGGTGTTGCGAAAGTTCCAGAGTCCCGCAGCAGACTGCTGTCCGGCAACATAGACTTTTTTATCTGCCGGGCAGATGCAGAAAATGGTCGGGTAATACGTGATGCCATAAAGCGAAGCAATGGACGCATCGTCAATAATCGGGAAAGGTGTACCTGCGACCCAGTTACCTTGCGTGGTATTGTTGCAGCCTGAAGGCCCGTAAAGACAGGCCGTGTTGGTAGCACCATCTCCTTCGATAAAAAATACAAAAGCTTCATTGGTACCGGGCGGGCCATAGGTATTCCATACGTTGCGCAGCGCATGGGTGTTGTGATAAGCCCAGCAAGGGCCGCACCAGGTGGCAGAAATCTCCATGAAAACGGTTTTTCCCGCATCAAGCAGGTCGTAGAGGTTGTGCGTCACACCGTCAATGTCGGTGCCGGTAAAGTCAGGCGCAACAGACCCATTGGGCAATTGTGCTTTTGCTGTTGACCATCCCAGACAACAGAGCAGGACGAGTAGAAGGATTCTTTTCATAGATTTAGAAAGTATATGTGAAACGGGTGGTGAAAACAAGGCTGAAAATACAACGATATTTGGCAATACTGCTTTGGGCAAGAATAAATTATAAAAAAATTAGGAAATTAGGAAATTGTGGTTGGCAGAGTCCAGGCAAAACACAGCGGTCTGACTCAATATATCGAACCAGACCGCTGTATTTGGTATTGTTTACCTCCTTTTTACTGTGCCGTGAACCGATCCAGAAAGTTGCCGCAGTAAAGATGAACTATAAACGAAGAGGGCCACAAATTCTGCCCGTTACGACATTCGGCAGATGAAGCAGCCGGTACAGTCAACCCTTCACCCGAATGACCGAAAAGGAGTTGGGGGCCAGTGAAACCACTACCTTTTTATCTTTTACCTCAATGGCCGTTTCTGTCGGGCTGACCGACATCGGTTGATCGAGTGAGTTGACAGCATCGGGGTTGTCGTTTTTCAGGACGATGAGTTTGCCGGTGCCGCCTGTTTTTTTCAGGCCGTTCAATTGAATTTCAGCGGGCTTGGCAGCGGCGGTCGTATTGACGATTTTGATAATGATATCGCCCGTTGCTGCGTCGAAAGTGGAAGAAGCATACAGACCGTCTTGTCCGCTCGCAGCAGCATTTTGGTAGGAAATGGGCAGCACCTTCGTGCCTTTGTTGGTGGCATAGAGTTTCTGAACGTAGTAGTTGGGCGTCCCGTAGGAGCGCAGGTTGTCGAACCAGATCAGGTTGGGCGTCCACTGCCAGCCTTCTGTGTGCGCAAACAGCGGCGCATACGAAGCCATGTGGATCAGGTCGGCGTTGCGCTCCAGACCGGTCATGAACGCGGCTTCGGAAATAGCGCAACGCCAGTTGTTTTTGTTGTCGGGGCTGACGACCGCCACGCTTTGGGCGGCGTATTCGCCGACAAAAATGCGCGGCCCGGTGCGGACGTATTTGTCGTAGCGGCCTGCATTTTGAAGAAACCACTCCGGGTTTCGGTAGTAATGCTCGTCCACGATATCGGCTTTCATGGCGGTCATTTGTTTTGTCAGGTACTCGAATTCGGGACCGTCCGGGGAAGGGCCGACACTGGAAATCAGAAGGATATCGGGATATTTTTCTTTGATGGCTTTAGTGAAAATGGGATGCCGCTCGACGTACTGCTCCCCCCATTGTTCGTTGCCGACGCCCATCAATTTGAGGTTGAAGGGCGCCGGATGGCCCAGCTCCGCCCGCAGTTTGCCCCATTGGGTCGTGGTGGCGGAGCCGTTGGCAAATTCAATCAGATCCAGGGCATCCTGAATATAAGGATCTAATTGGTCAAGCGGCACGACTTCGGAGGAATTGAACTGGCAAGCCATGCCACAGTTCAGGATCGGCAGGGGTTCTGCGCCCATGTCTTCAGCGAGTTGGAAATACTCGAAAAAGCCGAGGCCAAATGTCTGAAAATAATCGGGTGCAGGCCGGTGGGCAAATTCTGTGTTCCAGCGGTTGACGATCATCTCGCGGTCCTCGATGTTGCCGATGGTTTTTTTCCATTGGTAACGGGTCGCCAGTTCGCGCCCTTCCACGATGCAGCCGCCGGGGAAGCGCAAAAAGCCGGGGTGCATGTCGGCCAGCAGTTGAACCAGATCGGGCCGCAGGCCGCCGGGCCGGTTCTTCCAGGTTTTTTGCGGAAACAGGGAAACCATATCGAGGTCAACGGCCGCTTTGCCTTCCAGCCAGACCACCAGTTTGGCTTTGGGTTCCGTAGCAGTCGCAGTGAGGCTGGCTTTTTGATTTTGCCATTCGCTGCCAGTGATGGGAATCAAGGCTTTTCCGATGACGGTACCCGCTGCGTTTTGCAGTTCGATGTTCAGCACGATGGATTGCCAGGAAGCCTGCCGGGCCCAGACGGAGAAATTGTAGGTCTCGCCCGACCGGACGCCCATACCCCGGAATCCTTCGTTCGAAATGCCGTATTTGCCGCCCGTACCTCTATTGGTGGCGCGGAGGTAACGGGGGTTGGTTTTGCTTTTTTCACCCCGGTTTTGGATGATGATGCTGCCCGAGGCGCCGTCTGTTTTTTGTTCCTTCCAACCCATGAGTGGCGCAGCAAATTCAAACGAGCGGTTTTTGACCAGCTCGGCGTACAGACCGCCGTCGGCGCCAAGGTTGATGTCTTCGAAAAAAATCCCCCACATGGTGGACGGTACGTCGGCAGCGGGTTTGTCGGCGGCGACGGTAAAAACGGCCGGCGTCTGGGCGTACGCAAAATTGAAAGCGGCAAAAGACAAGCAAGCCGCAAGTAGGAAGTGCTTCATATTTATTATCCTTTTTTCAATTTTCAAACACCTGGTTTTTGTCAGCGTCTGGGAGGGCAGCTCGGAACACGCCCAAAGTCGGTCAATCTTTCGATCTGTTCCCGGCAAAAAATCCCCAGCCGCCCGATCCCAGCAGGAATCCGAAATCGTACCAGCCGCCCGAATTATTGACTTCATAAATGGCGATGTCGTTTTGGAAAAGACTCGCTATAAAACTGACCGGCGTGATGAACCCATGCAACAAGCCGTGAAAGAGACCATCCTGCGGTCCTGTCAAACAGGCCTGAACAGGTTGAACGCCCGCGCAGGAAGCGAGCAAAAAACAGGCGAACGCACTCGCGGTAAGCATCAGCAGTTTGCGATAATTTTTCATGAGAAGAAATTTTTTGGCTAATGTAAGGAACGTGGACGGAATAAAAAACCTCCCCCCCTTGCGCAGCCGGGTTTTTTTATGAAATATTTGCATCATCGTACTAATACATCGGTACGTTGACTGTTGATTGTTGGCTGTTGACTGTTGACTGTTGACCGTTGACTGTTGACTGTTGACCGTTGACTATTGATTGTTGACTGTTGATTGTTGACCGTTGACAAAAAACGCCGCCATGACAAAAATCCTGCTCCTCGACAACTTCGACTCGTTCACCTACAACCTGGTGGATTTCTTCCGCCAGTTGGGCTGTCAGGTGAAAGTGTATCGCAACACCGCCGATCCGGAGCTGCTGGCACAGGAACAGTTTGATTTGCTGGTGTTGTCGCCCGGGCCTTCTGTGCCGCGCAATGCGGGCAACCTGATGCGTGTCATCGCCCGCTTTTACCGGCAAAAACCCATTCTGGGCGTCTGCCTCGGTCACCAGGCGCTCATCGAATTTTTCGGTGGCACCCTGGCCAATATCGCCCCGGTGCACGGCAAGTCCGTCCCGATCCGGCACGACGGACGCGGCATCTTCACCGGGCTGGAGCAGGATTGTCTGGTCGCCCGCTACCACTCCTGGGCGGGCGACGCGATCCCTGCTGAATTTGAGGTTTCGGCGCGTTCCACTGATGGCGTCGTGATGGCGATCCGACACAAGCGGCTTCCGATCGAAGGCATCCAGTTTCATCCAGAATCAGTGCTCAGTATGCGGGAAAACACCGGGATGCGGATGTTGCGCAATGTCGTGGAAGGCCGTTTGGCTTCCGGCAACCGTGTGTACCACGACCTCTCGCAACGCCTGCAATCAGGTGCTCCGCTGACTGCGGATGCCCTGCGCCAATTCCTCATCGCCGTCGAGGAAGGCCAACTCTCGGACGACCAGAAGCAGATCCTGCTGGTGTCGCTCAGCCACCGATTGCGGAATGCCCATGAACTGCGCAGTTTTATAGAAGCCCTGATGGCTTTTGCCGCCATGCCCGGCGCTCCTCTAAGGGGAGAAAAAGCCCTGCCAATTCTACAAATGCACCCGGAAAGCACCACTCCCCCCCGAACGGGAGGGCTGGAGGGGGCTTCCCCGGTAGACATCTGCGGCACAGGCGGTTCCGGACTCCCACGCATCAACACTTCCACCCTGGCGAGCCTGCTGCTGGCGCATTGCGGACTGCCCATCGCCAAACACGGCAACCGGGCGGCGGCTGGTCGCTTCGGCAGTTTTAACCTCCTCGAAAGCCTGGATTTACCCATTCGCTTCGACCCGGAGCAGGCGGAACGAACGCTGTCAGAGACTAACCTGGCGTTCGTTTTTGCGCCCGATGTGCACCCGGTTTTCCGGCATTTTGCGGCTGTTCGGACCAAAATCGGTGTACCAACGGTATTTAATGTACTGGGGCCGCTGGTCAATCCCTATCAACCGGAGCGGCAGTTCATCGGCACGGCTTTCGCCGATCTGATGGATGTTATTTTTGAAACGGCGGTCAAAATGGGCAAGCGGCACGTGATCGTGGTGCGCGGCTGGGATGGACTGGATGAGATCTCTATCAGTGCACCCACCCGGGTTTTAGAGTATCACAACGGCAAAAAGTACGATTACGAAATCAGCCCAGCCGATTTCGGAATTGAGCCGTTGCCCTTCGAGGCAGTGAGCGCCGCCAATCCCGAAGAATGCCTCGACATCGCACGGGCCATGCTGAACGGGTTGCCTACGACAGAGCATTACCGGTTGGTAGCTTTGAACGCTGCCTTTATTTATGCAAAATTTGTGGACAATGTGCCGCTGCCGGAAGCATATCGAATGATGAAACGGCTGATTTTTGAGGGCGCAATGGGCGAGGTTCTGGAAAAATACAGAACGTGTGCAATGGAGGGGCAAGCGACGGGCGTTATGGCCTGAAAATATTTCTGCTATGAACAACGATCTGACCAGTTACTACGCCAAACGTGCTGCCGAGTACGAGGCTTTAGATACCAAGCCGGAACGCCAGCCGAATTTAAAAGCGGCTGGAGAAATCCTGCAAGACAGCTTCAGAAACAAATCGGTGCTGGACTATTTCTGGATCTGTACCTATCAAACGCGTTAAGCCCACTCCTATGCAAAATATTTTACAGGAAATCGTCGCACATAAGCGGCTCGAGATCGCGCGGCTATACGAACAGTACGACCTGAAATCGTTGCGCGCACAATTTCCTGAGCAGTTTGACACTCCGCTTTTCTACCAGCGCCTTGCCGAAGCCCGGACAGCCGGGCAACCCTTCTTCATCACCGAATTCAAGCGAAAAAGTCCCTCCGAAGGCTGGATTAACCAACACGCCGATCTGCCGGCGCAAATACTGGCTTACGCACGGGCAGGCGCCGGCGCCATTTCGGTTCTAACGGACGAGCCGTTTTTCGGCGGCACCTATAGTGATCTCCAATTGGCTGCCGACACCCTCCTCCACTTCAAACTTCAAACTTCCAACGCTCCAACTCCCCTCCTCCTCCAAAAAGACTTCATCCTCGACCCTCTCCAGATTTACCTGGCTAAGCAGCGCGGCGCAGACCTGATCCTGCTCATCGCGGCTATTCTGGAGCCGGAGCGCCTGGATTTTTTGAAAAAAACTGCCGAGTCGCTGGGCATGGGCGCACTCGTGGAAGTCCATGATGCGGAAGAGTTGGACAAAATTCAGCACCTGGACTTTCCGGTATTGGGGGTAAACAACCGGGATCTGAAGACGTTTCGGACGGCGCTGAACCGGGTGAATGTGCTGGGGCGGGCTATTGGTCGGCCCTCTGCTTCAACCCCACGCCCGTCGCCTCGGGGGGAAGCGGCAGTATCTGCATCAGATAAGCCAACGCTTGTCGTGGCTCCCCACTGCTTTAGGGGAGGGGACGAGGGTGAGGGCCGCTTCCTAATCGCCGAATCCGGCATCCGCGACTACCGCGATTTTCAGGTGGTGCGCAACGCCGACGGTTTTCTGATCGGCACAGGGCTGATGCGGAGCGGAGATTTAGGCGGCACGTTTGCGGAGCACTTTCAGGCGCAGGGCAGGTTGTTGTTCAAAGCCTGCGGAATCCGTACGCCAGACATGCTTAAGCAAAGTGGGGGTGCGACTTTAAGTCGCACCCCCACTCCAGAGTTCTCCCCCGATTTCATCGGTATCAATTTTTCTCCCGTCAGCAAACGACAAGCCAGCAAAAAAACTTGCGAGGCATTGAAAACGTGGCCTGCATCCAACACTGTAGCCGTTTTTTACAAAAACACCGAAGCCGAGATCCGGTCTGTATTGGAGCAATTCTCTTTTCGGGCCGTGCAATTGTATGCCGATGATGTGACGCCGGAATTTGTGCGCTCGCTGCAGCAACGGGTGTTCCTCGCCTTGTCTGTCCGTGAAACCGCCGATCTGGAAAAACTGGAAGCCTTTGCGGGAGATGTGGATTTGTTCCTCCTGGACGGCGCCGTCCCCGGCAGCGGGCAGCGCATTGGTGCGGCGATTCCGGTGGACTTCCCCTACCCTTTCCTGCTGGCGGGCGGGCTGCATGCGGGAAACCTGGAGGCGGTGCTACCTTACAAAAATTGTATTGGAGTAGATATGGCGTCGGGTATCGAGACGGATGGGGCGGTGGATGTGGAGCGGGTGCGGGCGGTGGCGGCGGGATTGGAAGGGCTCAACAGAATCGTACAAAACAAATAGAACACCGAGACTGCCGATATAAAACCTAATTCTGTTGCATTTGAAACTTGATTCCGCCGGGCTATTTAAGGAAAAATAGCGGCCGTATGATGGAACAAAGGGTGGCATCAAATGACTAAGTTATTGGTGCCGCGTTCCTAAGACAGCAAAAGTAAATAAAAGCGGCGATACGCCCCAAAAGCGCATCGCCGCCTAACAACCAAGAACCAACAACTACTGCTTCGCCACCTGCCTGGAAGCATTCTGCCCGTCAGCACCCGTGGCCACCACCGAATACATACCGGCAGTGATGCCGTTCGGGAGGTTGTAATTGAACTGGTTGTCGCCTTTGACCAGTTTCACATCTTCGTCCATAAGCGTCGCGCCGGCAGACGTCAGGAGCCGGATGCGGCCGACCTGGTCTTTCGGGCTGGTGAGGGTAATGGTCATCGCATCGCGCAGCGGATTGGGGAAGACTTTGTTGAGGGTCAGGCGGCCCACCTTTTTGCCGCTGCTGCCCGGCCCTAGCAGGCGTTGTTGTAAATCGTCTTCCGAGGTGATGGGCGCGTCTTCCACCTTCATTTTGAACACGTAGCGGTTGTTGCGGGCGGCGGCCAGGTTGGCTTCTTCGTTGTCGAAATCCTGCTGCGAGAAGGTAGCGATGCGGTTGCCGGGCAGCACCGCGACCAAGCGGTTGTCTTTGCTCGGAATATAACTGAAGTCGCTCCAGTTATAGAAGGGAAGTCCGATAATCGTGCGGCCTTCGCCCGTGATCAGGTAGACCGTCACCAGTTTTTTGGCTTCGAACGGCAGGTCGCCAAAGTCAAAGTCTGCCACCACAGCCAGCGCATCACTGCGGTGCAGCAGCAGGTCGTAGTTGTAAATCCCAAACCCTTTGACGCTCAGGCTGCGGCGAAAAGCGGCCTGCTCATTGAGAATCGCCTCTTTGTTTTCCAGCGCTTTCATGTTCTCCTCATAGCGGGCGACCGCCTTGTCGTAGGTGGCTTTGGCCTGCTCAAGATCATTGCCACGCAGACTGGGCATCACCGGAATGGAATAGTCCTTTTCATCGCCGACGAGGGTGAGCAGGTAGCGGTTGGACGTTTTGTCGGATTCCAGTTTGGCTTCGACCCAGGCGGTTTTGTTGATCCAGCGGTTGTTGGCAGGGTCAAGTTTGGGATCGGTCCCGGCGTATTGCCACACGATGTTGCGGAGCGGGCGGAGTTCTGGGAATTCCCTGACGTCGAGTTTGAAGTCGAGCGAAGGCTTTGATTTGTCGTACTCGACTGGCGGAACGGGACGGCGCGCCGTAGCCGAGCGCAGCGCAGCCACTTCGCGCACGAGGGGTGCTGCTGCCGGGTTGGCTTTTGGAGTATTGCTGCCTTGCTCCAGCCAGTTGCCCTGCGCAGGGTCGAAGTACCAGACCGGGTAATTGCCGCTCACCTGCGAGGCGAGGTGGACGGCGACAGATTGGCCGGGAGCGATTTTGACGGGCTTGCCTTCACTGCGGCCTTCGATCTCGAACATGCCGGCGGTTTGCATCCAGTCTTCCTGACCGTTCGGGCCACGCACAGTCATCGGAATGCCGCTGGCGATGATCTGGGCGGCGTTGTGAAACTCGCGGAATTTAATCTCCACCGGGGTAGTAACGGGCTGACCTGCTTCGTTGACAAATATATTGGCAGGGATCTCGATCGTCGTGCCGGTTTGCAAGGTCAGCGTAGTAGACTGACCGGGCTGTACGATGTGAATACTGGGGGCCACATTGACCTGCGTATTGTCGAACGGCGGGCGCACCGAGAACTTATCCGGTTTGATCGTAGCAGCAGCGCGTCTGGCGGCCTGCTCGTCGGCCGCAGCCGTGTTTTCACTGTTGGCAGTGTGACTGTTTTTGCTGGTGTCAGCGCATTGGAAGAGGAAGAAAGAAAGGAGTAAAAGCGTTTGAAGTTTGAAGTTTGAAGTTTGAAGTTGTGACAGGTGCATGGCAGCAAGTTTAGATGGTGATGGTGGATATTGCAGGACATTCAGCAAGAGCGACGGGTTGTCAACTTTTCATGCGGGAAACATTAGGAACGCGGCACCAATAACTTAGTCATTTGATGCCACCCTTTGTTCCATCATACGGCCGCTATTTTTCTTTAAATAGCCCCACTATTCGCAGAAAAATAGTGTTGTCTGATGAAAAAATGGTTGACCTAAAATGACTAAGTTATTGGTGCCGCGTTCCTTAGGTGGACAGGGCGGCTCATGCCATTGAACTTTTCGCAGAAAGCAACTTAAAAAATTGAAAAGTGTACGCACTTAAAGGACAAGGTGCAGTAGCATGTCTGAATGCTGCAAGTTTTGGGGAAAATGCTGTTTTACCAAAAATTATTTCACCTTAACTCCTATAAATTATTTTTTTGTAACTATACAGCCGCTTCTAAGTATTTAGGGGCGGCTGGATAGTTACCCGGTTTGATTCCAAAAACTATATTTGCAGGGTCAAAATCAAACTTTTTTCTGTGAAAAACATCCACTACCTGCTGCTGCTCGCCTTGCTTGCGCCTGCGCTTTTTGTACATTGTGCGGCTTCCCGCAAACTCCGGATGGCCGACGCAGTTGGCAGGAGTTGGATCTGATGGGAATCATCAAACAGTTGAAGTCAGAGTAATGTCGCCCACCGTTGCGGGCCTCAACTTTAGGAAGCAGGAATGTAGATATCAAAGCGGGCGCCCTGGTCTAATTCGCTGTTTGCTGCAACAACGCCATTGTGATTTTCCACAATTTTCTTGACAATGGCCAGACCGATCCCGGTGCCTTTGTATTTGTCCTTTCCGTGCAGCCGTTGAAAAACTTCGAAAATCCGCTCTTTATAGTGCGGCTCGAAGCCAATGCCATTGTCGGAAACAGACAGGTGACAATACATTTTTTTCGGAAGCAAGCCAGGAATCTGCAACGCATTACCTTGAACTATGTCACTCTTTATGAACACATGGGGCGGGATACCCGGTTTTGAAAATTTAAGCGCATTGCCGATCAGGTTATGCAGCAGCTGCCGGAATTGGAAAGGAATGATATTGGCTTCGCACATAGCGCCGACTTCAATGATGCCTTGAGTTTCGGCCAGATCTTCTTTGAACTCACTTATTACTTCCGCCACGATTTCCTCCAGATTCGTTGGTTGAAATGCTCGTTCGGTTGTATTGGTGCGCGAATAAGCCAGCAAGTCTTCAATCAACGTTTGCATCCGTTTGGCGGCGGCCTGCATGCGCTGAAAATAATTCTTGCCGGTTTCGGATAAGTTTTGCGCCTCTTTATCCATGATGCGCGTGGCAAAAGTCTGAATCTTTCGAAGCGGCTCCTGCAAATCGTGGCTGGAAACGTAGGCAAACGATTTCAGTTCGGCATTCATTTTTTGTAGTTCCTTGATAGACTCTTCCAGTTTTTCATTGGATTCCAGCAATAGCATCGTTCTTTCCTGAACCTGTTTTTCCAGCTTTTGAGTGGACATTTTCTGGTCCTCTATATCCGTACTGGTACCTACCCACATTTGAATCGTTCCGCTTATATCTTTTTGGGGTATTGCCCGACTCAGTTGCCAGCGGTACACGCCGCCGCGCCGCCGGAAACGGTGTTCGAAAAGAAAATCTTTGCCTGTAGCGATCGCATCCATCCAGGATTGTACGTTTTCTTCCCGATCATTGGGGTGTACAATTTGTAGCCAACCCTCAGTAAAAATTTGTTCAGGCGTCAACCCCGTATAATCATACACCGCCTGATTGAAATAATTCAAATTGCCTTCGGCATCGCTGGTCCATACAAACTGAGGCATGGAATCAGCCAGCAACCTGAATTTCTGCTCGCGTTCCTGCAAGCGCTGCTGATAATTTTTTTCTTCCGTGATGTCGCGTAGCGTACCCAGGATCTTGACGGGATTGTTTTCATCGTCATAAAAAACCTTGCCTTTCCCTTCTATCCAGTGAATGGATTGATCAGTCCAGATCACCCTGGATTCATAGTGCAGGAATCCGGTAGCATACGCTTGTTTAAATGCTTCTTCTCTTGCACCAAGATCGTCGGGGTGCAAATGTTTAATTAATTGAGCATGCGTTAATTCAACCCTGGTTTTATATCCCAATATGGCCAGATAGCGATCAGAGTACTGCACTCCCCTGGTTTTCAGGTTCAATTCCCAGGTACCCAATTCGCTCGCTTCAATCACGATATTCAACCTTTCCTCGTCCTCCTTCAATTTCTTTTGATAAATCACCTGTTCGTGAATATCCATACAGGCGCCGATATACCCTTCAAATACGCTCTCGCTGGTAAAACGCGGCACACCTTTATCAGATATCCACCGATATTCGCCATCGTACCTTTTCAGGCGGCATTCCATATAAAAGGCCTGCCGGTCTTCAAAAGCCGTCAGGTATATATCCAGGCACCTTTGAAAATCATCGGGATGTACGCCCTCCGCCCAACCGTTCCCCATTTCCTGCTCCATGCTGCGCGCTGTAAAATCCAACCAGGCCCTATTGAAAAAGTTGCATAATGAATCAGTCCCAGACATCCAGATCAAAACCGGGGCACTGTCCGCGACATGCCGGAACCTTCTTTCGATTTCTTCTAAACTTTTAAGTGTAATAACTTTGGCCGTTGTTTCGCCACAGGTCACAAAAATACCTGTAGGTTTGCCGGATTCATCATTGATCGGGCTATAACTAAAAGTCCAATAGACATCTTCAATCTTGCCATTTCGATAGATTGGAATCAATTGATCTTCACTCCAGGTAGCCTCCCCGCCTGCCAGCACCTGATCTATCAGCGGTTTGATAATACTCCATATTTCCGGCCAGGCTTCTTCTGCCGACAAGCCTAAAATGGAAGGGTGTTTGCCGTTTATTCCTAAACTCGGGCGATAAGCATCATTATAAAAACAGGTCAATTCAGGCCCCCAAAATAAAAACATGGGGAATTTGGAGTTGAGCAGGATGCTCAATGTGGTACGAAGGCTTTGAGGCCAGGTTTCCGGATTGCCGACCGGTGTTTTGCTCCAATCTTTTTGACGGGTCAGTTCCCCCATTTCGCCGCCACCAGCCAGAAATTGGGGGATCAAAGTCATATCAACGCTCATTCAAACATCAATTTAGGGTTGAAGAACGAATTTTTCTTTATCCGGTTGCTTGGTAATAGACTTTGCAATCAATATCAATGCATTATGAATCACTTGCTTCAATTGCTTAAACTCGGAAGGCTTACGGATAAAATGTTGTGCGCCGTGGTCGTACAGCAGGTCAATAGTTTCAGGATCGAAAGAGGTAGAATAGATAATGACCGGAAGCGCTTTTAGTCTTTCATCGCTTTTTATTTGTACCAGACATTCAAAACCATTTTTGCGTGGCATATTGAGATCAAGGAAAAGAACACTAGGAAGTGTATCTGCCTCTTCTTCGAGGTGCTGCATCAGTTGCTCTCCATCATTTACAGTCGTCAGTTGCACCGATATTGGTAGTTCTTCCAACGCCTCTTCAAAAAAAAGGCAGTCATCATTGTCGTCATCTGCCAGAAGCAGGCGGATCGAATCTATCTTCATATCGCAAATCTATGAAAAAATTCGAAAAACTTGCCCAGGCGGGAATTGAAACATCCTGCCGCCGTCAACCGGCCCTTTCGGGCGGCCAGCACCCCGTAGCGAATGTGATGGATCCCATTTTTGCTGTGGGCGTCCGGATTGATACTGATCGGAATGCCCCGCCGGATGGCTTCCGGGAGGAGCGTCCAGTCGAGGTCGAGGCGGTAAGGATTGGCATTCAGTTCAATGGCCACACCGTGCTGAACGCAGGCGTCGAACACAGCATCCCAATCCAGCGGATACCCTTCGCGGCTGAGCAGCAGGCGGCCGGTCGGGTGGCCCAGGATAGTGGTGTGCGGGTTCTGAATGGCGCGGACAATGCGTTCGGTGGCTTTCTCTTTCGTCATCTTCAGGTTCGAGTGGACCGAAGCGATCACGAAGTCAAATTTTTGCAGAATCGCTTCTTCGTAATCCAGTGAGCCATCGTTCAGGATGTCGCTTTCAATGCCCTTGAAAATCCGGAACGGCGCGAGTTCGATGTTGAGCGCGTCAATTTCGTCCATTTGTGCCAGCACCCGGTCGGGTTTGAGGCCATTCGCATAAAATGCCGATTGGCTGTGGTCGGTGATCCCAATGTACGCATAGTCGAGTGAACGGGCATATTCACACATATCCCGGAGCGAATGCAGGCCGTCGCTCCAGGTCGTATGAACGTGCAGTACGCCCTGAATATCAGATTCTTCAATGAGTTGTGGCAGTTGCCGATGGCGGGCAAGTTCCAGGATATCCGGACTGCTGCCTACCGCCATTTCGCGCAATTCGGGGAGAATAAAGGGCAAATCTGCTTTTTCAAAAATCTCGTGTTCGGTGTGCAGTCCTTTAAAATTGACCCCGGGGTGGGCTTTGACGAACGCTTCCACAAAGGCAGGACTGCCTGTGCGCTGGAACAATTTGGAGCCGAATTCTTCGGCCATACAGCGATGAATGGTGACAGGAGTATGGTTCTCCAGGCGCACTTCGTAAAGCAGGGTATTTTCTTCTTTTTCCAGCGTCAGCGCCGTGCCGTCGAAAGCGGCGGTCAGTTCCCCGTTGAAGCCTACCAGGATTTCGATGCGATCCACCACCGGACTGCGGCGGCGGATCTCACCGACGGGCACCACAAATGCCCCGGGCAATTTGCCGGTGAGCCAGGTGCACACAAAATCGCCTTCGGCTTCCGCCAGATCGAAGTGCATCTTGTCGCGGCTGCGCAGGAAGTATTCGAGTTTCTGCCGGAGGTCTTCCTGGGTCTTCAAGCCGAAGCCTTTGAACTCCACCAGTCGGTTCTCATTGCAGGCGTACAAAAGTTCGCCGACGGTTTCAATGCCCATATCGCGCCAGACGGACCGTACTTTTTTGGGACCGAACCCATTGACTTCGAGCATTTCCACGACGCCCGGCGGGGTTTGCGCCCGGTATTTTTCGAGCGTGGCCATCTTGCCCCCATCCACCAGTTCACGGATTTTGCCGCCGATGGCCGGGCCCACCCCTTTGATGGATTTGATCTCTACATCGGTCATGTCAGCCAGCGGCCGGTCAAGTTTGCGCAGGGTCAGGTAAGCGCTTCGGTACGATCGAATGCGAAAATCGTCCTCCTCGTGGAGTTCCATGAGGTTAGCGAGTTCGTCAAATGCGTAGGCGATTGCTTTGTTTGTCATGTAAGATGTTTAGGTGTTTAGGTGTTAAGTGTTTGGGTGTTTAAGTGCTGTCTCAAACACCCAAACACTCACTGCACGACCACGCTGAATGTCTGCATGCCTTCGTCCGTCTGTACATTGAGTTGATATACGCCAGCCGACAATTGCAAATGTTCGAATGGTGCCCGCAATGCAAGGCCGGGACGGAGATCAATCTGCGTGTTTTTGATCAACCTGCCCTGGGCATCCAGCAATGTGATTTGGGCTGCACCGCTGACGCGACTGGTCATTTCTACCACAAAATCACCGGCGGTCGGATTGGGCAGGATGTGTACCCTGACTTGATCTTCGAGGTCATGCACACCACTGGTGAGCGTGACGGTGAGCGACTTCGTAGCGGTGTTGCAGAAGTTGGTGAGGGTCAATTTCACCAGATAGGCGCCTGCAACGGAATACGTATGGGTTGGGCTTTTTTCTGTGCTGGTTTGGCCATCGCCGAATTCCCAGAAGTAAGTGGCTGCATTGGTGCTGGTGTTATTAAAAGTCACTGACAACCCGCTCGGTGCGGCCGCTGTGAAGTTCGCAGCGGGATTGCCAATCACCGCAATTTGCGTCGTAGCCGTGTCAGCCCCCAGCACATTGGAAGCAATCAGCCGGATGTTTTTTAAACCGTTGATGATATAACGTACTTCATGCGGTCCGGGGCCGCTGGCGATAGAGGGCTGCGCATTCGATCCAAAATTCCAGGTGTACTGCACCCCTGTTTTGGGATTAGTTGCCGCAAATTGCATGGTATCGATGCGGCAAATGCTGTCGGTAGAAGCCGTGAAGGTGGCATCTGGCAGACTGACCTCATATTTGATGATGCCAATGTTGTCCAGGTATAGGTTGTTGCCATAGCCGTTGACCGACACGAATCGGATAATGACTTTTTTGCCGGCATATTTACTGAGGTCTACCAATTCGTTGCGCCACTGACCTGCATTGTTTGGCAAAAATTGGTTTTGGCTGGCAGCAGCGGTCGCCAGCAGCGGGTCACTTTTACCCCAGATTACTTCCGGTGCAGCAGTCAGGTCGCAGTCGGTGAATAATTCCACGCGGAGGCTGTCAGAGTAATTCTCATCAAATTCAGTATGTGCCAGATCGAAGGTTAAGCCCGGATTGGGTGTGGTGCTCAGATCAACTGGGATCATGTAAAGGAAATCTTCCCTTCCCAGAGAATCGTAGTCGTAGAAATTCATGAATACCGCTTCGGTGGGAAGTCCATCAGGGCCAATCGGTTGGGTGAGTGCCCTGAATTTTGTCCAGGTAACATCCCCGTCGGGGTTGTCTACCCCCCAACCGTCGGGCAATGGCAAGGGAGTTTCAAAACCCTCATTGAAATACCCCGTCTGAGCACTCGTCGCTACCTGGATATTGTAAGCCAGCGTATCATTAAACGGCACCTTGTCATTGTTGTAGGTAGACCAGATTTTGAGATGAATCGCGCCATTGGTATTGATGGCCAGAGGAGTCTGAAAGGTGAAATCCAGCGAAGCGGCCGGCGCTATATCCGGCACGGTTTCCGACACCACCGGACCGGTGCCTACCTGGTAGTTCATCACCAGGCCCGTCAGCGGTTTGAAGCCCTCGTTGATGATTTGCACCTGCACAGGGCGTTCTGTGTTGCTGCATGCAACGATGGGCGCATTACCCGGCGAAAGCAGGGCATTCACTCGGACATCGTATTCCTGCGGGCAATTTTTCAATCCGTTGGACCAGGAAATAGCCAACGCACGACGACCCGTAAGACCATTCGGGTGGCTGGTGCGTACCGACACCCAATTTTCCTTAAATGGATTCGAAACCGCGAATGTACTGGCCAGCGCACCCGCTTTGCTCGTAGCCACCCATTCCATATATTTTTTGCCGAGCAGATACGCATCATAAGTGAGCGTATCATTCACCTGTGACCAACTGATCGTCATGGAATCCGGGCAAACGCGCGTTACCTGAAGGTCTTGCGGCACCGCTGAGATGGAGGATGCAAAATCGGATGTATCGCGGCGCGGGTTGCGCAACAGCAAAAAACGCACCTGACCGCTCACGGTGTTGGGCATTGTCCAGTCGAAATAACGTTTTTCGCCGGTCGTGGTGGTGATTGGCTGGAAGTTGGCGCCATCGTCCAGCGAGTAGCGCAATGTGAACTGGGCTGTTGTCCCATAAGCATCCCAATAGATGCGCGTCACTTCACCCGGCACCAGGCCCTCGCCGCCGTTCGGATAGGTGATCTTGAGCTCGTCGTTGAGAAATTCCCAAACCAGGTAGTAGCGTTGCGGGCCGAACGGCACCTCGGTCCCTTTGATATGCACGGTGTACGTTCCGGCAACAGGGTTCTCAATGGCTACCTGCTCCACGTTGTTGAGCGAGTCGCGACCTTTGCCTGCAGGCGCATTCAGGATGTCGGCATCAGGCGTAGGATCGAGTCGCCAGGGCAGGTAATCGGGGCCGCTGGAAGCGGCCACCGTGAGGTCAAGGTCATTGATCAGGGCGCGCGAAGCCTCCTCCTGAGCAGGCGGATCGGCCCATACAATCATCACGCGGGCCAGACGGGTCTGACTGGGGATTTGTATCGTTTCCGTCACATCGGCGCCTTGCTCCACGGTACCGGTTTTCCAGCGGTTGAGTTCCAGGGTACGGAATGCCCGCCAGATATTGACATGGCCCCAGCCGAATCTGAAGTCTGGCCCAACATTTCCCAAATCATTGGCCGTGTTGAGCAGCATCGCTTTGAGCAGGGCAGAAGGCGGCTGCTCGTCGTTGTGGAGCGATTTGTAAGCATGGGTGAGTTGCGTGAGGCAGCCTGCGATGCCAGGGGCAGCGGCAGAGGTGCCTCCAAATTCCTGATACCCGTTGTTGGGATCGAGCGAATTTTGTCCGGCGCCGTGCGCCGAAATATCTGGCTTGAGGCGGCCGTCATGCGCAGGGCCACGGCTCGAACTGCCTTCCAGCGTGAGGTTAGCGCTGAGATTTGCGGTGGCGATCGAGTTTTTGCCCATTTTATGGCCGCCCGTGATATTGCCCCACTGATTGCCTGCGCCATACCCGCAGTCCAGCCCGTTGGAGTTGCCTGCGGAAAAGACATGCATCAGGGCGGGGTTTTCATATATCTGCTGATCAACGGTTTGTGACGCCAACGTGTAGCCTGCATTGCAACCATTGGAATAAGACGTATTGGTAATGGTTACCTTCTGATCAATGTGCAGCGGCAGGGTTTCATCCTGAAAATCCGATTCATAATCCACGGCATAGACCTTCGACCCGGAAGCCATCCCTTTTTTAGTGGGATCGAGATTGCCTGCGCCACCCATGATGCCGCCGACACCGTCGCCGTGGGTACCTAATTCCTGTTCACCTTCAGCAAAACTATTGTCCAGGCGCCCTTGCAGGTCAATGTGGGGACCGAGTTGGCCGTCGTCGCGGACAAGGATATTGACGCCTGTCCCGTCGAATTTTTTACCCAGCGGCGAGTCGCTGTCCAGCAGGTTGGCCCGGTGGATCGAACGCCCGTTGATGTCCTCCGGCTGGCTGGGCGGCGGCACCAGTTCGAGGTGGCGCACAAACGGCAAGGCAGCCACCGCTTCCAGGTCGGCCTGGGGAATGCGCAGTTGAATGAAGCCGTTCTGAGTGCCTTGTTTGAGCACGGTCAGCCCCTGCTGGCGGCAGCGTTCAGTGCCGCGTACAATACCCATGGAGGGGTAAACCTGAATATTGATGTCCACCTCATTGCCATGTACAGCCCAGTCGCCGAAAGGTCGCTCCCGCAAAGTGCGGGCGAGTTTCCACTCGTTTTTGACCGGGATCATGCTGCGTACCCGCAGGGCTGCCAACTTATTCAGGTCAAAGTTTTGAGGGATGCCCACAAGAAACGCCCCATAATGTACATATCCATAAAATTCCAGCCCCGCTGCTTCCAGTGCAGCACGTTCCGCTTGAGTCGGAACCGTGCTGCACTGGATGTAACGGATGTAATAGCCGCCTACCAGTTCGGAAGGCAGCACAGTCGGTTTTTGGCGACTCGCGTCGTAGTTTGCGGGGAAGCTTTCCGCGCCCCAGGTAAAGTGCACGGCAATGCTGCTGTTTTGTTGGCCGAATGCCACATTGGCCAACAGGCCGACAAGCAACAGCAGAAGGGTGGACTGTTTTTTCATGTGCGAAAGCAAGATTTGACTGTTGATTGTTGGCTGTTGACCGTTGACTGTTGACTGTTGACCGTTGGCTGTTGGCTGTTGATTGTTGGCTGTTGACTGTTGGCTGTAGTGAAGTTTCGGGCAAAGAGCTACCCGAATGAGAGGGCGAATTTCAAGTTTTCGCTCCAACAGCCTGGAAAATATTTAGTCGCATTTGGGCAATTAGGAGAGGTGACAGGATAAGGGTACCGTTCCTGCACTATGCCCGGTCACAACGCATCAGCGGAGAGCAGTTGTCCAGCAGGATATTTCCTTTGTATTTAAACAAGGCGCCAGGTCCATACCAGGCTTCCAGGGTGATGTAGCGCACGGTGCGGGTGGGTGTGAACTGGAGCTTGTACGAGCGCCATTCGGCATGATCAATGAGGGGCGACGATGCCAATAGTTGCTCTTTGCTGCCGCGTTTGCTGCCGCCCCATGCCCGCAGGCGGATCGGGTGGTTGAACCCCGCATATTTGGGTGCATGGGCAAGAAAAAGGGAAAATTCGTAGCAGATACCGCTCGACAAGTCCTCCAGGATGGTCTGACCGAGGTCTTCCGAGGTTCCGTCTTCCCGCGTGACGAGGCCGATGTAGGTGCGCCCTTCCTGCGGCGGTACTTGTACGCCCCAGATGCCCGGCTGGATGTCAGGCGTACTGCCCGGCGTGAAAGATTGCCAACCGATGGGTGAAGCAGACTGCCGCGGGGCATCTTCAAAAGAGGGATTGTTAAAATTGATTTTCCCGTCTGGACCGGCCCAACCACAAAGCAATGCAGCAAATAACCAGCAAAACGGGGAAAAGGCGTGGGTTTTTGTTTTTTTCATACGTGATGGAAGACGAGGTGGGAACACCGGATGTTTTGCAAACATCGGATGTTTCAGGCGATTTGTAGGAATCAATGGTACTTTTGCTGCTGAAATATCCTGAACATGGAACTTATCATTCACGCCCCTTCGGAATTGCTCGCGGCAGTGCCCCACATTCTGGAAGGTTTGGGAGGCCGTCGCAAAATCGCACTTTATGGTGAAATGGGGGCTGGTAAAACAACCCTGGTGAAAGCGTTCTGTCAATATCTTGAGGTACGCGACACCACTGCCAGCCCCACGTTCTCGCTCATTAACGAGTACCGCTATAGAGCGCCCGATGGCTCACCAGCCTTGTTTCACCACCTCGATCTCTACCGGTTGAATTCCATCCAGGAAGCGTTCGATATTGGCGTTGAGGAAGTGCTGTACGACCCGTGGTATTGTGTGATCGAATGGCCGCAACTCGTGGAGCCCCTGCTGCCCGACGATGCTGCACAGGTGGAGATCGAGATCACCGGGGAACACAGCAGGCGAATCGTGGTGCGATGACTGTTGACTGTTGACTGTTGACCTTTGACCTTTGACCAAGCCAGAGCTTGGGGTTGTCAAAGGTCAACAGTCAATGGTCAATGGTCAATAGTCAACAGTCAATGGTCAACAGTCAATGGTCAATGGTCAATGGTCAATAGTCAACAGTCAATGGTCAACAGTCAATGGTCAACAGTCAATGGTCAACAGTCAATGGTCAACAGTCAATGGTCAAAGGTTAATGGTCAATGGTCAACAGTCAAAGGTCAATGGTCAAAGGTCAACAGTCAAAGGTCAAAGGTCAATAGTCAAAGGTCAACAGTCAAAGGTCAACAGTCAAAGGTCAATGGTCAATGGTCAATGGTCAACAGTCAACAGTCAAAGGTCAATAGTCAAAGGTCGATGGTCAATGGGCGCAAACGGCTCCTGTCCCCCTAATTTGAGCGATTTCGCTCGAAAATGTGTGCTTTTTAAGCATTTAGGAACGCGGCACCAATAACTTAGTCATTTGATGCCACCCTTTGTTCCATCATACGGCCGCTATTTTTCTTTAAATAGCCCCACTATTCGCAGAAAAATAGTGTTGTCTGATGAAAAAATGGTTGACCT
>Ga0209181_10001945_pt1 | contig 34542 bp, 28 predicted proteins | sample MAT05_FD_187208 | JGI IMG/M metagenome (GOLD analysis project Ga0209181, IMG submission 187208) | Freshwater microbial communities from Lake Fryxell liftoff mats and glacier meltwater in Antarctica - MAT-05 (SPAdes) (version 2) | ecosystem: Environmental > Aquatic > Freshwater > Ice > Liftoff... | reverse complement strand
GGGGTCGGAGTTCTGGTCGGGCTTTTCCGGGAGCTTGCCGACCGGGTCGAACGTCTTGAGGTCGTACAGCTGCTGGCCGACGAGCATCACCGGGCAGCCCGGCGGGCCGAACGCCACCACCTCGCCGCCCTTGACGTCGATGCTCGCCCGTGCGCCGCGGCCGGGGCCGGCCTTCTTGTCGGCCGGGTCGGCGTCGTCGGTCCAGCTCGGGGCCGTCTTCGCCTTCTGGCCCGGCTGCGGAAACGGGCTGGCGTCCTTCTTCTGGCCGGGCTGCGGGAAGGGGGTGCTGTCGCGGTCGCCCGCCGGCCGGGGGAACGGGGTGCTGTCGCGCTCGTCGTCCCGAGGCGGGTTGACGCGGCGCGGGGGCTGTTGGGGTTCGGGGTCGGCGGCGGCCTGCTCCGGGGCGGGCTTCTTGCCGCACCCGACGACGACGACGACGAGCGCGGTCGCGGGGAGGAGTCGGGTGAGCATGCGCGTGGCTCGGGGGAGGGAGCGATGGAAGGTGTATTCCATCAGCGCCGGCCGCGGCGGTCAAGGACGGTGGTCACACCGGGAAGTACCCGGCCGAGAGGACGCGGACGACGCGGTTGATCGGGAGGATTTCGTACTGCACCCGGAGCGGCGAGACGGTGACGCGGTACAGCCCCTCGGAGACGAAGACGCCGTTCCGCTCGGGGTCGTCGCCGAGGAGGTAGTTGATGATCTGATCGGCCCGGGTCACGCGGACCCCCTGGCGCGACGGGAAGTACGCGAGAACGGCGGCGGCGAGTGCGTCGTCCGCCGAGTCGTCCCACACGACGCGAAACGAGGGCGGCGGAACGCCGGGGCTCATACCGGCGCCTCCGCCCGGAGTTCGGCGAGCAGCTCGGCCGCGATCGCCGGGTCGGCCCGGCCGGCCTGCTCGAACCGGGCCAGGAGGTCGGCCAGGAGCCGGGAGATTCGCTCGGCCGGGTACGTGCGAGGGTTCGGGTTGGCAGCCTTCCGCGCCTTGATCTCCTCGGCGACGCGGCGGTCGTACTCGTCCAGCGGCATGTCGGGCGGGATCATTCCCATCGGTCGGCCCTCCGGCGGTTGGGTTCCTGACGCAATTCTAACCGCCGGCCGGCCGCGTGTCACGCCGGCCCCTTGCCCGCCGCGGGCCGTGCGGGTAGCGTGTCGGTCGCCCCCTTCCCGCCGCAGGTGCCCCGTGCGCTACCCCCTCCCGGCCGCCGTGTTCGCCGCCGCGGCCGTCGCCCTGTGCGCCGCCGGCGTACCGGCTCAGCAGCCCGGCAAGAAGGACGACAAGAACAAGTTCGCGCCCCCCGCCGCGACCCGCCCCGACGACGCCACCCTGAAGACCATCGCCGACAAGACGGCGCAGCTGCGGGCGGCCGTGGCCGGGCTGAAGGCGAAGGCGATCCCGGACGACGTGTTCATCGAGGTGGAGGTGTACCTGCGGGCGGCGGAGAACATCGTGCGGTTCGAGGAGTGGTTCCACAAGGACAGCGGCAAGTGGGCGCTGACCACGCTCGACCGCGGCCTGGAGCGCGCGACGCAGGCCGACGGCGGCAAGGCCCCGTGGCGCGACGAGACCGGCCGCTGGGTGGCGCGGGCGTACCGGTCGATGGTGGACCGCTCGGTTCAACCTTACGCGGTGCTCCTGCCGGCGGACTACGGCGCCGATGCGAAGAAGAAGTGGCGGCTCGACATCGTCCTGCACGGCCGCGACGGGGCGCTGACGGAGCCGAAGTTCCTGGCGCTGCACGACAAGACGCGTTTGGCGCCGAAGGACCTGGGGTTCGTGCAACTGGAGCCGTACGGCCGCGGCAACAACGCCTACCGGTGGGCCGGCGAGGCGGACGTGTTCGAGGCCGTCGAGTCCTTCCGGTGGGGAAACCGGGTGGACCACACCCGGGTCGTCCTCCGCGGCTTCTCGATGGGCGGCGCCGGCACCTGGCACCTCGGCCTGCATCATCCGTCGGAGTACTGCGTGATCGGCCCCGGCGCCGGGTTCACCACCACACACGGCTACGTCGGCGGCCTCCCGAACCCGCTGCCAGACCACCAGGAGAAGACGCTCCGCATCTACGACGCGGCACTCTACGCCGAGAACGCCTTCAACGTGCCGGTCGTCGCGTACAGCGGTGAGAAGGACGGCCAGAAGAAGGCCGCCGACAACATCGAGAACGCACTCAAAGCCTTCCCCGAGAAGCTGCGCTTCACCCACATCATCGCCCCCGGCCTGGAGCACTCGCAGCCGCCGGAGTGGCAGGCGAAGTGCGAGGCCGAGTACCGCAAGTACACGGAGCCGGGTCGGCCGAAACCGGAGCGGGTGCGGTTCGTGACGTACACGCCGCGGTACGGGCTGTGCGACTGGGCCAATATCGTCGCCCAGGAGCGGACCTACGAACGGTCGGTGATCGACATCCGCCGCGAGGGGAACACCTACACCGGCACCACGACCAACGTCCGCCGGTTGGAGCTGACCCCGGGCGCAGGAATCTCGGTGACCAGGGTGAACATCGACGGTACGACCCTCGACGTGCCTGGGGGTACCGTGCGACTGGTGAAGGCGGCCGGTCGGTGGAGAGTCGAGTTGGAGAGGTCACTCCGGCCGGAAAAGCTCGCCGGCCAACAGGGGCCGATCGACGACGCCTTCGCCGGGCCGTTCGAGGTGACCGCTCCGAGCGGCCCCGGCTGGCACCCGGCAACCGACCGGCACGCGACGGCCGCCGACGCCGCGTTCGCCAAGCTGTGGGACCGCTACTTCCGAGGCGCCTTGCCCCGTCCCGGGACGCACAAGGATGCTGTGAGTGAGGTACTGTTCGGCGACCCGCAGAGCAACCCGAAGATCGCCAAGCTCCTCCGGCGGCTGCCGATCACCTGGACGAAGGAGAAGCTCGTCGTCAACGGCGTCGAGTACGACGCGGCGACGCACCTGCCGGTGCTGATCTACCCGCACCCGGTAGGGATCGGCGGGTATGTGGTACTCAACAGCGGCCACACGTTCGGCGAGGCGGACCTGAAGGGGACGAACGCGCTGCTGTACCCGCGGCTCGGCGACTGGGCGGTGATCCGCCCGGCCCCGACGCCGCGCGACCCGGCCGCGTACGAGGTCGTGGCCGCGGGGCTGTTCGACGAGAAGTGGCAGTTCCCGAAGAAGTGACCGGGGGAGTCGTGGACGAGTACGTGATCCTGACCGTGACCGGCCGGCCGGGCGAGGCCGACGCGGCGTTCAAGGGCCGGCTCACGGCCTTCTGGACGCACGTCCTCCGCACCCGCCCCGACGACTACGAGGGCGTGTACGCCGAAGCCACCCGCTTCGGCCGCGCCGACGACGCCCCCAGCCGACAATACTTCGTGTCGCCCGACGCGCTGGATGTGATCGTCGCCGAGCTCGCCGAGATCGGCGTGGGGCACGAGCCGCCCGACCGCGACGACCTGTACTCGAAGTACGAGGCCAGCTCGCCCGACTGGTTCCAACTGGACCACTGACACGGAATCGGGTTGATCCGTTGCCCGTCCCGGGGCGTTGCCCCGGGCTATGCTATCCCAGCCCTTCGGGCTGAAGAGGGCGACTCGGTTTTCAGGCCAACGGCCTGGGACAACATAGCCCGGGGCAACGCCCCGGGACGGGTCTCCGATCCGGTATCACCCCGAGGGTTCCCGTGCCGCGCCTGCTCTGCCTCCTCGCCGCCCTCGCGTGCGTCGCCGCCGACTGGCCCCACTGGCGCGGCCCGACCGCCACCGGCTTCGCCCCCGACGCCGACCCGCCCACCGAGTGGGGGCCGGACAAGAACCTCCGCTGGAAGACGCCGCTCGTCGGCCGCGGCAGCGCCACGCCGATCGTCTGGGGCGACCGCGTGTTCGTGCTGGCCGCGGAGAAGACCGACCGCAAGGCCACGCCCGCCGAGCTGCCGGTGCCCGACCCCGGGTTCGAGCGCAAGACGCAAGCGCCGACGCACTTCTACCGGTTCCACGCCACCTGCTTCGACCGCGCCACCGGCCGCGTCCGTTGGGCGCACGTCGCCGCCGAGAAGGTGCCGCACGAGGGGCACCACGTCACGCACTCCTACGCCGCCGGCTCGCCCACCACCGACGGCGAACGCCTGTACGCCTCGTTCGGCTCGGCCGGCACCTTCTGCTACGACCTCGACGGCAAGCTGTTGTGGTCGCGCGACCTCGGCCGGCTCAACACCCGCTTCAGCTGGGGTGAAGCCGTCACGCCCGTGATTCATGGTAATTCGCTCGTCGTGAACCACGACCAGGAGGCGAGCGGGAAGTTGTACTGCCTCGACGCCAAGACCGGCGTCACGCGCTGGGCGGCGCCGCGCGAGGAGAAGACGACGTGGAGTACGCCGCTGGTGGCGGAGCTCGGCGGCCGCACGGTGGTGGTGGCGAACGGCACGTTCCGCGTCCGCGCCTACGACCTGGCGACCGGCGCCGAGTTGTGGAGCGGCGGCGAGATGACGACGAACCCGATCCCGTCGCCGGTGCGGGTCGGCGACGCGGCGGTGGCGATGGCCGGCTACGGCAAGTCGGTGATCCTGTCGCTGCCGCTGGCGTCGCGCGGCGAGTTGGGGGCGGAGCCGAAGGGGAACTGGCGCCGCGGCGCGGGTGCGCCGTACGTGCCGTCGCCGCTGCTGATGAACGGGAAGCTCTACTTCACGCAGGCGAACGACGCCCTGCTGAGTGTGCTGGACGCGACCACGGGCAAGGTGCAGCTCGACCGCGAGCGGGTGCCGGGGGCGCGGACGTTCTACGCCTCGCCGGTCGGCGCCGCGGGCCGGGTGTACCTCACCGACCGCACCGGCACGACGGTCGTGCTGAAGGAGGGAGCCGCGATGGAGGTGCTGGCGACGAACGCGCTGAACGACCCGATCGACGCCAGCCCGGCGGCGGCGGGGCGGGAGTTGTTCCTGCGCGGGGAGCGGTTCCTGTACTGCGTCGCGGGGCGGGAGTGATGCCGGACGTGAACCCGTGGTGGCTGGCCGGCGCGGCGGGGCTGGTGCTGTTGGCGCTGGCGGCGCGGTGGCTGTGGCACCTCGGCCGGGCGGTGCAGGTGGAGCGGGCGCGAGAACTGTTCCGCCTCCAGCACGAGCGATTCGAGGAGCACGTGTTGACCGCCGCCGCCGCGACCGGCAAGCCGCGCGGGCTGACGTGGGCGGCGTGCCTCATCACCGGCGACGCGGTGCTGGCGCGGGCCGCGGCCGGCGGCATCGTGGCGCTGGTGCCGGTGGAGGTGCGGTTCGAGCCGGTGGCGGGCTCGGACATGGAGGAGAACCCGATGGCGCGGGAGCCGCGGCCGGCGACGGCGGTGTTCACGTTCGCGCGCGGCAGCTGGCACACCGACGGGCGGGTGGTGTTCAACCTCGACCCCGTACGCGCCGCCGCAACGTTCGGCGCGGCGCTGATCGAATGACCCGGTTCCGCCGCTCGCGGCGGTGCACGCCTTGCACCGCCGCGAGCGGCGGGACCCCGAGCCCCCCATGACCGACGACGACGACGCCCGCACCCTCCGCCGCCTGGGCTACGCCCAGGAGCTCGCCCGCTGCCTCGGCGGGTTCTCGAACTTCGCCATCTCGCTGTCCATCATCTGCGTCCTCGCCGGCGGCCTCACGTCGTTCCACGTCGGGTTCTGTGCCGTCGGCGGCATCGCCGTCGGCGTCGGCTGGCCGCTGATGTGTCTGCTGTCGCTGGCGGTCGCGGCCACGATGGGGCAGATCGCCAGCGCCTTCCCGACGGCCGGCGGCCTGTACCACTGGGCGTCCGTCCTCGGCGGCCGCGGCTGGGGCTGGGCCACCGCCTGGTTCAACCTCGCCGGCCTCGTCACGGTTCTCGCCGCGATCAACGTCGGCACCTTCCGCTTCGCCGCGGCCGCGCTCGACCCCTCGTTCGACCCCGCCGACCCGGCCGGGATGCGGCTGCAATTCCTGGTCGTCGCCCTCATGACCGCGTCGCAGGCGGTGGTGAACCACCTCGGCATCCGCGTCACCCGTGTCCTCACCGACTTCAGCGGGTGGTGGATTCTGGCCGTGTCCGCGGCCCTCACCGCCGCGCTACTCGCGTTCGTCCCGACCCTCGACCTCACGCGCCTGGTGACGGTGACGAACTACAGCGGCGCCGCGGGCGGGAACGTGTGGCCCGAAACCGCGTCGCTGCCGCTGCTGTTCGCGCTCGGGTTGCTGCTGCCGGCGTACACCGTGACCGGCTTCGACGCCTCGGCCCACGCCGCGGAAGAAACCGTGAACGCCGCCGAGGCGGTGCCGCGCGGCATCGTGCGGTCGGTGCTGGTGTCCGGCGTCGTGGGCTGGGTGATGCTGTCCGTCGTGGTGCTGGCGATGCCCGACCCCGACGAGGCCGCGGCGCTCGGCGAGAAGGCGTTCGCGCACACCCTCACGGCGGTCGTGCCGGGGTGGCTGGCGACGGCGCTGTTCGCGGCAGCGGTGGTGGCGCAGTATCTGTGCGGGCTGGCGACGGTCACGTCCGCGTCGCGGATGGCGTTCGCGTTCGCGCGGGACGGCGGCCTGCCGTTCTCGGCGGCGGTGCGGCGGGTGTCGCCGCGGTTCCGCACGCCGCCGGTCGCGGTGTGGGGCGTGGCCGTGGCGTCCGTCGCGTTCACCGCGTACACGCCGGTGTACACCACGATCACCGCGGTGTGCGTCATCTTCCTGTACGTGTCCTACGTGGTGCCGACGGCGATCGGGCTGCTGGCGCACGGCCGCTGGTGGACGACGTTCGGCCCGTGGACGCTCGGCGTGTGGTTCCGCCCGCTGGCGGTCGTGAGCGTGGCCGCGTGCGTCGGGCTCATCGTGGTCGGCGTGCAGCCGCCGAACGACCAGGCCGCCTACGTGGTGCTCGGCATGGTGGCGCTGCTGACGGCCGGCTGGTATGGGCGCGCCCGCCGCACCTTCCCCGGCCCGCCGCGCGGCGTCCTCGCCGGGGGCCGCGATGAGTGACGCCCCGCTGTCACCGACGGACCCGATCACGGCGCTGCTGGCGCGAACGCCGGCGCGGGTGCTCGCCGGCCGGGCCGGGCCGGGCTACCGCACCGCGACGTGGCTGCAGCTCCGCGAGGACCACGCCGCCGCCCGCGACGCCGTTCACGCCGAACTGGCGTTGGACCGGCTCGGCCCGCTGGTCGAGGAATACCGCCTGTTCGCCGTGACCACGCGGGCCGCGTCGCGCGCCGAGTACCTGACGCGCCCCGACCTGGGCCGCCGCCTCGACGACGACGCGCGAACGCGGGTGGTCGCCGAGTGCCCGCGCGGGGCCGACCTTCAGGTGGTGATCGGCGACGGCCTCTCGGCGACGGCCGTTCACGCGCAGGTGCCGGCGCTACTGCCGCTGCTGGCGGCGGAGGCGGCGGCGCGGGGCTGGCGGTTCGGCCGGCCGTTCGCGGTGCGCCACTGCCGGGTCGGCGTGCTGAACGACGTGGGCGAGCTGCTCGACCCGGCGGTGGTGGTGCTGCTGATTGGCGAGCGGCCGGGCCTGGCGACGGCCGAGAGTTTGAGCGCCTACCTGGCGTACCGCCCGCGGCCGGGCCACACCGACGCCGACCGCAACCTGGTGTCGAACGTCCACGCCCGCGGCGTACCCCCCGCCGACGCGGCGCGGCGGGTGGCGGCGCTGGCCGCGGCGGTGGCGCGCGCCGGCGCGAGCGGCGTGGGGGTGAAGGAGGAACTGCCGAGCGGGGTCGCGTCAGCGCCCCGTGCCAGCCCAATTCGCACCACGTCCGACGTGAAGCGATGCGCCTCGGCACGGGGCGCTGACGCGACCGCCGCTCGGCAGCCCCGCTACAATGCCGCCGCCGCACCCGGGGGAACCGCCGTGATCTACCGCATCACCGAGGCGCTGTCGGTCGGCCGCTTCCCGCCGGCCGAGTGGACGGCGCCGCTGCTCGCCCGCGGCGTCACGCACGTCGTCAACGTGTCCGGCCGGTCGAGCGAGGTCGCGGCCGGCGACGGCGCGTTCCGCGAGGTCGCCTGGTTCCCCCTCGACGACAGCCGTCGCGTCCCCACCGACACCGCGCTGCACGTCCTCGACGAACTCCACCGGATGGCGAGCGAACCCGGGGCACACGTCTACGTCCACTGCGGCGCCGGCTGCCTCCGCGGCCCGACCACCCTCTGGCTGTACCTCATCGCCTGCGGCGCCGACCCCGACGACGCCCGCCGCGACATCGAGGAGCGCGCCCCCGACGCCAGCCCCGGCCCCGAGCGGATGGTCGGCCCCGACCTGATCCTCGAAGTGCAGAGGCACGGCCGAACGCACTTCCTCCCGCCGCCGTGCCCCGAGGTTCTGGCGCTCGTCGCGGTGCCGTCGTGAGCGTCGCCTACCTGAACGGTCGATTCGTCCCGTTCGCCCAAGCCGGCCTGCCGCTGCACGACGCCGGGTTCGTGTCCGGCGCCACCGTCGTGGACAACGCTCGCACCTACGGCCGCAAACTGTTCCGCTGGGCCGACCACCTCGCCCGCTTCCGCCGCGACTGCGCCGCCTGCTACGTCCCGCTCACGGCCACCGACGCCGAGCTGACCGCGATCGCCGCCGAGTTGGTGGCGCGGAACGGGGCGCGGCTGCCGGCCGACGGCGAGTTGCAGGTGGTGACGTTCGCCACGCCCGGCCCGCTCGGCTTCTACGTCGGAGACGCGGCGAACGGCCCGCCGACGCTGGGGATGGTTTCGTACCCGGTGCCCGAGCGCTACGCCCGCTTCGCCGCCGAGGGCGTGACGCTGGCGCTGGCCGGGACGCAGTCGGCGCAGGCCGACGACGTGCTGCCGCCGCGGGTGAAGCACCGCAGCCGGATGGCGTGGCACGTCGCGGGGGAATCGGTCCGCGCGTGGGCCGAGCCCGGCGCGGTGCCGGTGCTCGCCTCGGCGGACGGGGCGTTGGACACGCCGATCGGCGCCGTCCTCGGCGTGGCCTGGGGGAGCCTCTACTTCCCGCCCGAGGGGACGGCCCTGGACAGCGTCACCGCCAACGTCGTGCGGGAGCTCTGCGAGCGGGTCGGCGTCAAGGTGAACACGTCGCCCGGGTGGTCGCTCGTTCGGCGCGCCGACCGGGTGACGACCGAACTGATGCTCTGCGGGACCGGGTGCGGGCTGGTCGGCGTGCGCGGGTTCGCACACGCGCCGGGGCGGGTGCGAGAATTCCCGGTGCCGGGGCCGGTGCTGACGCGGCTGCGGGCGGCGTGGGCGGAAGACGTGTCGCGCCCCTGAGCCGGCCCCGTCAGGGGTCGGAGCCTGCCGCGCGCCAAAGCGCTCCGACCCCTGACGGGGCCGGCTCAGGGGCGTCCTACTTCCCCGCCCACACCTGACACAGTTCCACGATCACGCGCACCGCCGCCTCCATTTCCTCCAGGCACGTCCACTCCAGCGGCGAGTGCGGGTTGTGCTCGCCGGTCGAGAGGTTCGGCGTCGGCAGCCCCTTCTCCGTCAGCTGCGCCCCGTCGGTGCCGCCGCGGATCGCCTTGAACTTCGGCTCCATCCCCGCCCGCGTCACCGCCTCCGCCGCGTACCGGATGGCCCGCGGCTCCGCGGCAATGCCGTCGCGCATGTTGCGGTACTGCTTCCGCACCTCCACCTTCACCGTCGCCTCCGGGTGCTCGCGCTCGACCTGCCGGGCCAGCTCGCGCAGCAGCTCCGCCTGCACGGCCAGCTGCGCCGTGTCGAAGTCGCGCAGCAGGAAGCCGACCTTCACCTCGCCGACGCCGCCCTCGACCGTCAGCGGGTGAATGAAGCCCTCGCGGCCGGCGGTCGTCTCGGGGCTCAGCCGCCGCTTCGGGAGGCGGTCCACGAACATCCCCGCGAGGCGGATCGCGTTCGTCATCCGCCCCTTCCCAATCGACGGGTGGATGTTCACGCCGGTGATCGTGACGGTGGCGGCGTCGGCCGAGAACGTCTCGTCTTCGATCTCGGCGGTGCCGGCGCCGTCGAGGGTGTACGCCGCGACGGCGCCGCCGAGCATCGCCGGTTCGAGGTGCAACACGCCGCGGCCGATCTCCTCGTCGCAGGTGAACACCACCGCCACCGGGCCGTGCGGGATGCCGGGTGTCTCCACCAGGGTGCGCACGGCCTCCATGATGACGGCGAGCCCCGCCTTGTCGTCGGCGCCCAGCAGCGTGGTGCCGTCGGTGGTGACGATGGTCTTGCCGACGAGCGCCGCCAGCTCGGGGTTGTCGGCGACGCGGATCACCTTCGTGGGGTCTTTCCGCAGCGTGATGTCGCCGCCGGGGTAGTTCCGAATGACCTGCGGGTTCACGTCCTTGCCCGAGTTCTCCGGGTTGGTGTCGATGTGGGCGTTGAACGCGATCGTGGGGGCGCCCGGCACGTTCCCGGGCACGGTGGCGAAGACGAGGCCGTGGTCGTCCTGGCGGGCGTCGGCGAGGCCGAGGGCGCGGAGCTCGTCGCGGAGCAGCGCGCCGAGCACGAGCTGGCCGGGCGAGCTGGGGTAGGCGGTGGTGCGGTCGTCGGCCTGGGTGTCGATCCGGGCGTAGCGGAGGAAGCGGTCGAGCACGGCGGACATGGGGGACTCCGGGGGTGGTGGCGCTATGGTATCGTTGCCGCTTGCGGCTTCGCGTACGGCGCTTGTTTCGCCCCGGCGGCGCCGTAAAAAAGGGGCTTCGCAGTCCGCTGCCCGCCGCGAGGCCGACATGAGTTTTTCGTCCCACCACCTGTACTTCGACGACCTGGAGGTCGGCCAGGAGTGGGACTCGATGGGGCGGACGATCACCGAGACCGACATCGTCAACTTCGCCGGGTTCAGCGGCGACTTCAACCCGATCCACGTGGACCACGAGTTCGCCCGGAACACCCCGTTCCGCCGGCCGATCGCCCACGGGTTCGGCGTGTTCAGCATCGCCAGCGGCCTCGGCGTGATGTCGCCGCCGGTGCGCACGATCGCGCTGTTGCGGGTGCGCTACTGGAACTTCCTCCTGCCGGTGTTCGCCGGCGACACCGTCCGCTGCCGGACGCGGGTGGCGGAGAAGACGGTGAAGGGGCGCGGCAAGCGCGGCGAGGTGGTGTGGTACCGCGGCATCGTCAACCAGGACGGCAAGACCGTCCAGGAGGGCGAGGTGGTGACGCTCCTGGAGTGCCGCCCGCTGGTGCGGGCGGCGGAGGCGGTGGTCGCGGGCGAACCGGGCACCAACGGCAGCGCGTGAACCCGTCGGATGCGGCCCGGGCCGCGTACCCGGGGCGTTGCCCCGGGCTATGTTATCCCAGGCCGTTGGCCTGAAAACCGGGTGCCCCTCTTCACCCCGAAGGGGTGGGATACGATAGCCCGGGGCAACGCCCCGGGGAACCACGTCGGACGCCGCCCCACCACCCATGACCATTCGCACCCGCTTCGCCCCGAGCCCGACCGGCTACCTCCACATCGGCGGGGTCCGCACGGCGCTGTTCAACTGGCTGTACGCCCGCCGCCACGGGGGGCAGTTCGTCCTCCGCATCGACGACACCGACGCCGCCCGCAACCGCGCCGAGGCCGTCCAGCCGATCCTCGACGGGTTCGACTGGCTCGGCCTCGACTGGGACGAGGGGCCAACGAAGGACGGCACCGGCAGCAGCTTCGGCCCGCACGCCCCGTACTTCCAGAGCCAGCGCAACGACCGCTACGTCGCCGCCGCGCTGGCGCTGATCGGGTCCGGCCACGCCTACCCCGACTACACCACGCCCGACGAGCAGGACGCCCGCCGCAAGGCCGCCGACAAGGCCAAGCGCGCCTACGTCCACCGCGGCAGCAACCGCGACGTGGACCCGGCCGAGAACCTGCGGCTGTACCGCGAGACGCCGGCCGCGGTGCTGCTGAAGGTGCCCGAAGGACGGGCCGTGATCTTCAAGGACCACGTCCGCGGCGAGGTGAAGGTCGAGACGAGCACGATCCGCGACCCGGCGCTCCTGCGCGCCCCGGACGCCGCGGGTGTGTGCCGGGCGCTGTACTCGTTCGCCACCGTGGTGGACGAGGTGGCGTTCGGCATCACCCACGTCATCCGCGCCGAGGAGCACCTGACGAACACGCCGACGCAGCTGCTCATCTTCGAGGCGCTGGGCGCGACGCCGCCGGAGTTCGCGCACATCCCGCTGGTGAATTACAACAACAAGAAGATGAGCAAGCGCGACCTGCCGCCGCTGTCGGCGCAGGAGACCGCCGCGCTCAAGGCGTGCGGCTGGACCGACGACGAGCTGAAGGGGCGCGACGACCTGAACATCGCCACCGTGGCCTACTACCGCGAGTTGGGCTACCTGCCGGAAGCGATCATCAATTACCTGGTGCGGCTCGGCTGGTCGCTGGACGCGACGAGCGAGTTCATCCCGCTCGACACGATCCTCAAGAACTTCGACCTGGACCGGATCACGAAGGCGGCGGCGAACTTCGACACGAAGAAGCTGTACTGGCTGCAGGGCGAGTACATGAAACTCGTGCCGATCGCCGACAAGGTGGAGCGCTGCCTGCCGTACCTCCGCCGCGCCGGGCTGGTCGGCGACGCCGTGCCCGACGCCGTGCGGGCGCGACTCACGCAGGTGGCCGAGGCCGCGGGCGACCGCGTCAAGCTGTTCTCGGACATGGTGCAGTTCGCCGGTCCGCTGCTGCGCACCGACCCCGTGTACGACCCGGCCGCGGTCGAGAAGGCGCTGAAGCCGACCGCCGACCTGCTGCGAACCTACCGCGACGCGCTCGCCGCCGCCGACCCGTTCGACGCCGTCACCACAGCCGCGGCGCTGCAGGCGGTGGCGCCCGAGAAGGACCGGCACAAGGCGATCGTGGCCGCGACGCGGGTGGCCGTCACCGGCGTGACGGTCGGGTTCGGGCTGTACGAGACGCTGGCGATCCTCGGCAAGCCCGAGGCGCTGCGGCGCGTCGAGCTGGCCCTGGCGCGAGCGTAATCGGCTCGGGGCTTCCGCCGCTCGCGGCGTAGCACCGCGGTGCTACGCCGCGAGCGGCGGACCAGATAGGAACCGCGCGTATGCCCAAGGAATTCGACGTGTGCGGGCTGGGGAACTCCCTGGTCGACATCCTGCTGGAGCTCACCGACGAGGAGTTCGCCCCGCTCGCGTTCGAGCGCGGCACCATGCGCCTCGTCGAGCCGGCCGAGCAGCGGCAACTCCTCGCCGCGTTCGGCGACCACGAGCCGCGGCTCGTCAGCGGCGGCAGCGTCGCCAACTCCGTCATCGCGTGCAGCGCACTCGGCGGCCGCGGGGCGTTCATCGGGTGCGTCGGCGACGACCGCTACGGCCTCCACTACTCCGACGAGTTCGAGCAGCTCGGCATCGAGTTCGTGAACGCCCCGCTGGTCGGCGAGACGACCGGCACGTGCGTCAGCATCATCACGCCGGACGCCGAGCGGACGATGCGGACGAGCCTGGCCGTGTCCAGCCACCTGGCCGCGCGCCACGTCCCCGCCGACCGGATCGCCGCGAGCGAGTGGCTGTTCGTGGAGGGCTACGTGTTCGCCAACCCGAGTACCGGCCAGCACGCGGTCCGCGAGGCGCTGAAGGCCGCGAAGGCCGCCGGCGTGAAGGTCGCGCTGACGTGCTCGGAGGCGTTCGTGCCGCACGCCTTCGGCGACGCCTTCCGCGAGGCGCTGGCGCAGTCCGACTTGCTGTTCTGCAACGCGGTCGAGGCGACGGCCGTGACGGGCGCCACCACCGCCGCCGCCGCCTTCGCGGCGTTGAAGGGGCTGGTGCCGAACTGCGTGGTGACGGACGGCCCGAACGGGGCGTTCGTGCGGTTCGGCGGGTCGGAGCACCACGTCGCGGCGTACCCGTGCGAGCCGAAGGACCTGACCGGCGCCGGCGACATGTTCGCCGGGGCGTTCCTGTACGGCGTCACGCACGGCGTCGCGCCCGAGAAGGCGGCGCGGGCGGCGAACCTGCTGGCGATGAAGGTCATCACCCAGATCGGCGCCCGCCTCCACCACGGGGCGAAGGACTTCTGGGCCGAAGGGCTGAAGTAACGAACACGGAGAGTGGCCGCAAAAAGGCACAAAAGACACAAAAAGTAAGACACAAATCAAGGAATTCGGCCTGGTCTTGGATTCTCTTTTATTGTGCCTTTTGTGCCTTTTTGCGGCCACTCTCTTCCTCCTGGACACATTCATGGCTCGCGTGCGTTCCTTCATCGGCGTCGACGTTGGGGACGAAATCCGCCGCAAGGCGGTCGCGCTCCAGCAGCAACTGGCGCGCACCGGCGCCGGCGTGAAGTGGGCCGCGGAAGACGGCATGCACGTCACCCTGCTGTTCCTCGGCGAGCTCGACGACCGCGACATCCTGCCGGTGTGCCGCGCCGTGCAGGCCGCGGCCGCGAAGGAGGCGCCGTTCCCGCTGCGGGTGTCGGGCGTCGGCGCGTTCCCGACCGTGCGCCGGCCGAAGGTGCTGTGGGGCGGCCTCACCGACGGGGCCGAGCCGCTGCGCCGCCTGTACGCGGTGCTGGAGCCGAAGCTGCTGGACCTGGGCGTGTACATCAAGGAGGAGCGCGACTACACGCCGCACCTGACGCTCGGCCGGGTGAAGGGCGAGGCGGACGGCCTCACACTGGCGGCGGAGTTGCCGAAGCTGCTGGCGTGGGACGGCGGCCGGGGGATGGTGGACGAGGTGTGCGTGTACAGCAGCGAGCTGCGCCGCGGCGGCCCCGAGTACGTGGTGCTCGGACGCGCCGCGCTCACCGGCTGACACGCCCCCGGGCGCCGGGTTAGAATGAGGGACGAGGAGGAACCCATGTCGAACAGAGACGCGATTCTCAAGGCCGTCGCCGGCTTGCCGGATTCGATGAACTGGGCCGCGCTGACCGCCGCCGTCTACCGGGTTGTCGCGCGGGACGGCACGCCGGACGACGTGGCGCGATTCCAGGCGGCCATCGTAGGGCCGGAGGCGATGGCCGAGTTCGAGAACCCGCCGACGGACGGCATCCCGATCCAGAACCTGCTCGCCGAGTTGGAAGCCCATTCGGGGTAACGACCGCCCCCGCGTCGGGCCTCGAAGACTCGACCCGACCTACGAAACCCAAACCCCGAGCAAACAGCCCACTGACGTGGGCCGCTCGCCACGCACCACAACCCCCTCCGTACAATCGCCCCGTCCGCCCCACCCCACCGGAGCCGCCCATGCGCGCCCTCTCCTGCCTCGTCGTCGCGGCCGCCACCGCCGCCGCCGTCGCCCAGCCCGCCGCCGACCCGTGGACGCTCGACGCCGCCTTCAAGGCCGCCAAGGCCGACGACCTCAAGGACGCACCCGGCACCCCGGCGCCCAGCGGCGCCGTCGTGTTGTTCGACGGCAAGGACACGTCGAAGTGGCAGAAGCGCGACGGCGGCGACGTGAAGTGGGTGCTGCGGCCGAACGGCGCCATGGAGGGTGTGAAGGGGCACGGCGACATCGTCACGAAGGAGAAGTTCGGGGGTACGTTCAAGCTGCACGTCGAGTTCCGCGTCCCGTTCGAGGCGGGTGGCACGGGCCAGGGGCGCGGCAACAGCGGCGTCTACGTCCAGGGGCGGTACGAGGTGCAAATCCTCGACAGCTACGGCCTCGTCAGCAAGAACAACGACTGCGCCGCGATCTACGAGGTGGCCGCGCCGACGGTCAACGTGTGCAAGGCGCCGACGGTGTGGCAGAGCTACGACATCGAGTTCACGGCGCCGGTGTTCGACGGCGGCAAGAAGACCGAACCCGCCCGCATGACGGTGTATCATAACGGGGTGAAAGTCCACGACGGCGTGCGCATCCCGGTGGACAACACCCGGGCCGGCGCCGGCGGCGACCCCGCCACCCCCGGCCCGATTCTGCTGCAGGACCACGGCCACCCGGTCCAGTACCGGAACGTCTGGCTGCTTCGCCAGTGAACCGCCTTCGGCGGCAGTGGGCAGTGGGCAGTGGGCAGTGGGTAGTTCTGAACACGACCGCGAGGGCGGAATGACGGACCCGACCGCGACCGCGACGGAACAGGCTCCTCCCTCTGATCTGCCCACTGCCCACTGCCCACTGCCCACTGCCGCCGAAGGCGGCTCGAAAGAGCTCCTCAAGCTGGCGCTGCCGCTGGTCATCAGCCAGAGCTTCATGACGGTGCAGGTGCTCGCCGACACCTTCCTCCTCGCCCGCCACGACACCGACGAGATGACCGCGTCGTTCCCGGCGGTCATGTGGTACTGGCTCGGGTTCGGGTTCCTCAGCGTCACCGCCGGGTACACGTCCACGTTCGTGGCGCAGTACACCGGCGCCGGCCGCCCGCACCGGGTCGGCCCCGCGGTGTGGCAGGGCATCTACTTCGCGGCGTTCGCCGGGCTCGCGTTCCTCGGCGTCGTGCCCCTCGCCGGCTGGCTCACGTCGCTCGCCGGGCACCCGGCGCACATCCAGGAACTCGAAGCGGTTTACCTGCGCTGCTTCGCCTTCGCCGCGCTGCCGATGCTGGTGATGCAAGCGATCAACGGCTTCTTCTCCGGCCGCGGCGACACCTGGACGGTGCTGCTCATCGAAGCGTTCGGCACCGCGGTGAACGTGGCCCTGGCGCTCGTGCTGATCTTCGGCCGGTGGGGCTTCCCCGAGATGGGCATCGCCGGCGCCGGCATCGCCACCGTCGTCGGCAGCTGGGCCGCCGCGGGGCTGGCGCTGGTGCTGTTCCTGCGGCCGAAGTTCCGCGAGAGCTTCGCCACCGCCGCGGGCTGGCGGTTCGACCGGGCGCTGTTCGGGCGCCTCATGACGTACGGCGGCCCGGCCGGGATGCAGGTGTTCCTCGACGTGCTCGTGTTCCACCTGTTCACGCAGTTCGTCGGCAACCTCGGCGACGCGGCGCTCGGGGCCACGACCCTCACCATCCGGTTCAACATGGTGGCGTTCCTGCCGATGATGGGGCTCGGCCAGGCGGTGAGCATCCTGGTCGGGCAGCGGCTCGGCGGCGACCGCCCCGACCTCGCGGAGAAGACCGTCTACACCGGCACCCGCTGGTCGTTCGGCTACATGTGCATCGTCGCCACGGTGTACCTCACGATGCCGCACCTGCTGGTGTCGGCGTTCGAGCCGGAGCAGGACGTGGCGAAGTTCGCCGCCATCGCCGCGATCGTGCCGAGCCTGCTGGTGTGCGTGGCGGTGTACTCGCTGGCCGACGCGGTGAACCTGACGTTCGCGTTCGCCCTGCGCGGCGCCGGCGACACCCGGTTCGTGACGTGGCTGACGTTCGCCCTGGCGTGGCCGGTGATGGTGCTGCCGACGGCGGCGCTGGTGACGTGGCGCGTCGAGTTCGCGGAAGCGTTCCCCGGGGCCGGCGACCCGCTCTACTGGGCGTGGGGCTTCGCCACCGCGTTCATCTGCTGCATGGCGGTCTGCTTCGTGTGGCGGTTCCGCACCGGGAAGTGGAAGACGATGCGCGTCATCGAGCCGGGCGTCGCGGAAGACTCGTAGCGAGCGGCGTGGCGTCAGCCCGCCGGTGCGACTCCAGAAGCAATTGGAGCCGCACCGGCGGGCTGACGCCACGCCGCTCGCCAGGGCTCATCGCCGGCGGAAGAGGCCGCCGCCGAAGCCGCCGCCGCTGTACCCACCGACCCCGACGCTGCCGCCGACCACCACGCCGGTGCGGCCGGTGCGGGCCGGGGCGTTGTCGTACGGGCTCGGGCTGTACGGGGCGCCGTAGCGGCGGCCGTCGCGGCCGAACCCGTCCGGGCGGTTGAACCACTCCGGCCCGATGCCGGTGCCGTAGGCGGCCTCGCGGCCGGAGCCGTAGTAGCTCGTCGTGCCCGACCAGGCGCCGCCGCCGCCGGGGAAGAACCCGGCGGGAACGACGTTCGCGTCCGGTTCCGGTCCGGCGGCTGCCGCGAGCGCGACTGCCACCACGATGCTCGTCATGCGCGTCCCTCCTGGTTGGCCGGCGTTTCCGGCCCACGCGGAAGGCTACCCCGGCGCGGGGGGCGACTCTGGCGCCCCGCCGCGGATGGCAGGGGATACGGGCGCCCGGCCGCGCCGCCGGCGCCGGTTGTGCCGACGGGCGCGACGAATGACCTGGCGAGCCGACCGCCGTCAGGCGGCGGGTGACGCGCGACTCACCCGCCGCCTGACGGCGGTCGGCTCGCCGGCGCATCCGTCGCCGCCGCGACCAGCGTCGCCGCGGCGCGCACGCGCTCGCGCAGCGCATCCGGCACCGGCCCCGCCGCCGCGAGCGCCGCCACCCCTTCGAGCAACTGCACCGCCGCACCCCAGAGGTCGGCGGAGGGGGCGACAGGCGACAGGCGACAGGAGACAGGAGGCGGAGGCACAGGGGCCGGGGTTTCCGTCTCCTGTCTCCTGTCTCCTGCCGCCTGTCCCCCGGCTTCCTCTCCCGTCAGCTTCCTCAAGGCGCTCAGGAACCCCGGCCCCGCCGCGAACGCCAGCTCGTCGGCGTCGCCCTCGAACAGCCCGTCGAACAGGCTCTGCTTCACCTCCAGCGTCCGCAGCACGCGCTCCTCGATCGTGCCCCGGGTCACGAAATTCACCACCCGCACCGGCCGCTTCTGCCCCATCCGGTGGACGCGCGCAATGCGCTGCTCCAACACCGCCGGGTTCCACGGCAGCTCCAGGTTCACCACCGTGTCCGCGGCCTGGAGGTTCAGCCCGGTGCCGCCGGCGTCGGTGCTCAGGAACGCGGCGCACGCCGGGTCCGTCAGGAACTTCTCCAGCGCCGCCTTGCGGTCTTTGCCGCTCAGCCCGCCGTGCAGCACGGCGTACCCGACGCCGAGCCGGTCCAGCACCTTCGCCGCCTCGAAGATCATCGTCTCCCACTGCGAGAAGACCACGACCTTGTGGGCGGGGCCGGAACCTAACCCCCCATCCCCCTTCCCTGGGAAGGAAGGGGGGGCCGGATCGGAAAGCCCCCTTTCCCCCTGGGGGAGGGGGTTGGGGGAGGGGTTCTGGCCGATCAGCTCCGGCAGCAGCTCCGCGAACTCGTCCAGCTTCGGCGACACGTGCGTGGCGCGGTCGTGCAGGAACGTGCTGTCGCAGACCGTCCGCAGGTTCACCACGCACGCCAGAATCCGCTTGCGGTCCAGGTCCGTGAGGAAGTTCTTTTGCAGCAGCCGGGCCAGGGCCGTGCGCTGCTCCTCGTACGGGCCGCGCTGCTCGGGCGCCAGCTCCACGAAGACGGTGTTGTCGGTCCGCTCGGGCAGCTGCGTCAGCACCTCGGCGCGGGTGCGGCGGAGGAAGATCGGCGCCAGCTTGTCGCGGATCGCGTCCAGGTTGCGGTAGCCGACCGTGTTCCCCTCGGCGTCCACGACGCGGTGTTCGTGCAGGAACTCGAACGCCGGGCCGAACCGCCGCTCGTCCACGAACTGCACGATGCTGTACAGCTCCTCCAGCTTGTTCTCCAGCGGCGTCCCCGTCAGCACGAACGCGTACCGGCTGTGCAGCTTCTTCACCTCGCGCGTCGTCTTCGCCTCCCAGTTCTTGATCCGCTGGGCCTCGTCGAGCACCACCACGTCCGGCTTCCAGGCGTTGAGCGCCTCGCGGTCGCGGACCACCTGCTCGTAGTTCACCAGCCGGTAGAACGTCGGCTGCTCGTACAGCTCCTTCCGCACGTCCGGCAGCCCGTCGATCACCTGCACCGGCCGCGTCGTGAACCGGCGGATTTCGGTCTCCCACTGGTACTTCACCGACGCCGGCGCGACCACGAGGACGCGGCGGATGCCGCGCTCGCGGGCGAGCAGCTCGACGGCGGCGAGCGTCTGCACGGTCTTGCCGAGGCCCATGTCGTCGCCGAGGATGCTGCGGCCGCGGCAGGCCAGGAACAGCGCCCCGCGCAGCTGGTAGTCGTACAGCGGCACCGGCAGCAGCTTCAGGTCGAGGGTGCCGGCGTCGAGCTCCGCCCGCCACTCGGCCTCGCGGGCCAGCATGTCGGCGCGCTCGATCTCGCGGTCCACGAAGTCCAGCGCGTCGGACGGTACGGTCACCTCTTCCGGCACGGCTTCCACGTCGCGGATGAGGTCGGGGAACTTGCCGCGGCCGGACCACAGGAACTTGTCGTCGAAGTAGGTCTGCGCCACCCGGGCGAGCTTGTCGGAGTGCCGCGGCGGGAGGTGGAGGCCGAGCCGCAGTTGCTCGCCGTAGTGGAGGTAGACTTCGGGCCGCTGGACGGCGGCCTTCTTCTTCTGGAGGTGCGGCGGGAGCTCGTCGCGGAGGTCGTCGAGGACGGCCTCGATGTGCTTGCAGGTGCCGAGGGTGTTGGCCTTGTAGTCGGGGCAGGTGCAGGTGTTGTCGCCGACCTCGAACCCGCGGACGGTGACCTCGTAGCGGCCGCCGGACTCGGGGTTGGTGACGCGGAAGTCGGAGAAGACGCGGTTCTTCCCCAGGTTTTCGATGGCGAACTTGGTGGACTTGGCGCGCTGCCGCCGGAGGTCGATCTGTTCCTCGCGGAGCATCGTGCGTCCTCGGCGGCGGGCGTGCGCCCATGATACCGCCGGCGGCCGCGGCGCGGAGGTCAGCCGGCGGCCGGGGCCGGCTGGGCGAACAGCTCGGGGGGGTAAACAAAGACGCTGTCGAGGAACTCGTTGTCGCCGAAGTTGTACGACCCCTCCCAAAGCGGGAGTTGGTGCGGGTAGCGGTCGTACAGGTCGAGCAGGCCGCGGGCGAGCGGGGTGGTCGGGGCGATCACCCGGACATCTTCCTGCCGGACCTTCTCGAACACGTGGGACCACTCCGGCTCCATCGCCTTGAGGGTCTCGTAGATCGGCGTGAAGTATTCGCCGTACGGCCCGTCCCAGACGATGAACAGGTACAGCTTGGAGTCGCTGTCCCGCTTCCCCCAGCACGCCCCGAGGGCGCCGAACCCGCGGTCGCGGAGTCGGGCCAGCAGCTTGGTGCCGCCGTCCACCTGCTCCCTCACCAGTACCGTTTGACCCATGACAGCACTCCGTGGGCGGGGTCGGTTACCGCCTCGTACCGTCGTCGGGCGTCCGCCTCCGATATCCTCTTGTACCGGCTGGCCTCGTCCCATTTCTCGACCAGGTCCCAGTACGCCGAGAACGCCGGGTCGGCGACTGCCTCGTCCGATCGTAGTTTCCCGAGCTTCGCCGTGGCCACCAGTTGAAGGAGGTCGTGGGTGTAGCTCTGCTCCACGAACTTCCGCGGCGGCGGGAACGACTCCGCCACGGTCATCTTGGCGATGCACGCCTTCAACCCGCACTCGACGGCGTACCCGGCGAGGTAGTACGCCCCGTCCCAGCACCCGGCGGCCAGCAGCGCCGCGGCTTCTGCGGCGCGCACGTCGGTCAACTGCTGGAAGTCCGAACGGGTCGGCACGGGCGATCCTCCCGACCCGAGAATTGTATCACCCGCCGTACTTCTGATGCAGCGCCCGCCGCAGCGCCGGGGAAAGGCCGATCGCCGGCACTCCCAGTCGGCGCAGGCCGCGCGGGCGCACTCCGTCCAGGAACGGCTCGAACGCCGCGTCCCCCGCCGGGTTGTTCCCCAGGTCCAGCGACCGCAGCCCCGCCAGGTGCGGCGACGACGCCACCGCCGTCACCGCCGCGTTCGTCAGCCCGCAGCCGGACAGCTTCAGCCCGCGCAGGCCGGCCAGCGCCGGCGCCGCGGCCAGCACCCGCGCCCCCGCCTCGCCCAGGTCGTTGTGGCTCAGGTCGAGCTCGCGCACCGCCGCCGGCCCGTCCGCGGCCAGCAGCGCCTTCAGCGCCGCGGGGCCGAGCCCGTTGTGCGTCAAGTCCAACTCCGACACCCGCAACAGCGCCCCCGCCCGCGCCGGCGCGTGACCCCGCGGCGCGCCGACGCCGCAGCCGGACAGGTTCAGCCACTCCAGCCGCGGCAGCCGCTCCGACGCCGCGACCGCGTCGGCCCCCGCCGGCCCGACCGGGTTCTGCCGCAGGTCGAGCCGCCGCAGCGCCCCCAGGTGCGGCGACCCGGCCAGCGCCCGCGCCCCGGATTCGGTCAACTCGTTCTCCGACAGAATCAGCGACTCCAGCCCCGACAGATGGGGCGAACCGGCGAGGGCGCTCGCGGCGGCGTCCGTCAGGCGGTTCTTGCGCAGGTCGAGCGCCCGCAGCCCGGCGAGGTGCGGGCAGCGCGCCACGGCGCGGGCCAGCGGGTCGCGCAGGTGCTGCGCCTCGACCGTGAGGCCGGCCAGCCGGCCGAGGTACGGCGACGCGGTGAGCGCCGCGAGGTGCGGGCCGGCGTCCATCAGGTCGAGGTGCCGCACCGGCGCCGCGGCGAACAGCTCGTGGGCGTGGCGGAGGAACGGCACCGCCCCGATGCGCACCGCGTCGACGAACCCGCGGCGGAACTCGAGGGCCGAGCAGAGGCCGCGGAACGGCGCCCGCCACGCCTCCTCGTGGGCGTCGCACAGGACGCGCTCGGCGGCGACGAGGTCCGCCCGCGCGGGGTCGGTTTCGGACAGCGTGGCCAGCGCCAGCTGCACGCGGATGAACGCCGCGCGGGCGAGGGCAGGGCCGCCCTGTTCTTCGAGCCAGTCGGCGAAGACGAGGCGCGGGCCGTCGTCGTCCGGGAACGCCCGGATGCGCTGCAGGAACGGCTCGGCGTCGGTCTGCATGGGGCGTCCGAGGGCGGTGCAACGCCGCGAGCGGCGGCACAATCGGAAATTCTAGCACACACGATTTCTCCTCTCGACTAACGGCGAGAGTTAGCTTAGACTAACGATACGATTCGTCCCGGCTTCCATCGCCCATTCGGAGGGGCTATATCATGTCACGGAGTCGCACGCGGCGCGGGTTCACGCTGATCGAGCTGCTGGTGGTGATTGCCATCATCGCCATCCTCGTCGGGATGCTCCTTCCCGCCGTCCAGAAGGTGCGCGAGGCGGCGGCGCGGGTGAAGTGCAAGAACAACCTGAAGCAGATCGGCCTGGCGCTGCACCACTACCACGACCGCACCGGCAGCTTCCCGCCGGGGTACACCGCGAACGCCGCGGCCGCCGACGGCACCGGCCCCGGCTGGGGCTGGGCCGCATTCCTCCTGCCGGACCTCGAGCAGGAAAACGTCTACCGCCTCATCGACTTCACCCAGCCGATGACGGCCGCCGGCAACCACGATACGGTGCGGCAGGCGAACGTGTCGTTCCTCCGCTGCCCGTCGGACCCGCGGCAGGAGCCGATCCCGCTGTCCGAGTTCGCCAACCCGGCGGCCCTGCGCACGCCGCTGGCCCGGTCGAACTACGTCGCCTGCTACGGTAACACGCCGTACCTCGGCGAGTCGGCGGCGGTGCTGACCACGCACCTGACGGTGGACAACGTCTTCGGCCGCGGCATGTTCTACCGCAACAGCCGGACGCGCATCGCCGACGTGCTCGACGGCCTGAGCAACACGTTCGCGGTGGGCGAGAAGAACGCCCAGTACACGATGGCGAGCTGGGCGGGGGTGGTGCCTGGGGCGACGTGGCGGAGCGCCAACGACGCGGCGAATTACGGCGGCATCCCGAGCAACCTGCCGGCGGCGCTGGCGCTGGGGCACGCCTGTCGGCAGCACCCGCCGAGCGCCGCCGCGGGCGTGGCCGAGGACTTCTCGTCGCCGCACATCAACGGGGTGAACGCCCTGTTCGCGGACGGGTCGGTCCACGCCGTCCGGCAGAGCGTGAGCATGAGCGTGTACCCGTTCACCGCGACGATCGCCGACGGGCTGGCGGTGCAGGTGGATTTTTAAAGCCGTCTCACGCAAAGGCGCAAAGCCGCAAAGAAAGACAGAATTCAAGGTCGGGTTCGAGCCTTGTTTACTTTGCGGCTTTGCGCCTTTGCGTGAGCTTTCTTCTCCCCCAGTAACCCCTCTTGCCTCCGCTCCCGGGCCGCGGGTATAACCCCCGGCCATGCGGAACTTCCTGCGCACGCTCAAGTACGCCTGGCCGTACCGCCGCCGCCTCTTCGCGTCGTTCGCCTGCGCCCTCGTCGTCGCCGCCCTCTGGAGCCTCAACCTCTCGGCCATCTACCCGGTGCTCAAAATCCTGAGCACCGACAAGAACCTCCAGCAGTGGGTGGACGACGAGATCGAGTCGTGCCAGAAGGAGCGCAACCGCGCCGACCGGCAGGCGAATCTCGAAAAGCTCCGCGTCGCTCTCCGCGCCGCCGAGCAGCTGCCCGACGGCGCCGAGCGCGAGACGCTGCTCCGCAAGGTCGGCCACGAGATCGCCAAGGTCGAGGAAACGCTCCTCTACTACGCCAACTGGGAGTACCGCTACCGGCTCCTCCGCGACCGCCTCTTCGTCCACCTGCCGGAGGACCGGTTCGCCACCTTCATGGTCATCATGGGCGGGGTCGTCGGCTGCGTGCTGGTGAAGGGCGTGTTCGAGTTCCTGAACGAGTCGCTGGTCGGCAGCGTGATGAACCGGACGCTGTTCGACATCCGCAACCGCTTCTTCCGCCGCCTCATCCACCAGGACGTGCGGCAGATCAGCGCGGCCGGCACGCCGGACCTGATGGCGCGGTTCACCAACGACTCCGAACAGCTCGGCCTCGGGCTGAAAATCCTGTTCGGCCGCATGGTCGCCGAGCCGCTCAAGGCCGTCGCCTGCCTCGCCGTCGCGTGCGCCATCTCGTGGCAGCTCACCGTCGTGTTCTGCGTCATCGTGCCGCTGGTGATGGTCACGCTGATGCGCGTCAGCCGGGCCATGCGCCGCGCCGCCCGGAAGGTGCTGGAGCGGATGAGCGTCCTGTACAAGCTCCTCCGCGAGACGCTCGACGGCGTGCGGGCGGTGAAGGCGTTCACCCGCGAGCCGCACGAGCGCCGCCGCTTCCGCCGCGCCACCGAGGACTACTACAAGAAGGCCATGCGCGTCGTGTACATCGACGCCTTCGCCAACCCGCTCATCGAGCTGCTCGGCGTGGTGGCCGTCGGCCTGGCGCTCGCCGCCGGCACGTACCTGGTGGTGACGAAGCACACGCACATCTTCGGCATGCGCATGACCGGCCACCCGCTCGAGTTCGCCACGCTGCTGCAGCTGTACGCGTTCCTGGCGGCCATCGCCGACCCGGTGCGGAAGCTGTCCAGCGTGTACACGAAGCTGCAGAGCGGCGAGGCGGCGGCGAACCGCGTGTTCGAGGTGTTCGACCGCGTGCCGTCGGTGGGGGCGAACCCGGCCGGGCCGCGCGTCGGGCGGGTCAAGAAAGCGATCGAGTTCCGCCACGTCTGCTTCAGCTACAACCCCGGCTCCGACACGCCGACGCTGGACCTCGTGGACCTGACGGTGAAGGCCGGCGAGACGGTGGCGCTGGTCGGCCCGAACGGGTGCGGCAAGACGACGCTGCTCGGGCTCTTGCCGCGGTTCTACGACCCCGACCACGGCGCCGTCTTCATCGACGGGGTGAACGTGCGGCAGGCTCAGTTGCGCTCGCTGCGCCGCCGGATCGGGCTGGTGACGCAGGACACGCAGCTGTTCGACGACACCGTGTTCGCCAACATCGCCTACGGCAAGAAGGGCGCCACCGAGGCGGAGGTGATCGCCGCGGCGAAGAAGGCGCACGCTCACGAGTTCATCGAGAAGGAGCTGCCGGCCGGCTACCAGACGGTGGTGGGCGAGCTGGCCGGGAAGCTGAGTGGCGGGCAGCGGCAGCGGATCGCGCTGGCGCGGGCGGTGCTGCGCGACCCCGACATCCTGATCCTGGACGAGTTCACGAGCCAGGTGGACCCGCAGAGTGAGGCGGAGATTCACGCCGCGCTGAAGGACTTCGTGAAGGGGCGGACGGTGTTCCTGATCACGCACCGGCTGCACGCCGCGGCGGAGCTGGCCGACCGCGTGGTGGTGATGGACGCGGGGCGGATCGTGGCCGTCGGTCCGCACGCCGAGTTGCTGATGACGTGCCCGCTGTACCGCCGGCTGTGCGACCCGGGCCAGCGGGAGGCGGCGTGAGGGAGAAGGGAGTGGAGGAGACGTGTGTGATCGCTGACCAAGCCCGGGGACGGCCGTCCCCGGGCTTTCCTTCGCTCCCCCTTACCACCCACAGGCTCCTGCTCGCGCTCGGCGTCGTGCTGCTGTTCACCGCCGGCCTCGGAACGCGGGAGCTGGTCAGCAGCCACGAGGCGCGGGCGGCGCAGAACGCCCAGCGGATGCTCGACACCGGCGAATGGGGCCTGCCGGTCCTGTTCGACGGGCGAATCGATCTGCAGAAGCCGCCGGGGTATTACTGGCTGGTCGCCGCCGCGGGGTGGGCGAACGGCGGCGTCGTGACCGAGTTCACGGCCCGGCTGCCGGCGGCGCTGGCGGGGCTGCTGACGGTCGCGCTGGTGTACGGCTGGCTGCGCCGCGAAGGCCGACCCGTCGCGGCGACGGTGGCGGCGCTGACGCTGGCGACGGCGGGGCACTTCACCGCGATCTCGCGCACGGCGCGGATCGACGTGCCGCTGACGTGCGCGGTGGCGTGTGCGCTGGTGGCCTTCTACCGCGGGGTGCGGGGACGAAGCCCCGAGCCACCTAACCCCCCCGGCCCCCCTTCCCTAAGAGGGAAGGGGGGGGTCGAGCCGACCGACTTGCCGCGCGCCGTCTCGGGCTCCGCGTCGTCACGGGAGGATGGGTTGCGCGGGCACCCCCTCCCCCCCTGGGGGAGGGGGCTGGGGGGAGGGGTTGACCACGCACGCGTGCCGGACACCTCCGACCGGGCACGAAGCCTCGAGCCACCTAACCCCCCCGGCCCCCCTTCCCTAAGAGGGAAGGGGGGGGACGAGCCGACCGACTTGCCGGTCCCCAACCCAAGCTTCACGGTGTCAGAGGAGGCTCCGCAGCGCAAGCACCCCTCCCCCTTTGGGGGAGGGGCCGGGGGAGGGGTTGACCACGCACGCACGCCGGACACGTCCGACGGGTATCGCTGGTTCCTCCTCGCCGCCCTCGCCGCCGCCGCCGGCGTGCTCCTCAAAGGCCCCGTCGCCCTCGCGCTGGTCGGCCCCGCCGCGGTCGCGTGGCTCGTCGTGAAGCCGCGCGGCGGCGGCCTCCCCGTCCCCGCCGCGTTGCTCGGCGTCGCCGTCGTGCTGGCGCTCGCCGCGCCCTGGTTCCTGTGGGCGAACGGCGCCACCGGCGGCGAGTTCGTCCGCGTCTTCTTCTGGCACCACAACGTCGAGCGGTTCGCCGGCACGTCGCCGACGCTGGCGTCGCACCCGGCGTGGTACTACCTGCCGCGCTTCGCCGCCGACTTCCTCCCCTGGACGCCCGCGCTCGCGCTGCTGACGTGGTGGGCCGTGCGCGCCGGCGCCTGGCGCACCGACCCGCTGTTCCGCTTCGGCGTGGTGTGGTGTGTCACGATGTTCGCGGTGCTGTCCGCGGCGCAGTTCAAGCGGGCCGACTACCTCCTGCCGCTGTACCCCGGCGCCGCGGTCGTACTCGGCTGCGCCGCCGAGCGCTGGCTGGCGTCGCGCCCGAACCCGCGCACGGTCCGCCGCGCGGGGTGGGCGTTCGCGCTGGTGGTGGCGGGCGTGGTCGTTGCGTGGGGCGTGATGACGACGATCGTGGAACCGGCCGAGGAGGCGCGCGAGGGGAAGCGGGCGTTCGCCGAATTCATCCGGTCGCAGGCGCCGGCCCCGGAGCCGGTGCTGATCTTCCGGGCCGAGTCGCACCTGCTGTCGTTCCACCTGGGGGTGCCGCAGGCGAACCGCGTGGAGTGGCACGACCTCGCCGCGTTCCTGGCCGAGCCGGGGCCGCGGTTCGTGGTGATGCCGCCGGAGTACGTCTACCCCGCCGGCGAGATCGTGAAGGTTCGGCGGCTGGTGGAGGTCGGGCGGCTGGAGCAGTTCACCGGCGCGAAGCCGCCGCGGCCGCTGGTGTTCCTGCGCACGGCGGACGACTGACACGGGATCGGGGTGACCGGGGTCCGTTGCCCGACCCGGGGCGTTGCCCCGGGCTATGTTGTCCCACCCCTTCGGGGTGAAGAAAGCTGATTGGTCTTCAGGCCAAAGGCCTGGGACAAGATAGCCCGGGGCAACGCCCCGGGCCGGGCAGCATCCGGCGGGCTCCGCCCAACCCCCGAGCCTACCCACCCCCGCCGCGCTTCCGTACCTCAACCGTGACCGCCGGCCGCCGCCGGCCGCACCCGGACCGCCCCCCATGGCCCAGTCGACGACCGCCCCGCGCCCCGGCGTCACCGTCGTGGTGCCGACGCACGACGCCGCCGACAAGCTCGAAAAGATGCTGCCGGCGTGGGGCGCCGTCCTCGCACGCGCCCGGCGCCCCTACGAAATCCTGGTCGTGGACGACGGCAGCACCGACCGCACGCCGGCCGTGGTGGAGGCGATGGCCGCCGGCCGCGTGTCGCACGTCCGTGGCCTCCGCCACGACACCCGCAGGGGCTTCGGCGCCTGCCTCCGCACCGCGCTCGCCGACGCGCGGCAGCCGCTCTTCTGCTACGTCTCGGCCGACTACCCGTACACGCCGCACGACCTGTTCGGCATGCTCGACCGCATCGAGCTGCGCGACGAAATTCTCGGCAAGCAGGCCGACCTCATCAGCGGCGCCCGCCGCGGCCGGCGCGCGCCGCTGGCGGCGCAGGCCGTCGACTGGCTGTGGCGCGGGTTCTGGCGCCTATTCGCCGGCATGAAGGGCGAACCGGCCGAGACGTGGCCGGGGTTCCGCGGCAAGGCGTACGGCGTGTTCGTCGGCTGGGTGTTCGGCGTGCCGCTGGCGGACGTGGGGAGCACGTTCAAGCTGTTCCGCACCGACTTCCTCCGCCGCTTCCCGGTCCAGTCCGACGGCGACTTCGTGCACACCGAGCTGGTGGCGAAGGCGACGTTTCTTACGAGCATCATGGACGAGGTGCCGCTGACGCCCGAGCCGGACGCGCCCGTGCCGCGGGCGCGCATTTCGTGGGGCGAGCTGATGCGGGTGTTCTCCGACCCGCAGTTCGCGTTTCCGCCGGCGCCGCCCGCCGTGTCGCCGGCGTGATTCGTGGGGCCGGCTTCCAGCCGGCCGTGTTCGGCCCGGCCGGCTGGAAGCCGGCCCCACGTTCCGCCCGGTACCCCCATGACCCCCCGGCCGCGGCTCCTGTTCGTTACCGGGAAGCTGGCCGAGCCGGCCCTCCGCCGCGTCCTCGACGACCTCGCCCCCCGCGCCGGGTTCGAGCCGCACGTCGCCGTCCTCAACATCACCGTCGCCGCCCTCATGACGACCGCCTGGGTCGCCCGCCGCCTCGCCGTGCCCGACGGCACCGAGCGCGTCATCCTCCCCGGCTACTGCCGCGGCGAGCTGACGGAGTTCGAAGCGATGGGCGTCCCCGTCGAGCGCGGGCCGAAGGAGCTGCGCGACCTGCCCGAGTTCTTCGGCAAGGCGTCCGGCCCGCCGCCGGGCTACGGCGCGTTCGACATCAGCATCCTCGCCGAGGTCAACCACGCCCCGCGGAAGCCGCTCGCCGCCGTGCTCGCGGAGGCGCGCCACTACCGCGCCAGCGGCGCCGACGTGATCGACCTCGGCTGCGACCCCGGCGGCACCTGGGGCGGTGTCGGCGACTGCGTGGCGGCGCTGCGCGCCGAGGGCTTCCGCGTCTCGATCGACAGCTTCGACCCGGTTGAAGTGGAGGCGGCGCTCGCGGCCGGGGCCGAGCTGGTGCTGAGCGTCAACGGCACGAACGTCGAGCACGCCCGCCGCTGGCACGAACACTACCCGGCCGTTGAAGTCGTGGCGACGCCCGACACCCCGGCCGACTTCGACAGCCTGGAACGGACGGCGGCGCAGCTCTCGGCGTGGGGCGTGAAGCACCGGCTCGACCCGATCCTGGAGCCGATCGGCTTCGGGTTCGCCGCGTCGCTCGGCCGCTACCTCGAAGCGCGCCGGCGCTTCCCCGACGCGGAACTGATGATGGGCGTCGGCAACCTCACCGAGCTGACCGACGTGGATTCGGCGGGCGTGAACGTGCTGCTGGCCGGCTTCTGTCAGGAGGTCGGCATCCGCAGCGTGCTGACGACGGAGGTGATCCCGTGGGCGCGCTCCGCAGTGAAGGAGTTCGACCTGGCGCGGCGCCTCGTGTACCACGCGGTGCGCGAGAAGGTGCTGCCGAAGCGCCTCGAACCGGGGCTGGTGATGCTGCGCGACCCGAAGGTGCATGAGCAGGGCGAGGCGGCGCTGGCCGAGCTGGCGGCGCGGGTGACGGATAAGAACTACCGCGTCTTCGCCGAGCGCGGCGAGATTCACGTCCTGAACGGCAGCGTCTACCTGCGCGGCAGCGACCCGTTCGACGTGTTCGAGAAGCTGCTCGCGGCCGACCCCGGGCTCGACGCGGCACACGCCTTCTACCTCGGCTACGAGTTCTCGAAGGCGGTGACGGCGCTGGCGCTCGGCAAGGGCTACACGCAGGACCAGGCGCTGCGCTGGGGCTTCCTGACGGTGCCGGAGAAGTCGCGGCACGACCGCCCCTGAGCCGGCCCCGTCAGGGGTCGGAGCCTGCCGCGCGCCGGAGGCTCCGACCCCTGACGGGGCCGGCTCAGATGGCTTCACCGTAGCGCTTCGGCCACCTTCGCCGCGTCCGCGTCCACGATTCGCAGCGCGTCGGCGGCGCCGTGGCCCTCCCAGATCGCCCGCGTCCGCGCGTACATCCCCCGCACCACGTCCGTCGGCAGCGGCGCCCCGGTCGGCCCGACGCCGCCGCCGATCACCACGCGCCGCGGGGCCGCGAGCGCCGCCAGGTGCGGCACGTCGCCCACGTCGCGGAGGATGCCGGGGGCGAACGTGCCGAGCCGCTGACCCTGGTACGGCACGTCGGTCACGAACGTCGCCAGCGACCCGACGGCCGCGACCTTCGTGATGCGCGAGTCGGCCGCGGCCGCAGCCAGCGCCACCAACCCGGCCGGCCCCTCGCCGACCACTATCACCTCTCCCAACTGCCCCTTACCCCGGTCCTGTTCCATCAGGTCGAGCAATCGCGACACGTCGTACGCCCACTGACCGAGAAGCGGCCGGCCGACCCACAAGCCCCATTCCGCCGAGTTGTGATCCGGCGACCGGCCGACGCGATCATTCTGCGGCGCGTCGCCTCCGGTACCACGAGGGTGGAGGATGACGTAGCAATTGACTTGCGTTCTCAGTGCCTTGTCGAGCGATGAAACCCCGTCGACCACTCCCTTCTTGCCGTCGAGTGACACCTCAATGATGACGGGGCTCGCGACCCGTTGGACTCCGACGGGGATCTGCGCCGCGGCGTTACCACCCTCCTCAGGGGTGAACAACACCGTTCCGAGGTTGTTCGGTCCCTTTGCGACCTCCCCGCCCTTCGGGAAGCCGCCGAGCGTCTTCTCGACCAGCGTCTTGCGGCGGGCGTCGGCCCACGTCCGCCAGTTCACCTGCCCGTCCGGCGGCTCCAGCGCCGCGAGCTGCTTCTTCGCCTCGGCGGCGGCGAAGCGCGGGATGGTGACGTAGTCCTTCGGGCGGGTGTCGCCCGGCCAGCAGCGCAGCGCCTCGGGGTCTTCGGTCTTCATCGCCGGCTCGGGGATCGGGGTGCCGTCGCCCTCGCCGCGCAGGTGCAGCGCCATCCAGCCGTACATCTCCTCGCGCATCGCCTTGCTGTAGTCGTGGCCGCTGTCGAACACGGCGTGGCGGACCGACGCGCCCTTGCGGAACACGTCGAAGACGGGCCGCGCGAACGCCAGCGAGCGCCGGGCCGCGTCCACCGAGAACTGCGGCGCGTCCTTCGTGGCGCTCACCACCATCAGCGCCCGCGGCGCCACCAGCCCCAGCACGGCGCCTTCTTCCGTGAAACGCAGCGCCCCCGGCACGACCTCGCACAGGCAGCACGCGGCGCCGAGGTACGCCTGGTAGTTCCCCACGGAACACACCGGCACCACGGCCCGGAAGCGCTCGTCCATCGCGCCGGCGTACATCGTCTGGTTGCCGCCGCCGCTGGCGCCGGTGATGCCGATCTTGGTGCCGTCCACCTGCGGGAGCGATTGCAGGTAATCGACGGCCCGCATGTTCTCGTACACCTGCAACCCCGACAGCGGCAGGCCGACGGGAAGGAGCGTCGCGGCGGTGGTGTCGCCGTGGTACTCGCCGAGCGCCGTGCCGACGGCCCGCTCGCCGGCGCCGAAGGCGTCCACGCACAGCACCACGAACCCGAGCTTCGCGGCGCCGATGCAGCGGGCCTGCACCACGGGGTCTTGCTTCGCCCCCTTCCAGTGGCCGTGAACCATCAGAATCGCGGCCCGCTTGCCCCCGCCGCCGGGCGGGAGGTACAGGTTCGCCGGCATCCGCACCCCGGGCCGCGTCGCAAAGCTGACCTTCTTGATCGTGTAGCCGTCGCGCTTCAGTTCGCCGTGGTCCTGCGGGTCGAGCGGGCACTTCTCCGCGGGGAAGCCGCCCCACGCGGCTGTCAGGTCGGCGCGGAGCTGCTTCGCGCGGGCGTCCCACTCGGCGACGCTGTCCGGCGGGCGGTCGGCGGCACGGAGCGCGGCGGCCTGGGCGCGGACGAAGTCGAGGTAGTCGGCGCGCGCGGCGGGCGCCAGCGCGGCGATGACGAGGAGGGGAAGGAGGTGGCGCATGGCGGGCTCCGGGCGGGGGGAGGGGAAGCCAGCATACCCGCGCGGGGAGCGCAAAGCGACACCGCGGGTGCCGATCCGGAGCCCCGAAGGGGCGGCAGGCAATAGCCCAGGGCGTAAGCCCTGGGAGCGTCGGCGTGGTCTGGGGTGCGTCCGCCCCACGAACTCCGCCGCAGGCCGCCCAGGGCTGACGCCCTGGGCTATTGGCTGCCGCCCCTTCGGGGCTCGGGCACCAGCCACGGGCCGCCGTCCCTAAACTACCCCCACCCGCCCGCGCCGAGGAGCCGTCCGTGCCCGCGAGTTCGTTCACCCGCGTCGAGACGCAGAACGTCGACTTCCCCGCCCTCGAGCGCGACATCCTGAAGTTCTGGGACGAGCACAACGTCTTCGAGCAGCGCCGCGCCCTCAACGCCGGCAAGCCGAAGTGGAGCTTCCTGGACGGCCCCATCACCGCGAACAACCCGATGGGCGTCCACCACGCCTGGGGCCGCACCTACAAGGACGCCTACAACCGCTACTTCGCCATGACCGGCCACGACCTCCGCTACCAGAACGGCTTCGACTGCCAGGGGCTGTGGGTGGAAGTGGAGGTCGAAAAGGAACTGAAGCTGCGCAGCAAGCGCGACATCGAGAACCTCGTGCCCGGCGACGCCGACGCCAGCATCGACACGTTCGTGAACGCCTGCAAGGACCGCGTCAACAAGTTCGCCCGCGTGCAGACCGAGCAGAGCATCCGCCTCGGCTACTGGATGGACTGGGACCGCACCGACGCCGACTGGGCGAAGCCGCCGGACGAGCGGCGGTCGTACTTCACGATGGCGGAGCGGAACAACTACACGATCTGGGCGTTCCTCAAGAAGTGCCACGCGAAGCACCTCATCTACCGCGGCTACGACGTGATGCCGTGGTGCGGCCGGTGCGGCGTCGGCATCTCCGAGCAGGAGATGAAGGAGGGCTACAAGCTCACCGAGCACAAGAGCGCGTTCGTGAAGCTACCCATCAAGAACCGCCCCGGCGAGAACCTGTTGGTGTGGACGACGACGCCGTGGACGCTCACCAGCAACGTCGGCGCCGCGGTGAACCCGGAGCTGGTGTACCTCCGGGTGAAGCTGAAGGGCGAGGTCTACTACGTCTCGAAGGGCGCGTTCAAGCTCGACCGCATGGCCGGCGGCGCGGACGACGACGGCGAAGGCGAGCCGGGGGTGTCAGCCCCCGGTTCCCGGAAGGGGAAGCGCCCGTGGCTCGACGGCGTGCCGCACCTCAACAGCATCGAGCAGCACTTCAAGGCGAAGGCCGGCAAGGACGGCTACGAAATCGTGGGTGAAGTGAAGGGCGCCGAGCTGATCGGGCTCGAATACGACGGGCCGTTCGACGACCTGCCGGCGCAGCAGCACCCGTTCGGCTTCCCGGCCGACGTGGCGAAGATCGTCGAGCAACGCGGCTGGTGCCCGCCGCTTCCCGCCATGCAGTGTCACCGCGTTGTCAGCGGCGGGAAGGACGTGACCGACACCGAGGGGACCGGCATCGTCCACACCGCCCCCGGCTGCGGGCAGATCGACTTCCAGTGGGGCAAAGACAACGGCCTGCCGCCGGTCGCCCCGATCGGCGACGACGGCGTGTTCGTGGAGGGCTTCGGCACGCTCACCGGCAAGAACGCCGCCGACCCCGCGACCGCCGACGCCGTGTTCGAGCAGCTGAAGGCGCGCGACCGCCTGTTCGCCACGGAGCGCTACGTCCACCGCTACCCGCACTGCTGGCGCTGCAAGACGGAGCTGCTGTACCGCCTCGTCGACGAGTGGTTCATCGGCATGGGGCCGAAAGACCAGTCCGGCCCGGGGGGAGTGAGAGGGGTTGCCACGTCCGCGCCCGTTCCAGGTGGACGACGTGCGGACGCACCTAACCCCCCCGGCCCCCCTTCCCTCGGAGGGAAGGGGGGGGACGAACTGCATGACTTGCCGGGCGCACGTTCCCCCTCAGCGGTGTCACAGGAGGCTGAGTTGCGCGGGCACCCCTCCCCCCCTGGGGGAGGGGCCGGGGGAGGGGTTGCCACGTCCGCGCCCGTTCCAGGTGGACGACGTGCGGACGCACCTAACCCCCCCGGCCCCCCTTCCCTCGGAGGGAAGGGGGGGGACGAACTGCATGACTTGCCGGGCGCACGTTCCCC
>Ga0209181_10001941_pt1 | contig 34584 bp, 38 predicted proteins | sample MAT05_FD_187208 | JGI IMG/M metagenome (GOLD analysis project Ga0209181, IMG submission 187208) | Freshwater microbial communities from Lake Fryxell liftoff mats and glacier meltwater in Antarctica - MAT-05 (SPAdes) (version 2) | ecosystem: Environmental > Aquatic > Freshwater > Ice > Liftoff... | reverse complement strand
CCCGTTGGCGTCGGCAGCCTCATGCCGGCGCGCACTGGCCAGCCATGCCTCGGCCTCGCCGATGCGGTAAAAAAGTGCCGCGACCTCGCATCGGATCAGTGCCAGCCGCAGCCGGCAGGCGCGCGCCTCACACATCGACGGTACCGCCCGCAGTGCCGCATCGGCCTCGTCGGCCAGGCGCAGCGCCCGCACGCTGTCACGCAGGCGCAGGTGTCAGGCCAATTCGACGAGCGACGGCACGCGCGTCTCACCGCCGGCCTGCGCAAGTTGGGCCTCGACGGCCGAAAGGCGGACGGCGGGGGCATCAAGCTCCATTTTGCAATTCCCGGGAGCGCTGTGTTCATGCGCGGCGAGGGCTCGGTATCGGCTCGGCCCGGCGTTCGCCGTGATGAAGGGCGACATGCTGCGAGTCTCGCTCCGGCCGTGGACTTGTTCAGCCGGCCCGCATCACCGGCCAGCCGTGCTGCAGGGCGTGCGCCAGAAGCCGCTCGTCGGGCCGCACGGCGACCGGGTGCGACACCGCTTCCAGCAAAGGCAGGTCGCTGACCGAGTCGGAATAGAACCAGCTCTGATCGAATTCGTGCAGGCCCGGCGCCAGCTCGAAAGCCGTCGTGAGCCAGTGCGTCACATGCGTCACCTTGTGCTGGCGAAAACAGGGTTCGCCTTCGATTCCGCCGGTCAGCCTGCCATCGGCGGTGGCGGCTTCGGTGGCGATCAGGTGGCTGACGCCGAACAGCCGCGCGAACGGCGCCGCCACGAGCCGGGTGGTGGCAGTGACGATGGCGCAGAGGTCTCCGGCGTCCTGATGCGCCCGCACCAGTTCACGCATGGCGGCGGGGATGCGCGGCGCCATCGTGGCCTCGAACTCGCGCGCCCAGCCGTCGAGCACGGGCCGCTCGAACGCGGCGAGCGGCGCCACGCCTGCGTAATGCATGGCGCGCATGTCGAGCGTGCCCGCAACGTACTGGCGTGCGTGGCCGAGGTAGGTCTCTTCGGCGCTGGCCGGGAGCACGCCGCGGTGGATGAGAAAGCGAGTCCAGGCCAGGCCGCTGTCGAAAGGGATCAGCGTGTGGTCGAGGTCGAACAGCGCGAGCTTCATGCGCCTGCCTTCAGCTCCAGTCGTCCATGTCGTGGCGGATCTTCTGGCGGTTGGCGATCAGCTCGTCGACCGTGGGCTCGTTGGCCAGCGCGCGCTTCAGCGCCAGCATGGTGGCCTCGTGGTTGGTGCGGTACATGTCCTTCTTGTCGAGGTTGGGGTCCCTGGCGCAGCGCGGGTCGATCCACACCAGGCTGATGATGCACAGCTCGTTGGCGAGCTCCTTCGGGATGGTGCCGTCGATCAGGCAATCGACCACCGCGTCGGCGGTGGCGCTCTGCACCACGCCGCCGAACAGCTCGACGTTGGCCATGTCCTTCAGCGTCACCTTGGGCACCATGATCGTGGCCGGCCGCACCAGCTGGTTGCAGGCGCGGATGGCGAACATCGCGGTGTGGCCCTTGGTCTGCGCCATCATGTTCGCGAAGGCCTGGCCGACCGGACCCGAGGTGCGGCCGATCAGGATCTCGGGCATGGCGTCTGTGAACTGGCCTTCGCGTGCGAAGACCGTGGCTTCACCGGCGTGGAAGAGGTAAGGCTGGCTCATGGATGGGGCTCCTTGGGATCGGAAAACGAATTGGAATCGGAAAGGGAATGGGAATGTAGTGCGCGGCGGGCGCTGGCATGTCCCGTGCGGACGGCTCAGCGAACGATGATCAACTCGCCTTTGCCGTCCGCCGCGACATCGCCCAGGTGGCGTTCGATGGACCGTGTGGGCAGCCCGGAGAACGGCCCACCGTGGCGGGCGAGGTCGCGGGCCAGCAGTTGCCAGATCACCTCTGCGCCGGCCACCGCCGGCACGAAAGTCAGCGGCACGGCGGGCGCGACGCCGGCAAAGATCAGGCTGCCGCGGCGCATGCCGTAGGCCACGTGCAGGCCGGCATGGCCGCCGACGGCGATGGTGCCCGCCACCAGGCGCGAGGCGAGGAAGTCGCCGGCGTCCCCGAACACCAGCGCCGTGCCTCGGCGCATGCGGTCGCCGAAGCGCGCGCCGGCATCGCCCATCACGATGAAGCTGCCGCCGCGCATGCCGTCCATGCTGCCGGGCAGGGTGCTGGCCGCGAAGTCGCCGACGCTGCCGCGCACGCGGAGCGTGCCGCCGGCCATCTCGCAGGCGGCAAGATGGCCCGCATTGCCGAGCACCTGGATCTCACCGGCGGTCATCGCGGCGCCGGCATAGTCACCGGCATCGCCATCGATCACGATGCGGCCGCCGCCGAGTTGCCAGCCCAGGCGGTCGCATCGCGCCAGGTCGCCTTCGATGCGCAATTCATCGTCGGGCAGGTCCGTGCGCGAGAGATCGAAGAACTCGGCCAACGGCAGCGTCAGCCTGCCCTGCGTGACCGAAAGGCGCCCGATCTGTGCCAGTGACAGGCCGGCCATGGCGGCGGGGTTGATGGCGCGCAGGTCGAGCCGCAAATCCGGACCCGGCCCCGGCGCCTGGCGCAGGCGCATCGCCACGCCGTTCATGACGCCTCCAGCAGCTTGTGCAGATGGAAGTGGTAAGGCCCGAGCTTGCCGCCGTAATTGCCGGCCGAGATGCGCAACAGGCCGCCGGCCGCGCCGATGTGGATGGCGGCATGCATGCCCACGCGCATGGCCTCGGCCACGTCGGCCTCGGTCAAGCCGTCGATCACGATCTCCAGCACGCAGCCCGTGCCGGCGTTCAGCTCGCTGTGCGCAACCAGCCCGACCAGCCCCGGGCAGAAGGCGTCGTTCGTCGACGCGCTCAGCGCCGCGTACTTGCTGCCGACCTTGGAGCCCGAGCGCACCACGCCGCCGGGGAACGGCATGATGACCGCGGGCAGGCGTTTCATCGCCGCCACCGCGGCCTCGGCGGCCGCCAGCGCGGCGTCGGTGTCACGCGCCAGCAGCAGCAGGTTGCCGCCGCCCACCGCCTTCGTCACCGGAGTGCTTTCCTGGGCGACGAACTCGCCGTCCATCACCGGAATGCGCCAATAACGCTGGCCGGCGATGACCTTGGAGATCTGCCAGCCATCGCCGAAGAAGCGCAGGTTCTTGCCGAGCGCGATGAGATCGGCCCCTTCGGCCAGCCCGGCGAAGACCGCGGTGGTCGGGCAGGTCAGCACACACTGGCCGACCCGGCGCTCCACCTGCTTGGCCAGCTCCTTGCCCGACATCGAGAACAGCAGGATGCTGACGCCGGGCCGGCCGTCGGGTGTTTCTTCGGTGCTCAGTTCACGCTCGATGCCGGCTTCGCAGCCGCAGGCGATCACCGAGGTGGCGAACCCTGTCGCCGCCACCGCCGCATGGCAGGCCCAGACCAGGCTGTGCGCGGTGATCAGCAGGCGTGTGGCCTTCATCGGAAAGGCTTCGGCAAAGCCGTCGTCGATGATCACGCCGTTGATCAGCAGGGGGTCGCTCATGCCTCGCCCTGGAAACACGCGGTGGGCAACAGGCGCCCGCCGTTGCAGCAACTGCACAGTTCGTCATGGCTGATCGCGACATGGTCGAAATTGACCGAGCCGTGGCTGGCGAAATGCTTGCGCAGCGTCTTCTCTATGGCGGTGTCGTAGTCGGGCTCCACGAAGTGCGTGCCGCCCACCGGCAGCGCGGTGATGCGGCCGGCGCGCGCCACCAGCGCGCCGTCCTTGAAGACGTATTCCGGCACGCTGAACATGGCCTCGCGGTCGGCCTGCTCGCGGTAGACCGCGATGTCGGCGGCGGCCCCCACGCCGAGATGGCCGCGGTCCTGCAGGCCGAGCAGCCGGGCCGGAGCGGCGCGCGTCATGATGGCGATCTCGTACAGCGTCAGCTCGCGCGTGATCGAGCGCAGTGCCGCCTGCGCCGCCACCTCGGGGTGCAGGCGGGCGAGTTGTTCGTCGCGGAAGCCGCGGTCCATCAGCAGCCGTATCAGATGCGGGTAGCTGGTGAAGGGGCCGCCGTTCGGATGGTCGGTGGTCAGCACCACGCGCCAGGGGTCGCGCACCAGCAGGAAGATCTCCAGCCCGATGGCCCACTGCAGCGCGTTGACGTAACTCTGCTCGCGGTAGCGGAACGGCACGACGCCGCAGCCGGCGTCGCATTCGATGTCGGAACCGATCCACTTGCGCGGGCTGGCCAGGTCGGCGTTGGCGAACTGGCGCATGGTGTCGCCGCTGGCCGTGACGGTCTGGCCGAACATGATCTGGCCGATGTCGATGCTGATGTTCGGGTGCGTGTTCACCGCCTCGGCCAGCTGCACGGCGGCCGAGGAGAACTTCTTCGGCCCCTCGCGACCGTAGGCGTGGAACTGGATGTGCGTCAGGTGCGCCGGCAGGCCGTCGAGTGCGGCGATGGTGGCGAGCGTCGATTCGATGTTCCCGGCCACGCCGAGGTTGCTGCCGTGCACGTGCAGTGGGTGCGGCACACCCAGTTCACGCAGCGCGCGCGCCAGCGTGTGCAGCACCTGGCGAGGTGTCACCTGCCAGCGCACATGGCCTTCGTCGACGTCGAGCTTGCGCTGGTTGAACTTGAAGGCCGAGATGCCGGCCGGGTTGACGACCTTCACGCCCATCGCCTTGGTGGCGCGCATCGTCCAGGCCACGTAGTCGCGGATCTGCTGGAAGTCGCCGCCGCGCGCCAGCATCTCCAGAAACAGCTCGTCGTTGCCCAGCATCACGTAGGCGCCGTGGTCGAGGATGGGCACGTCGCCCATCTCCATGTGGGCGTGACGCGCGTTGGACGCCACCATCGCCGGCTCGAAGGCCGTCGTGTAGCCCATCTCTGCATAACGGTAGCCGGTGGCGAGCGTGCCGGGCGTGCAGGTGCCGCAGGAAGCCAGCTCCAGAAGGTTGGCCGGCAGCGCATGCGGGTTGGCGCCGGCGCGGTGGTCTTCGGGCAGCAGCAGGCGCGCCAGGTTGACCTTGCCGCCGCCGATATGGGTGTGCATGTCGATGCCGCCAGCCATCAGGATGCAGCCGTCGACGTCGATGTCCAGGTCCGCCGGCTCGCCGGGAACCAGGGCGACGATGCGGCCGTCGCGGATGGCGATGTCTCGAAGCTCACCATCGACGCCGTGGGTCGGGTCGATGACGCGGCCGCCGCGCAGCAGAACGGTACTCACCTTTCCCCCACTCGCAGCGCGGCCAGCGCCGTGCGCAACTGTCGCGCGACTTCGGCCACCGTCGGCAGGCCGTCGTCCATCACCTTGTGCAGCGGCATCATCACCATCCCGTCGGCGCGGAACAAATGGCCCGACGAGCCGATGCCCGGCGTGCTGACGGGGATGAAGACCCGAGGCCAGGCGGTGCTCGCCGCGAACTGTGGCGCCATCGCGGCCGGGCCGAGCACGATGTGCGGCAGGTCCATTTTCGGCGGTGCGTCCGCGCCGAAGCTGCAGACCCAGAGCAAGGCGTCGACGGCCCGGCCAGTGAGCAGCCGGTCGGTGTCGAAGAGCAGCGGCTCGTGTTCCAGCCCGGCCGGCCCGGCGCGCGTGCGCAGCGGCAAGCCCGACAGCCAGGCGTAGACCTGGTTGGCAGTGGCTGCGCCGTCGCCGCCGCCGAGCGGCAGGGTGGCCGCGCGCGTGCTGCGGTTCAGCGTGCCGACGATGCGGTTCAGCGCTTCGACGATTAACGCGCCCTGCGCCGGCAGGCGTGCGGCCTCCCAGGCGAGTACGCCGTAGTGCGCGGCGTGCAGGCAGCCGGCCAGCGACCGCAGCGGCTCGTTCGCCGATCCGGCCGGTGCCGTTCCCGCCACGCAGGCAGCAAGCAGCGCCACGGTGTCGAAGAGGTCACCCTGCAGCGCCAGAAACTCCACACTGACGCCCGGCAGCCTGGCGAGCGCGCTGATCTCATCGGCCGCGGTGTCATCGGCCACGCCGCCCAGCATGACGATGTGGCGTGCCTCCACCGTCCCCTCGCCCAGCCCGCAGCGTTGGAAGAACTCGGGCAGGTTGGCCGACGGCGAGCCGCCGATGCAGACGATCAGGTCGGCGCGCGTGCGCACTTCGGCCAGGGTGGTGGTGTAGGCACCGCGATCCTGCAAGGCGCGCAGTCCGTGCATCAGCGCCGCGCCGTCGGCGGCGTCGCTGATCGCGCCGCTGTCCAGCGCCAGCGCGTGCAGGGCGCGGGCGCCGGCGACGTCGGTGCCCAGGCCGGCGAACAGCGGCTGCCGGCTGCCGTGCAGCAGGCCGGCGGCGGCGGCGGCGGCCGTGGCGAGGTCACCAACCCGACCGTCGACGAGGGATGCCTGCGGGCCAGGCGCCGGCGCGAACCGGGTCAGCGCCTCGGCAGCGCGCGTGCAGTCGCTGCCCGTCAGGCGCAACCCGGCGGCGCCGGTGTCGACCGCCACGCCGTAGCTGTCGCAGAGCAAAGGGCAGAACGGGCAGGTCCAGCAGGTGCCGGCATGGGCCGGGACGGTGAGTACGCTCATCTGCGGTCAATCATGCAATCGATGTGCCACGGCTTTCATGCCGGCAGGCACGTCCGGCCGGCGGCGCGACGACCGGTTCCGCCACACAGTGTGACGACTACGGTGTCGCAGTGCGTTCCCTGGCGTCTGCGCCGCGGACTGGCCCACCTCCAAAGCGTCCGCGGCCCAGGGTGGCACGGATCGTGAAAGCGGTGGCGCCATGAATTCGCCGTCAGTGCATGCATCAGGGGCCGCACTGCCGCCCCGTGCCTACAGCCGCAGGTCGTGCAGCGCGCTGGCCACCAGCCAGGCATCGGCACCGGCCTTGCCGGCCGCCGCGAGGTCGGCCGCATGACGGATGCCGCCCGCACCGATGACCATGGCGCCCGGCGCCTTGCGCCGCACGTCGGCGATGGTGTCGAGGTCGGGCCCGGCGTCCGAACCCACGCGTTCGAGCGTCATCACGATGACGCGCTTCGGCCACAGCGCGGGCGCATCCCAGCAGCCGGCGGCGTCGAGCCGCTGGCCGTCGCGGCGGTCGAGCGACAGCGCAGCGCGCCGCAGCCCGGCCTGCGGAAAACAGGTTTCGAGCGCCTGGCGCGAGCTGATCGACTCGCTGGCGAGCACCGGCACCACGCGCGGCGCGTCGGCGCCCAGATGGGCAAGCAAGCTGAGTGCCGCGCCGGCGTCAGTGAAGCCTGCATCGACCCACAATTCAACCCCCGGCAAGCCGCCCAGCAGCGTGCGCAGCACCGTCAGCTGCACTTCGCCGCCCTGCAGCGCGTCCAGGTCGGCAACATACAGGATGGCCGAGGCGCAATGCAGGCACAGAATGCGCGCCACCGTCAGCGGATCGCTGCTGCCGCAAAGTGGCGATTCGATGGGCCGGTAGCTGCGGCGGTCGCCGCGCAGCGCGCGCACGACCTGGCCGTGCAGCAGATCGATGACGGGAATGACGATGGCCATGGCGAGCGGAGAGGGCGGTAGATGAAATCGATCTGGGTTTACGAGGCCATCAGCGGCGGTGGTCTGCCGGACGAGGGCCTGCACGGCGCCGATCTGCTGGCCCAGGGTCTGCGGATGCGTGACGCGCTGGTGGCTGACCTGAACCTGCTGAGTGATTATGAAGTGACGGTTGCCAGCCTCGACGGCCTGCCGCGCCCGCCCGGCCGCGCCCGGGTGGTCGGCCCGCGCGCCGGTGAACCGGCGCTCGACTTCAACGCCCGGCAGGCACTGCGGCACGATGCAGCCTGGGTGGTCGCGCCAGAAACCGGCGGCCTGCTGGCCGCGCTGCAATCCGTGGTCGGCGCGCCGCGCTGGATAGGCAGCGGCGCTGCGGCGCTGCGTGTCGCGTCCAGCAAGTCGCAGACCACGGCCTGTCTGGCGGCGGCCGGCATTGCCACGCCGCGGGCCTTCGATCAGCCAGCCGATGGGTGCCACTGGATCGTCAAGCCCGACGACGGCGCCGGCGCGCTCGACACCCGGCTCTTCGATTCGCTGGCGGCCGCACTGGCCTGTCAGGAAAGCCGCAACGCGGCGGGCGCGACGGCCGTGCTTGAACGCTGGGTCGAAGGCGAGGCGCTCAGCCTGTCGCTGCTGTGCGGCGGCGGGCGGGCCGAGCTGCTGAGCGTGAACCGCCAGCACATCGGGCTGGGCGAATCCGGCCTGCTGCGTTTCGACGGCGTGACGTTGAACGTCATCGGCAAGTCCGACCCGCGCTGTCCCGTGCTGCAGGCCAGCGCGTCGCGGGTGGCGATGGCCATCGGCGGCCTGCGGGGCTTTGTCGGCGTCGACCTGGTCTGGCACGCCGAGCGCGGGCCGGTGCTGATCGAGGTGAATCCGCGCCTGACCTCGGCCTATGTCGGGCTGTCCTCGGCCTTGCGGCGCAATGTGGCGGCGGCGGTGCTGGCCGTGCATGAAACGGAGTTCGCGCATGCCCGCGCCTGAGCGGATGCGGGTCGGCTGGGACGTCGGCGGCGCCCATGTCAAGGCCTGCCTGATGCAGGCCGGCGAGGTGCTCGACGTCGCGCAGTGGCCCTGTCCGCTGTGGTTGGGCCTGGCCCACCTGGACGCCGTGCTGGAGCGGGCTGGCCAGCGCTGGCCGATGGCGACCACGCTGCCGAACGCGGTGACGATGACCGGCGAGATGGTCGACCTCTTCGCCCACCGGCAAGACGGCGTGCAGCGCATCGCCGCCAGGATGGCTTCGGCGCTGGCCGGGCCTGTGCACTTCTTTGCCGGTGACCAGGGCTGGTGCGGCGCCGCCGAGGCCGGCGTGCTGTGGCCGCACGTCGCCTCGGCCAACTGGCTCGCGACGGCCCGCCACGTGGCTCGCTGGGCGGGCGCCCGCGGCGGCTGCGGCGTGCTGGTGGACATCGGCAGCACCACCACCGACCTGATCGCCTTTCGTGGCGGCGCCGTCCTTGGCACGAGCCGTACGGACACCCAGCGCCTTGCCAGCGGCGAGCTCGTCTACCAGGGTGTGGTGCGCACGCCGCTGTGCGCGCTGGCGCCGCGCATCGCCTTCCAGGGCGCGGTGCTGAACGTGATGAACGAGTTCTTCGCCACCACCGCCGACGTCTACCGCCTGACCGACGAACTCGACCCCGCGCACGACCAGCACCCCAGCGCCGACGGTGCGCCGAAAGATGCTGCGCCCAGCCGTCAGCGGCTGGCCCGCATGGTCGGCCTCGACGCGCGCGACGCGCCTGCCGAGGACTGGCAAACCTTCGCGCTGGCCTGGCGTGCCGCCCAGCTGGCCGAGATCGGCGGTCAGCTGCGCCGTGTGCTGGCGCACTACGGGCTGGGCGACGAGGCGCTGGTGGTCGGCGCCGGCTGCGGCGCTTTCCTGCTCCCCGACCTGTGCGCCGCGGCCGGCCTGACGCCCGGCGTGCTGCGGTTCGATTACGGCAGCGACGTCGTGCGCACGGCGGCTGGAGCCACCGGCGGTGTCGACGGACGTAACGGCGGCCAGGCCGGACTTCGCGCCTGGGCGCGTGTCTGTGCGCCCAGCGTGGCGGTGGCCGCGCTGTTCGACGAAGAGGCCACCTGATGTGGGTCGTCAAGCTCGGCGGCAGCCTGAATGTCGACCCGCTGCTGCCGCAGTGGCTGGAGATGCTGGCGCAGCTCGGTGGCGGCCGGGTGACCGTCGTCGGCGGTGGCGGCGAGTTCGCCGACACGGTGCGCAGGAGCCAGGCGCTGTGGCGCTTCGACGATCTGGTGGCCCACAACATGGCCATCCTGGCGATGGAGCAGAGCGCCTACCTGATGCGCGCGCTGTGCCCGGCGCTGACGATGGCACGCGGCGACGCCGACATCCGCCGTGTGCTGCATCTGGGCCGGGCTGCGGTGTGGTCGCCGGCCGAATTGCTGCGGGAGCAGGTCGACGCCGACACCAACTGGGATGTCACCGCCGACAGCATCGCGCTCGGCCTGGCGCGGCGCCTGAACGCCGAGCGTCTGGTGCTGGTGAAGTCATGCGCGGTCGATGCCACGCTGTCGTTCCCCGAACTCGGCGCCGCCGGCGTGGTGGATCGGCGTTTCGCCAGTGCCGCAGTCGACGCCGTGTTCCCGATCGAGATCGTCAGCCGCGACGCGCTGGCGCAAGTGCGCGGCCGCCTGCTCGCCGGCACCTTGCCAGCTCCCGACTGGCCGCCGCGGCGCGGCTGATCAGCGGCTCAGACTCTCAGAGCAGGGCTGTGGCCAGGGTGACATGGGCGTGCAGACGATGCGCCAGCCCGCGCAGCAACCCGGGGCTGAGCGCCGAGCCACGGTCGCCCGCACATACTGCGGAGCGGAAGCCCGCGAAGTCGGGGGCGAGTTCGAACAATGCCGGCAGGTGCTGCAGCCGCAGCGCGCCGGCCAGCCCGACCATGGTGCCGGCCTCACGCGCCAGCGTCACGAAGCGGCCCAATTCGTCCGCCGCCACGGCGTCGAACAGGCTGCCTGCCAGTTTGTCGGCGGTGTCGACCATCACGCCGGGGAAATCCATGGCCTGGCCAAGCAGGTCGAAATCCAGCCCCTGGTCAGCGATGAAGACCGGGACCACCGGCCAGGGTGAGGCCGCCAGCGCCGCCAGCACGGCGGCGGCGGCCGGCGTGCGATCGATGCCGACCTTCACGTAGTCGACCCCGCAGGCGCCGATGGCGTTGACCTGGCGCAGGATGGCCGGCAGCTCGTGCATCGGCAGGTCGCCGATGGTGGCGCTCACCGGCAGCCTGCAGCCCTGGTTCCGCAGCGCCGCCATGATGCTGCGCACGGTGGCCACCGGCAGGCCCCCCAACGCACCGGCGCGCGGTTCCTTCAGGTCGATGAAGTCGGCGCCACCGGCAGCCGCCATCAGCCCTTCGTCGACGGTGCGAACGCTGACCAGCAGGCGAATCAACGCGCCACCTCTTTGACTGCGCCTTGCTGGACATCTTGCGCGGCAGTCTTGGCCCGGTGCCGCGCCACGGCCTCGCGCAGCCAGCCCCAGGCTTCATGCGCCTCGGGCCCAGCGGTCTTGTCGATGGCGATCTGCAGGAAGGCCATCTCGGTGTCCACCTTGGCCGGCGGCAACATGTGCAGCCGGCTGACCAGCACCGCGCCTTCGATCACCGCCGCCTCGGCGCGATTGAAGCCGGGGAAGGGCGCATGGGTCTGCGCATGGACGCGCTTCATCGTCAGCGACGGCCGCTGCCCGTCATCGCCCACCGTCTGCAGTTCGAGTTCGACGTGGCCCAGCGCGGCGGCCAGCCGCACGCCGGGCACCTTTGCGGCCGGCAGCGTCGGCCAATCCTTGCGGCCGGTGACGCAGCCGGCAAAGACGCGCGGGTCGGTCAGCAGGTTCAACACGGCGTGGCCCGTGGCGATGATGTTGTCCAGCGTGGTCGATGGCCTGAAGGGCATCAGCAGCACGGCGTCACCGGGGTAGCGCACGCCCATCGGCGCCACGTGCACCTGGCCGGCGGGCGAGACGGTGGTCAGCACGGTCTCGAAGATCTGATCGTTCATCCGCGGAGGGTCCGGGAAATCTCTCGAAAGCCCGGCGCGCACTGTGCGTCGGGGTCGGTGTCTGTGTTGGGCGCCGCAGCGGCAACGCCCCAGTCGAGCGGCTGGTCCTGCACATACCGTTTGCCCAGGCGCCAGGCGGTCGTCGCGTTTGCAAGTTCCACGCCCATGTAGAAGGCGTGGCTGGCGTCGTCTTCCAGGCCGAGCTGCGGCCACAGGCTGAAGGCGTCCTGCGCCAGGCGGTGACCGTCGCGGTTGTAGACATGCACGCCGAGCTCCGAGACCTGCACGCGGAAGTTGGGGTCACGCACCTGGGCGGCGACAGCCGTGATCTCTTCGGGGCTGTCGGGGAACGGGTGCCTGGCGTGCACCGTCATCAAGGCATCGGTGATTCCCTTCGGCAAGCTGTGCTGGCGCGCCGCGGCACTCATGAGACGCCGCGCGACATCGGCCTCGCGCACCGCGCGCCTGGCATGCGGGCTGACCTCCGTGGTCAGCACCGCGGCCACGCGCAACTCGGTGGCGATGCCCATCAGCACCGCGTTGATGCCGCTGGTGTCGGCCTCGGTCAGCTCGGTCACGTTGCCGATGCCCATCATGATCGGCGCCGTCGGGAAGCGCTTTCGCAGCCGGTGGTAGCGCACGATGGCGGCGGTCAGGCCGAAGGGAATCGGGTCGAGGATGGCGTCGGCCAGGAAGTCACGGCCGCGTGCCTGCAGCTGTTCGATGGCCGCGTGCAGCGAGTCTTCGTCGGCCGGTTCGCGTGCGATCAGCACCGGCGTGGAAGCCACTTCGTCGGTCAGCCAGAGTGTGTCGAGCGTCAGGCTGAGCAGGTAATCGGCGCCGGCGCGGCCGCCGCGCAGCAACTCGCCGGTGTCGAGCGAGTCGACGCTGACCGCCAGGCCCAGCGCCTTCAGCGCCTGCACGCTTTCTTCAAGATGCCCGAAGGGCGTGGCCGGAAGGCAGCCGAGGTCGATGACGTTGGCGCCGTCGGCCGCCAGGCGCAAGGCGCGCGCCACGATGGCCGCCACCGGCAAACGCGGCGCGTCGACGATCTCGGCGAAAATGGCCACCTCGTACTGGCTCAGGTCGAGCGGCCGCGCGGCGCGCTGGAAGAAACGCGGCAGGTCCTTCAGTTCTTCCGGCCCGCGCTGCACCGGCACGCCGAAGTGGCTGCTCAGCGCCTCGACGTCGCCCCGGCAGCGGCCCGGCACGATAATGCGGTCGGGCCGGCGGGCGGCGCCGCCGGGTTCAGGAAGCGTGACGCGTCGGCGCACCATGTCGGCCGTCATCAGCGCGGCCACCTGCAGGCCAATCTCTCGCAGCTCCCAGGTGAATGGTGCCTGTTCGATGCCGGCCAGCACACGCTGCAGGGCCGGCTCGGCCAGCCGACCGGTCAGGAAGAGGATATGTTCCATATCAGCGAGAGTTCTTTCAGGCGGCTGTCCAGCGTGGCTTCCAGCTCGGCCGGTGAGCAGACGACGCGGCAGAAGTCGATGCCCCGCAGGCGCTCGACGTTGTCGAACTCGATGCGCCGGGGCCGCAGCGTCACCCATTCGCGCGGCGCCCGCGTCACCACTACCGGCTCGGTGTCGCAGGCAAACACGATGCCCGGAATGCCCAGCTTGCCGGCCTGAGCGAACATGTTGGTCGGCAGCGTGTCGCTGATGCCCAGCGCGCACTTGGCCACCGTGTTGCTCGTGGCCGGGGCGACGACGACGGTGTGATACACGTCCTCATACAGGGTGCCCACCGGCACCGCGCTGGCGGTCTTGTCGCGGAAAATGCGAAAGTGCGGCTTCAGCTCGGGCAGGCGCACGCCGTAGATCGGCAGCACTTCTTCGGCGGCAGCCGACAGAAAGAGGTCGACCTGCGGCAGCCGGGCCGCCAGCGCCATCGACTCTTCGAGAAAGTGTCCGGAGCCGGTGATGCACCAGGCGAAGCGGCTGCGCTTTTTACTCCGGGTGCGAGATTTCGATGTCGAGCTTGTGGAGCTTGCGGTAGAGGGTGTTGCGGCTGACATCCAGCTCCTTGGCGACATTGCTCACGTTCCAGCGGTGCTGCTCCAGCATCTGCAGCAAGACCTGCCGCTCGTTGGCCTGGATCGGGTTGAGTTTGACCGTCGGCCGCTCGTCAGAGACGCCATTGTGCTGGCCAGCGTTTGCGGTGGCGCAAGCCATGTGGGCCATGCCGGTGGGAACTGCCGGTGCGGCGCGCAGCATGGCCGGCAGGTGCTCGAGGGTGATCAGCCCGCCGTCGGCCAGCGCCGACGCCGAACGCAGCACGTGGCGCAACTGGCGCACGTTGCCCGGCCACGCGTAGGCCAGCAGCAGCCGTTCGGCCTCGGGCGAGAGTTGCGCTTCGGCGCCGCCTTCGGCCGCCAGCACCGAGCGCATCAGCTCGCGTTTGTCGCTGCGTTCGCGCAGCGCGGGCAACTGCAGTTCGATGCCAGCCAGCCGGTAGTACAGGTCTTCGCGGAAACGGCCTTCGCGCACCAGCGCGGGCAGGTCGCGGTGGCTGGCGCTGACGAGCTGGAAGTTCACCGACAGCGTCTCTTCGCCGCCCAGCGGCGTGACCTGACGTTCGTCGAGCACGCGCAGCAGCCGCGCCTGCAGGTCGAGCGCCATGTCACCGATCTCGTCGAGGAAGAGCGTGCCGCCATCGGCCTGCAGGATCTTGCCGCGCCGGCCCGTGCGCTGCGCGCCTGTGAAGGCGCCGGCGCGGTAGCCGAACAGCTCGGACTCGATCAGGCTCTCGGGCAGGCTGGCGCAGTTGATGGCGACGAACGCGCCCTCGGCATGCGGGCTCCACTCGTGCACCGCGCGTGCGAAGACCTCCTTGCCGGAGCCGGTTTCGCCGCTCAGCAACACCGGCGTCTGCCGCGCGATGACGCGGCGCGCGGTCTCCAGATGGGCGGCCAGCCGTGGGTCCTTGAACGCCAGTGCAGGCACGCCGGCGCGCGTGGCGGGCGGGCGCAGCGGCGTGCGGGCGGGTGCGTTGAACACACCGGACGCGATCTGCGGCGTGGTGTTGCCGGGCCGGGCTTTGTCAGCCTCTGCGGCCGGCCGCCGAGCCACGGCGAAGAAGCGGTGAGCGGCGTTCGCGCGATAGGTCACGACGGGATGGAATGACGAGGACGTGCTGCGCAGGAGCATGTCTTCCAGCGAGGTCTGGAACAGGTCTTCGATGTGGCGCGAGCGGATCTCGTCCATCGAGCCCAGGCCGAGCTGGAACAGCGCGCTGCGGTTGGCCGCCAGGATGCGGCCGTCTTCGGCCACCGCGAGCTTGCCTTCATGAAGCGTGTAGACGAACTCGGGCCGGCTGTGGAAATGCAGCGGATGGGCAGTGCGAAAACGCTGGTCGATCAGCCGGTTCTCGATCATCCGCACCGTCATGCCCAGCAGCACCAGCAGGTGCTGCTGCATCAACCCCGAGCGGCTCGTGACGTCGAGCACCGCGGCGATCTTGCCCTCAGGGTCGAACACCGGCACGGCCGAGCAGGTGAGCTGCGCGAACTGGGTGAAAAAGTGATCCTCGCGCCGCACCGCCACCGGCGCGCCGGTGGCCAGGCAGGTGCCCATGCCGTTGGTGCCGGCCTCGGTCTCGCTCCAGACCACGCCGGTGCGCAGACCGAGAGGCGCGGCCTCGGACGCAAATTCGGGTGAGGAGACCATGTGCACGATGACGCCGTCGGTGTCGGTCAGCACCACCGCCGACGCGCTGTCGGCGAGTTGCTGATAGAGCGTGGTCATCTCGAAGCGCGCGCAATCGATCAGGTCGGCCATGCGCTCGCAGCGTTCTTCCAGCGCCACCCGGGCCATCACCGCGGGCTCGGGCCGGCGATCGGGGTGCAGCTGATACTCCTTGATGCAGCGGCTCCACGAACGTGCGACGACGTCATCGGCTTCTTGCGGCCCGCCGTTCGAGACGGCATTCAGAATGCGGCTCGTGTGGTCTTTAGCCAGGAATTCGGGACTGCGCAGGGCGTGGGTCATCGGTTCCTCCGGAGCGCGCAAACTGGCTATACCCAAGGCGCGACGCCGGATTGTGGTGGCGTCGCAAGGGGTGCGCAACGGGGTCAAGCCCGGGTCTGCATCAACTCGCTGGCCTGTAATTTGCGAGTGAGTTTGCGAATGAAGTCAGCCATCTGCATGCATATTGACAATCCTCAATCGGGAGACAAGACTTTGAGCGCAAGTGACACCTCGTTTCAATTTTCCGGCCGCCATGCGGCAGGCGCCGAGCGGGTTCAGCCGCTCGACCTGATCTTCATCGAGGCCCTGACGGGGCAGACCGTGATCGGCATCCATGCCAGCGAATTGCACCACCCGCAGCCGCTGGTCATCGACGTGTATGCCGGCCTGCCCAGGGTACGTGCCTGCGACACCGATCGCATCGCCGACACCATCGACTATGGCGTGGTGCGCGAACGGCTGCACCGGCTGCTGGCAGAACACAGATTGCAATTGCTGGAAGCTTTTGCCGAAGCCGTTGCCGACATCCTGCTCGACGAATTCCATGCCCACTGGGTGCGCGTGAAGATCGTCAAGCCGAGGAAGTTCGACGACGTGGCGGCGGTGGGCGTCTTGATCGAGCGCGAGCGGCAGGCCGGCGGTCGCAAGGCGACGTTGCCTTGGGGCGGCGCCCCGGCACTTCAGTTGATCGGTGCCGGCATGGTGCCCGGCAAGACCTGAACAGCAGCACAGCCGGTGCCGGCTGTGCTGCAGCTGCTGCCCGCGCGGGCCTGCTTGCCCTATTTGGCCTGGAACGGGTGGGCCGAAGAGTCCTTCTTGGCCACCACTTCAGCCGGCGTCGGCAGGCCGTTGACGGCGCGTGAGATCGACTCGCGCACGGCCTGGTAGTTGTAGTCCTGAATCTTCTTGTCGTCTTCGGCCAGCCAGTGGATGAAGACGCCGACCGAGATGAAGATGTCGTCGGCCTCGTCCATCGGAATGGTGCCGTCGGCCAGCGAGTCGGCCACCGCCAGGGCCACACCGCGTTGCGCCGGACCGAACATCTGCACCGCCTGCTTGGCGCCCTTGATGGTGACCTTGTTGAACATCACCGTGGCCGGCTTTGTCAGCAGGTTGGGCGCCAGCACGGCCAGCAGCGATGTGAAGCCGTCCTTGTTGTTGGTGAGCGCGTTGGCGAACGCGGTCTCTGCGGCGCTGCCGCGCGGCCCGATGAGCAGGTCGATGTGGGCGACCTCATTGCCATCACCGACGAGCGATTCGCCCACCATCAAACGATTGATCTTTGCCATGATTCTTCTATCTCCTGACTTGAAAACGTGACTGTGGATACCGCTGGCCAAAACACCAGCGCAGGGAGTCGATATCACGTTCCGTGCCACCGCAAGGTGGCCATGCTCAGGTGGCGCGTGGCAAGCCCGCCAGCGCGCCCGGCCCGTGCAGGAAGGCGTGCAACATCAGCGTGGTGACCGTCAAATCGGCGGTCGTTCCAGGGTTTGTCCGGGTGGCTTTCAGTGCTTCGTCCCATTTCACGAAGCCGGCATCGGCGTCCAACACCGGGCCGCCGTGACCTTGCTGCTGCAGCCGCTCCAGCCAGGGCCAGGCCGCCCGCATGACACTTTGTGCCACCTGCGGGCCCTGCTTCCTGACAATGTGTGAATCGGGGATGGTCGACAGCAGTGTCAGGTACAGGTGCTGCACGGCGCTTGCGGTTTGCCAGGCCGAATCGACGCCGGTGCCTAGCGCCGCCAGGCCGTTGCCAAAGAGGTCGGCGTAACCGTCGCGGTACTGCAGCGCGATGCGGTCACGGTCGGCTGCCAGCGCCATCGCGGCGCGAAGGCGCAGGCTCGGCGCCGCGTGCACGTCCTCGGTGGCCGCCGAACCCAGGCCACCCGGGTTGGCGCGCGCGATGGCCCGGTAGGCGGCGCGCGTGTCTTCGATATCGAGGTCGGCGAGCACGTCTTCCAGCGCCTGCCTGAGCATGCCCGCGGTGTCGGCGCCGGGCTGCCGCTCCACCGCTGCGGCGAGTGGCGCGCACAGCAGCAGGATGCCCAGGTTGGTGTTGCAGCCTGCCACCGCCAGGGTGGCGGCGACGGCGGCTTCGATGCGCTGGCCGACGCGCGCGCCGGCCTCGAACAGCGGGCCGGCCGCCGCCTGTGCGCTGGCGCGGAACAAGGCGGCGTGCATGCCATGCCCGGGCGAGGCGTCGCTGACGTTGCCTGGCTTGCGCACCGCAACGTCGAGTTCGCAGGCATGCAGGAACGCCAGCCGGGCGCGCGCCGTGTGCGCAGCCGTCGCGGACATCAGCCGCCGCCTACCAGCGACAGTGGCCGCCGGCCCATTGCGTGATGGCCCGCCAGTTTGCGGTCGAACAGGTCGTCGACGATGGCCTGCGCGATGTTGAAGCCGCGTGTCACGCGTTGCAGACCCTGCCAGGCAGCCACGCCGTTGACCTCGATCACCTGCAGGCCGGGTGAGCCGGGTGCGGCCGAAGCGGGCATCAGGTCGACGCCAGCGTAGTCCATGTCCAGCGCGGCGGCGGCGCGTTCGGCCAACAGTGCCAGCGCCGGCGTCAGCGGTGCGGCGACGGCTGCCGCGCCCTGCGCCACGTTGTGCACCCAGTGCTGGCTGACGCGGCGCATCGCGGTGCGTGCGCGGCCACCGATCACCAGCACGCGCCAGTCGAAACCCGGCGTGCCGACCGGCGGCACGAACCGCTGCAGGTAGGCCAGTGAGCCGTAACCCGTATCGAGCGCCGGCACCGGGCGGTGCACACCGTCGACATGGCCGACGAGTTGCAGGCCCTTGCCCTGCGAGCCGAACAGCGGCTTGAGCACCAGCGCGTGGCCCGCCGCGCCTTCACGCACCGCGATGCGTTGCGCCTCGGCAGTCGACTCGGTGGTCCAGGTGGGCGGCGAAGGGATGCCCGCGGCATGCAGCAGCAGGCTGGTCATCGACTTGTCGACGCTGCGCTCGATGGCACGCGCGTCGTTGTAGACCGGCACGCCGAGTTCGCGCAGCGCGTGCAGCACGCCCAGACGCTTGGTCACCTGCTCGAAGCTGCCGCCCGCGATGCCGCGCACGAGTGCGGCGTCGGGCAGGTCGCGGCCGAAACCGGGGATGACGAGGCCGTGCCAGGCGGCCGTGGTATCTATGCGGCAATCGGCGAGGTCGACGCAGCGGCCGAGCGCGCCGCGGGCACGCAGCGCGGCCTGCAACTGGCGGGTGTGCCAGCCGGTCTCGTCGGTCATGATCGCCACCCGGGGCGAACCTGAAGAACGTTCGGCTGCCAAGCTCAGGCCTCCTGCAGCCAGAGACTTCGCAGCAGCGCCATGTCGAGCGCACCGCCATGCCAGGTGTTGCCGCTGTCGAGGTTGCTGACCCAGACTTCGGCCGGCGCGAACAGCGCGCCGTCGATCTTGTAGAAGTCGCAGCCGGCCGCGGCGAAGATGTCGGCGAACGAGCGGCCGTGGTCGCATGAGTTGGCCGAAGGCAAACGTGCAGCCAGGCTGCGTGCGGCGTCGTCGTCGCCGCGCACCGTCAACTGGACGCGGCCGCCGTAGAGGATGGCGTCGTTGGTTCGGCCCATCGCCTGAATGCCGTCGCGGCTGGGTACGGGCAATGGCGCGGCGGCGCTGCCGCCAACGATGTGATGCAGGTCGAAGCCGAGTTCGTGCGCCTTGTGCAGCGCCACCTCGAGCACACGCGCCACCACCTGCGTGGTGCCGGCCAGGCTGGTGGTGGGCGTCAGCACAAAGGTCAGGCCGCCCGGCGCAAGGCCGCAGTCGCGCAGCACCTTGTCGACCACCACCTGGGGCGGCATGCGGTCGACCTCGAGCACCAGCACGCCTTGCCCGGACCGGTCGCGGTAGGCCAGTTCGGTGTAGAGCGGTTCCTTGCACGCCAGCGCCCGCGCCGGCCCCGAGCCGAGCGCGAAGAACTTCTTGCCGCCGGTTTCCTCCTTGCTGGCTGCCAGGCTCCAGCCGGCGTACTGGCTGCCCAGGCAGGCCAGCACGGGCTGCGCGCTGCTCACCTCCAGCCAGGTCGACCAGCCTTCGTGGCCACCCGGCCGCAGGCTCACCCGGCCGAGGCCGCCCATGCAGATCTCGGCGATCAGCAGCCCGGCGCTGACGCTGCCTGGCGCTTCGATGCCGGCGTCGATGAAGCTGACGCCCCCGGCGTCGTGGCTGACCCCTAAGCCGAGCACATCGGCATCCGCAAGAAGCCGCTGCAGCAGCGGCCGGGCCAGCCCGTTCACGCTCAGGATCGGTAGCGCCTGCGCGGCGGGGTTGTCGGTCATGGTGTGGACTCCAATTTCTGCAAGAGGGATGCGCGGCTGTGCCGTAGACGCGCGCGCACCTCGGCGGCGTTCTGGCCGCGTGCGCCGAGGCTGCACAGCGGGTCGCCAGCGTTGAAGAACGTGCCGACCTGTGGCAGGTCGTGGCAGTCGGGCCAGTCCTGCAGCGCCAGCGCGGCCTCGGCGCGCAGCCGCAACGGCTTCGGCGCAAAGACGATTTCATGGCCCGACACGGCGCCGTCGGCCGGCGGTGGGGGCGCGAATTCGGGCAGCCGCCCGCGCTGGCAGGCGTCGACATGCGCGGCCATCAGGCCGGTCTTCATGTGGCGGTCGTACAACACCATGCTGGCCGGCGGCCGCGGGTTGACTTCGAGCACCAGCACCTCTTCGCCGTCGAGCAGGAAGTCCAGACTGCCCAGGCCCTGCAGCGCCATGCCAGCGGTCAGCAGGCGCAGGGCGCGCCTGACCTGCTGTTCGGCCGCATCCGGCAAGGGCAGGGGGCCGATGGCGCCGCAGTACATAAAGGGATGCTTGCCGATGGCACGCACGTTCAGCTCGTTGAAGCCCAGCAGCAGCGCATCGTGGCCGTTGGCGCAGTAGGTGGCCGACATCGGCGTGCCTGCGGCGCGGCGCTGCACGTACTGCTGTGGATGCAGCATGGCGTCTGTCGCCAGGTCGGCATCATGGATGTGCCAGCCGCCGCAGCCACGCGCGTCCTTCACCAGCCAGCCCCGGGTGTCGGCGGGCAGCGTGCTGCGCACCTCGGGGTGAACGATGCCGTGGGCGGCCAGGAAGTCGAAGAAAGCCAGCGGGTCACGCACCCGCTGCACGGCCTGCGGTGCGCAGCCGATCAGCGGCAGCAGCGACGCACCTTCCGCCAGCAGTTCGGGCTCGCCCTCGCAGCCGGCGCCAGCCACCCAGCCGTCCACGTCGCCGCGCCGGGCAAGGCCGCGCAGGGCGTCCAGCACGGTCGGCACGTGCAGGCGCAGTGCGCCCGGCGGGCCGGCGGGCAGCCATGACTGGCTGGCGGCCCGCGTGTCGGCGTCACCGAACAGGTCGATGGCGACGACGCCGTAACCGTCGCGGGCCGCGGCTTCGGCCATCAGCCGCGCGGAATGGGCCACCAGGGCCAGCGTGTTCACCGGGCAGCCTGGGTTGCGGAGCGGCTCAGGCTGCGGCCTGCCCGGTTAGAAAGGCGCGCGCCACTGCGAAGGCTTCGGGGAAGCCGAGCACGACGGCCTTCTCCGCGCTGCGCATCTGCAGCAGCAGGCGCTGCTGGGTCTGGTACTTGACGTTGCCTATGGCCAGGGCTCCGATACCTAGCGCGACGTTACCCAGCGCCGCTGTGTCTGCCATTGGCTGGCCGTCGTCCATCACGCCGACGCCGGCGATGCCCGCGGGCGGCACGGCGTTGACATCGGCCGCCACCTTCAGACTCGTCGCGCTGCCGAGGTCTTCGGCCGACACCACCTGCACGCCGGCTGCGGCGCAGGCCAGCAGCACGTCGGCGCCGACCAGCGAGGCGCGCACGGCGGCGCTGTCGGCGCCCGAGACGCCGTGCATCGTGACGCCGAAGTGTCGCCCGGTGGCAACCGCGGCGTCTTCGGCCGCCGAGGTGCCGCTGCGGCTGGACAGGTAGACGTTGGCGCCTGCCTGGGCCGCGATGACGCCCGCGATGCGGCCCACCGGACCGCTGCCGCCGAGGATCACCACGCGCTGGCCCGCGAGAGTCTGGCCCGGCTGGCGCCGCAAGGCCGCTTCGACGCAGGCGACCATGGCGGCGGCCGTCGTGTAGGCGCCGCTCGGGTCGGCCATCAGCGAGACGACAAAAGGCGGCACCATGGCGGCGCGGGCGCGCGCCAGCATGTCGGCGGCCAGCATGGCGTCGCGCCCGCCGATGAAGATGCCGCTGCGCAGCGCGCCCTTGGGGCCGCGCGAGAAGATGGTGTCCTGGGTCAGGCCGGCGATGGCGTCGAGGCCGACGTCGGCATAGGGCACGATGATCTGGTAGCCGGCGTCGGCGGCCATGTTGATGTCGAACGGGCTCATCTGCCGGCCGGGCGTGAACATGTGCAGGATGTAGGGACGTTCCATGGGGTCTCTTTCGGGTGTCTTTCGGGGGTCTTTCGGGTGTTTCGCGGATGTTTCGCGGGTGTTTCCCGGGTGTCGAGGGATGGCGGGAAGCCGCGGCTCAGTCGCGGTGGCCGCGCAACACGGCCGGGCTGAGCAAGGCGCCGTGGTTGCGCCCGCGCACGATGCGAACGATGAGCGCAGGGTCGACGCGGCGCGCGGCCCGGGCGCCGGCCAGCAGCGCCTCGGCGGCTTCGGCGCCGGGCACGATGGCGAATGCGGTCGGCCCCCAGGAGCTCTGGCCTAGCGCGGCATGCTGGCCACTGTGCACCCGCCAGTCCATCAGCCAGTCCATCAGCCGGCCGACCGCAGGGCTGGCATAGGCGCTGCCCTGCTGGGCCGCAGCGAAGTGCTGGCCCAGCACCTGCTGCAGGCGCGTCACGCCGTCGGCAAACGGCGCGAACGACGACTCCGCCGCACCCGGCAGCACGCGCATCAGCACCTGGTGGCAGAGGTCGGCGGCGGCTGCTTGCGGCAGGGCGGGCAGGGCGGCCAGGGCCCGCCGCTCGTCCTCACCCGACAGGCCCTGCTGGCGTGGGTCGAGCACGACGATGATTCGCCAGTCGTCGGGAAACGGCTGCCGGGCCAGCAGCGGCGCCGGCAGCCCGGCGCTGCCCGGCCCGCCGTCGAGCAGCAAGCCGCCTTGGTCGAAGCCGGCAACGCCGACGCCGGAGCGCCGCCCGCGGCCCAGCCAGCTTGCCAGCGTGGCCGTCGATACATCGAGCCCGTGCCAGGCCGCGAAGGCGCGCCCCACCGCCAATGCCAGCTGCGTGCCCGAACCCAGCCCGGCGTGTGGCGGCAGCACCCGGTGCAGCCGCAGGTGCAGCGGCTGCTGGCGGCCGCTGCGCTGGCGCAATGCGACCAGGTGCGCGGCGGCCCGCGGCAGCTCGCGCTGGCACTCGGCGTCGGCAGCACTGATCTGGTCGGCGGCGGCGGGCCCGATCTGGACCTCGGTCTCGAAGCCGTCGATCACCAGACCCAGGCTGCCGAAGCGCCGGCCCAGCGTGGCGGCGGGGTCGAGGAAGCCCAGATGCAGCCGCCCCGGCGCACGCACGGAGACAGCAGGCCGAAGCCCGGTTTCTGGGGGCGGTGTGAGGGTCATCGATTCAGGCATCAGGGCAACGGGTTGATCGCCGCAGGTCGGCGTTTCATCCAGCAAAGCAAGCCGCGTTCCGACGGGGCCAGCCCGGAGGCGCACAGGCCGCCGACGCCTTGCGTTCCGGTTCAGCAACACTCTGTCATGGACCGGCGCTGCCGCGTGGCGCGCCGGGCGTTCACAGTCAGAAACAGCGGTTGATCGCAAGAATGCCGTCCATCCAATTGTTGCTGCGTGCCGGCGGGCTGTCTTTGGCGTCACCCAGCAAGGAGACGGCCGACATGACCAAGGTCATCGTCGTCCTGCTGTCGAACACGTAGTTCAGCGCGGTGATGAGACGCGCATCGCGCACGCCCGAGCCCGGCTGGTACACCGCATGACCGCTGCGCACCGACTGCTCGGGCGTGACGCCGAAATTCGACTGCATGTGGTTGCCATTCACCAGCGTGATTGCGCTGCCCAGTGACAGGCGCCATTGCGGCGCCAGTTCGGTGCCATAACCGGCGCCGAGGTCGATCACCATGCCGTTGTCGTCATTGCCATCGCCGCAGCCAGCGAGGGAGTCAGGTAGATCTGGCGCGACACCGCATAGTTGAAGAACGCACCGATCTGCGGGGTGGCGTCGATGTCGCCCATGCCCTTCAGGGCGTCGGAACGGCTCTCCTTGCGGCCGAAGTCGGCCGTGATGCGCAGGCCGTACTTGATGTCCGGGCGGCTGGAGAACTGGTAGCCGATGCCGTTCGTGGTGCCGGCGCAAGAGCCGTTCTTTCACTGTTAATCGAGTGCCGGGAAGACCATCACGCGGCGTTCGTCCGAGCCCGTGTACTCTGTGGTCGAGATCAGGGCCAGGCCGAACTCGCCTCGGTCGGTGTCGCCGATGGCGCCGAACAGCCGCACGGCATCGAAAGCCTGGGCGAACGCCGCAGGAGCGGCCAGCGTCAGGCAGACCGGAATGACTGCAAGCCGCACGGGGAATCTTGAACATCGGGGAACTCCACTCACTGCCAGTTTACAGATCGCATTGAGGTAGCGAGGCGCACGGTCACTTCTTGCGCCATGCAAGTGAAGGCGAGTCGATCAGGAGCACCGGGCCGGAGGTTCCAGGCGCCCCGGCGAGCCGCTAGCATCGGCTGATGCCTGCCCAACCCCTCTTGCCGCCGGAACTCTCGGCACTGCCGACCCTGGTGCTCAAATCAGGCGTCGGGCTGGGCGGCCTGACGGAGGGCGAGCGGGAACTCGCGCTGGCGCTGGTGGCCGCGGTGCTGCCGCCGGGCGCGGCCTTGTCCGAGCCCGAGATCAACCAGGCGCTGCGCCTGTGCCTGACCCGGGGGGCGGTCTTCCTGGCCAGTGACGCCGCCGAGTTGCGCCGCTGGCTGGTGGACATGGGGTTCTGGCGCCGCGACGGTTTTGGCCGCCGTTATGAGCCGTGTCCGCTGGATGAACTGCCGCCCGGGCGGCGGCTGATCGTGACGGCACTGGCTGCGATGGACCTTGCCTCATGGGTGGCCGGCCAGCGGGCCGAACATGACGCACGGCGGCTGGCGCGGCGCACTGCCTGGGCGGCAGGCCGGAGCGGCGCTGATGGCTGAGCCACGGGACGATGCCGCCGCCGACGAGGCGGCGATGCGCTTCGCGCTCGACCAGGCGCAGAACGCCTGGCTGGTGGGTGAGGTGCCGGTCGGGGCGGTCATCATGCGCGCCGGGCAGGTCATCGCCACCGGCTACAACCGGCCCATCACGACCCACGATCCGACGGCGCATGCGGAGATCGTGGCGCTGCGCCACGCCGCCACGCTGCTGGAAAACTACCGGCTGCCCGAGTGCGAGATCTTCGTCACGCTGGAGCCCTGCGCGATGTGCGCGATGGCGCTGCTGCACGCGCGTTTCAAGCGTGTGGTGTTCGGCGCCGCCGACCCGAAGACAGGCAGCGCCGGTTCGGTGCTGAACCTCTTCGCCCAGGCGGGCCTGAATCACCGGACCGCGCTGCTCGGCGGCGTGCTGGCCGAGCCCTGCGGCGCGCTGCTGCGGCAGTTCTTCGTCGAGCGCCGGGCCCGCCAGCGGGCCCGGCGCGAGTCGGCGACGGCGGAGCCGGGCATCATCCCGGCCGGTGAGGCGCTTGAACTGACCGTAGAGCCGGCCGAATTCCCCATCCAGGAACGCGCTGACGATTGACTTCGAGAAGATGAACACCCGATGACGACGATGACCCTCTACACACCGTCTGGCGTGCTGGCGAAAGCCGCGCCGCTTCGGCTGGCCGCGAAGCGCCTGGGCGCGCTGGGTTTCGATGTCACGGTCGATGAAGCCGCGCTGGCCCGCCATCAGCGTTTTGCCGGCGATGACGATGTGCGCCTGGCGGCGTTGCACCGCGTGGCGCAACACGCGCCCTCGGTCGCCATGGCCACTCGCGGCGGCTACGGCCTGACGCGGCTGCTCGACCGCATCGACTGGAAGCTGCTCGCGCAGAGTGTCGAACAGGGCACGCGCTGGGTCGGCCACAGCGATGTGACGGCGCTGCAGATGGGCTTGCTGGCGCACACCGGTGCGCGCAGCTGGGCCGGTCCGCACGCGGTCGACGACTTCGGCCGCGCCGACGCTGCCGGCGGGCTCGACGAGATCACGCCCGAGGTCTTCACCGAGGCGATGAGCGGCCAGCTCGAAGCGCTGGGCTTTCGCACCGAGTCCGGGCACGACGGGCTGGACGTGCAGGGCCGGCTCTGGGGCGGCAACCTCACCGTGCTGTGCTCGCTGCTGGGCACGAGGCACTGGCCGAAAGTGAAGGGCGGTGTGCTGTTCCTCGAAGACGTCAACGAGCACCCGTACCGCGTCGAACGCATGCTGCTGCAACTGGAACAGGCCGGCGTGCTGAGCGCGCAGAAGGCGGTGCTGCTGGGCGCCTTCACTTCGTTCGCCAGGTCGCCACTGGACCGCGGCTACACGCTGAAGACGGCCATCCAGCATCTGCGCGGCCGCACCCCGGTGCCGCTGCTCACCGGCCTGCCCTTCGGCCATGTGCCGACCAAGCTGACATTGCCCGTGGGCGCCAAGGTGCGGCTGCTGGTGGAAGGCCGTGACGCCTTGATCGGCTGGTGACGGCGGGGAGTGCACTGCGACTTCGGTCGAGGCACGCATAGAATCGCGCCCTTCTATTCACTCGCCGCAGGGGCCACGAGCCTCTTCAGACGGCGGGGAATGTTCCCAGGAATGGCGCCAGCCACCACCACCGGCGCCTGGCAAACAGGAGTTTCAGATGGCAGGCAGCAGCAATTGGCCCGGGCGCGTTTGGCGTGTCGCAGGGTGGCTGGTCATGGGCCTGCTGCCGCTGGCGGCCTGCAACAACAACCCGTTGCCCGACAGCGTGGCGGCGTCGAACACGCTGGTCTCGGCCTTCACCGAGAAGTCGCCTCGCCACCTGGACCCGACGGCGTCCTACTGGAACAACGAGACGCCCTACACCTACCAGATCTACGAGCCGCCCTACGGGTACCACTACCTCAAACGCCCTTACGAATTGATCGCCAAGTCGGCGGTGGACGTCAGCAAGCCGCGTTACGTCGACAAGGCCGGCAACCCGCTGCCCGACGACGCGCCGGGCGAACTGATCGCCGAGAGCATCTACGACGTGCGCATCAAGCCGGGCATCAAGTTCCAGCCGCACCCGGCGTTTGCGGTCGACGCCCAGGGCAAGCACGTCTACCACTCGATGAAGCCGGGCGAGATCGGCGACCGCCGCTCGCCGCTGGCCTTCGAGCAGCAGGGCACGCGCGAACTGGTGGCCGAGGACTTCGTCTATGCGCTCAAGCGCCACGCCACCACGCGCATCACGACGCCGATCTACGGCATTTTCTCCGAGTACGTGCTGGGCCTGAAGGAGTACGGCGAGACCATCAAGCAGGCCGACGCCGCGTTGCGCAAGGGCCTGGACCCGACCAACCTGGACAAGCCCTTCCTCGACTTCCGCAAGTTCCCGCTGCTCGGCGCCACCGCGCCCGAGAAAGACCTGCTGCAGATCCGCATCAAGGGCAAGTATCCGCAGTGGAAGTACTGGATGGCGATGACCTTCATGTCGCCGGTGCCCTGGGAGGCCGATGCCTTCTACGCCCAGCCGGGCATGGCGGCCAACGGCCTGTCGCTCGATGCCTGGCCGGTCGGCACGGGGCCCTACATGATGGCCGAGTACGTGCAGGACCGCCGCCACGTGCTGGTGAGGAACCCCAACTACCGCGGCGAGCCCTACCCATGCGAAGGCATGCCCGAGGACGAGAAGGACGGCCTGCTCGCCGATTGCGGCAAGCCGACGCCCTTCATCGACCGCATGGAGTTCCTGGTCGAGAAGGAGTCGGTGCCGCTGAAGGCGAAGTTCCGCCAGGGCTATTACGACGTGCCGGAGATCGAGCGCACCGACCACGGCGTCGAATACCTGGTCGACATGGAAGATTCGGAGTCGGTGCGGAAGGAGTACACCGAGAAGGGCTTCAAGCTGCCGAAGATCGTCGACCTGTCTTCGTGGTTCCTCGGTTTCAACATGCTCGATCCCGTCATCGGCAAGGGCGACACGCCCGAGCAGCAGGTGAAGAACCGCAAGCTGCGCCAGGCGCTGTCGATCGCCATCGACTGGGACGAATACACGCGCATCTTCCCCAAGCAGGGCGGTGAAACGGCGATGGGCCCGCTGCCGGCCGGCCTGTTCGGCTCGCGCCACGGCACGCCCGAAGGCATCAACCCGGTGACCCACCGCATGGTGGACGGCAAGGTGCTGCGGCGGCCGATCGCCGACGCGAAGAAGCTGCTGGCCGAAGCCGGCTACCCCGACGGCCGCGACGCCAGGACCGGGCAGCCGCTGGTGCTGAACTACGACTTCTACGGCCAGCCGACGCCGGAACGCAAGGCAGGTTTCGACTGGATGATCAAGCAGTTCGCCAAGCTCGGCGTGCAGCTGGAGATACGCGCCACCGACAACAACCAGTTCCAGGACAAGGTGCGCAAAGGCAAGCATCAGATCTACTGGTCGGGCTGGCTGGCCGACTATCCGGACGCCGAAAACTTCCTCTTCCTGCTGTATGGCCCGAACGCGAAGAGCAAGAGCGACGGCGAGAACACCTCGAATTACGAAAACTCCGAGTTCGACAAGCTCTACGCCCAGCTCAGGCTGCTCGACGACGGCCCGGCCAAGCAGAAGGTCATCGACGAGATGATGCGCATCGCGCAGGACGATTCCCCTTGGGCCTGGGGTTATTTTCCCTACGCCTCGGGCGCTTATCAGTCCTGGGTGGGCAACGGCAAGCCGGCCGTCATGATCCGCGACATGGGTCGCTATTACCGCATCGACAGCGAGGCGCGCGTGAAGAAGCAGGCCGAGTGGAACCACGCCGTGTGGTGGCCGATGGGCCTGATGATCGCCCTGCTGGCGGCGGCGCTGGCGGTCGGCTTTCGCAGCTTCAAGCGGCGCGAGCGCATGAACGCGCATGGCGAGGTGCTGGCGTGATTGGATACATCATCCGACGCATCGGCTACGGCGCCCTGATCCTGCTCGGCGTCAACCTGGCGACCTTCTTCCTGTTCTTCACCGTCAACACGCCCGACGACATGGCGCGGCTGAACATCGGCGGCAAACGCGTGACGCAGGAGCAGATCGTCAAGTGGAAGGTGGAGCGCGGCTACGACAAGCCGCTCTACGTCAACACCGCCAAGAGCGGCAGCGAGCAGATCACCGAGACCATCTTCTGGGAACGTTCGGTCTCCCTGTTCACCCTCAACTTCGGCCGCGCCGACGCCGAGAGCGCGGGCGACATCGGCTACCAGGTGCGCACGCGCATGGTGGCGAGCCTGAAGCTGGCGGTGCCGCTGTTCATCCTGCAGGTGATCTTCAGCACCGTCTTCGCGCTCCTGCTGGTGATGTTCAGACATACCAGACTCGATTTCTGGGGCGTTGTGCTGTGCGTGCTGATGCTTTCGATATCGAGCCTGTTCTACATCATCGTCGGCCAGTTCCTATTCTCCAAAGTCTTCAGGCTGGCGCCGATCTCGGGCTATGCGGAGGGGCTGAGTGCGGCCAAGTTCCTGGTGCTGCCGATCGTGCTCAGCCTGCTGGCGCGGCTGGGCGGCGAGGCGCGCCTGTACCGCGCCATGTTCCTCGAAGAAAGCGGCAAGGACTACGTGCGCACGGCGCGCGCCAAGGGCCTGTCGGAGATGGCCGTGCTGTTCCGCCATGTGCTGCGCAACGCGCTGATTCCGATCATCACCAGCGCCGGTGGTTACCTGCCGTTCGTCTTCCTCGGCAGCCTGGTGTTCGAGAGCTTCTTCGGCATACCGGGCCTGGGCGCCTATGTCATCGACGCCATCGCCGGGCAGGACTTCGCCATCGTGCGCACCATGGTCTTCCTGGGTTCGCTGCTCTACATCGCGACCTACATCGTCATCGACATCGCATACACCTGGGCTGACCCGCGTGTGCGCCTGAGCTGAGCACCGTCACCATGCCGAAGTTCGTCTTGCTGTGGACCGATGTGGTCGTTTACCTGTTGCTGATCGGGCTGGTCTGGTACGTCTGGCACCTGCGCGGCAACCCCAATCTGGCGGCGAACTGGAAGCGCGTGTTCCAGAACAAGCCGGCCTTGTGCTCGTCGGTGGTGCTGCTGTTCTGCCTGGCCGTGACCGCGCTCGACAGCGTGCATTACCGGCCGTTGCTGTCGCAGGCAGGCACCGAGTCCGCTGGCGCCACAAAGGCGGCGGCTTACGACACGCGCACGCTGTCGCTGCTCGACACGATGTTCTCGCGCCTGATCGAGACCCGTGAGTCCTCGTATTCCGTGCCGCTGGCCTACATGGGTTTCACCAAGGAGTCTGTGACCAATGACGGCGTGGTGACGCGCGCTCACCCGCGGCTGGCGCATGGCGGTTCGCACCTGAAGGACCCGGAGAACGAATGGGCTCGCGACGTGTTCAAGCGCATCGGCGCCGGCCTGCTGCTCGGCGCGGCGGCAGCCGCCGCGCTGGCCGCCCTGCTGGCCGCGGCGGTGGCGAAATCGCAGAACTGCAGCTGGACCGAGGCCGCCGGCCGCATCGCGCGCGCCGACACCGACCTGCCCTGGCGCGCCGCGCTGATCACGGTCGCGGTGATGTGCCTGCTCATCGGCGCGGTGGCGATGTTGCTGCCTTACTACCACGTGCTCGGCACCGACCGCACCGGCAACGACGTGCTGTTCCAGGCGCTCAAAAGCATACGCACGGCCTTCGTCATCGGCACGCTGTCGACCATCGCCACGCTGCCGCTGGCGGTGGGCCTGGGCATCATGGCCGGCTACTTCAAGGGCTGGGTCGACGAGGTGATCCAGTACGCCTACACCATGCTCTCGTCGGTGCCCAACGTATTGCTGATCGCCGCGTGCGTGCTGATGGTGCAGGTGTTCTTCGACAAGAACCCGCAGCTCTTCGAGACCGGCGCCGAACGTTCCGACCTGCGCCTGTTCATCCTCTGCGTGATCCTCGGCCTGACCGGCTGGGCCGGCCTGTGCCGGCTGCTGCGCGCCGAAACGCTCAAGCTGCGCGAACTGGAATACGTGCAGGCGGCCAATGCCTTCGGCGTCAGCCACTGGCGCATCATGGCGCGCCATATTTTCCCGAACGTCGTGCACCTGATGCTGATCACCACCGTGCTCGACTTCTGCGGCCTCATTCTCTACGAAGCCGTGCTCAGCTATGTCGGCGTGGGCGTCGACCCGTCGATGAACAGCTTCGGCGGCATGATCAATCTGGCGCGCAGCGAGATGAGCCGCGACCCGGTGGTCTGGTGGTCCTTCGCCTCGGCCTTCACCTTCATGGTGGCGCTGGTGCTGGCGGCCAACCTGTTTTCCGACGGCGTGCAAGATGCCTTCGACCCCCGCGCCCGGGTCTTCCGGCCGCGCCTGTCCCTCAAGAAGCGCACGGCGGCATGAAATGAGGCCCCCAAGCTCGCTCACGCTCCCGCCGGCTGCCAGAGGCAGCCGGCCTTCGGGCCGTCCAAGCCCGCGCAGGCAGGCCTGGAGCGGCGGCCCTCAGACCCCCCGAGGGGGGCGAACTGGACGAGGAACAGTCCTTGAGGACTGCTCCTCGCCTGTGAGCGCCTGCGGCGTCCTCGCCGCAGGCCGTCCGCCAGCGGCCCGGCGAAGCCGGTTCTGCGGCGGGAAGCTGGATTTGACCTCGGCGCTTCATGTGTCGAGGGTGTTGTCGGGCGCCTTGGAGAACTGACATGCTGAGCATCGACGACCTCAAGGTGGCGCTCGACGCCGACAGCGGCATCATCCGCGCCATCGACGGCCTGAAGCTGTCGATCGAACGCGGCGAGACCTTCGCGCTGGTGGGCGAAAGCGGCTGCGGCAAGAGCATGACGGCACTCGCGCTGATGCGCCTGCTGCCGGAAAGCGGCAGCGTGACGGCCGGCCGCGTGCTGCTCGACCACGAAGGCGCCAGCGTCGACTTGCTCGGCCTGCCCGAGGTGGCGATGCGCAAGGTGCGCGGCGGCCGTATCGGCATGATCTTCCAGGAGCCTTCGACCAGCCTGAACCCGGTGATGCGCATCGGCGACCAGATCATCGAGGCCATCGAAGCGCATACCGATCTGCGCGGCGCGGCGGCGCGCGCCAAGGCCATCGACTGGCTGAAGCGCGTCGGCATACCGGAGCCCGAACGGCGCATCGACGAGTATCCGTTCCGCATGAGCGGTGGCCAGAAACAGCGTGTGATGATCGCCATGACGCTCGCCGCCGAGCCCGATTTCCTCGTCGCAGACGAGCCCACCACCGCGCTCGACGTCACCATCCAGGCGCAGATTCTCGACCTGCTGCGCGAACTGCAGCGCGAGCAGCGCATGGGCATGCTGCTCATCACGCACGACCTCGCGGTGGTCTCGGGCATGGCGCACCGCGTGGCGCTGATGTACGCCGGCCAGATCGTCGAAGTGGCGCCGGCCGCGCAGTTCTTCGCCGCGCCGCGCCACCCCTACGCGCAAGCGCTGCTGCGCGCGCTGCCGGGTGGCGGCAACCGCAAGGAGCCGCTGGAAGCGATTGCCGGCACCGTGCCACCGCTGTCGACCACCTTCATCGGCTGCCGCTTTGCGCCGCGCTGCGCCAAGGCCATGGCGCACTGCGCAGGCACGGTGCCGGCCTTGATCGACCTCGGCGCCCGCCACCAGGTGCGCTGCCTGCTGTACACCGGTGACGAGGCTGCGAAGTCGCCGTCGGTGGCGCCGATGCCAGCGCTGGCTGCGGCGCCCGTGGCGGCCGCCGCGCGTTCTGGCGCGCCGTTGCTCGATGTGCAGAACCTCAGCGTGCGCTTCCCGCTGCGCAGCGGTTTCCTGCAGCGCAGCAAGGCCTGGTTCAATGCAGTGGAGGGCGTGTCGTTCCAGTTGATGCCCGGCCAGACGCTGGCGCTGGTGGGCGAATCGGGCTGCGGCAAGACCACGACCGGCAAGGCCATCGTGCAGCTCCTGCGCGGCGTGGCCACCACCGAAGGCCGCGCGCTGCTGGAAGGAAAGGATCTGTTCGAGCTGAACGGCGCCGGATTGCTGGCGGCGCGGCGCGACATCCAGATCATCTTTCAGGATCCGTTCGCTTCGCTCAACCCGCGCATGCGGGTGTATGACCTGCTCGAAGAAGGGCTGGTAGCGCTGCGCTCCGACATGGACGCCGCAGCGCGCCGTGCCCGCATCGAAATGCTGACCGACCAGGTCGGCCTCCGGCGCGAGGCGCTGGGCCGTTACCCGCATGAGTTCTCGGGCGGCCAGCGCCAGCGCATCGCCATCGCGCGTGCGCTGGCAGTGCAGCCCAAGCTGATCGTCTGCGACGAGCCCACCTCGGCGCTCGATGTCTCAGTGCAGGCGCAAATTCTCAACCTGCTGCGCGAACTGCAGCGCGAACTCGGTGTGTCGTACCTCTTCATCACCCACAACATCGGCGTGGTGGAGTACATCGCCGACCGCGTGGCGGTCATGCGTGCTGGCCGCATCGAGGAGCAGGGCGAGATCGACGACGTGCTGGCCCATCCGAAGCAGGACTACACGCGCACCCTGCTGGCGGCGGTGCCGAGGCTCGTGACAGCGTAATTCGGCAGCGCCGCGCCAGACCGCCGCACTCGATATCATGATTTCGTTTCTCTGACGTTTTGAATCGGAGAGAGAGTCATGGCGCAGTTCATCGTCAGGGACATCGAGGAAGAGGTCAAGCTGCGCCTGAAGCGACGCGCAGCGATGCATGGCACCAGCATGGAGGCGGAGGTGCGGCAAATTCTGCGTAACGCCGTCAAGCACGAGGTGCCGCTGGCCGGCCCCGGTTTGGGCAGCCGTATCGCCGCCAGATTCGCACGTGGCGGGATCCTCGAGCCCTTGCCCGAGCTTCGCGGGCAAGCAGCGCGGCCGGCTGACTTTGAAGCGTGATCATCCTCGACACCAACGTGTTGTCAGCGCTGATGCGCAATGAGCCCGATCAGCCCGTGTTGCGCTGGCTGGACCTGCAGGCGGCGCAGTCAGTCTGGATCACCAGCATCACCTTGTTTGAAAGCCGCATCCGTCTGGCGCTGCTGCCGGCCGGGCGCCGACGCCAGACGCTGGAGGCTGCGTTTGACCGGCTGCTCGAAGAGGACCTTGAAAGCCGCGTGCTTCCCTTCGACACCCCGGCCGCACTGCAGGCGGCTTCGCTGGCCGCCGCGCGACAACAGGCGGGCCGGCCTGTCGACATCCGTGACACCCAGATCGCCGGTATCGCGCAGGCGCGCCGCGCCACCCTTGCAACGCGAAATGTCCGCCACTTCGAGGGGCTGAGCGTTCCCGTGGTCAACCCCTGGGATCGAGCGCTTCCGGCCCGGTCAGGCGCTCGCGGCGGCTGAGCCGGGCAGGCGGGCCTTCCAGCCTTCGAATGCGCCCAGCATTGCCTCGGCAGCGGCTGTTGCTGCGAGCACCTCGTCATGTCGCAACTCGGCGGCTCCGGGGTCTTCGTGCGCCAGACCTTTGCGCACGTCGCGCCATCCCAGCCAGGTGAGGACGTCGAGAAAACCCAGCTTTTCAAGGCGATCCAGGCGGTCGCGCATGGGCCAGTCTTCTTGTGGCTCACGCAGCCATGCCAAGGTGGCTGGCACCAGGCGCTCACCCCTTTCATCCTGCAGTTTCGTGAACCGGTAGAGGATCTGATCCGTCAGGCGGCGCAGCGCTGAATCGTGCTCCAGCGCCTCGCTGCTCGGCGTGGGCTGGCTCCTCCACTCGGCAAGCGCTTCGTGAAGCGCGGCAACGTGCCGGTCACATTCCCAGACGGCGGCCGACAGGCGGGCTTGCGGAACCGCGTCGCTCACCCGGCTCATGTCCGCACCAGTTCAATGGCGTGCCGCCGGGCCTCGGCGACGATCAGCCGGTCATCGGGCTGAGTGGCTGCGCACACCAGGATGTCGACGCGCCGTTCCCCTGTCAGCCGGGACAGGAGTGCGGCCAGGCGGGTGCGCAGTTCGACCTGCGCTGGCGCGTCCATCGGCGCCGGGGGTTCGACCAGCAGATCGATGTCACCACCGCGCCGCGAGTCGTCGGTGCGCGACCCGAAAAGCAGCACCCGGCTTCCTTCGGGAAGCACCGCCCGCGCCGCCGTCGCGATCATGGTCTGTTCCGCAGTCGACAGTCTCATCAGCTCAGGTTAAG
>Ga0209181_10001940_pt1 | contig 34587 bp, 25 predicted proteins | sample MAT05_FD_187208 | JGI IMG/M metagenome (GOLD analysis project Ga0209181, IMG submission 187208) | Freshwater microbial communities from Lake Fryxell liftoff mats and glacier meltwater in Antarctica - MAT-05 (SPAdes) (version 2) | ecosystem: Environmental > Aquatic > Freshwater > Ice > Liftoff... | reverse complement strand
GCCACCCTTTGTTCCATCATACGGCCGCTATTTTTCTTTAAATAGCCCCACTATTCGCAGAAAAATAGTGTTGTCTGATGAAAAAATGGTTGACCTAAAATGACTAAGTTATTGGTGCCGCTTTCCTTATAACTCATAACTCATAACTACTTTTTATTTTTTGTATCCACCTGCCAGGTCTGCCGCCAGTGCCTTCATTTTGGAGAGGCTGCCCTCGTCCAGTTTGCCTTTGCGGAATTCTTCCAGCACATCGGGGAGTTTGTCCTGCATACGCTCCAGGAACAGGTGTTCAAACTCGCGCACCTTATCGAGCGGCACATCGCGCAGCAGGTTATTGGTACCCAGGTAGATGATAGCCACCTGCTTTTCTACTGAAACCGGGCTGTACTGTGCCTGTTTCAACACTTCCACGTTGCGGGCGCCTTTGGCCAGTACCGCTTGCGTCACTGCATCGAGGTCAGAACCGAACTTGGAAAACGCTTCCAGTTCGCGGTATTGCGCCTGATCGAGTTTCAACGTACCGGCAATTTTTTTCATAGACTTGATCTGCGCATTACCACCCACCCGGCTCACGGAGATGCCTACGTTGATGGCGGGGCGAACCCCTGCGTTGAACAAGTTGGATTCCAGGAATATCTGGCCGTCTGTGATCGAAATCACGTTCGTCGGGATGTAAGCAGATACGTCACCCGCCTGCGTCTCGATAATGGGCAATGCCGTCAACGAACCACCGCCTTTGATCAGGCCTGCTTTCACGAGGCTTTCAGGCAAATCGTTCATGGCCTCTGCCACTTCCTGGGTTTGGTTGATTTTGGCAGCACGCTCCAGCAATCGGCTGTGCAGGTAGAATACGTCACCCGGATATGCTTCGCGGCCCGGTGGGCGGCGGAGCAGCAACGATACCTCGCGGTAAGCGACAGCCTGTTTGGAAAGGTCATCGTAAATGATGAGTGCCGGACGACCGGTGTCGCGGAAAAACTCGCCGATGGCCGCTCCTGCAAACGGTGCATAGAACTGTAGCGGAGCCGGATCGGAAGCCGATGCCGACACAATGGTCGTGTAGGCCATCGCGCCGTATTCTTCCAGCGTGCGCGCTACCTGCGCTACGGTCGAAGCCTTCTGGCCACAAGCCACGTAGATGCAGTATACCGGTTCGCCCCGGTCATAAAATTCTTTCTGATTGATGATGGTATCCACCGCGATGGCGGTTTTGCCCGTCTGGCGGTCGCCAATGATGAGCTCCCGTTGGCCACGACCGATGGGAATCATCGCATCAATGGCTTTTACACCGGTTTGAAGCGGCTCGTTCACCGGCTGGCGATAGATCACACCAGGCGCTTTGCGCTCCAGTGGCATCTCGTATTTAATGCCTGTGATCGGACCTTTGCCATCAATGGGCTGACCCAATGGGTTGACAACGCGGCCTGAAAAACCTTCACCCACTTGAATAGAGGCGATTTGGCCGGTACGTTTCACGACGCTGCCCTCGCGGATGCTGTCGGAACTGCCCATCAATACCACACCCACGTTGTCTTCCTCAAGGTTGAGTACGATGGCGCGTACGCCGTTTTCAAATTCGACCAGTTCCCCGGACTGTGCGCGGTTGAGGCCATAGACACGGGCGATCCCGTCGCCCACTTGCAACACTGTGCCTACTTCTTCGAGGTTTGTTTCGGCCCCGAAGCCGGACAGTTGCTGTTTCAATATCGCGGAGATTTCTTCCGGTCTGACGTCTGCCATTATCTTAGTAAGTTATGAGTGATGAGTGATGAGTTATGGATGAAGAGTAGCATCAAGTTTGGTCAAAAGTGCATTTAACACTCCTAACCTGTAACGCATAGCTCCTCCCTGATAACTCCTTAAAATTCTTTGACGTACAGGTTTTTGGTGAATTCCGATTTCAGTTCGGCCAATTTATTGGCGATGGATGCATCGTAGCGTTTGTTGTCGAATTCGAGCACAAAGCCGCCGATGAGATCAGGATCCACTTTTGTTTCAATTTCCAGGTTTTCATTGGTTACGCCACTGGCGAGCAAGCGGCTTTTCAGTTCATTCAGCAAGGCATCGCTCACAGGAACAGCGGTGATGACTTTCACCGATGTGATATGTTGCAACACTTTGTATTGCGTGGCGAACTCAGCGGCAATTTCAGGTAGATACTGTTCGCGGCCTTTGTTAACCAGGAGCGTCAGATAAGACATGGTGAGGATATCCATGCTCTTGCCAAAAATCGCTGCGAGTACAGCGTTCTTTTTGTCCGCGCTGATGATAGGGCTTTTCAGCATCAGGTATAAGTCGCGGTTGCGCGCAGCCGCGCCCAACGTGCTCACGTCGGCACTGACCTGAGGCAGTTTGTTTTGCTCGATGGCAAGTTCCAACAGCGACTTGGCGTAGCGGGTAGCAATTCTGGTAACGCTCATTTTGATATTAGTTCAACTTGATGGACTCAGCCAGTGATTTGGCGTAGGTTTCCTGCTCGGATTTGTTGGACAGTTCCTTGCGGAGCAGTTTTTCCGAGATGTCAATCGCCATTTGGCCGGCCTGGTTTTTCAGCGCGACGATTGCAGCGAGTTTCTGGTTCTCGATATCCTGAATAGCGCTTTCCACTTTGCGCTTGTACTCAGCATGGGCACGCTCTTTCGCTTCAGCGATGATCTCCTCTTTGGCCTCTTTGGCTTCTTTGAGGATAGCAGTGCGCTCTTCGCGGGCTTGGGTGAGCAGTTTTTCGTTCTGTGCCTGTAATTGCGACATTTCCAGACGCGCTTTTTTAGCCTCATCCAGGGCATCCTGAATGTCGGTTTCGCGTTGTTTCAAAGCCGCTCCAATGGGTTTGAAAGCGAACCGGCTCATCAGGAACCAGAAAATCAGGAATATGATGGTCGTCCAAATGAGCAACCCTGGTTCGGGTTTGATGACGGAGAAATCTGCCAGAAAAATCATCGTACGAATGATGGAGGATGAAGGTGAAAGAGAATGCAGCGTTTTAAAACCGGGTCGAAGCACAGACCAACCGTCGCGCCGCGACCCGGAATTTTCGTTTTGCCAGGAGGCATTAGCCTACGAAGAAGGACAGGATCATGGCGATCAGACCAGCGCCCTCGACGAGTGCGGCGGTCAGGATCATGTTCGAGCGGATATCGCCCAACGCTTCCGGCTGACGTGCGATGGCTTCCATGGCTTTACCGCCAATTTGACCAATGCCGAGACCGATACCAATTACTGCCAATCCGGCTCCAATTGCTGCGTACATAACTTCAAAAATGATGAATGATGAATGTTGATTGCTCTTTAATCGTGTTCAAATGGTGCTCAATGATGGTCCTCCGCATGGTGGTGCTCTTCAATGGCTGCTCCGATATAAGTGGCTGAAAGCATCGTGAAAATGAATGCCTGCAAGAATGCCACCAGCAGTTCCAGTGCGCTCATGAACAAGGTGAGCGGAATGGACATCACCATGCCGCCGACGCTGCCGCCGACGCTTTCACCGGCTTTGCCGAGAATAAAAATCAGGCTCACAAAACTCAGAATTACGATGTGGCCTGCCGAAATGTTGGCGAAAAGACGAAGCAGCAATGTGATTGGCTTCAGGAATACGCCCAAAATCTCAATCGGCGTGATCAGCAAAATTTTGAGGATAGCAGGCACCCCGGGCATCCACACGATGTGTTCCCAGTAATGTTTGTTGCCGCTCAGGTTGGTGATCAGGAAAGTGATCAGCGCCAATACGATGGTGATCGAAATGTTTCCCGTTACGTTAGCGCCGCCGGGGAAGAATGGAATTTGGCCGACCAGGTTAAGACCGAGGATAAAAAAGAACGCCGATAGCAGGTAGGGCATGTATTTTTCATACTTCGGTCCGATGCTCGGTTTTGCTACCTCATCCCGTATAAACGTGACGAATGGTTCCAAAAAATTCTGCAAGCCTTTCGGCGCCTGGCCGCGCCGACGGGTGGCTGCCAAAGCCGCAGAGCGAAACAGGAAAAACAGCAACACCACCGTCAGCAGCATCGTGAAAACGTTGCGTGTGATGCTGTAATCGTAGAAGTTGGTCAGGCCGCCGCCCATCAAACCGCCATCCAGGGTGCTTTTGGCCAGAAGCGGATGGCATTGGCCGTTGATGATGGCACTGTACAGGTATTTCGTTTTGCCGTTCTCTTCTTTTTCCTGGTGTGCGTAGTCGTCAATCTTGACCCTGCCTTGTGCAAAGGCTTCTTCCTGGAAACGCATCACGCTGCCGTGTACGAGCACATATCCGTCCTCGGAATATGCTCCGTTGCCGTGGTGGTGGGCATCAAATGTGGAAGTGGTGGTCAATTTCCAGCCATGGCCCGGTGCGTAGAGGATGCACGGCAGGTTGATGTAGGTATTTCCGATGACGTGAATGGCATTGGCATCAGCGATGTGGTGCACCGCATTGTCACCTGCGTTGAATTCAGGCTCTTCGCTCAGCAAGTGACCGCAATCAGAATGACCGGCAGCAGGAGGATCGTGAGGGGTCGCGCCAACGGCTTCCGGGTGTTGCCCGGTATCGGTTGATTGCTGCTGGGGCGCAGGCTGCGGGTGGTTATGCCCCTCGTGGCCGGGCTGCGCATAAACGAACGCAGTCAAACCAATGAAAATCAATGAAATCCAATATTTGCGAATGGCTGTCATGTTCACGTCTGAGTAGGCTTTTTTCAAATCGGCGGCAAAGGTATAAAGCGAAATTCGTTAAAAAAAACCCACGAAAATTATTTTTCCGAAAAAAATGGGGTGAGAGGCGATATTTGAAGGGTAATTCGGAATTTAATTTGGGGGTATTTGGCAGATTTGCCGGTGAAGGCTCTATTTCAGGAAAAAAAATTGTTGTTAAAAAACTAAGTGTTTCAACAACTAAAATTAAAAAACCCTGTTTAGGTTCCTATCTTTTCACCGTTAAACGTTTAAAACATCATGGCAACCACAACCTGGAACCTCGATCCTGCCCACTCCGAAGTACATTTCAAAGTGCGACACCTGGTCATCGCTACTGTTTCCGGCAAGTTCAATAAATTTTCCTCGACTGTGACTACGGAAGGTGATGATTTTTCGACCGCCAACATCGAATTTAGTGTGGAGACCGCTTCCATTGATACGGGCATGGAAGCGCGCGACAACCACCTGCGCAGCAACGACTTTTTCAATAGTGAAGCCTTCCCAAATCTGACCTTCAAATCTACTGGCATACGCTCTACCAGCGACGGTGAGTATCAACTGGATGGCCTTCTGACGATTCGGGATGTCACCCAACCTGCCACATTGAAAGTTGAATTGGGCGGCATCGCCAAAGATCCTTATGGCAATACCAAAGCCGCATTCCAGGTGGAAGGCAAAGTGAAGCGCAACGAGTTTGGATTGACCTGGAACGCGTTGACTGAGGCGGGCGGCGCAGTGGTTTCCGATGAGGTAAAATTCACAGCCAATATCCAATACGCAAAAGCACAGGCGTAATCAAAACAGCCTTTCACAAAGCGCAATATTTGATCTTCCTCAAGATGCGCTGTCGGGAGGTATATAAAACGGCGCGGCAACTGGAACCCCAGATGCCGCGCCGTTTTATTTTATGCAGTGATTGTAAAAGCCAGCAGTTACAGAGACACGTGCTTGAAGCCCGTTACGGTCAACTCTTTATCCAACGATTTCAGGTATTGATCTACCGTCTGATCGTTGTTTTTCACAAACTTTTGGCTCAGCAAGGTGCTGTCCTGGAAAAACTTATTGAGACGACCCAAAGAAATTTTCTCAAGCATCTCTTCCGGTTTGCCTTCGTTGCGAGCGAGTTCTTTGCCGATTTCGATCTCTTTCTCCACGATCTTCGGATCTACATCGTCTTTGCTGACCGATACCGGACCCATAGCAGCGATCTGCATCGCTACGTCGCGACCCGCTTGCTCCTGGCCAGCCTTGTTCAGGGCTACCAGTACTGAACGCTTGTTGTTGGAGTGGTTGTAGGTCAAAATTTGTGCGCCGGTGATAGGCTCATAACGGCTGAGTTCAATTTTTTCTCCTACAATACCGTTCTGCTCCCCTACTTTTTCAGCGATCGTCACGCTGCCTTCATAAGGGAAAGCCAACAGTTCCGCCAGCGACGCCGGGAAATTTTCAAGCGCGATGTCCGCGATCTTATTCGTAAGATGGATGAAGTTGTCGTTGCGGGCCACAAAGTCTGTTTCGCAGTTGAGCGCCACGACGATGCCATGGGTTTGGTCGGCATTGGTTTTTGCCACTACTACACCTTCTTTCGCCTCCCGGTCTTCGCGCTTGGCGGCTTTGGAAATACCTTTTTTGCGCAACCAGTCTTGTGCTTCCTCGTAGTTACCTGCGGACTCTTCAAGTGCTTTTTTGCAGTCCATCATGCCCGCGCCGGTCATTTCGCGGAGTTTCTGAATATCAGAAGCAGCTATTTTTAATGACATCTTGGTAAGTATGAATGATGAATGATTAAGTGGATTAAGCAGTGGTGGTGGTGGTGGTGGTGGTGGTGGTTTCTTCGTCGCCTTTCATGGACTTGCGCTCATCCAAACCTTCGCGGATGGCAGCAACGAGATAATTGGTGATGAAAGAAATCGCTTTGGATGCATCATCATTGCTGGGGATAGCGTAATCCACCAGGGTCGGGTCGGAGTTGGTATCTACCATGCCGAACGTTTTGACACCCAGTTTGGTCGCTTCCGCCAGTGCGAGGTGTTCGTGGTGGATGTCCACAATAAACACTGCTGAAGGGAGGCGGTTGAGCTGTTCGATACCACCGAAGTGTTTCGACATTTTGATGTGCTCGCGGCCCAACGTGAGGCGCTCTTTCTTGGTGATACTGGTCAACGTGGTGTCAGCCAGCATGCGCTCGATGTTCTGCATCTTCTTCACCGACTTGCGAATGGTCATGAAGTTGGTCATCATACCGCCCAGCCAGCGCTCGGTAACAAACGGCATACCGACACTTTCGGCAGCTTTTTGTACGATGTTGCGGGCTTGCTTTTTGGTGGCGACAAACATGATCTTCTTGCCACTTTTCGCCAGTGTTTTCATGGCGAGTGCCGAGCGCTCCAGCAGTTCAGCCGTGCGGTTGAGATCAATGATGTGGATACCCTTGTGTTCCATAAAAATGTATGGAGTCATCTTTGGGTTCCACTTTTTACGCAGGTGACCAAAGTGGCAGCCTGCATCGAGGAGTTCTTTATAAGTGGGCTTTTGCATTGTCAAAAGCAGATTTTTAATAGTGAATGATGAACGATGAAAGAGACCGGATAGCGGCAGAGTTCCGCTTCCCGCATTCTGCATTCCGCATTCGGTTTAGCGTTTGGAGAACTGGAAGCGCTTGCGGGCTTTGGGTTGACCATACTTTTTGCGCTCCACCGCGCGGCTGTCGCGGGTGAGGAACTTGCGGGCTTTGAGCGGCTTTCTGAACTCCTCGTTGAGTTTCACCAACGCTCTGCTCAAACCCATGCGCACTGCCTCGGATTGGCCTTTGAAGCCACCGCCGCGTACGTTCACTTTGAGGTCGTAGATGTTTTCAACGCCCACCACCGTGAAGGGGTCCGTCACGTTGTGCTGGACGTGCTGATGCGGGAAATATTCGCGGTAGTCTTTACCATTGACGGTAATCTTGCCTTCGCCCTTCATCAGATAAACACGGGCCACTGCTGTTTTGCGTCGCCCGACGGCATTTATCATTTCCATGTTTCTTAAAATGATGAATTATGAATGATAAATGATGAATGTTGGGAACGATGAACGATGAACGATGAACGATGAACGATTTAGCCTCATTTGGCTCCTATTTATCGTTCATCGTTCATAGTTCATAGTTTATAGTTCATCATTCATCATTCAGAATTTGAGTGCTTCGGGTTTTTGTGCTGCGTGGGGGTGGTCGCCTCCGGCATACACGTACAATTTTTTGATCATCGCGCGGCCCAGTTTGGTTTTGGGCAACATTCCTTTGACCGCGCGCTCAACGATGCGCTCCGGGAATTTGACGAGCATATCTTCTGCCAGGACCACTTTGAGGCCGCCGGGGTACAAAGAGTAGTCTTTGTACTCTTTTTGTTCCCATTTGTGGCCGGTGAAGCGCACTTTATCGGCATTGATGACGATCACATAGTCGCCCGTGTCGGCATTGGGAGTATAAGTGGGCTTGTTCTTGCCGCGCAGAATGCTGGCGATGTGGGCGCACATCCGGCCCGTCACCTGGTTTTCGGCATCCACGACATACCACTTGCGCTCTGCTTTTTCAGCACTGATGGACTCGGTCCGGTAGCTCAGCGTATTCATTATGTACGAGTTAAAAAGTTGAGTAGGAAAGTTTGAACCTCGAACTTCGATCTTCAAACTCTGAACTAAAAAATACCCCTTTTTTCAAAGAGGCCGCAAATGTAGAACGAGCTTTTGGGACAGACAAGTGATCCCGAAAGATTTTTACAAGATTTTTTGCTAAGTCGTTGACAATGAGGGAAATTTTCGCCCGAATATTTTTTCTTGCATTGCACAAGAAGGCGAATCGGAGATTGATTTTCAATTCGTTAGATCAACTGAGGCTTTCACCCGGAAAATGCCACAACAGCCTTGCCCGCTCCGAATTTTTTTCTCAGTCGGAGCGGGCAAGACCTTGTCCTTAGTCCGCTGTCAACACATCCACCATCGCTTTTACCGCCACAAAAATCGGCTCGCGGCCATCTTTGGTGACCAGTGATTCGGGATCGTCCTCATCTTCGCAGACTGCATCTTCGGCAAAAGCCAGCAGGTCTTCCTGATCGGTATTGTCAAAGAAAGGGGTGAGCCGGTCGCGGAATTTTTTGGCAGCGGTCAGTTCGAGTACCTCGTAGTTTTTCTCTTCAGCCAACCCGATTTGATCTTCAGAGGCAGGCTCCACAGGACCATTGACGCGCACAATGGCGCTCCAGGCGATGAGGCAAAGGTATTGAACGAAGCCTTTTTCATCTTCGGTCAGCAGGTCGAACTGCTCGCTGAACAACCAGGCAACAATCACCGGCTGTGCCTCCGCAAAGGCTTCCATGCGGGCTTCGTACTGGTCGTCGGAGCAGTTTTCCAATGCTTCGATGACCGCGTCAATATCTGCTTCAGAAACAAATTTCATAGTGATAAGTGCTTTTGCATTTTTGAAAAGGCTGGCAAAGGTAAAATGATATGCGCCTATTTCCTTCAATCAAAAATCACATACCCGAAACCCGCCTGGAAAAGTCGGCTGTACATTCCAAGGTCGTTGATTGTTTGCCCCTGATCATCCGTGTATTCTGCGTTTGCTTTCAGGGTCTTCCCGCAATTTTGAGTGCGGTGATGCAAATAGTATTGCTCCAGTTTTTCGGAACCAGCGCATAAAAAGAGCCCATGAATTTCAAAACCCGATGATGAACTCCGTCAGATTGGCTTCTTCGCCCAGTCCGAGTTTTTTTCGCAGGCGATAGCGCTTGTTTTCTACGCCCCGCACCGAAATATTCAGCAATGGCGCAATTTCTTTCGACGACAAATTCATTTTCAGGTAGGCCGCCAGTCGCATATCGCCCGGTGTCAGGTCGGGGAAGTTGTGCATCAGACGTTTAAAAAAATCATCGTGCACCCGGTTGAACGATTCCTCGAAAATCGCCCAGTCATGGTCGCTCTCCATGTGCTCATCAATGTGCCGGACAATCTTTTGCAAGGCGCGCGGCTCATGTTTCGATTCGAGTTTGGACGACAACAACTCATCTTTCAGCCCCTGCATCGCTTCGTTTTTTCGGATCAGGTTGAACGCCGCATTCGACAGTTCTCGACTTTGGTTCTCCACTTCCAGCAACAGCATCTCGCGTTCGGCTTCCGCCCGTTGGCGGGCTAGTTCGGCGGCATTTTCAGCCTCCAATCGCTGTCGCTGATGCCCAAGACGGCGGCGATTTATCATTTCAATGCCCCAAATCACGCCCAGGGCCAGCAGTGCATACAGCACCAAAGCCCAGTCGGACTGATACCAGGGCGGCGCAATACGAAACGAGGCGCTGGCTTCCACACTGCTGATATCGGTGCGGACGCGCAGGGTGTAGCGCCCCGGCGGCAGGTTGGTAAAATCCTTTTCGGCGGCCGTTTGCCAGGGCGACCACTGCGTGGAAAATCCGTCGAGCCGCCATGAAAATTTGGCTGCATGCTCAAAAAACGGGACTGCGAAATGGAATTTCAGGCTGTTTTGGCGGTATGCAAACTGATAATTGCCGGTAGCTGTGAACTGCTGCCCACTCTCGGTCGCTTCGATGCCGCGGATTACCGGTGCGGGTGCCATTTCCGGGGCCGAAGCCCCTGCCAGTTGCTGCCGCCGCTGATCCAGTCGGGCAAAACCGTTTTCCAGGCAAAACAAATAGGTTGAATCGGGAAGCGCTACAATGTTCTCGTAACCTGACACCAACGAAAGCGGCAAATTCTGACGATGCTGACTTGACAGCAACCACAGACCGCTGCTGTCGAGCACAAAATATGCTCCATCCTTGGTTTGCAGCCATTTCCGGGCAGCAGGCAAATCCCGAAATTCTTTAAAGCCAACTGTGCCGTTTTGTGCCTGCATCTGCACTGCCACCGGCATTGTATTGACCACTATCTGTCCGTCAAAGTTCATCAGATCCAGGCGGTAATCACTTGGCAATCCGTCTGCACGGGTAAAAGCCCGGAACTCGACGACTTGCGTCAGGTCGTCGCTGAGTCTCAGTCGAAACAAGCCCTTGTTCGGGTGTGTACCCCAGAGTGTACCATCCGCATCGAAGTTAATTTTTCTAAGCGGCTCCAAAAAGCCGTTCACCCGATGGGCAAATTGCCACCGGCCCGCATCATTTTTTTTGAACAGCACCAGACCGGTGTAGGTACTTTGCAACAATACGTCTGGTCGGCCCGGCACCCGGAGCGTACACCACCCGCCGGTCACATCAGATATTTTTTGTGAAACACCGTTTTGAATGATAAACGTCCCACCATTGTGCCCACAAATCAATTGATCGTCAAAGACTTGCAACTGCCATACCTGCCCTTGTGTCCCTTCTAAAAGTTCGAAGTTCGAAGTTCGAAGTTCGAACTTGGAACTTTCAAATACACCCTGATTGGTACCTAGGTAGAGGCGTCCAGCGTGTTGTGCAGCGGTGTACGTTGTGCCAATTTTGCCCGTCTGGTCGGTAAAAAAAGTGAGCGGCGAGCGCAGCGACACAAAATCAATCCCCCGGTCGAGTCCCAGCCAGAGATTGCCGTCGAAGTCTTCGGCGATAGCGAGCACGGTGTTGTTTTGCAGGCCGTTTTCGCGGTTGAGTTGGTAGCGGAGTTGCCCGATAGAGTCGAGGATATAAACGCCGTTCAGAATAGTTCCGATGGCCCAACCGCCGCCGCGCAGGGCAATCGCTTTGTTCAGTTGATATTTTCGAAAGTCTGCATTAAGTGGAGGTGCCCAAGGGCTGCACTGCCCGTTCCGGAGCTCAAAAATTCCGTGATTTGTGGTGCCTGCCCATACCCCTCCGGAACCATTGGACACAAGAAACTGAACGATCTCCCGGCTCAACATCTCTGACCCGGGCATGATCCGGAAAGTGTTATCAGGTAATAATTCGTACAGCCCCCGGCCAATCACTGGCAACAGGATTTGTCCGCCCACATTGCGCGCAAACATGATGGAGTTGGGCGGCTGAAGGGCTACAACTTTTTGATAGTCAAACTTGTAAATGGTGGAGAACGACTGAAATAACACATAGTCCGGCATGGCGACGATGTGCCAAATCTCTTCTTTGGTTAACTGGTTGCCGCTCACGTGCCCACTCAATGACGTGTAAAATAACCGTCCGGTACCATCCGCTTTCCAGTAGCCGAACTCTGCAAAACCGCCGCAAAACACTTCCCCATCCCGACCGATCGCCACTGCCCGCACGGTCTGTTGTTCCGGCAAGGTAAACATTTGCCATCGCGCGCCGTCAAACTCAAGCAACCCGCCGTTGTTGGCTGCATAGAGCCAGCCGCCTGTTCTGGTATTTTGCACTAAAGCCCAGTTTTGGTTTTGGGCATTGTATTCTGCAGGAGCAAAATTTCGGATGCGCGGCACTTCCTGTGCGAGGGACTGCGTCTCCACTGCCAGCATCAAAAAAACAAGATTTGAAAGGAAATAGCGCAGCATCGGGCAAAGGAACGCCGCAAATCACAATTTTAGATGCCCACCAGGTTGCGAAAGAGCGGTTCGTATATTCACGACATTTTACCAAATCCAGCCGCTATGGATCCAGTGATAGATTTGTAAGGAACGCGGCACCAATAACTTAGTCATTTTAGGTCAACCATTTTTTCATCAGACAACACTATTTTTCTGCGAATAGTGGGGCTATTTAAAGAAAAATAGCGGCCGTATCATGGAACAAAGGGTGGCATCAAATGACTAAGTTATTGGTGCCGCGTTCCTAACGATAAAAAAATGACTGCCCGGATATTGTACCCCCACGGTAGCACGGCGTTTACGCCGTCGGGAAAAAGGCATTTATGCCGCTATTCACGATGAAGCACCGTAAACGGCGCTGTACCGACGGCGTAAACGCCGTGCTACCTTGGGCACTCAATATCCGCATAGTCATTTAGAAAAAATATTTTCCGACTTTTGCCCGGGCTATTTCTGCGTTCGCAGGAGTTAGTACACTGTGATTTAGTTTTATCATCGTTCATCCTTTCCGAAGTGGTTGATATTTTTGAAAAAGTCCAGCAGACCCTTGCTGCCGTCGCTGCCGAGTCACCTGCCAATGCAGAAGCCTTGGAACAGTTCCGCATCCGTTATCTCGGATCCAAAGGCGAGGTAAAAGCGCTCATGGAAGAAATGCGCAATATTCCCAACGAACGCAAGCGCGAGTACGGCCAACTGGTCAACACGCTCAAGCAGCAAGCGGAAGAAAAGCATCAGTCGCTCCGCGATATACTGGAAGCACAATCTGCCGGAGCCGACGCAGTGCGCCTCGATCTGACAGCGCCGGGCGAACCGCTTCCGCTGGGTTCCCGCCACCCCGTTTCCCTCACGCTCAATCGCATCGTGGACATCTTTACCCGCATGGGTTTTTCGGTGGCCGATGGTCCCGAGATCGAGGACGACTGGCATAATTTCACGGCCATGAACACGCCGGAAGACCACCCGGCGCGGGACATGCACGACACCTTTTACGTCGTAGATGCGCCGAAAATGTTGCTTCGCACCCATACCTCGCCCGTGCAGGCCCGGATCATGCAATCGCGCAAACCGCCGATTCGCATCATTGCGCCGGGCCGCGTGTACCGAAATGAGACCATTTCGGCGCGAAGCCATGCGCAGTTCCACCAGGTGGAAGGTTTGTATATTGACCGGGGTGTGTCGTTTGCAGATATGAAACAGACCTTGTTTCACTTCGCTCAGGAGATGTTCGGCGCTCCGAAAATCCGGCTTCGCCCTTCGTTTTTCCCCTTTACAGAACCCTCAGCAGAGATGGACGTATGGCTCGGCACAGACACTGAAGAAAACGCCCGCCTGACTAAAGGCACCGGCTGGCTCGAGATCCTGGGTTGCGGTATGGTGGACCCACAAGTGCTGATCAACTGCGGCATTGACCCGGAGGAATATTCCGGTTTTGCTTTCGGCATGGGCATCGAGCGGCAGACGCTGCGCTTGTTCAATATTCCGGATATCCGGATGTTAATGATGTGCGGTTTTTGCGGCAGTTCAGTTCGTACAGCGGATAGACTTTTGACCGTTGACTTTTGACCATTGACTGTTGACCATTGACTGTTGACCATTGACCATTGACTGTTGACCATTGACTTTTGACCATTGACTTTTGACCATTGACTTTTGACTTTTGACCATTGACCATTGACTACCCCAAGCTCTGGCCCGGTCAATGGTCAAAAGTCAATGGCCAACAGTCAACGGCCAAAAGTCAAAAAAAATACCCCGCCAGTCTTGCACCAGCGGGGCTTTCTCCGAAAAAACCAAATCAAACTTTCTATTTTTTAGTGACTGTTGACCGTTGACCAGGCCAGGGCTTGGGGTTGTCAAAGGTCAAAGGTCAATGGTCAATGGTCAATGGTCAACGGTCAATGGTCAATAGTCAATGGTCAACAGTCAATGGCCAAAAGTCAAAAAAATAAACCCCGCCAGTCTTGCACCAGCGGGGCTTTCTCCGAAAAAACCAAATCAAACTTTCTATTTTTTAATTGAGAATTGAGAATTTAAAATTGAGGAGCAAGCCTGTGCACTCAATTATTAATTATCGTAACTACTTAGGTAGCCGCAGAGCGGCGAAATATTTGTAGATTCAGGAACCGAATATTTCGTGGAGGTGCAGCGCACCGAAACATGCTTCGGTGCGCTGCACCTCCGACCTTGATTTTGCCATAATTTACACCAAATATTTCGGGGTGCTGCCCCTATACTAAGCCGTTACAAATTCTCAATTCCCAATTCTCAATTCAAAATCATCCCCTCCCCTTCACCCGGTTCTTCTCATCTTCCAGGCCCGTTTTGCGTTGGCGGGCGGCTTTCACTTCTGAAGAGCCGAAGCGGTAAGAGAAGTTGGCCGTTACGGTGCGGCTTTCCCAGCGGCCGCTGGCGGTCATCAGGAGTCCGGGGGTGAACAGGTTTTCCCCTTTCCAGCCGGCCGTGTGCAGGATGTCGCCAAAACGGAGGCGAACTTCCCCTTTGCCGTCAAATACTTTCTTTTGGATGCCGAAATCCATGGCGCCTTGCGGAGCGCTGCGGAGCGTGCCCCAGAAAGCGCGGCTGTTGAACCAACCCGAAAGTTGAATGCTGAAGCCTTTGGGCAGTTTCACCGTTTGTTCGCTGTAGGCGTTGAAGGCTGTATAGGCGCGGTCCACGATGAAATTCGGCGATTCGGGGGTGCTGAAATCAGCGGTGAAGTGGCTGCGGAAACCCGTGAGGCTCACGAAGCCTTCCCACCATTTGGCGATCGGTGTCGGTGCGTTGATGCTCAGCGTATAGTTCTTTTGGTCGGCCAGGTTTTCCTGGGTGATGAATGTAGCGCGGGTGTCGCGGGTGTCGCGTTTCAGGATTTGTGTGAACACATCCTGGGTGTGGCTATAGCCCAGCGTCATGACGGGATAGCCGTTGTAGGTGGGGCTGATCTCGAAGGAATTGGTGAACTGCGGACGCAACATCGGATTGCCTTTCTGGTAGGTCAACTCGTCCAGTTTGTTTTCAAACGGGTTCAAATCCTGGTAACTCGGGCGGTCAATCCGGCGGCTGTACGTGGCATTCAAACCCATTTTTGAGTTGATCGTGTACGTGATGGCGGCGCTCGGAAATAATTCGGTGTAGTCATTGGAGAAGGTCGTATCTCTTCCAACACCTTCATAGTCCGTATTTTCCAGGCGCAGACCTGCCTGTACGTTCAGTTTTTTGCCAAACATCCGGTTGTAGTTGACATAACCGGCGTTGGTGCGCTCGGTGTAATCCACCGAATTGCTCCGGGTTTCGTCTTTTTGCGAAACGCCATCCACGACGTTGAAAAAATCGAACGTGTTGAACGTTTCCACATCGGAAACCTTGGCGCCTATTCCGAGGCTCCCTTTCCAGAGCCGCTGCTCATAGTCCAGTTTTACGGTCGTGATATTGATGTCAGTCGGGGTGTTGTTGCGGTAAATTCTTTCGCGAATCAGTTCAGAGCCGTCTGTCGAACGATAGAAGTTGGGCTGATAACTTGCACCTCGAATGCGGTACATGCCGCGGTCAATATCGAAGTTGAGCGAGTGTCCGCTGGTGTCGGCGAAGCGGTAATTGAGGTTGGCATTCAGGTCGTTGCGGCTGTTGCTGGCATTGTTGGTCGCGATCAGCAAAGAATCCACCCGGTCCGGTGAGGTACGGTTGCTGATGCGGGTGGAGCCGCTGGAACGCCAGTCGCCCGGGTTGACGCTGCCATTGACCAGCACCCCGACCGTGTGCTTGGAGTTGATAAACCAGTCGGCGCCTGCGCGGTAACCTTGGTAGCGGTTCTGTGAAATCTCTTTGTTTTTCTGGTCAAATACCCGCCAGTCTTCCAAACCCGTTACCGGATCGGTGCTTTGCAACTGCTCCCGGCGGAAGTTCTGGGTATTGTGCCAGTCGCCGTGGTGGCCGTTGTAGGAGCCGAACACGTTGAAGTCTTTGGCGCGGTGGTTGAGGCTGATATTGCCGCCGCCTTTGAGGCTTTCCCCGTAAGTTCCTTCTATGCCCAGGTTACCGTTGGTGCCGAGTGCCTTGTTCTTCTTCAGACGGATGTTGATAATGCCTGCATTGCCGGCTGCATCGTATTTGGCCGAAGGATTCGAAATGATCTCGATGTTGGCGATATCGCTCGCCTGCATCCCTTTCAGCAGGGCTGAGAGGTCTTTGCCGTCGAGTGGAACATCCCGTCCGTCAATCATCACTTTTACAGAGTTTTTACCCTTCACGTTTACATTCTCATTGTTGTCTACCGCCACGCCGGGCGCTTTGCGCAGTAGTTCGAGTGCGTTGAGGCCCGTGGAGTTCACGGTGCCTTCGACGTTGAGAATGGTCTTATCGGCTTTCACCTCTACCGGCGGGCGGCGGGCGGTAATGGTTACCTGAGCGAGTTCTTTGGACACCGCTTGAAGCATGATTGTCTCCATGTTCAGGGTGCCGCCATCGTAATCGAATGCAGGGGACGACCCATCGCCCATGCCGATCAGGTTGGTTTTCAGGAAGTAACGACCGGCAGTTACGCCGCCGATTTCATAGTCGCCCTCGGTACCGGTGATGGCCCCTTTCACGAGGGAGGAGTCGGCGATTTGGTGCAGGGTAACAGTGGCAAACTCAGCTGGCTTTCCGTCAGGCTGCTTGACTAATCCGTTGATTTTCTGAGCGTTCAGGGCAAAGGACATACAGAATGCCGCCGCCGCAAGGAGGATTTGTTTCATAGCTTATAATTTCGTCTTGTACTTTTTTTGATTTGGCCGGTTGACCATTCACAGGTACACCTCAGTTTTCAGCAAGTTCAAATCAACATTTGATACGTGTGCTGCAAAAGTGTGGGACACTGGTACTTTGCAAAACATAAAACCTTCCAAAGCAAGGTTCTATCCTATCAAATGTTCCATTCCTCCGACAAAAGTGTAGTTGACCAAAACCAAGTTGCAACAAGTCACTGCACGAACCAAAAGTCAAAAGTCAATGGTCAACAGTCAACAGTCAACAGTCAAAAGTCAACAGTCAACAGTGACCAAAATTAAGTTGCAAGAAGCCACTGCACGAACTGTCGGTTGTATGGAATGAATCGCTCACAAGACCGCCGTAGAGACAAATAGGTTACACCAGGGCTGCACGGCTCAGGTGAATGTGGGGTTTCGATAGACGAATGGAAAGATCGGAGGGACGAAGGGAATGGTTGTGCAAAAGATAAAACTAAAAAAATCATCCATCCTCTGTAAAATTGCGGGGTGTATTGAAGGTCTTTCGCAGGAAAAACTTTTGATACCCCAGCGATGCTTTTACTATTTCACTTATCTCTCAAACCTGTTTCACAATCATGACACCTATTTTCATCGGTTTACTGGTAGTGCTGGCGGTGCTCAGTGTCGTCACGGTGCAACAAGGCACTGTGGCCATCACCACCATTTTCGGGAAGTACAGCCGAACCCTGTATCCTGGCCTCAATTTTCGGATCCCGCTGATCGAAGCTGTTTTTAAGCGCATCTCCATTCAGAACCGTGCGGTGGAGATCACGTTTCAGGCCGTCACCATTGACCAGGCCAATGTGCATTTTACTTCGTTGCTGCTGTTCGCGGTGATGGACAATTCCGAAGAGACCGTCAAAAAAGTAGCCTTCAAATTTGTGAGCGACCGCGAATTCATGGCTACGCTGTCGCGCACGGTAGAAGGCAGTATCCGGGCGTATGTGGCCAGCAAAAGACAGCAGGAGATCCTCAGCCTGCGCCGCGATATTACGGAGGCTGTAAAAGGCAACGTGGACCACATGCTGGAAGAATGGGGATTCCATCTGCTCGATTTGCAGATCAACGACATCACCTTCGATGATGAAGTCATGCGATCTATGTCGAAAATCGTGGCTGCCAACAACCTGAAAGCCGCTGCCGAAAACGAAGGCCAGGCGCTGCTAATCACCAAGACCAAGGCAGCCGAGGCTGAAGGCAATGCCATCAAGATTGCCGCAGAGGCAGAACGAGAGGCGGCCAAAATGCGCGGTCAGGCAGTCGCCCTTTTCCGCGAAGAAGTAGCCCGGGGTATGAGTCAGGCCGCCAAAGAGATGCAGAGCGCCAATTTGGACACCTCGGTCATTTTATTCTCGATGTGGACGGAAGCGGTGAAAAATTTCACCGAACACGGTAAGGGCAACATTATCTTCCTCGATGGGTCTGTAGATGGCATGCAAAAAACACTGAAAGAGTTAATGGCCCTGAGTTCGATGGATTATAGTAACCGGAATCAAGCCTAGAAGTAAACTTCAAAAAAATATTTTCTCTCTCTTGGGATGCCCCCCGGCATATCACCATTGATTTAATTTATTTTAAATCAATGCATTAGTGCTGGCTTCAAAACTTCAAGTATAGACCGGGGCAAAAAAAGTATGGTTTTCGGAAAAAAATATGTGGAAACGTATTGACAGTGTCGAAAACTCGCCTCATCTTTGTCCCAGTTTTCATTTGGTTTTTTGGGGTTTATTAGCCGTCAGGGTGCGTAAGTACTTCTGGCGGCTTTCTTTTTTAGGCTACTCTTCTACAAAGTACATCGCAATTTCCCCTTTGTTCTTTGCTGCCAATCGCCCCCGAAACGTACACCGAACCTGGTCTTTCACCAATTCATAGGTTGTTTCAGAAATATTGATCCGGCCCGCTTCGCCTCCCTGCTCCATGCGCGCTGCCGTGTTCACGGTATCTCCCCAGATATCGTAAGCAAATTTGTGACTTCCCACTACCCCCGCTACCACCGGGCCCGTGTGAATGCCGATGCGCATTTCAAACACCGGTTTCCCTTCTATTTTTTTCTGTTCCATCAAGTCGTGAAGGCTGCGCTGCATCTCTAAAGCAGCTCGCACTGTGTCGAGCGGGTGCGTATCATTGGGCGTGGGCAAACCTCCGGCACACATGTAGGCATCTCCGATGGTTTTGATTTTTTCCAGTCCGTACTTTTCCATGATGCTGTCGAAGAGGCGAAAGAAGGTGTCCAATTCTGCGACCAGTTCCTCGGGCGAGACACGCTCAGCAATGGTCGTGAAGCCTTTGAAATCGCTGAACAACACCGTGACCGATTCGTAACGCACGGGTTTCACCGTGTTGTTCCGCTTCAATTCCTCGGCGGTTTCCTGGGGCAGGATGTTGCGCAGCAGCGCATCGGCCCGCTGGCGCTCCTGCTCAATGACTGCGTTTTTGGCGGCCAATTCGCGGTTGGCGCGGGCGCGGATGCGGCTTCGGTTGAAGAGCAACAGGACGATCAGGAACAACGCCACCGCACCGCCGATCAATCCATTGCGCGTACGCTGGTAGCGCAGGGTGCGGAGCGCCGCATCTTGCTTTTCCTTATTCAGAGCAGTTTCCCGCTCTCTGGCCGTGGCATCGGCTTGCTGCGTCTCTATCGTCTGAGCGCTTTTTTCACCTAAAAGATCGAACCGCAGATCATTGTACTGCACTTGATAACGATAAGCGGTGGCAAAATCACCCATTTGCTCGTAAGCGCGGGCGTAATCTTTCAGGGCCCCCAGTTCATATTTTTGATTTTTAATCCGCTTGGCAATGGCCTCATAGCGGCGGATATACTCAAGCGATTCGAGGTTTTTTCCCTGTCGGGCCAGTACATCATTGAGGGTGTTATACGTGAGCATCAGGTCATGCTGATCGTCGAGTTCAGTCTGGATACTGACCGCTTGCCGCAGGTAGTCCATCGCTTTGTCCAATTGATCGAGGTGCTTATAGGCATCGCCGAAGTTGTTGAAAATGCGCCCAAGGTTGGGGCGGTCGTCCAGCGAACGATAGATGTCGCGCGCCTGCTCGTAGTATCGGATGGCGAGCCGGGTAGAATCAAGGTTTTTCATCTCGTCGAGGGCGTTGCCCAGATCGGTCAAACCTTCAGCAATGTCGGCTTCGTCTCCGAGTCGGCGGCGGATATCCAGCGACTTTTCATACCAATTTTTTGCTTTGTCGTAGATATCCATCTCAAACCGGTTGTGGCCGAGCTTGGTGTACACTTTGGCGACCGTGGCGGGGTCACCTTGGGCTTCCAGCAAGAGACGCGACTTGTTCAGTTCGGTGAAGGCTGTAGGGTAATCGCCGCTCTCTTCCCAAACGCCGCTGATATTGGAAAAAGCACGGGCCATGCGCACGGTATCGCGTAGTCGCTCGTACGTCACCAAACTTTCCCGGTGGCTATTGAGCGCAGAATCAAGGCGCCCCAACGATTCGTAGGCGTTGCCAAGGTTGGTGTGGGTACCTGCCGCACCGCCATCATCGCCCAACATTTGCCGCAAGTCGAGGGCGACCTGGTAGTTTTTGACGGCCTCGCGGTAGTTACCCCGGATTTCCGCTACCAGCCCAAGCCCGTTCAGCGCATTGGCCTCCACCCGGCGGTCGCCCAGTTTTTTTGCCAAATCCAAACCCTCCTGCAAGTGTTGCGCGGCTTTGTCGGTTTCCGTTTCGTTGATTTCCCAGGCAAGGTCCACCAACAGCGATACCCGGTGCGTGTCGGGCGGGGCCGTTGCGAGCAGCCGGATCAGTGAATCGGTTACGGATTGGCCACAAAGCCGGGCAGGTGTCCATGCCGAAGCAAGGAGCACGAACAGCGCGATTCGGAGGAGGCGTGGAAACGAGGACTTGTTTAGCATGTAACCCGGGGATGGGTTCCGGCAAGGTTGTCCCGAAATATCATTCGGGGTTACCAACCAGGGCGTACCAATTTGTGCAGCAAAGTAAATACGAAATGCCGAAACGTCGGCGCAGCAAATTTCATTTATTGAGATGGCTGTGTCCGTACCTTCGCCCCATGACTTTTCATGTCGTATTCGACCTTTATCCTTTTGCCGAAAACTGCTACCTGCCGTCGGCCCATATCGTACAAGCCGACCGGAACGGCCAACTCTCCCACATCATTCAAAAGGCCCTGCCCAATACCATTGCTGCCTATCAGATCCAGTCAACCCCGGTGCTGGAGCGCCTTTTCGGGATGGTGGAATCGCTCCAACCCAAGGCACTTGAAGCCAAATTCAAGATAAGCAAGGCCAAAATGCCCACGCCACTGGCAAAATTACTGGCTGATAAAGAAACCAAAACCGCAGTAGAGACGCATATCAACCGCGAGTTGAGCCGATTTTTAAGTGAAATCGCTCGCCATCGCATTCCCCTCACCCTGGAAGCAGAGCGCAAAACACTGGCCAAAGACGTGCTGCTGCAACTGGCCGACGACGACCTGGTGCCGCATCTTTCGTTTATCAAATCTGTGACGGGGATTGAATATCGCCTCCAACTCGGCACAGAAGCGATGACGTGGAACATCCGCGAGCGCAACGTCATCCCGCTCACCAACACCGAACCCGCCTGGCTCGTGGCCAATTACGTGCTTTGCCGGGTGCCAGGCATCAACGGAAACATGGTCAAGCCGTTCCGCCAAAAGGATGCAATCCAGATTCCTCCGGAGAAGGTTCGGCTCTATTTCCGCCAGTTCATCGCCAAGAATGCAGGGCGTACTCAAATCAATGCGGAAGGTTTTGCCGTGCAGCGGACCGATCTATTGCTGCGTACCTGCCTGGAACCGACCGAGCATATCCTGGAAAAAACATGGCTTTTAAAACCCGTGTTTGAGTACGAGGGCGCTGCATTTCATTTTGGCGATCGCCGCGACCGGATCACCGCGCTGGATATTCCCGACGACGAACAAGGCGAAATAACCGTGCGGCTTATTTGCCGGAATGCAGACCTAGAAACTGAAAAAATTGATTTTTTAAAAACTTTGGGGCTGCTGGAAGATGGGCGTATGTTTCAAGTGGAAGCAGGTTCAGATATAGGATCGTTGCTTCAGTTTCTTTCCCGCCATCGTGCTGTGCTCGAATCTGCCGGCTTTCAAATTGTTGCCCCTGAGATAGAAGGGAAAGTCCTCGCATTGCTCAGTGGCGACATCTCCGTACGCTCTAAGGCTGCGGGCGACTGGTTTGATGTGCAAGGTCAGGTGCAAATTGGCAACTGGTCGTTTGCATTTCACAAACTGTTGCCCAATCTCCGCCGTCGCGATCCGTTTTTTGCATTGCCCGACGGCACATTCTTTCTCATCCCGGAGGAGTGGTTTGCGCGTTACGCCGACCTGGCGGGTATCATTCAGGAACATGGCGACCGGCTGCGCATACCGAAAGCATTGTTCACTGTGCTGCAACAAATTGATCCTGAGAATGAATCCGCCGGATTCCCCGTCATTGATCCGGAGCAAATTGATTACCAACCTGCCGACAATCTCCATGCAACGCTGCGTCCCTACCAGTTGCGCGGTGTCAAATGGCTCATCGGCCACTATCAGCATGGCTTCGGCGCCTGCCTGGCCGACGATATGGGTTTGGGTAAGACCTTGCAGACGATCGCCGTGTTGATGTGGGCAAAGACACCTTTGAGCCAGGCTGGGGCTGAGGATGAGCGGAATGTTGGCAGTACCGGAGCAAGCCAAATGGACCTCTTCACCGCCCACCGCGAATCGCTCCGACCACTGAATGCCTTAATCATTTTGCCCGCTTCCCTCGTGTTCAACTGGGAGCAGGAGTTGCGGAAATTTGCTCCTTCCTTGTTCGTTTGCATCCATACAGGCCCCAAGCGCCTGCGCGACATCCGCGCACTGGCCAGCCACGACGTAGTGCTGACCACTTACCACACCGCCCGTCAGGACCTGGACCTGCTGGGCAAAAACGAGTGGCATTACATCATCCTTGACGAAAGCCAGCAGATCAAAAACCGCGAATCCGAAGTATCCCGCGTGGTGCGCAGCCTCCGCGGGCGCAACCGGATTTCGCTGAGCGGCACCCCCATCGAAAACTCGCTGGCCGACCTGTGGACACAGATGGAATTCATCAACCCCGATACATTGGGCAGTTTCAAGTCGTTTCGGGAGCAATTCCTGTTGCCCATCGAGCGGCAAGGCGATGCAACAGCACGTCAAAAACTATTCGACCGGGTACGGCCGTTTTTTATGCGGCGCACCAAAGAAGAAGTTGCCCCGGATTTGCCGAAACTGACCGAACAGGTGTTTTTCACAGAGATGACCCCCGACCAGAAAAAACGCTACGATCAGGTAAAATCTGCCGTCCGCAATGAGATCCTTTCCCTCTTCGACGACCCTTCAAAGCGGCTCCAGGTACTCCAGGCACTGATGCGCCTGCGCCAATTGGCCAACCACCCCGTGCTGGTGGACAAAGAATATGTGGGCAGCAGTGGTAAGATGGACGATGTGCTGGCGCAATGGGATGTCATTCGCCGGGCAGGACACAAAGCGCTGTTTTTTAGTTCTTTTGAAAAAAATCTGCAACTTTTTCGGCGCGTGTTGGAGCAGCAAAAACAACCTTTTGCCTGGCTCACAGGCGATACGCCTATGGCTGATCGTGCTCACGAGGTGACGAGATTTCAGTCTGATGCCTCCGTTCAAGCCTTCCTAATCACTATTAAATCAGGAGGCGTAGGACTGAATCTAACCGCCGCCGACTATGTGTTCGTGCTCGATCCCTGGTGGAATCCCGCCGTGGAAGACCAGGCCATTGCCCGTGCGCACCGCATCGGGCAGACGCGCCCGGTGACCGCTGTGCGCTTCATTGCCCGCGATACGATTGAAGAGAAAATTCGACTTTTGCAGGAGCGCAAACGCGCCCTCGGCAAGGATTTGTTCGCCGCCGCAGGCGAAGAGATGCCACCACTCACCCGGGAGGACGTGGAATTGCTCATAGGATAAAAGACAAGTCAAATTCATGTATAAAATTTCCGCCGACTGGATATGCCCGGTCTCTTCCGAACCCATTGAACACGGCGTAGTCATCACCGACGATGCCGGAAAAATCCTCGCCATCGAGCACCGTGATCAGCATGATCCGGCCAGCCTCGATATCCGCTCCGGGGTTTTAATCCCGGGTTTCATCAATACCCATTGCCACCTCGAGCTCTCGCACATGAAAGGCAAGGTGGACACCGGAACGGGCCTGATCCCGTTCATCACAGGAGTAGTCACGAAACGCAACGCCGAGGCTGAAGTGATCGCCGACGCCATCCGGCAGGCAGAAGAAGAAATGCTGGCAGGTGGCATCGTGGCAGTGGGCGACATTTCCAACGGGCCCGACACCTTTGCAGTGAAAGCGCAGGGAAGGCTCCGGTATTACACGTTTGTCGAATTGTTCGACTTTTTGCAGGATGCCAATGCGGACAAAACCCTTTCAGGTGGCTCGGCCGTATTCAATCAACTGGAACTGGCGACCGGCAGCACTCGCTCTATGGTGCCGCATGCACCCTATTCGGTGAGCAAAACCTTGTTTGGAAAAATAAATGCATTCAATGCGCCTTCGACCCATCTTACGGTCAGCATCCACAATCAGGAAACACCACCGGAAAACGAACTATTTGAATCCAAAACGGGTGGCTTCATAGATTTTTATGGTAAATTTGGCATTTCACTGGATGCTTTTGAGGCGACTTCCAAGCCTTCCATTTATTATGCCTTGCAACATTTGGACCCGGATGCCCGGACGCTGTTCGTTCACAATACGCTTACTACCCGCGCCGACATAGAAGCCGCCCAGGCCTGGAGCAACAACGTCTTCTGGGCCAGTTGCCCCAACGCCAATCTCTACATTGAAAACCGCCTGCCCAACTACCGGGCTTTCCTCGACACCCAGGCTCGCGTTACGCTCGGCACGGACAGCCTGACTTCCAACTGGCAATTGTCCATTCTCGACGAGATTAAAACCATCGCCCGCTACCAGTGCTATGTGCCCTTCGCCGATCTGTTGCGCTGGGCGACACTCAACGGTGCCCAGGCGCTCGGTTTCGACGATACGCTCGGCAGCCTCGAACCGGGTAAATCGCCGGGTGTGCTGCTGCTCAGCGGGGTAGAGTTCGCGGAGGGTGCAGACTGGAAATTGACGGCAGGAGCGACGGTAGAAAGAGTTTGAGATAGACCATATCCGTCACAACTTCAATTCTACCGATACCTGCGCAAACGGCTGGAAACCACCGCTGCCTCCCAACAAAGTGCCCGCTCGTATGCCCACATTAGGACCTGCCCTCACCGCGCCGAGCGTGACATCGGCAAACAGCGTGTACTGGGTGCGCCTGGCATTGTAAAGTGTGTTGGAAGTCGTGGTTTGAGGCTTGTCAATTTGTGTGGCCGGCAGTCCCAACACTTTGCGGTAACTGGTTTTCGTCGTGCTGCTTTGATCTTCTCCATTGTCAAAAAACACCCGTGCTGAACCGCCGATGCCCAGCCCAAAGGCACGGCTGAAATTCTTACGCAACAAAAACGGCACCTCCAGCGACAGATAGCCCCTGCTGCCGCGCACCAGACTGTCGCGCACGACGATGATTTTTGTGTCCGCATTCAGGTCCGTTATGGTCGTATCGCGAAATACGCGCTCTCCACCGTCCTGTCGTCCCCGAATACCCGTCAACAATTCCACCTGCGGATAAACCCGCCATGATTTGTATGGCGAAAGGCTGGCGCCCAGGAAGATGTATCCATCGCTTATCGCGTCCGGGTCGAAGCCATACCCCACTTTCAGGCCGGGTGAAAGTCCCATTTTGAAACGCGTTTTGGAAAAATTAGTACGGATTGGAGGATTTTTGTCAAAAACGATTTGCGCCTGACTGCGAAATGACCGCTTGGGCATTCCGCGCTCCGGTTCAATGCGGTACCGCACATAGCCCTGCGTGGAATCAAAATCCGATATACCTGCTTCTCTGCTGCCGGGCAGGTAGATGTTGCGGAATGTAAATACCAATCCATCTGCGATGCTGGCGGTATCCAGGCAACTGCGCTGTGTCGGCTCTTTCGGACAGATCGGACATTTCGGATACCAGTCCAGCGGGCGCATTTTAGCCAGATTGAGGCCGTCGGGTGTACGAATCGTGAGTTTTACCGTGCTGGCCGGGCCTTCTCCATTGTTCTGAAATTGTACTTTGTAATCCAGTTTTTTGGAATGCAGGAAACGGTAGTTCACCCGATTGTCTGACACTGCGATCAGGTTGGGGTCGTGCGACGCGACGATTTTGATTTCCAGTGTGACCCGCTCCGGGGGCAAAGCCGGGTCGAGCGGTGCAAACACGCCTGCTATATGGATCATTGTGTTCGTGTCGCGCACCATTGAAGCAGTGCCCGCCAGCGTGACGAACAAGTTGCGCCGCTCGCCCGCTCGCATTCCGCTGAACCGCCAGGAATATTCCTCGCGGAATTCATCGTTGGCTTCTTTCAACATCTGCTCGATGATTATTGGAGGAGGGTAAAAATTTGAAGTTTGAAGTTTGAAGTTTGAAGTTTCGCCAGATTCTGAGATTTCAGATGGAACATGGTTGGTGTTCGCGCTCCAGGTGGCATTCGACGTCTCAAAGGGTTGAAATCCGTAGTCGGCATTTTCGGTTTCACCGAAACAAGGGCGGCTTTCTACATATCCGAAATGCGAGGCGCGGGATTTTTTCTCGTTGAAAAACAGGTGCAACCGTCCGTCGGTGGTCACAGAGCCATTGTTGCGGTAACTGATGATGCAGGTCAATTCTTCCCCCGGCTTAGGGTCTGCGCTGGTTTTCATGGCAATGGCCTGGCGGCGCTCCGGTTCAAATACATCGGGCATGTTTTGAGCAGACGCCATCGCATTGTTGCGGGCAGCGGCGACTTTCACCGGTTTTTTCTTCCTCGTCGGCTTTTTGCCGTCGTCGTAATAATTGGTGGCATCCAGGCTGGCGGTGTAATCGCCCGGTTTGTCATAGGTGTGGGTTACGGTACCGATGCCGTTTTTTGAATCCGAAATTATTCTGAAAGAGCCGTCGCCAAATTCCCAGCAATACTTGTAAAAAGCGGGCTTCGCACCCGCCTTTTGCATCAGGGGCGGCATCACCGGAGTGAATCGTACCGTGCTGCCATCTATAGAAATTGTGAAATCGGATGCCCGCTCGCCTGCTAGGCCGGTCGTTTGGGCGCACACCGACGCGGTGAAGAAAAGGCCAAATGTGAGCAAGAAAAAACGGTTCATCTTAGTGTAGCGGTTTTTTTTAGGGACGTGTGAAAGATAACTTGTGAGTTTGAGGTGATTCCTTTTCACCAAAACAACTATCTTTTTGTGCGAATAGTGGGGCTATTAAATCAAAAAGATGGGTAGTTTTGGTGAAAAGGAATCACCTCAAACTCACAAGGTATCTTTCACACGTCCCTTAAAAGCCAAAAGTGCTGAGAAATCCGCAAAAAGGCGATTTTGTTACCTCATTTCAAGAAAAAAAACAAGGATTTGAAAATTTACCTCGATCATTTTTATCAAAACCTTTCTCCCCCAGAGCGCACTTCCCCGGTGCTTGCAAAAAAAGCAGTTCCAGCTCAGTACGACCGGACCGGAACTGCTCCATTTGATCAAAAGTTCATCGTTACAATTTTACCAGTTTTCCGGTCCATAGCCGTGTATCGCGGCGCATGACCTGTGTGATGTAAATACCGGGCGGGCATTGGCCCATCGGCACTTGGACTTCGGTCTGCTCCGGCTCCAGCGTCACTTCTATCAACTTACGACCCGACATATCCATCAAAATCAAGGTAGCGGACTCCGCCATCGGCTCGCTCAGGCGAAGCGTGAAATCCTCGCTGACGGGGTTGGGGAAGATGCGGGCTTCCACTGTGCCGGTCTGTGTCGGCGGCGTTTCGGCTACAATCGGAGTGTCGTCCGTGCTTTCGGTTTCGTCGTCGTTGCTGCGCGGCCCAATGCCGCAGGGCCCAGCGTTACTGATCTGACCCAAGAACATGGCCCCGCTGACGGTGCTGAAACCAGGGTTGAGCGTCACCGAACGGCCTGCTGTCAGCGTCATCCGAGCGGTGCTTTGTAGTGTGCTGCCTGCGCCGGAGGTCATGTGCTGATCGGCAGCATAGTGCTGTGTGCCAGCCACTTGCTTGTCCACCAAGTCGAGGTTGTGGATCGCCACTGCGTAGTAAGCGTTGAGGCGGCCTGCGCCGAAGTCAGTGTCGTAGCCAGCCGTGCCGATGTCGGTAGCAGCTTCTTGGATGCGGCAGCGCACCTCGGATTCCGTCCAGGTAGGGGCGACGGAAAGCAGCAGAGCGGCTACGCCTGACACTTGCGGACAAGCCGCTGATGTGCCGTTGAACGTGTTCATGTAGTTGCCCGAGGTGTAGCCGGGAGCGCCCATGCGATCAGTCGTCCGGATGTCTCCAGAAGCGCTACCGCCGAAAGCCGATACACCCAAACCCGACCCATAGCTGCTGTAATTGCTGCGCGTTCCGTACTTGGTCAGCGCGGCTACGGACATCACGCCCGAGACTTTGGCTGGATAATTCACGCACGAAGCATAACTGTTGCCTGCAGAAAATACCACAACGCAACCCCTGCCGCCGCGCCCCAGTGTACGAGCATTGGTGATGGCCTGTGTGATGTCGTTGGAGCCAAACGTACAACTGTTGTACCCCCAAGAGTTGCTCAGCACATGCGCGCCGTTTTGCCAAGCCCAATTGATGCAAGTAGACACCCAAGTGGTACCCGAACCGCTAAAAACGTTGACCGGCAGGATTTTCACACCAGGTGCTACCCCGCGTCCGCCAAGGTTGTTGTGTGAAGCGGCTACGATACCCGCGCATGGTAATCCGTGTTTATGGCTGCTGTTGGCAGGGCCGCCACCGTTGGGATACCCCCAAAGCACCCGGCTGTTGTTGTTCCAATCTTTCAGGTCTTCATGGCTGTCAACACCCTCGTCAATGACCGCCACGATAACACTGGGCAAGCCCGTGGTCACCGCCCATGCTTCCGGCGCGTCAATATCAGCATCTACCGCACCAGCCGCGCCGTCCACCACCTGGCCGGTATTGTTCAGGAAATACTGGTCGGGATAGAGTGGATCGGCATGTGGCGTGATCTCTGCGAGCATCTCCGGCTCAGCCCAGCGGACCTGTGGCAGATCGTAAAGAGCGTTGCCGACAGTCAGGACAGTCAAGGCATTATCGGTATCAACCACCAGGCGGCGACCATCGTTGGAGACGATTTTTAAACCCATTGATTTGAGGGTATTCAACAAAGCGGGGTCGTTGCCACCTCCGGCCTCTTCGCAGTATGCAACGACCTGCTCTGTGACGACGATCTGGAAGCCGTCGCTCAGTTTGTGGCCGAAAGTAGCCGAACTCAACTGCCCCGCCGGGACTTCGAGGTAGGTGACCAATTCGGGCAGTGTACCTGCCCAAGGAGATGCCAGTTGAACTTGAGCACCCAATCCATCGGGGAAAAAGACTACTTTTTTTACCAGCGGTTTGCCTGCCCCCGGCAGGGCGGTCAAGGGTGTTTTGAAGTAAAGCCCGGCTTGAATTTTGTCGAGCGTCAGTTCGATCCTGGTTTTCTCATACCAGTAGAAAGGGTTGCCCTGCGCCCAAAGGGAGTTCGCGCAGGCTGTGAGCAGCAACACAAAGGCTGCTGCAATGGAATGTTTTTTCATGGCATTTTTTATTTTGAAGATGGTGAGTGTTGGGGTGGGTTGATGAGGTTGATGAGGTTGATGAAGATTGATATCAACCTTCATCAACCTCATCAACCTGTTCTAATCAACCCACCGCAGCGAGGAGTTACTTTTTGTTTTTCAACGCCTCGACTTCTTGGCGCAGCACTTTATTGTCGCGGTCCAGTTGAAGCATGTAGAGGGTGAGTTCCTCGATTTTCTCCAACAGTTTGGCGTCCATTTTTGCCACGTCCAGCCCTTCATTCACCATGGCTTCTGCCGACGGAACACCGGGGAGGTGTTTCTCTTTTTTCACAAACTCGGCGACTTCTTCCAACGGGCGGAGGTTGTAGTCGTCCGCAAATACATAATCCGCCCAGTCAATGGTGTTTTTGACCGCTACTTTCACTTTTTCGGTCAAAATGCCCGTCTCGACGTAGAGTTTGTATCCGCTCGGCGTGGTGACGTTGCCGACGACGACGGAGCCGTCGCCCTTAATCATCATTTTAGTGCGGGTGAGGATGTCGTTGTCCGAGAGGGTCTCATTGGCACCGCCAGTGCTGAGTTTTGTGACGAAGCGCATCGTGCCGCCTACGTCGCCATAGATGGCGTTGCCACCGTTGTTGGCACCGTCACCATCAAATGTCCAAGCCCCTGCTTTGCGTGCTGCGTTGAAGCCGACGTAAGAAGTACCCCAGCCTGATGCAAGCGCATAGGCAGTGCCCAATCCCAGTTTCGAGATGCCGACACCGACTGTAGTGGTGTAGCCAGGCAAGTTCGCGCTCCCATCATCGTCGAGTCGAATACCGCCCCAGATGCCTTTTTGCGGTGCGATCACAAAGCCGGCAGTTTTGTTCCAGCCGCCACCATTGTCTGACCAGAAAATGCCTGCATCATTTACCTGCGAAGCAAAAGTATAGCCACCTGTAACCAGTTTCGGAACAAAAATAATACTACGGTTTTCGGAATCTGCAAATCTGGCGATGGGGTTGCTGGCGGCGGCCGTGCCTAACACATCTAATTTGTAAGTGGGCGCGGTAATGCCAATGCCGACGAAGCCACTCGGTGTGATGCGCATCCGTTCCAAACTAGCGGTTGAAAATGCCATGGCATTGGCTGCAGGCCGGAAAATACCGTTGCCGCCGCCGCTATCATTCAGGTTGCCGGGAAGCACCCCTGCTCCGGAAAAACCGATGGCAGGATTCGCTGGTGTATCGCCCCGTGTACTTAAAATACGCGCACCGCCAGGGGCAAGACTGTAGATCGCAGGGTTGAGAATGGCTTGGGCAGATATATTGCCGGCAACCAGCAACAAGATAAAGAGATAAAGGCTTTTGAAATTCAGCGATTTCATTGTGTGTAAGTAATGAATTGAGGAAAGGGGGTGCCTACTTTTTTCTGCGGATTTTCGGCTTTGTCCGTTTGGTATTCCTTTGCGCAAAGGAGGATTTTCAAACCATGCGAGCCTTTTCAAGTGGCTGATTTATCCTTACATCGCAGGAGCGGAAAAACCTTGCCCTAACCACACCGAATTTTTTGAATTTTTTTTTGACGGGCCCATTTTCAGGTTTTTGGGCAAAGGAAATTGCCGGACGGCAGGTCAAAACCCTCCGTCCGGCAATTTCCTTTCAGCATGAACAACTACCCGCGCCCATTGAAGCCCTCCGACAACCCAAAGTGGGGCCCGCCCCTTTGCACCGGGTCGAGCGTGAATCCCTTGGAGTCAATGTGGAGGACGGCGACTTTCTCTTTGGGGGTGGGAGGAGTTTGGCCGAAGGCAGATCAAGAAGTGATCTGCTCCCCAGGCCCAGAACCGCCCTTGGCAGTGTCGTTCCAACCAACCCAAAACGTGTAGGAACTTCGGCCAACGCCGAAACCAAGTATCCAGATAAGACGGCGGCACCCAGAAACCCACCGGGCGCAGTGCGACCAGTTCCAGATCAGGGAAAAACCGGCGAAATTCTCTGGAGGAGTAGTACCAGGTATCTACCGTTGTTTGCTCATCAAGCCGGGCGGCGACGGGTTTCCTGCTGAATCGCCGGAAAGCGGTGCGCCACCGGCCTTTCAACAGGAAATAGAGCGATTCCTGCCAGCAAAAACGCCCCATTATGACTGCTACAAAATATCCGTCCGGTGCCAATAAGTCAGGCAGATGCTTTCCAGTCCGCAGCAAATCAACCGGCGACAAACAGTTGAGACCGCCGAAATTGGAAAGGATGAGGTGGAAGGTGGAAGACGCGGATTGAAACGGATTTTCGCGGATAAAACGCTCCACCGCAGAAAGATCGAGTTGTTCTGTCGCTACTGATTCTTCCAATCCCGCCGCCTGCACTTTTCTCCGTGTCATGGCTAACATCTGAGCCGAGATGTCCGTCGCCAGCACCTGACAACCTTGTTGAGCGAGCCAGAGCGCATCTTCGCCAGTCCCACAATTGAATTCCAAGACCGAGGATCTTGCAGGGTTTTCATCTATTAGACGCTTCAAAAAGGCCCATACCAGCTCCCGTTGCAGACGTCCGACGGCTGTTTCGGTGAATGCCGCGTCGTAATCATGGGCGACGGCATCGAAAGGTGGGGGCGATGTGGTCAATTTTGAAAATGTGGTTAATATGACAATATGCCAATCGGGAGGCAAGTTTAAAACAAGTATTGTGGTTGGTTCGAAAAGCAGCAACAAGATTGGTTTAGGGAGATATCCCTCCCATTTTAGCACTTTTTGATGCGGGCTCAATTTTTTTTGAGGTAAAACAAATTTTTTTTGGGCTGAAAATTTCAACGAAAGAGGAAAAAATAGTGGTTGGCGATGCAATAAATCCATGCAATTTGCGCTTTTCATCCATAAATACCCTAAAAGTTGTACATGAAACGTCCGAACAAACCGTTCCCTCAAAAAAAATACCTTTCAACAAACTAAAAATCCTGTTCTTTGCACCTCAGACAACCTGCCGCACATTTGTACCATCAATCACAACACACGACGACGCGAAGCAAAGACGATGCGAGATTGATGCACTGATTCGAACACTTTTCATGAGATTATATACGGGAAACCGGCGCGATGCAAACGAGCATCGCGCTTTTTTTTTGCCCGCGAGTTCCGCGCCTCTGTTTTCTTTGCACAAAAAATGATGAAGAACATAAAGCGCTTTGCCGTATGGGTCGTGTTTGCGACGACTGCTTTCCTGAACACCCTGACCGCCCAATCCACTGCCTACGTCCTCAACTTTGGTCCGACCATCGGTACCCAGCGGTGGGACAATTCCGACCGCCAGTTGCTGTTCAAATACCACGCTGCCCTGAGCATCGAGTCGGTGGACAATGAGAATGACCGCAGTTCATTGCTCGCGCAGTTTGGCTACCACGTGAAAGGCAGCGCCAACCGGTTTACGTTTTTCAACCAGCAAGGCGGCGGACTGTCGAACTTTACGGAAGAATACCGCTTCAACAACCTCTCCATGCTGCTCGGCGCCAAGCAAAAATTCCCCATCGGGCTGACCGGGCGGGGGCGCTATTTTTTCTCTGGCGGCATTCGCCTGGACTACACCCTGAACACAAACATTGACGACCTCGCCAAACAGAATCCATTCTGGGCGATCTATTACCCGCAGATCGGTTTTATGAACCGATGGATGTTCGGCGTGACGATTGGCGGCGGGCTGGAGTTCAAGTTGAGCGAACTCATCGGCGGCCAACTTCACCTGACCATCAATCCCGACCTGACCAATCAGTACAACCAGCCACCGCTGTTCAACGTGATTGACCCCTTCAATCCCGGCCAATCCACCAGCATCTCGGAGCGCCGCATCCGCAATACCACGCTGGAAATTTCGATCGGGCTGAGGTTGCTGCGGAAGGTGGAATATGTGGAAGATTAAGGTGCCGCAACACCACCATCTGACTGCCCAGAAAAGAACCAGCCACATTGCACACCATCATCGGCAGGGCGAGGTGGAACAGGATGTATTTGTGCATGAAAAAGAAAATCAGCGACGAGGTATCCGCCACGACGTTGATGACTTTGGAGATGGCCGAAGCTTTCAAAAAACTGTATCCTACCACGCTCACAAACCCGAATACCAGCAAACTCCCTGTGCCGGGTCCGATGAAACCATTGTAAAATCCCAGCACCACGCCGATGCCCGCCGCCCATTTCGGGATATCTCCCTCTGCAACTTGAAAAGCGTCGGACTGTCCAAAATCTTTTTTCCGATACGTATAAACCGCAATGGCGACAATCAGCACCAGAATGAGGGGTTTCAGCACCGACGACGGCAGCAGGCTCTGTACCGTCGCGCCGAGGTAGGAGGTCACGGCCGCCGCTCCGCCCGCCCACAGCACGGTGCGCCACCGGATAGCCACGGTGCGCGAGTAATTCCAGGCCGCCACCGAAGTGCCGACGGCAGATGCGAGGCGGTTGGTGCCGATGATGTTCGGCACACTCAGGTTAGGGTAGAGCACAAAAAAAGCCTGGATTTGTACCAGCCCGCCGCCGCCTACGATGCTGTCAATGAACCCGGCGAGGAAGGCGAAAAGGCAGAGTTCCATGTGTGGTAAAAAAAGCAAAGGAAATTGGTTTGCCACTCAAATTCACCTATTTTTGTGTCAAAATAGCATCTATGAGCACTATCCAGCATATCAATGCTTATTTGGAACGAATCCCAGTGCAAATGCAGATTCAAGTGTTGCGCTTTGTGGAGCGCCTTGCCCTCAAAAAAGAGCCGATCGTATTGGCTTCCCCTCCCCGGATTTTTGGCTTCATCGGATTGGGAAATTCCAATGGTGCATTGAATCAGATTGTAAATCTTCGAGATTTTGCTTAGGAACGCGGCACCAATAACTTAGTCATTTGATGCCACCCTTTGTTCCATCATACGGCCGCTATTTTTCTTTAAATAGCCCCACTATTCGCAGAAAAATAGTGTTGTCTGATGAAAAAATGGTTGACCT
>Ga0209181_10001936_pt1 | contig 34630 bp, 24 predicted proteins | sample MAT05_FD_187208 | JGI IMG/M metagenome (GOLD analysis project Ga0209181, IMG submission 187208) | Freshwater microbial communities from Lake Fryxell liftoff mats and glacier meltwater in Antarctica - MAT-05 (SPAdes) (version 2) | ecosystem: Environmental > Aquatic > Freshwater > Ice > Liftoff... | reverse complement strand
CGCGTGGGAATACTCTTGTTCCAGTAACGCCACAATACGGAGAATGCTTGGCTGTGTAAGGATACAATACGTAGCAAGTTTGGTCGGTGTCTTGCCCCAAAACATAGGTATAACACTCAATGTTGTTTTTTATTTTTACCTTAAATTTGGTGCCTGGTGCAACCGTGTTTTTGGTACTAAAAATACCAGAACCTATGGATTGCAATGGAATGTCTGCTTTGGTATCGGTATTCATCAAGCCAAATTCTACGTCAAACTCATTGGGAATAACCTCTCCTGCTTTGCCCATGGGTGCATAAGCATAGGCTTCTTTGGTAAAACGAATAAAGTCTTTATACGGCACCCATGCCACCCCATCGTTGCCCCACTCGCGGCCCCAACTGTTCATGAGTTGCAAACAACCGCCTTCCAAATTGTCGTCGTACCCAATTACAGACATGGCATGGCCTCCAAAGCCTTGCATGTCGTAATCGTCGGAATTGGGGTGCCACACATTTTTACCCATCATACTTTGCATAAACGAGCCACCCACCATCATACCTATAGCTACCGGCGAACCCGCAACTATGGCATGTTTAATTTGCAATATGTCTTTCAACTGCAGGCCTTGTTCTGGGTTTTCACCCAATCTTTGGGCCCCTTTGATCACAAAATTGGAGGCTTTGTCTTTTAAACCGGCTGGAATTTGTTGGCTGCAAGTATTGGGGTCGTATCCAAAATCTTTAAACGGCACGGCACCGCGGGTTTGCATCCACTCCACAGCACGTTGGATATAACTGCCTTGGCAATCGTTGCCAAGTTTGATATTGTTGTACAAATAGGACGGGCTAAATGCAACCTCATCAGGGTTTTTGCCGGTTTGCTGGGCGTACAATATGGTTCTAATTCCATAGGCGTTGCTCCATGCTACACAGCTTCCTTGGGCGCCTTGGTTGCCGCGCGTTGGGGCGAATTTTAACAAACTGTAGCTTTCCGGCATGGGATTGCTTTTATTGTCGTCGTACAAGAAATTGAAAATATCTGATTTTCCGTATTCTTTGGGGTCTAAAACGCCACCTGTGGCAAAAGTGCTACTTTGTTTATCCACAGCAGGCACAGCGCCACCGCCACATCCTTTGAAATAAAAGAAAACTCCACCAAGGAGCAGCAGGGGAATGAACAATTTGGGGTATTTAAACACCAAACCCAAAAGCATTGGCAACAATGCACCTAAACCTCCGCGGCCACCTCCGCCTCCGCCCCCACCGGGGTTATTATCTTGTGGATCCTGATCATTGGGATCTTCAACCATTCTAATCGGCATGCTGCGAAATTATACTTTTCAGTGCACACATTGCCAAAAAACAAATGATTTATTCTAAATTGGATAAAACTCCTTAAACCATAAAAACTAAACCTTAACTTTGCGCTTCAGCCTATGACACTAAGTGCAGCAGATATAGCAAAAGCCACGGGAGGCGTGGTAGTTGGCAATGCAGATACGACAATTACCCATCCGGCCAAATTGGAAGCGGCTAATGAAGAAAGCCTTTGTTTTTTTGCAAACCCCAAATATGAAAATGCTTTGTACCAATGCAAAGCGGCAATTGTAATTGTTCCAACAGGCTTTGAGCCAAGCAAACCTACTACTTTCACCCGCATAGAACACGAAAATCCATATTACGCTTTTTGCTTAATTTTATCAGGTTTTTTCGACCCCAATAACCATAAAGTTGGCATTGAAGCAGGCAGTGTGGTAATGCCAAGTGCAAAAATCGGAGCCAATGTATATTTGGGAGCCACTTGCTATATTGATGATGATGTGGTGATTGAAGATGGCGCTGTTATTTATCCCCAGGTATTTGTAGGCAAAGGTGCCAAGGTGGGTAAAAACACCATTCTCTATCCTGGCGTAAAAATTTATGCCCGATGTATTGTCGGCAACGATTGTATTATACACGGCGGCACAGTAATAGGGAGTGACGGATTTGGCCATGCACCGGTAGGCGATATTTATGTAAAAATTCCACAAATAGGCAATGTAGTAATTGAGGACAATGTAGAAATAGGAAGCAATTGCAGTGTAGACAGAGCTACCATGGGCAGCACTTATATACGCAACGGGGTAAAACTTGACAACCTGATACAAATTGCGCACAATGCCGAAATAGGCAGAAACACCGTGATTGCAGCGCATACCGCAATCAGTGGAAGTACAAAAATTGGTGCCAATTGCAAAATCGGCGGCCAAGTAGGAGTTGTGGGACATATCAACATTGCAGATAGAACAGGTATAGGCGCACAAGCCGGGGTTACAAAAAGTGTAGATACTCCCAATACCCAATGGATTGGATCCCCAGCCGCCCCATTAAAAGAAAAATTTAGAACCTGGGCACTGCAACGAAAGATTCCAGATATCATGCAAGACATTGTTGATTTAAAAAAAGAAATTGAATCTTTAAAAAAAGATAAATAACGCAAGAATGAACACATTTAATCCAAAACAAAATACAATCAAACAATCCTTTTCCATTTCTGGAGTAGGACTGCATACGGGAGAAAACGTTACTTTAACTTTTCATCCGGCTGCTGAAGGGCACGGCTATAAATTTAGAAGAATAGACTTGCCTGAACAACCCATAATAGAAGCAGATTGCGACTTGGTAACGGACACAAGCCGCGGCACGACCCTAGAAAAAAAAGGAGCCAAAGTGAGTACAGTAGAACACGTGCTTGCTTCACTTGTTGGCTTGGGTATAGACAATGTGATGATGGACATTGACGGACCAGAAATGCCCATAATGGACGGCAGCAGCAGACCCATTGTAGATGAACTTTTAAAAAATGGCATTCAAGAACAAGAAGCAGAAAGAGAGTATTTTACCATACCTTACAACATCAGTTTTACCGACGATGAAAACAAGGTAGAAATTATTGCCATGCCGGTAGACGATTACCGTTTGACGGTGATGGTAGATTACAATTCTTCCGTATTGGGCAGTCAACATGCCGCCATCACCACCATTTCTGAATTTAAGGATGAAATTGCACCTTGTCGCACATTTTGCTTTCTCCACGAACTTGAGTTTTTGTTGGAAAACAATTTAATTAAAGGTGGCGATTTAAACAACGCCATAGTAGTGGTAGATAAGCCTGTAACGCAGTTAGAATTAGACCATTTGGCCACAGTATTTAAAAAACCCAGTGTAGAAGTGCGCAAAGAAGGTATTTTAAACAACCTAGATCTGCGTTTTCAAAATGAACCTGCAAGGCATAAATTACTAGACATGGTTGGCGATTTGGCTTTGGTGGGTATGCCCATTAAAGGTCAAATTATGGCCGCTAGACCTGGCCATGCAAGCAATGTAGCGTTTGCCAAAAAAATTAAACAAGTGATGAAAAAAGAAATGCGCAGAAAAGAAGAAGGACCACCACCCTATAATCCGAATGACAAGCCACTTTACACAACGGTGGATATCATAAAAATGCTACCACACAAACACCCGTTTTTGTTTGTAGATAAAATTATATCCAAAACACAGAATACCATCGTCGCTATAAAAAATGTAACTTTTGATGAAAGTTTTTTTGCAGGTCATTTCCCCGGAGACCCTATTATGCCTGGAGTTTTGCAGCTAGAGGCGATGGCACAAGCAGGTGGCGTTTTAATTTTAAGTCAGGTACCAGATCCTGAAAATTACGGTACATATTTTCTAAAAATCGACAATGCCAAATTCAAAGATAAAGTGGTACCGGGCGATACTTTAATTATGAAAATGGAATTGACAGAACCAGTAAGACGCGGATTGTGTATGATGAAGGCCAAAGCTTGGGTTGGAGACAAATTGGTAAGTGAAGCGGAAATGATGGCTTCCATTGTAAGGATTAAAGGCGACAAAGAAACGGGTGCCCAAAATCCGGCAAGTGACGCCTAATTTTGCTTTATTTTCAATAAACGTGTATGAAAAAAACATGGATTCTGATTCTGTGTGTCTCCTTATCACTCAGCTGTTTTGGTGAAAATTTTCCTTATCCCAAAATCCAAAAGATTTATACCCAAGGCAAGTATGATATTTGCCTAGAAAAAATAAGCCAAAAATTAGAACGGGCCAATGCAAAACAAAAATTTTGGTTGTATTGTTTGGAAATGCGCTGTTATGCGGCCGAATACAACCAAAAACCTTCCGTAATTTTGGTAAAAAAAGCATTCAATTCAGGGAAGCGAATGATGTACAAACACCAAGGAGAATTGTCTGAATATCCGCTTTTAGCCCTGCAAGAATTTTATGACGTACTGGCAAAAGCAAATGAGAATATAAATCCCAAAGACAAAAGTCTTGTAAAAGGATTTTATTTGAATTTATTTAACACATTTAAACATCCTTACGCTGCATGGGAAATGTACAATTATTATGTAAACGAAAATGAAACTTACAATGCCAATGCAGCACTAAAAGAGGGTATTGATGCAGATGTAGCCCTTTACCGCAAAGGGATACATACGTTATTCGTCAAAGGCCATTTGGCATGGTTGCGTTTAAATTTGGAACAAGGGTATGCGCAGAAAGCTGAAAGTGCATTTACAACTGGCAGAGAATTGTATGCAAATTTGGATAGTTTTTGTATTCTTTCTGAAACTATTTTTCTTCTGAATATTGCAAAATTTTCTTCTGAATATTCGAGCCCAGAAATAGAAGTTTATCATTTTTTGGATGCGCTAAAACAGGCGGGTTGTTCGCAATCAAAACAACTCTATATTGGCTGGAAATCTACTTTGCTACAAAAATATATATTGGAAAAGAATGTCGAAAAATCTTTCAATACCGCAGAGTGGATGTTTGAGAATTATCCAGACAAATTTGATACTTCTTTTTTTATTTCAGAATTTTTAAACAATATAGGCGCAAATCCCTCTGAATCTGATTCAATACGGTTGCTTTTGGTTTTTCAAATTTCCGCATATACCCAAACCGAAGAGAAATTAAAACTGTTAAAACAATTGATTTTAACAATGGGAGAAAAAGGCGAATTCATTCGCGCAAATTCGATTGTTTCACTTGGTATTCGTTTTTTTCCTAAAGAAATTAAATTCATGGAAACTATGCAGAAAGCAATGAAAAAATCACTGCTGGAATATTTGGCACACAGCAACATGCTGAGCAGAGAATCCATCATGGCTTATTATAATTTAAGTCCTAAAAATGAAGAAACAAAGCGGCAATTTGTAAATTACATTGAAAAATATGTAAATATAAAATTAACACAAAAAAACTATAGCGAATGTTTTAGAATCTTAAAATATGGTTTCCGAATATTTCCAAAAAATGAAACCTTTATTAAATTACAAAAAACGTATGCAATGTTCGATTATGAAGATCATTATATAAAAAACAAATCCTTATACACAGCCAAAATAGAGAATTTAAATGTAGCCACATGCACTGCTGGAAAAGTGGAAGACAATTACCAAATTGTATTTTTAGAAATGCTCAATTACTTTCGTAGAACTGCGGGTGTTTATGACAGTGTAACCTTAGACAAAGAGCTAAATAACAAAGCCCAATGGGCTGCATTGATTATGCATGCCAATAACTCTTTAACGCACGGACCCAGTGAAGTCGCCAAATGTTATACAAAAGCAGGTGCAATGGGCGCTGGTTCTTCAAATTTGTCGCTTGGACACAATGGAATCAATGCCCTCATTGGGCAGCTTGATGATGATGGTGGCAACAATTCCTCGGTGGGTCATAGAAGATGGATATTAAACCCTACCAAACTTACATTTGGCCACGGAAGCTCCCCCAACAGCATGGCACTTTATGTTTTCGGTCGTACCAACTATGGAAATGCAGATAAAACTACAGAAGTTTTTAATGACACTTTAGATTTTGTAGCATGGCCAGCACAGGGTGCCTTTCCCGCAGCATTGGTTCCAAAGCGTTGGAGCTTTTCATTCAGTCAGGCAAATTTCGATTCTTGCGAAATAATTGCCAAGTTTAATGGCAAATCACTTCCCGTCGCCATTGAATCAAGAAATGGAGGTTATGCACTGCCAACTATTGTATGGACTTTAGATGGAGATTTTAGAGGTAAAGAAATATATATTGAGGTGAAAAAAGTAGGTTGCACCAAGCCAGGTACATACAATACTAGAATAAACAAAACGTTTAAATACCAAGTTTCAATCTTCTGAGGCGTTCTCTGCGTCGGCCTATCATGTGCTATGGAAGGATGTGCTTTTGGGATTTTTAATGCGGATGTTTTGAGAGTTGAGAATATCCCCTTATTTTTGACCTCAATATTAAAGATGATTCAACCCTTAGCCTATGTTCACCCATCTGCAAAAATTGCCGACAATGTGGTAATTGACCCGTTTGTGACCATTCACACCGACGTAGAAATAGACGAAGGGACGCACATCATGTCTGGCGCTACCATCTTTAGAGGCACTCGAATTGGTAAAAACTGCAGGGTTTTTCCAGGAGCTAGTATTGGTGCCATACCGCAAGATTTGAAATTTGACGGTGAGGAAACTTTAACTTTAATTGGCGATAACACAACAATTAGAGAATATGTGACCATAAACAAAGGAACAAAAGCGCTGGGTTATACCAAAGTGGGCAGCAATGTTTTGCTTATGGCCTATGTGCATTTGGCACATGACGTGGTGATTGATGACAATTGTGTGCTTGCAAATAGCGTGCAAATTGCGGGGCATGTATCCATTGGAGAATATGCCATTTTGGGTGGAGCTGCATTGGTTCATCAATTTGTAAAAGTGGGCAGGCATGCTATGGTCAGTGGTGGTTCTTTGGTGCGTAAGGATGTGCCGCCATACACCAAATCAGCACGTGAACCCTTGAGTTATGAAGGGGTAAATAGCATAGGTTTAAGAAGGCGAAATTTTACCACAGAAAAAATCGCAGAAATACAAGACATTTACCGAACCCTTTTTGTAAAAGGATACAACACTGCAAAAGCGGTAAAAATTATAGAAACAGAGTTTCAACCAACAAAGGAACGCGATGAGATTTTGCAATTTCTAAAAGAATCTGATCGAGGTATTATGAAGGGTTACGGTAGTAAATAATTTTTTTTTCGCCTTTTCAAATAATAAAATCATATTGAATTTAAAAGTAAGTTTTAAAGATTGCGGAAAATCATTCAATAGGCAATGGCTTTTTCGCAATGTTAACTGTGCTTTTAATGTAAATGAGAAATGGGCATTTTTAGGATCCAATGGTTCGGGCAAAACCACATTAACCATGCTGATTGCCGCACAAACATGGCCCACAGAAGGTGCTATCCAATGGGATTACAACAACCAAACTTTACAAGCCGCACAGGCCTTTTCCATTGTTTCTTTGGCATCTCCTGCTATGGAATTGCCAGAAGAATTTAATTTAAAAGAAATTATAAGCAGCCATGCCGCATTGAAGCCATTTTCTATTCAAAACCCACTAGATGCGCTGGCTGAATTGTGTGAATTTGACCACAAAACACTGATGAAACCCATTGCAAATTTCAGCAGTGGAATGAAACAAAGGGTAAAACTTTGTTTGGCGGCATTTACAGATACACCCATTTTAATATTGGATGAGCCTCTTACCAATTTAGACAAAAGTGGGGCTTTGGTTTTTCAAAACATTCTTGACAATTATACCCAAAATAGACTACTCATTATTGCTTCCAACAGAGAAGATGAATATGGGATATGCAATAGATTTATTCAACTATCCCCTGGCGGGAATGTTGAAATAAAATGATTCATCAATTTCTATTGATTATAAATTTCTTTGCAGATTTACTTATCCCATTCCATACTTCGGCGAGGTAAACCCCATTCGGCAGAGAACTTAAATTTAAGTTCACCAAAGCTTCAGTGGCCAGTAAAGCTGTTGAATACACTTTATTCCCAAGCACAGAATAAATACCAATTTCCCAATTTCCAAATGCGTTGCCACGCTGAATGGTGAGACTTCCATTGCTAGGGTTTGGGAATAAATTAAATGCTGGTTTGGCGTATAGATGGGTTACGCTTACTCCCACTTTAGAACCTTTTGATGTTACTATATTTAAGCCACCGCGGCTATTTCCCATAATTACTTCTGGAATAGAATCACCATCCAAGTCAATGGCCGCTGAAACCAAATTTGCGCCAAAATCTGGACGAGTAGAATCTGTTTTGTTCATTTGCCAAACCCAATCAATATCCGCCTGCAAGGAGTCAAACACGCTGTGACCTGCGGTATGGTATAACCTGGCAATGCCATGGCCAGTGCTAACCAAAACATCCTGATTTCCATCATGGTCAAAATCAGCTACAGTAGGTACCGCATTTCCATAACTCAACATAATCCAATTCGGGCTGTTATAAACCCATTCATTGGCCCGCATTCCATATGCATTTCCTGGCGACAACGTGTAACTCGGACTGCTTTTGGTTCCTGTATTTTTGAAAAGCTTGACCCCACCGTAATAATAACCCACGAGCAAATCTGGCAAGGAATCATTGTCATAATTAAATACTACTGGCGCTGCATTTGAGATTCCAAATCCCGAAGGTTTTTTCACAAATTGAGAATCAGCCAAAGTAAGATTCATTGCATTGCCTTTGCCACCGCTGTTTTTAAAGAACCAAACTTGACCCGTTCTTTCGCCTGCCAACAAATCTGCATCGCCATCCCCATCTACATCTCCAAAACTAATTATTAAATCGGAAAGTCTGTGCGACGAAATAGACAAATAATCACCGGTAACGAATTCAAATTTTGCGGAATCTTTTTTGCCCACATTTTTATACAAGGCAATTCTGTCTTGCGTCCCTTTGGTTTTTTCCCAATCACCATCATTGGCTATAAACAAATCCATATCCCCGTCCCCGTCATAATCCGCAAAAGCAGGTGCCGTTTTCCCTCCCAAATCCAAGGTTTGTTCTTGCAACAAATTGTCCTTTTGAAATTTAAAATCAGGTTTGTTGTTTTTTCCAAAATTTCTGTAATACCACAGTTGATTTATTTCACGGACATTGCCCGGATTGTTTGCGTCTCCGTTAGGGCTAGTGACCAAATCCAAAATGGAATCTCCATCTATATCCACCATAAAGCCAGCTGGAAAATCATAATCACAGGCGCGGGTTGTATTCCGCGGAAAAATACTATCCCAAAGCACCATGGTATCGTACCTATGGTTAAATTCCTTTTTGCCATTTTTTAAAAATGTCATGTGCTTGGAGCCTATGTTAGAAAGTACTACTTCTTTATCTCCATCCTCGTCATTGTCGAACATCAAAATAGAAGCACCGCCAACATGCCTGGGTTTTAATTTATCTTTGTATGGGCAGCTGCCCAAATTAATTGTATTTAAATAATCATTAAAATAACCAAAACAAATATCCATGATTTGAAACTCGAAAGTGTCTTTGTTCCAACTGAAATCGGAACGGACATCTGAGAACATTTTATAAATCTGGTTGGATTGATCGTAAGTAATAATATCTACATCGCCGTCGCCATCCACATCGGAAATTTCCGGCAAATCTGCAATAGAAAGGGCCAAACCGTTGTATAAGATGGGAAAAGGTGGTGCATATTGATTGCGGTAATACATATCTCCCAAATCTTTAAATTTAGGCACGGAGTCGCCTAACTTTGTTGTATTCAAATAAATATGCAAACTATTGCCATCCACAAGGGTGAATATGTCCATTTTTTTATCTGAATTGAGATCAGCCATTTTGTAGTAGGTTTGCCCTGCTGGAAAATAGGACTCATATTCTGGGGCATACTTTAAGGATTTGTTTTTTAAACGAATGAATGGCAATATTTTGCTGTCTGTTCTTTCAAAACAAACGATATCCATAATGCCGTCATTGTTCAAATCGAAATTTTGAAATTGGGTGCTATTGAAGCCCCCGATAAATGGCTCTGTATATGTAAAAATACCGCTTTTTATGGGCAAATATCCGCGCGTATAATACTTTGGCGGGCTTGCAATCGGTTGGGAGAAAAGATTAGAAAAACCCAAAAAACATAAATAAAATAAGAATTTGTTTTCACACATATTTAAGTACAAATTTAGCCAAAGAAACGAATTCCACTTACCTTTGACAAGTAATATTTATTAAATGTTGCCTGTATCAATAGAAATTATACACTCCCATTACAAAAGTTGCGGATTCAAATTGGGAACCGACACCCGGAATATAGTTTCTGGTTCGGTATTTTTTTGCTTAAAAGGACCCAACTTTGATGGCAATTTATTTGCTACAGAAGCGCTGGAAAAAGGCGCTGCATTTGCGGTTGTAAGCGATTTAGCTGTTTGTACAGACGAAAGAATTTTGTACGTACCGGATACACTTATTGCTTTGCAACAACTTGCCCATTTTCACCGCGAACACTTAGATACTCAAATTATAGGTATCGGCGGCAGCAATGGAAAAACCACAACCAAAGAATTGTGCGCTATAGTTTTGGGAACAACATTCAAGTATCATGCAACCAAAGGCAATTTAAACAACCACATTGGTGTGCCCCTTACCCTCTTGGAGTTAGATGGCACGGAAGATATAGCCATAATAGAGATGGGCACAAACCACATTGGCGAAATGAAGGTAATTTGCGATATTGCCGCCGTCGATATTGGAATTGTGACCAATGTAGGCAAAGAACATTTGGAAGGATTTGGCAGCATAGAGGAAATTGCCAGGGAGGAATCTGAACTTTATTTATCCTTAATGAAAGACAATGGATTTGCCTTGATAAATGCTGACGATCCATGGTTAAGTAATATGGCAAAACGATTGAATACAAAATTTAGCTACGGCATTGAGAATATTGCAGACCTACGAGCAGAGTTGATTGAAAGTATGCCCACTTTAAAATTTAATCTACAATATAAAAGCAAAACACATGGACCTTATCAAGCGCAACTTGGCGGTTCTTTTAACCTATACAATATTTTATCAGCTGTTGCATTGGGCATTACTTTGGGTTTGGATATCGAAAAGTGTGCCTTGGCTGCTTGCAACTATTTGCCAACAAACAACAGATCTGAATGGCGGATTTTAAACGGCAAACAAATATTAATGGATGCTTACAATGCAAATCCAAGCAGTATGGAGTTGGCGTTGACGGAGTTTGCAAAAATTCCTGGGCGGAAAACCGTTTGTTTAGGCGACATGCTAGAATTGGGAGACTTTTCCAAGGCAGAGCATAAAACCATAGCAGATTTAGCAAATAGCTTGGGCTTTGACCATGTTTGGTTTGCAGGGCAAGAATTCCACACTGCCACAAACCAATCTGCACATGCCTTTATACATACAGACGACTTGGTCGCTTTTTTGAAACTAAATCCTGTTCGTGAGCAGTTTGTGCTTATCAAAGGCAGTCGTGGCATGATAATGGAGAAGGTGCTTAATGCCTTTTAGGCAATAAGTAAGAATTAAAATCGTTATACAGAATTAGACAAACACACAATTAGATGAACCGTAAAGCGCAACTTGCATTATCCATATTTCTATTATTTTTTTCATACAGAACTGCGGCTCAGCATACATTTTACAGCCATTTCAAAAGTTTGGGCACTGTGTCTACAAACAATCTTACTGGCACACCGCGCACAGAAATTGGCAGCGTAAAACCAGGCAATTTCATTATACAATGCGCCAGCAAAGGGGATGGCATGGTAATACAGTTTTTACAAAAAAATGAGGATGGAGAATGGACTGCTGGCCCCGACTGGAACGTAACCGAACGACCTACCCAATATTTTGCTGACAATCCAAAATCTATATTGTATAAAGCAGTCACCAATTTTGGAGACAATGCAAGAATTGTTTATGTAAAAGGAAGTTACCTCATGTTTCTTACTACAATTGGATCGGGTTGGATCTATTACGAACAGAATTTGGTAGAAGCTACGGATATTTTAAAAGAAGCGTTTGACGTAATTCAAGCAGATGGCAAAACGGTTTACCATTACAACCACTCGGCAGAAGTGAGTGCTTGGACATCCTCGCTGTTAAGCGGCGATGACAATCGTTTGATTTTCTTGGCACCAGAAGAAGGGGCTGAATATCGCATTCAGGACACCATGAATTCTAGGAGATATAGCTTTCTACAAACCCAACCCTATTCGAGTTTGTTGTTTAGAGAGCAACTAGGAGATCCTTTGCATTTTAACGGAGATACAATTACACTTACAAGGGATTATTTAAAAGACAGAAACGACAGGATACCCAAACAATTTAGGTACATGTGGTATTATCCTGACAACATAGAATTGCTTACATGGAGTGCCGAATGCCCCTCTTGCACCAGTGAAAATTGGAACAATTGGGAAACCAGCAAAGGGATGTTGTTATTCACCTGCAACGATATTGCTAGGGTAAAATTGGAAGTAAAGTATAGGTTGATAAAACCTAAGTTAACAAGCGGGAAAACAGATACCATACGCATTTTAAAAACCATTAGGGATACTGTATTTATTGATAGTAAAATCAAACCTAAACCCGCAGCAGGCAGAAGTGTAGTAGAGAAAGAGACTTTAAAAATAAAATCTCAAAAACTTACCATAGCCGTGTGGGACAACGCGGGAATAGATGGCGATATTATATCTTTGCAACTTAATGGAAAGGTAATATTAAGCAACTTAAGGTTGGACAAATGCAAAACAACCTTTACAATAGACTTAGATCCTGGTGAGAATATATTGATTATGAAAGCTGAAAACTTAGGGACATCTCCACCCAATACAGCATCCTTCCTATTTACAACAGAAAGTTTTAAAAAATTCATCACATTGCGTTCGGATATGGGTTACAGCGAATCTGTAAAAATTCTTGTAGAGTAGATCTTGTTTTTGCATTGCCCAGCCTAGCTTACAAATAGCTTTGTTGGCATCCAAAACCGCAATCAATCAAGATAAAAGATGTAATTATAATCCTACAAAAGCAATTATTGGAGAAAACAGGTTGAAAAAAATGGTTATTATCGAAAGAAAATCTGTATTTAAGGTTAAAAAATTGATTGAAAATATTATATTTGCGGATTATTTCGGCTCTGCTATGGAGATCTGAGTGATTTAATGACCAAATAACCGACAAACAAGCAACCTTAGAAACATTTGTTTGGTTAAAACTAAAATTGAAATAGTTACCCAAACCAAACGCTAGTAAAAGCAAACTGAATGATGTTAAACGAAATACGACTCAGGAAAGCAATGGCCTTTTACCAATTCAGAAGTTTGAATTGGATGGAAAGAATTTCTATATATCGATGCGATAACCTAATGAATAATACCCTTTTAAATAAGAAAAAAAAGAATAAATGAATAACGTTGTCAATAAATTAGACTATTGGGTTGACCAAAACCCAGACAAACTTCTATTTGCATTTTTAGACATTAATGGAGATTTTACAGAAAAGTATTCTTATGCTGAGTTTGCTGAACGGACCAAAGTCATTGCATCTAATCTTTCCGCCAATTATAATTTCAAAAAAGGAGACCGCATTTTACTTGCATACCCTCCAGGTGTAGAAATGATTTGTGCCTTTTTCGCCTGTGCGCGCAAAGGTCTAATTCCCGTTCCAACCTATCCACCTTCTTCTTCTGGCTTTCAATCTGCTTACTACAAAATGGCCTATATTGCCAAAGATTGTGGCGCAGTGGGCGTATTAACCAACAGTGAGTACTATTGGTCGATGAAACTGAATCTTGATCGCAACAACATCGTAGAAAAAACCAATTTATCCGAAATTCCTTGGATCAATACTGGCGAATTTCTAATTAAAGTTGGCGAAGACCAGCCTGTGGTTGAAAACGATATATTATTTCTTCAGTACACATCTGGCTCTACCACTGAGCCTAAAGGTGTAATGGTATCCCACAGCAATATGTTTAGCAATGCCGCTGCGGTAATTGACCATGTTCCTATCGGTGTATCTTGGCTTCCACAATACCACGATATGGGCTTGATTGGGTATTATTTGTTCTTTACCATGCTGGGCGGAACTACCTACGGCCTGTCTACTTTAGATTTTATCAGAAAACCATCCTTATGGTTAGAATCGATTGCTAAATTCAAGGCTACAGCAACGTCGGCGCCAAACTTTGCATTTGATTATGTTTTGCAACCCGGCAAATTGTCTGAAGAATGTTTGGGTAATCTAGATTTCAGTTCCATGAAATTTTTAATGACAGCGGCGGAACCAGTCATGACTTCTACCTATGAAAATTTTCTCAACTTTTTCAAACCATACGGTCTTAAAGATGAGAGTTTCTTTGCCGCTTACGGACTGGCAGAAAACACCTTGGCGGTTTCAAATTATGGTCGAAAATTCGTCCATCTTGATACTACAGAATTTAACAACAACAAAATACAATTAACTACCGCCAAAGACGATTTCGCAACCAACATTATGAGTTGCGGGCCGGCCTTGACGAATCAAATAATAAAAATTGTAGACAAAGACACTTTTGCAGATCTTGGTTCGGATGCTATTGGTGAGATTTGGCTTACGGGTCCAAACAAATGCCTTGGATATTGGAACAAACCCGCATTAACCAAAGAAGCATTTGAAGCAAAAATTGCTGGCGATGAATCGGGTGACACATACTTACGCACGGGAGATTTAGGTTTCTTACACGAAGGTGAAATTTATATTTGTGGCAGAATGAAGGACATGATCATCATTCGTGGCCTGAATTATTATCCGCATGACATTGAAAAAATTGTAGAGGAATCGAGCAAATCTATCCGCGAAGGATTTACTGCCGCATTTGCTATTGAAGAAAACGGCGAAGAGAAATTGGTTATTGTTGCCGGTATAAAAGACAAAAAGAACATTCCAGATCCTCTAAAAATTACCGAGGAAATTAGAAAACGTCTGAATATTTTAACGCATTCAATCACTTTCGTACCTACAAAGAGCATTCCCAAAACTTCTTCTGGAAAAATCATGCGTTCGAAAGCCAAACAGATGTGGATTGCCAAAGAATTTGAGGTAATTAAAGATTTTTCTTCGATGGCTGAAATCAATGATGCTGGCTTGGAGATTAAAGCTTCTTCTTCTCCATTTGAAGAAATTAAACGCAAATATGGCTTTACTGGGGATGAAACTTTTTCGCTGGTACATGCCTTAGATTCCATGGATTTGGTATTGTTGATTCACGATACCAAAAACCTACTTAAAGACAATGGTGCAGCAAAACTTTCCAACGACATTGATGCAAGATTGTTACAGGAACTAAGTGTTTCCGAATTCTTTGATTTGATTGAACAATTTAGAAATTCATCTTTTATTGCCATCAACAAACTGAAGAAAACCATTCATAAACTGCAAAAGGAACACAAAGATTTTGAACAGAAAAAAATGCTTCAAGATGCCAAGTTGAGTTTTGCCATGACTGCTCCCAAATACAACCCAGAACATCTAAAAAGTGGCAATATTTTGCTTACAGGTGGAACAGGCTTTTTGGGTCCATTTATTATGAAAGCATTGCTAGAACAGAACAATGACAACATTTATGTTTTAGTTAGGGCAAAGGACGAAGCAGAAGGCAAAGCACGATTGAAGCAAGCGATGGAACTTTCAAATATTGAAGAAAGTGACTATATCGAAGAATTTGAAAAACGCATTATTCCGGTTTGTGGCGATTTGGCGCAATCTAAATTGGGATTGAGTCAAGCCAATTGGGATTTCTTATCCAAAAACATACATTCCATTTATAACAACGGTGCATTGGTGAATTATTTGTTCAACTACGAAAAAATGAGAAGCGCCAATGTGACCGGAACCAATGAAATCATCAAATTGGCATTGGACGGGGAGCCTAAAGTATTGAACCATGTTTCTACTACTTTCATCTTTGGCTGGGCTGTAAAAGACACCTTGAATGAGTCAGATTCTTGCGACAACTTAGACTTGCTCGATTTTGGATACAGCCAAACCAAATGGGTATCTGAACAAATTGTTTTGGATGCACAACGTCAAGGATTGCAAGCAAGAATTTTCCGTCCTGCACTTATTTCACCATCCGTAAATGGCGGGGGTAATAACTTCGATATTGCGGTACGTTTGGTTGCCTTTATGATCAACCACGGAATTGGTGTAAATTCATTCAACCAAGTGAGTTTTACCCCTGTGGATATTGTAGGTAATAATATTGTTGCCATTTCTGGCTTGCCTGATACAGTCAACAAATCTTTCCATGTTACCCGCGATAAATATGCGAGAATGAAGGACATAACTGACATCATTCATACATTAACTGGCACTAATTTTAAACAGTTTGAAATTCCACAATTTGTTCCAGAAGTTGTAAGCCGCTGCACCACTGAAGATTTGCTTTTCCCATTGTTGGATTTCTTGGTACGTTCCGTTGACAACATTGCCGCAATGGAATATAAATTATACGACAACAGCAATTATCAAAATGCAAAATTGCAGTCACCGCATGCCATTCAAGACCCAAGCTTGGATGATACGGTAAAAGGTATGGTAAGAATGATGATTAACCGTGAAATTATCAGTGCAAGATTGTTGGAAACAACAACTTCAAACAGTAAAAAATAGTAGCAAAACGAACAAAAGAAGATGGGCTAGCCCATCTTCTTTTGTTTATGCACGAATAAATTGCTATTTACAATAGATTTCCCTTATTTTCGTTTTCATATTATGCATAAACAGTTACTCTGTTTTTTTGTATTTCTTCTTTTTGCCCAATTAAAAGCCCAAGAGCCAAAAGGCACTGGAAAAAATGTGGTTTTAAAAATCAAAACTTCGTATAACGCCACCATAGAAAAGCTTTTACCCACAGGCCATTGGAAATATACCAATGCAGAAGGGGAGCTATGCAAAGAAGGTGATTACAAAGTGGAAGGTGAAAAAAGCTACCAAACAGGTACTTGGTTGTATTACAATACGGAAGGTCTGGTCTTCGTAAAAATAACCTATGCCAAGGACAAACCACAACAAATTGAAATCCTAGATTCCGGATCCAACCTATGCGGCAAAAGCAATTTATCAGTAGAAATAGATACCGCTGATGTTTACCATGTAAAGTGTTTTGAGTGCAAGGACATTTTGAAATTTTCGGTGGCCAAAGTTCCTACAAAAGTCAGCTTTTCTGAACTCAAAGGGGAAGCCAATGGCGGCGATTCAAAAATAGAAAAAGCTGGAGGGTTGGTGGTATACCCAATTCCGAATACATCCAACGGCAATGGCGATTTCACGGGCAGTGCCACCATACAAAACGACAGCGTATGGATATTGAAATATCCTATCATTTCTGCTTCCTTAATAAAAGGAATAGATATAAAAAATAAAAGAAATTTGGTACTAAACCCCGGTTTCGACCGAAATTACAAACACAAAAAAACGGCAGCCGAAATTAAACCAAAGAGAAAGATTTTTCCGTATTGGTTTGAAGCCTCAGAAACTCCAGACCCTATTGTAAAAAACAAAGAATCCTACGCAGGTTTTAGGGTTATTGGCGGCAATTATGAAGTGATTGGCGGTGAGCTTTTAAAACCACTAGAGGCAGGCGAAAAGTACTGTTTTCAAATGCAAATCAAACTCAAAGAAACCAACCGAAGAGCCACCACAAATGCTGGCGTCATTTTATCAGAAGAAGTTCTCGATTTTGACAAATTCACAACTGCAGATTTCTTGAATCACCCAGCAAAAATTATTTCTGCCGATAGTTTGTATCTATGCCAACGTGAAAACTGGCAAACCATATCGGGGAATTTTGTAGCCAATGGAGACGAACGTTTTCTTTACATTGGGGCTTTCCCTCCCAATTACAAATTGAATATTTTACAAACCGATCCTATAGATACTGCAACCCTATTTCCCGGTGCATATGAAATTTATTATTACGTAGACAATGTGTTGCTCATGAAATCGGATACTGCAGTTCGTTGTATTTGCAACATCAATGATTGTCCGCCAGAAGAAGATACTTTAAAAGCAGCAGAACTGGTAAAAATTGCAAAGCAATTTGTATTTCGCAACATTCAATTTGAAACCAACAAAACCATTTTGCTGTTGAGTGCATCCCCTTCTTTAGATAGTTTAATGGAATTGTTGGAAGAAAATCCAAAAATGCGACTGAGAATCACTGGACATACAGACGGAGATGGAGAAGAGGATGCCAACCAAATTTTGAGTGAAGAGAGGGCAAAACGCGTGTATGATTTTTTGGTAGAAAACGGCATTGATGCCACCAGGTTGGAATATGACGGTAAAGGAGAAACAGAACCCATTGAGAGCAATAAAAATGCAAAAGGAAGGGCTAAAAACCGAAGGGTGACTTTTACCGTTTTGGATTAAAAAAACTAAAAAAATGTATGAATATCAACTCACTTTTTTTGCACTATTATTTCTTTTCAACACCTCCACATCAGCGCAAACGGGCAAATGGACTAAAAAGAAAAGTCTACCAGATTCTATTAGAATAGAAGCTGGCGCATTTGATGCTAATGGAAAAATCTATATCCTTACAGGAAGGCATGGGTCAAATTATTTTGCTACTGTTTGGGAATATACACCTGGAAAAGATACATGGATTCGAAAGTCAGACTTCCCTGGCGGAGGTAGACGTGAGTTGGCCTGCTTTAGTATAGGAAACAAGGGCTATGTAGGCACAGGAAGGGACGTTAGCGGGGCATACAAAGACTTCTACGAATACGATGCAACTTCAGACAAGTGGACTAAAAAGAAAGATTTTGGGGGCACAGTGCGACGTGATGCACTAGGATTTTCCATTGGAAATAAAGGGTATTTTGGTACAGGTCAAAACCCCACAGGAACTGTCAATTACAATGATCTATGGGAATATGATACATCTGCCAACACGTGGACTCAAAAAACAAGTTTTACAGCGGGGAATATTCGAAATGCTGCTTTTGGTTTTTCAATTGGAACCAAAGGCTATGTAACAACAGGGAGAAATCTAAGTTCTGAATACAACGATGTTTGGGAATATGACCAAACTGGAAATACTTGGAGCAAAAAAAACAATTTTGGCGGTACGGTTAGATCTGAAGTGGTAGGGTTTGTGATAGGCAGCAAAGCTTTTATAGGAACAGGCTATGATGCCACTGGCAATCTTTCCGATTTTTGGATGTATAATCCTGCAACCGACTCTTGGATTCCAGAAACCAGTTTTCCAGGGGGAGCTCGTCAGGAAGGAGTTGCAGGGTCCGCGGGCGGAAAAGGTTACCTTGGCTTTGGAACAATTGCATCCTTAGGTGCCCAAAATGACTGGTGGGAGTTTGACCCTACACCTCCTGCAAGCAAAGATAATTATGAAAAATTGAACTTTAAATTAAACCCAAATCCCGCACAAAACACAATCCGAATATCATTTGAAAATACACAAAACAAAGATGTATCCCTGTATATTTATGATTTGTCTGGTAGAGAGGTTAATTCAAAAAAGTTCTCAGCGTCAATCGGCGGTTATCAAACTTTTAACTTGGATATTTCGGGTATTAAAAATGGGATGTATTATTTAAAATTCTTATCCGGAGATATTTGTAAAATCGAAAAACTAGAAGTGGTTGAAGGACCCTAAAAAAATGAGATACATCTGAAAGAACGCATCTTTCTCTACCAAAAAATCTCTTTCAATTTTAACTTCTTGCCAGTCAGCAATTCATTAAATTGTAACAAATGCGAATTGGCGAATGGCTGCGTTTGCCAAAGTTTTTACCATAGTCACTTTTTGTTTATTTCCCAAAAAGCAAAATACCACCGCCGGTAAGTACCAAATTGATAATGGCCAGTGGAATTAAACTCTTCCAACCCAAATGCATCAATTGGTCGTAGCGAAAACGAGGCAAAGTCCAACGGATCCACATAAATAGGAAAATAAAGAACCCTATTTTAGCAAAGAAAGCCAGTACTTCTATCATTGCCAGCCAATTTGGATGGGTACCAAACCAAGCCGCATCCATGAATGGAAAATTGTAACCGCCAAAATAAACGGACGCCATTACCGCACTGCTGATAAACATGTTGATGTACTCTGCAAAAAGATAAAAGCCCAATTTCATGCTCGAATATTCAGTATGGTATCCGCCAATCAGTTCGGTTTCACACTCCGGCAAATCAAAAGGTGCACGGTTGGTTTCGGCCAAGGCACAAATTAGAAAAATGAAAAAACCCAAGGGTTGGTAAATGATATTCCACTGCATGCCATGCCAGCCGCTTTGTTGGTTAACGATATGGCGCAAACTCAAATCACCACTAATCATGATTACGGCAATCAACGAAAGTCCCATGCCCAATTCATAACTGATCATTTGTGAACTTGCGCGTATGGCTCCATATAAAGAGTATTTGTTATTGGAGGCCCAACCACCAATCATGATGCCATAAACACCCACACTTACAATACCCATAATATACAGTATTCCAATATCTACATCGGCTACTTGCAATGAAATATGGCGCCCTCCGAGTATCAAATCTCCACCCCAAGGAATAACAGCACTGGTAATGCAGGCGGTAATCATTGCCAAACCAGGACCCAAAATAAACAACCATTTTTCGGCATTTTTGGGAATTAATTCTTCCTTGAAAAACATTTTACCCCCATCGGCGAAAGGTTGCAGTATGCCAAAAATACCAGCCCGATTGGGTCCCAAACGGTCTTGCATAAATGCAGCTACTTTCCTTTCTCCGTAAGTGAGGTAAAGTGCCACACCTAAGGTTATGGCTGTAAGTATCGCTATTAAAATGCTCTTTTCGAGCAACATTGAAAATTCCATTTTAAGCTTCGTTCAATAAGGGTGTATGTTGGGGAATGGGAGACTCATATTTATTGGCAGAAATTACGGAATGGCGGTCGATATGACGTGGACCTTCAAAAACCCAATCTGTATTTTCTTTCTTTTCAAAACGACATTCGTTGCAGATAAAATCCTTCACTTCGCCAAATTGGTCTTTTCTTGCAGTTATTCTAGCAATTTCATCGCCAATCATCCAAGCCACTGCATGTCCTTTGCATTTTGGATTGCCGCAATCGCGGTGCACATCCATGGGTTTTGTATACCAAACCCTGCTTTTAAAACGAAAAGTTTTGTCGGTTAAAGCGCCCACGGGACAAACATCAATAACATTGCCAATAAAATCGTGGTCCAATGAATTTTGGATATAGGTGCTAATTTCTGCAGCATCGCCCCTTTTCATGATGCCGTGTTCGCGTTTGTCTGTCAATTGGTCTGCAGTATAAACGCAACGGAAACACATAATGCAACGTGTCATATGCAATTTGATATAATCTCCAATGTCTATTTTATCAAATTCGCGGCGTTTAAATTCATACCGAGAATGGGCCAAACCATGTTCAAAAGCAAGATTCTGCAAATCACATTCTCCAGCTTGGTCACAAACCGGACAATCCAATGGATGGTTTATGAGCAGAAACTCAACAATGCCTTTGCGCGCATCTAAAGTGCGTTCACTGGTTTTGTTTTTTATTTCCATGCCATCCATAACGGTAGTACTGCAACTTGCCACCAATTTCGGCATCGGTCTTGGGTCTTTTTCGCTGCCCTTGCTCACTTCTACCAAGCAAGTTCTGCATTTTCCGCCACTTCCTTTTAAACTGGTATAATAACACATTGCTGGGGGAACAGCTTCGCCTCCCACTATGCGGGCTGCATTTAAAATGGTTGTACCCGGATCTACCTGAACGGCAATGCCGTCAATGGTAACTGTAAATTTCTCTGTCGCTTCAGACATATTTTTGTTCTATAATTTAAGCGTTAACCGTTTCAAATATTTTATCTTTCACCAAGCCATAATTTCTTTCGAGGCAGGTTTTGGGTTCATTTACATGCCATTCAAACTCTTCCCTAAAATGGCGAATTGCAGCGGCAACTGGCCAAGCTGCAGCATCTCCCAGCGGGCAAATGGTATTTCCTTCAATTCTCCGTTGTATATCCCACAACAAATCAATATCTTCCATTTTACCGTGTCCATATTCCATTCTGTGGAGTACCTTCTCTAACCACCCAGTACCTTCTCGGCAAGGGCTGCATTGTCCGCAACTTTCATGGTGGTAAAAACGGCTAAAATTCCAAGTATTGCGCACAATACACTGGTCTTCATCATACACAATAAATCCACCCGAACCCAGCATACTTCCAGTGGCAAAACCACCATCTGACAAACTTTCGTACGACATTAAACGATCTTCCCCTTTGGCCGTTTTACAAACCAAATAATGGGGTAAAATTGGTACGGAAGATCCACCAGGAACGCATGCCTTTAATTTTTTTCCATTCTTTATTCCTCCCAAAAAATTATCACCGTAGATAAATTCTTCCACGGTCATATTCATATCAATTTCATACACACCCGGATTGTTGATATTGCCAGAAGCAGAAATCAATTTGGTACCTGTACTTTTTCCGATTCCAATTTTGGCATATTCATCTCCACCGTCATTTACAATAGGCACAACGGCAGCTATGGTTTCTACATTGTTTACCACACTTGGACATTGCCATAGTCCTTTTACGGCAGGAAATGGCGGTTTCATGCGTGGGTTTCCGCGCAAACCTTCTAAACTCTCAATCATTGCCGTTTCTTCGCCACAGATATAAGCTCCAGCGCCGCATGTAACAGCCAAATCTAAATTGTAACCAGTGCCCAAAATATTTTTACCCAACCATCCGTTTGCATAAGCTTCTGCAATGGCTTTTTCCAAAATGCGAAGCACATACATGTATTCGCCGCGGATATAAATATAACTTTGGTTTGCGCCAAGGGCATAGCTACTGGTAATCATGCCTTCAATTAAAAGATGGGGAAGTTTTTCCATCAAATACCGGTCTTTGAAAGTACCCGGTTCAGATTCATCTGCATTGCAAAGTAAGTAGCGGGGAATGCCCTCGGGTTTTGCCAAAAAGCTCCATTTCATGCCTGTTGGAAAACCTGCACCACCTCTACCGCGCAGTCCGCTTTTTTTCACTTCTTCAACCACCTCATCAGGGGTCATTGTTTTTAGTGCCTTTTCAACGCTGCGGTATCCACCTTCTTTTCGGTAAACATCATAGCTTTCTATTCCGGCTACTGCAACTTTATCCAATAAAAGTTTGCGACTCATTGTTCTTTTTTCTTTTCTAATGTTAGTTCCACTCTCTGGTACAAAGGGGTATCTTCGGCCAATTCAGTCCATTCCTTTTCTTCAGTCTGATAATAATACCTTAATGCATCCGCACAAATATCCAGCCCATTTGGCCATTCTAAAGACCTGCCATTTCCACTTAATTTAACTTTTTCAAATTTTAACGAATCCACCAATTCTTTTTCTAACCCTTCAAATGTAAGTATTTCTCTAAAATCACAATGCCTCTTAGCTCCATCATTAAAAGACAATGTTAATGTATGAGGCGCATTGTATAATATAGATAGAAGTTGAATCATAACAAAGGCTCCATTTTATTCAGTTGTTTTTTTTGTATCGCAAAGTCCCAATTATTTAAGAATTCATTCCGATGAATTGAATACCAATCATGGATGAGTTCCAAAGCCCTCGTTGGCATATTTTCCGAGATAATATTGCAGGTGGAAATGGAAATCACGGCGTCAAATTCTCCATAAATTGCATGAAAATGAGGAGGATTGTAGTCCCCGTAAAACATATATATAACAATTCCCTAAACCCTGCATATTTCTGGCATTTTACATCCCCATATAATTTGTTTTGGGATTTTTTCGGTACATTTCTATCAATTCATCCACTTTTGCTTCGGTAAGGTGTTCGTGGAATTTTTCACCTGCTTGCAACATGGGTGCATACCCACAAGCGCCTAAGCATTCCACTGTTTTAAGGGTAAAAAGTCCGTCAGCCGTTGTTTCGCCGTCTTTAATACCCAATTTGTTTTCGATATAGGAAACGATTTTTTCAGCCCCTTCAATCATACATGGTCCGGTGCGGCAAACTTCTAGTTTTACTTTCCCTACAGGTTTTACATCGTACATGCTGTAAAATGTTGCAACCTCATACACTTCCACCGGATTTAAATGCAACAGCCTGGCTACGTAATCCATCACTGGTGCATCCAGCCAGCCAAAATGGGCTTGTGCAATGTGCAACAACCGCAGCAATGCACTCTTTTGTTTTCCCTCAGGGAACAATTTTATTACCCTGTCTACTTCTGCAAGTATCTCTGCAGGAAACTGGATTTCACCTTGAACTGCTTCCAAAATTGGTTCGTTTAAAATAAGCCGCGAATATAGGATATGAAACATGCCTATCATAGAAGCATTTGAATGATTTTTCAACGAATTTTCAAGAAAAAATGACAGTAATAAAAAGTATATTGTGTTTCCAACTTTATATGCTACTTTTGCCTAAGTTGCAGCGCATCTATTCTATATTACTCATTTTGATTTTTTTAATAGCACAAACACCTGCGCAACAACTTTTAAAACTTCCCCTGCTGATTGAACATTTTAACGAACACAAACAAGGCCGCGCTTCCTTTGATTTGGGTGATTTTTTCAAAATGCATTATGTAGATGCTGAAAAAAAAGACAAAGATTACGAAAAAGACATGCGGTTGCCGTTTAAGAAAAATGACATGCACTTCTTTGCAGGGGTTTTTTTGTGTATCCAATCTGAATATTTAGAGATTGAACCCATTTCTGTTGTTTCGAACAAAATATACCCAACCATAGATCCAGCTTTGTGCAATTGGATTCATGGGTCCATTTGGCAGCCCCCCAAAGAAATATTGGGTTAATTCAGTCCGGTCATAAAAAATGGACGTGCAGGCGGATTAATATCCTGCAAAATTTACAAATTTTAATTTTAAAAATACAAATGAATAGCGTGTATATTCATCTGCTGCTTCATGGTCTTTCCTATTGCGATAGATTCATTTGCCAGGATGGAATATGCATTCAACAAGAAAAAAGGAGCTCGGCAATAACATGCTTAACAAAACAATAGAATTCTCAATAAAAAATAAACTCATCATCGGGTTGTTTACCTTAGGTTTAATACTTTACGGCGCTTTTCAAGTAACCCAATTGCCGATTGATGCGGTGCCGGACATTACCGACAATCAAGTACAAGTGATTACCGTATCCCCATCTCTTGGGGCGCCAGACGTAGAAAGGCTGGTTACATTTCCGGTGGAACAAGCCAATAGCAATATACCAGGAATCAAAGACATACGGAGCTTTTCTAGGTTTGGGCTGTCTGTGGTTACTTTGGTTTTCGATGAAAACACAGATGTATATTGGGCAAGGCAACAGGTTTCAGAAAGGTTGCAAGAAATCAACAACAACATTCCTACAGGCGTAGGCACCCCAGAATTGGGGCCTGTTACCACGGGGTTGGGCGAAATTTACCAATATGTAATTCGACCAACAAAAGGGTTTGAAGGCAAATACAATGCAATGGAGTTGCGAACAATCCAAGATTGGTATGTGCGTCGCCAACTTTTAGGCGTTAAAGGTGTTGCCGATGTAAGCAGCTTCGGCGGCTTATTGAAACAATATGAAATTGCCGTGGATGCCCACAAACTCAAAGCCACAGGAGTTACCATTAACGAGGTGTTTGATGCATTGGCAAAAAACAACCAAAACACTGGAGGAGGTTACATAGAAAAAGGGCCCAATCTGTATTTTATCCGCAGTGAGGGCTTAATTACGAATGAAAACGACTTGTCCCTTATTCCTGTTAAAAATAACCCCAGCGGCTTGCCCATTTTGATCCGCGATGTGGGTAAAATCCAAACAGGGGCAGCAACAAGATATGGCACCATGTACTACAACGACGAAATGGAAGTGGCAGGCGCAGTTGTGATGATGTTAAAGGGTGCTAATAGCAATTTGGTCATCGAAAATGTAAAAGAACGCATTGCAAAAATTCAAAAAACGTTGCCAAAAGGGGTGGTGATTGAACCCTTTTTAGACCGAACCAAAATGGTAAACAATGCCATAGGCACTGTAAAAACAAACTTGTTAGAAGGGGCGCTTATTGTGCTGTTTGTGCTGATGCTGTTTCTAGGAAATTTCAGAGCCGGAATTATTGTGGCATCGGTAATTCCACTGGCAATGTTGTTTGCCATTATCATGATGAATTGGTTTGGCGTAAGTGGCAACCTCATGAGTTTGGGCGCATTGGATTTTGGATTGATCATTGATGGCGCTGTCATTATTGTGGAAGCTGTTTTGCACTTTTTAAACCACAGTAAAACCCTAAATAAAACTACAGATTTGCTCCCTAAGGAAATGGATGGAATTGTGCATAAAACAACAAGCCGTATGATGAACAGTGCTGTATTCGGTCAAATTGTTATTTTGGTAGTTTACCTTCCCATTTTTGCACTATCCGGCATTGAAGGCAAAATGTTTAAACCCATGGCTCAAACGGTAACCTTTGCCTTGATTGGGGCCTTTATTCTTTCCTTAACTTATGTTCCCATGATGAGTGCATTGTTTTTGAGTAAAAAAACCAATCACAAGAAGAATTTTTCAGACAAAATGATGGAATTTATTGAAATTAAATACCAGTTTATGTTGGAATTGCTTTTGAACAAAAAGAAATGGGTAATTGGTATTTCATTGGGATTGATGGTTGTATCCTTTTTTATTTTATCACACATGGGGGGAGAATTTATTCCCAAATTGGAGGAAGGAGATTTTGCGGTGGAAACCCGAATATTAACAGGCAGCAATTTATCTATGAGTATAGATGTTTCTAAAAAAGCGTCAAAAATACTAATGCGCAATTTCCCTGAAGTTGAAAGGGTAGTGTCCAAAATAGGTTCTGGAGAAATTCCAACCGACCCAATGCCGATAGAAGCCCAAGATTTAATGATTATTTTAAAGGACAAATCCCAGTGGACCAGTGCAGATAATTTTGACGAATTGGCGGAAAAAATGTCTGCCAAATTATCTGAAATTCCAGGTGTAAGTTTTGGTTTTCAATTTCCTGTACAAATGCGCTTTAACGAACTTATGACAGGTGCCAGACAAGACATTGTATGTAAAATATTTGGAGAAAACTTAGACAGTTTGGCCTATTACGCAAAGCAATTGGGCGCCATTTCTGAAACTGTAAAAGGCGCAACAGATTTATTCGTAGAGCCTGTTGGCGGTTTGCCCCAAATTGTCATTAAATACAATCGGCCTGTAATTTCGCAATATGGAATCAGTATTGAAGAAATAAACAACATTGTACAAACGGCTTTTGCGGGCAAAGTTGCGGGCAAGGTGTTTGAAGGTGAAAAAAGATTTGACTTGGTGGTTCGGCTCGAAAATGAAAATAGAAATTCATTGGCCGACGTTCAGGGGTTGTTGGTTCCACTCAAATCTGGAGACCAAATTCCATTGGAACAATTGGCCAAAGTTGAAATTGAGGATGGCCCAAATCAAATACAGAGAGAAGACGCAAAACGCAGAATTATTGTAGGGCTAAATGCCCGTGGTCGCGACGTGCAAAGCATTGTAGAAGAACTGCGCACCAAAACCGAAAAAGCCATGCAATTGCCTGTGGGTTATTATGTGACTTATGGTGGCGCTTTCGAGAACTTACAAGCTGCAAAAAAGCGATTGGGCATTGCGGTACCTGTTTCTATGTTGCTTATATTTCTTTTGTTGTATTTCGCATTTGGTTCCGTCAAAGATGGTTTGCTCATTTATTCCGCCATTCCTTTGTCGGCCATAGGTGGTGTATTGGCCTTGGTTTCTCGCGGTTTGCCTTTCAGCATATCCGCAGGCGTAGGTTTTATTGCACTATTTGGCGTCGCTGTTTTAAATGGGATTGTGCTAATTTCTGAGTTTAACAGATTGCGTTCTGAAGGCTGGTCTGATATCCGCAAAGTTGTAATTCATGGTACCAAAATCCGTTTGAGACCTGTGCTGATGACTGCTGCTGTAGCCTCCTTGGGATTTTTACCCATGGCATTAAGCAATGGAGCCGGCGCTGAAGTGCAGAGGCCTTTGGCAACCGTTGTGATAGGTGGATTGGTAACTGCAACTTTTCTTACTCTTTTTGTACTTCCTATTTTATATATTCTATTCAATAAAACCAAAATTCAAATGAATTCCACAGTAAAAATCATGTTAATAATTGCCCTTTTTTCTTTCAGTAAAATGCAATTAAGTGCACAACAAAGTATAGATTTAAATCGCGCCATAGACAGTGCATTGGTAAATAATTTAAGTTTAAAAAATGAGTATTTGAATGTAAAATATTTTGAAGCCCTTCAAAAAACTGCATTTGATCCAGATGCAACGGTTTTTGAATCTGAATATGGGCAATTTAACAGTGTTTATAGAGATACACGGTTCACACTAAGCCAAAGCCTCTCTTTTCCAGTTATTTACAATCGCCAAAAATCTAGGTTGGAAACGCAATTGCAAATAGCTGAGGCGCAAGCAAAATACCAGAGTAGCGAATTAAAAAGGGAAGTTGAAAAAAAATATTATGCTATCACCTATTTACAACAAAAAGAAGATATTTTAAATAGGGCAGATTCTATTTATTCTATTTTGCTGTATGCTGCTGAATTAAAATTAAAAATAGGAGAATCCAACGTTATTGAAAGAGATTTTGTGAAAATGCAAAGATTTGGATCCGGAATGCAATTAAAACAGGTTGTGCTGCAAAAAGAAATTTTAATTTCACAATTTAAATTACTTATGAATACCCAATTGGCATACATACCAGAAAATCAATTTCTATTTTCTATACCCATCCCTAGTTTTTCGGATACCCAATTTATTCAAAGCCATCCCGCAGTAATGTTGGCCTTAAACCAACTTAAATCTGCGGTGCAAATAAAAAAATTGGAAGAGACACGGTATATACCAAAAGTAAATATAGGCTACAACAATATGAGCATTCAGGGATTTGGAGGCGACAACAGAAACTACACTTCAGGTTACCGATTTCAATCGGTTCAAATTTCAGTGGGCGTTCCCTTATTTAGGCAATCCATTTGTGCAAAAAACAAAGCATTGAACCTAGAAACCCGAAAGGCAGAAAACACAGTGGAGTATGCCAAAAAAGATTTAGCCCAACGCTGGGAAAAATGTTGGCTTGAATATGAAAATGCATTGTTCACTATGAATTGGTATCGAGATACGGGTATGGTTGCCGCGGACAGAATAACCCATGCTGCGCGCTTGCAATATATCTCGGGTGAGATTGACTATTTGCAATTTGCCACACTCTTTAACCAAACCCTTACCATTCAATCTGCAAAAGCAGAATCTGAATACAATTACAACCAATCATTAATAGAATTAAACGCACTTACAAACCCTTAACCAAAATGAAAAACCAAATTAAAATCGCAATACTCCTTGCTATATTGGGCGCGCAATGCACACCACAAAAAGCGCCTATTAATGAAGCACCCATTTCTAAATCCAACACCCTAGTGACTTTAACCGCTGCACAATTAAAAAACACTTCTGTTCGCATAGGAAAAGCCGAAAAGAAAAGCATATCTGCAACCCTTAAATTAAATGGAACCATAGATGTGCCGCCACAAAACATGGTATCTGTAAGTGCACCTATGGGAGGCTATTTAAAAGGGACCAAACTGTTGCCTGGAATGCCAATTCAGAGAGGAGAAGTAATTGCTACACTCGAAGATCCTCAATTCATTACCCTGCAACAAGATTATTTAATGAGCCGTGTTAGATTGAACATGTTGAAAGTAGAATATGAACGTCAAAAAGAATTAAATCAATCGAAAGTTGGGAGTGATAAAGTTTTTCAACAAGCTGAAATGGAGTATAAAAAAGAGAATATCACTGTAAAAGCATTGTCCGAAAAATTAAAAATTATTGGAATAAATCCAGATGCATTTACAGAAAACAGCATTTCCAGAATTATATATTTATACTCTCCTATTTCTGGATTTGTGAGTAAGGTAAATGTAAATATTGGAAAATATTTAAGCCCTACCGATGTACTTTTCGAATTGGTAAATCCCACCGATATCCATTTAAATTTAAAAGTTTATGAAAAGGATATTGACAAACTATATATAGGACAAAAGGCAACAACTTGGACTAATAATAAGCCGAATGTAAAATACAATTGTGAAGTTATATTAATTGGTCGCAATTTGGACGTTGACAAAACGGTAGAGGTACATTGTCATTTCGAAAAATACGACCCGGCCTTAATTCCTGGTATGTATATGAATGCAGAAATGAAGATGCAATTTACCGACTCCTATGTATTGCCCGAAAACGCAGTCATCAATGATGGCAACAAAAGCTATTGTTTTGTTCAAAAATCTGACAACACATTTGAATTGCTAGAGATCCAAAAGGGGATTTCCGAAAATGGGTTCACTGCAATTTCTCTATTGGAAAAGGGCAAGATAGAACCAATAAATTTTGTTGTGAATGGAGCTTATAATTTGTGGATGGTACTAAAGAATAGCGGAGAATAAAGTTTTGCCTTTTTTATTCAATTCAATCACAAAAGTTTAAAACTGACGTAAATTTGTAAAACGAATGAGAATCAATTCATTGTTGTTAAATCGTAAGTTATTGTATTTAGGACTATTGGTGGGTGCAAGTATTATTGTCATTCAAAGTTGCAAGCACACTGTTGGTGACTGCAAAGGCGGCGAAAGCAAAACATCCTCGGCAGGCGACAACGAGAGTCACAGCATGGGCGAAAATTGCTTAAAATGCCACAATGGAAAGGATGAAGCACCTTGTTTTACCCTTGGTGGTACTGTATATGACAGCGCTACTGTAGCTCCCAAAACTGGAGGAATCCTTAAACTATATACTGGACCCAATGGCACAGGCGATTTAGTAAAAACCATAGAAGTGGATGGGCGAGGTAATTTTTACACCTCAAAAACCATTAATTTTATCGGGGGCCTTTATCCATCCATTACCTCAAAATCTGGAAATACAAAATACATGGGTTCGCCTATACAAATAGGAACTTGCAATTCTTGTCATGGTGCAACTACGTCTAAAATCACGGTGAATTAACCTTACAAAATTATATGAAAATCAAATCATTCACTTTTAACCCCCTGCAAGAAAACACTTACGTGATTTGGTGCGAGGATACCCAAAATTGCGCCATTGTAGATGCCGGAAATTATGACAATGCGGAGAACAAAGAATTGCGCAATTTTATTTTGGAAAACAGTTTAATTCCTACCCTCCTTCTTGGCACTCACGCGCATATCGACCATATTTTTGGCAATTGGTATGTAAAACAGGAGTGGGATATTCCTTATTTATTGCACAGAGAAGACATTCCTATGCTGGATAGAAGCATTACCATGGCGGCCTTGTGGAATTTGAACTACACACCTTCTACCCTACCAGATGCTTTTTTAGAGGCAGGCCAAATACTGACGTTGGGTAAATGCGAATTGGAAGTGAGATTTGTACCTGGCCATGCCCCTGGTCATGTGATTTTTGTAAACCACGAAGATCGTTGGGTTATAGGAGGCGATACTCTTTTTAGGGGCAGCATTGGACGCACAGATTTGCCAGGCGGAAACCACCAATTGCTTTTGGACAAAATTACACAAGAGATTTTTACCCTGCCCGAAGATTATACCATTTTTAGCGGCCATGGACCAGAAACAAACGTGGGTTTTGAAAAAACCAACAATCCGTTTTTTTTAAGTAACCATTACGAATAATATCTTTCTTTTTAAACGACCTATCTTTTGCAAATTAGAAAAAATCTCGACTTTCTTGCAACCCTTTTCTTTGAAACTGGCGTGACCTATTGGGCTGTTAGTCCTGGGTCTAGGAATGCGCCTATTGTTGCGGCTTTTGTGCGTCACGGCGGTTTTGAATTACACAGTTTCCCAGATGAAAGATGTGCCGCTTTTGCAGCATTGGGTATGTCCCAAGCAACAGGTTATGCTTGTGGTGTAATCTGCACCAGTGGCACTGCAGTTCTCAATTTGTATCCTGCCATTTGCGAAGCTTTTTATCAACGCATTCCTATGATAGTGCTCACGGCAGACCGGCCTGAAGAATTGCTAGATCAATGGGATGGACAGACTATTCACCAAAATCAAATTTTCGAAAAACATATTTTAGAATCTTTTGAAACGCCCCAAAATCTTGGAGAAAAAGAATGCTTTAAAGACCTAGAAAAGATTATTTATACCGCAGTAAAAACTTCTATTACACCCATTTTGGGACCCGTGCATATTAATATACCAATGCGCGACCCCATTTATGCGGGTATAAATGAACCTTTTTTTCAGCAAATGCCCGAAAAGCATTTTGTATTTGTAAAACCCATAGATACAAAACCTGATGTCGCTTTTTTAAGGGCAGAATTGACGCAATTTAGACGCATTTTAATTGTTGCAGGACAACATACAGCAGATGCGCATATGGAGCCTTATATGGCCAATATTGCATCAAAATTTCCCTTGCTTGCGGATATCACCAGTAATTTTTCTAAATTTGGAATGGATGGTTGGGAAATGGGCTTGCAAACCGTGGATGAAAATTTTGATTTACAACCCGAATTGCTAATCACCTTTGGCTTGTCCGTTACTTCTAAAAAATTAAAACAATTTCTGCGCAATTTCCCACCCGCAGAACATTGGCATATTTCTGCATCAGGCTTTACGGGTGATCCCTTTGGAAGCAATCCTGATACAAAAACAATAGAACCCATTTCGTTTTTTGAAACGGTATCTGAAATTGCTGAAATTGACAATTTTGATTATTTAAAAAGTTGGAATGATTTCGCGGAAAAAGGAAAAACAAATTACGCACCCCTCCAAATAAAGAACACCATTTATCTAACTGAATTTGAAATTGTAAGATCCATTTTAAAGCATTCCGACGAAACGGTTACCTTACAAATAGGCAACAGCATGGCCATAAGATATGCAGGCTGGGAAGGAAAAACAAATGCCGAAGTGCATTGCAACAGAGGGACCAGCGGCATAGACGGCACATTGAGCACTGCTGTCGGATATGCACTTGCCAAACCCGACAAAAAAATCATTTGTGTGCTAGGCGATGTATCCTTTTTTTACGATTCCAATGGCTTGTGGACCGACCATTTGCCACCCAATTTGCAAATCGTTATCATCAACAATTATGGCGGAAAAATATTCAATTATATCGATGGACCCAATCAAGAACCTGCACTAATGCCATTGATACAAACACCGCACAAGTTTGACGCAGAGCATATTGCCGCGCATTTTGGCATTCCCTATTTTTCAAATACATTGCCTTTTATTGAAGAAAAATTAATAGAAGGATTGCTGCAAAATCAGTGTTGCATATACGAATATTTAATCCATGAAGACAAATAAAACCGCAATTATAGCAGGGGCCAGCGGCCAAATTGGCAACTACTTGCTCCATGATTTATTAGAATCAAAACAATATGAAAAAGTAATTGCTTTGGTAAGGAATCCTTTGGGTATTTCGCACCCAAAACTACAAGAAATAAAAGTTGATTTCACCAATCCAGATACATTAAAAATAAAAGCAGACGATGTTTTTTGTTGTTTGGGAACAACGATAAAAACGGCAAATACAAAAGAAAATTTCAAAGCCGTGGATTATGGCTATCCAATGGCATTGGCGCAGGCTACATTGGCATCTGGTGCTTCTCGTTTTTTTGTTGTATCTTCTGCGGGAACCAGCTTGGATTCTTCAATATTTTATGCAAAAGTAAAAGCTGAAATGGAAAGAGATTTACAAAAAATAGGCTTCAATGCCTTGTATATTTTCAAGCCCAGTATGCTTTTGGGACCCAGAAAAGAATTCAGGTTTGGAGAATTAATGGGTAAATTTTTTATGCAAATATTAGCCCCATTGATTCCTAAAAAATATAAAGGCGTACAAGCCAGCAAAGTGGCTGAAAGCATGTTGCATTGTGCAAATACATCTCCAGAAGGCGTGCATTTCATTGACAATGAGCAAATATTGTCTTGCCCGTCCTTCAAATGAATTTTTCACATATTACGCGTTCTTCAGCCACTTACCCCAATAGGATTAGAATAGATTGGTGAGGCCATTTCATTTCATTTCAAATCCTTGTCGGCATTAGCGATCAAGAAGAAAAAACATCCGCCATACATAGTATTATCCTTGTGACCTTCGCCCTCGACCCGCCTCAGCGAGGGCGGAATTTGGGTTTAACGAAAGGAACTATTCGTTAGGCGAAACCTTTACAACCGCAAGAAGCCTAACAATTACCACTTTTAGAGTGTTGATAAATATTTTACTTTCATTTAATATTATAACAATTTCCGTTTATTAACTTAGTTTAACAATTTAAATTTATAAACTCATGCCTGACCATTCTTCTTGTATCGACAACAAACCGATGATGGAACTGAGTGAAACAAGCATTACTTCAGCAGAAAGTAAAGAAATTTCGTTGACCCGTATTCTGGAAAACACAAACAAGAGTCCAATATTAAATTTTGCGTTTAGGCGTAAGTCCACGGTGAAGTACACCTAAAAGTGATTCAAAAAAGGAAATAAAGACACTTGTGTAAAATCAGATACCTTAATACAAGGTAAAGAACTCGCGTTCTCAAATCTATTATTAATGAATGGTTTTGAATATTTAAACGATGAATCGAAAAAGTATTATTTTATTAAATATTATTCTACAT
>Ga0209181_10001934_pt1 | contig 34674 bp, 35 predicted proteins | sample MAT05_FD_187208 | JGI IMG/M metagenome (GOLD analysis project Ga0209181, IMG submission 187208) | Freshwater microbial communities from Lake Fryxell liftoff mats and glacier meltwater in Antarctica - MAT-05 (SPAdes) (version 2) | ecosystem: Environmental > Aquatic > Freshwater > Ice > Liftoff... | reverse complement strand
GACCTGCGCCGTGTCACTGACGTCACAGGCAAACCCCTGCGCGCCGTGCCCGATTTCGGCCGCCGCCGCCTCGGCCCGTGACAGCTCACGGCCCACCACGGCCACACGTGCGCCGCACCCGGCCAGTGTCTCGGCAATCGCGCGACCGATCCCACGGGTGCTGCCGGTGACCAGCGCAACCTTCCCAGTCAAGTCGATCTGCATCAGGCTCCCGGCTGTGAAAGAATGGCCTCGACCTGCGCCGCCGTCCCGGCCGGCAGCACCACGGCGTCGGGGACGATCTTGCGAATCAGGCCACCGAGCACGTGCCCTGGACCCATCTCGATGAACGTGATACCGGGATGGTCCTCCACGATGTTGCGAATCGTCTCGGTCCAGCGCACCGGTGCCGCGATCTGCTGCCCGAGCTGGCGCCGCGCGTGCCTGGCGGCCATCACCTGGCGGCCCGTGACGTTGGCGTAGACCGGGATCGTGGCGTTCTGCATCGGGACCTTGGCCAGCGCCGCTTCCCAGCCGGGACGGGCGGCATCCATCAGCGGCGAGTGAAACGCCCCACTCACCTGCAGACGCATGCACTTGCGCGCGCCGTGCGCCGTCGCCAGCTCGATCAGCCGCTCGACCCCCGTCACCTCACCCGACACGACCACCTGCCCCGGCGAATTGAAGTTGGCCGGCACGACAGCGCCTGCCTCACGCGACGCCCGTTCGCACAGATCGCGCACGCGGACGTCGATGTCGCCGAGGATTGCCGCCATCGCCCCCGGCCGTGCGACAGTGGCCGCCTGCATCAGTTCACCACGTGTCCGGACGAGTCTCACGGCCGTCTCGAAGTCGAGGGTGCCTGCCGCCACGTGTGCGGTGAATTCGCCCAGCGAGTGACCGGCCGCGCAGCAGACGCGCGCGCCGAGGTGCGCCGCGAGGACACGCCAGACCGCGACACCATGGGTGAGCAGCGCCGGCTGCGCGTTGTGCGTCTCCATCAGGGTCTCGGCCGGCCCCTCGAAGCAGAGCGTCGAAAGCGGAAAACCAAGCGCTGCATCGGCGCGACGGAACATGTCCGCCGCCGCCGGGAAAGCGGCGACGAGATCCTGCGCCATGCCCGGCTTCTGTGAGCCCTGTCCGGGAAAGACGAGCGCGATGTCCATCAGAGCCGTACCACCATGGAACCCCACGTGAGTCCGGCGCCGAACGCGCACAGAAGTACCGTGTCTCCGATGCGCACGCGGCCGGCGCGGATGGCCTCGTCCAGCGCAATGCCGATCGAGGCGGACGACGTGTTCCCGAAGCGGTTCACGTTCACATAGACCTTGTCCATCGACACGCTGGCATGCTTGGCCGTCGCCTCGATGATGCGCACGTTGGCCTGATGCGGAATGAGCAGGTCGATGTCCGCGCCGGTCAACCGCGCGCCATCGAGTGCGCGGTCGCACGCCTCGGCCATCGACCTGACGGCGTACCGGAAGACTTCCCGGCCGGCCATCTTCACGTACGTCGAGCGATCCTCGAGGACGGGGAGGCTGAACGGATTGCTGGCCCCGCCGCTGGGCCGCCAGAGCAGTTCGGCCAGTGTGCCGTCGCTGCGCATGTAGGCCGAGAGGATACCGCGCTTGCCGTCGCTGCGCCGCACGACCGCCGCGCCGGCGCCGTCACCGAACAGCACGGCGGTGCTACGGTCCTGCCAGTCGATGATGGCGCTCATCTTCTCCGAGCCGACGACGAGCGCCGTCTCGATCGTGCCCGCCGCGATCAACCCCTCGGCGACGGTGAGTCCGTAGAGCCAGCCGGTGCAGGCGGCCGACAGGTCCATGGCCGAGGCTCGCGCGGCGCCGAGCGCGGCCTGTACCTCGACGGCGGTCGATGGCAGCAGGCGGTCCGGCGTGGCCGTGGAGAGAATGATCGTGTCCAGTTCGGCGGCCGTGATGCCGGCCGTGGTCATCGCCTTCCGCGCCGCGTCGGCCGCCATGCTGCAGGTGGTCTCGCCGTCGCGCGCGATGTGACGCTGCACGATGCCCGAGCGCTCGAAGATCCACTCATGCGAGGTGTCGATGCCGATCGCCGCAAAGTCGTGGTTCGTCATCACGTGGCGCGGCACACTGTGCCCCGTCCCCGTCACTGCCGCAATCGGACGCTTCATGGCCTCTCTCCACCGCTGTGTGCCAGCCCCGCGCGCGGCGGACCGCCAGCACTGCCGGGTGTCAGTCCGTGCCGCCGAGCCGGCGTCCGATGTGCTCGGACATCCCCGAATCAGCCGCACGAACGGCGACAATCACGGCGTTCTTGATGGCACGCGGCGACGAGCTGCCGTGCGCGATGATGCTCACTCCCCGGACTCCCAGCAGCGGTGCGCCACCGTAGTTGGAATAGTCCAGATGCGCGAGTCCCTTCATCAGCTCCTTCGGGTCGGCACCGGCGGCCTGCGCCGCCATGCCGATCAGGATCGGGGCGAGGCCCTCGTAGAACTTGAGGATGACGTTGCCGGTGAATCCGTCGCAGACGACGACGTCGAACGGCCCCCTGTCGCAGCGACCGGCCGCGACGTCGCGGCCCTCGATGTTTCCGACGAAGTGCAGGCCGGTGGCCACCAGCAGCGGATGGGTGGCCTTCACGACCGCGTTGCCCTTCGCCGGCTCTTCGCCGATGCTGAGCAGCCCGACGGCGGGATTGCTGCGCCCCATGATGTCTTCCGCGTAGACGAGCCCGAGGCGCGCGAAGTGCACGAGCTCCTCGGGGCTGCAATCCACGTTCGCGCCGCTGTCGAGGACGACCACCGGCTGCAGCGCCGTGGGAAAGATCGTGCCGATCGCTGGACGTTTGAGGCCACCGTGCAATCCGAGCAGTTGCACCGAGGCCGCCATCTGGGCGCCTGTGTTGCCGGCCGAGACGAAGGCGTCGGCCAGTCCCTCGGCATGGCGTCGGAGGCCAACGGCCATCGACGAGTTCGGGCGCCGCATGACCGCCGTCGGCTTCTCCGCCATGCCGACGATCTCCGGAGCATCGATCACATCGATGCGGTCCCGGTGTGTCGCCTGCGCCGCATAGTCCCCAGCAAAGGCGACCTCGAGCGCCGCCGTCACTTCGGCGACGCGACCAATCAGCTGGATGCGGTGCTCAGCTCCCAGCTCGGCCAGTGCGAGCAATGCGCCACCCACCGGTGCGACAGGGGCGAAGTCGCCACCCATCGCATCCAGGGCGATCCGGGCCAAGGGTCAGCCTTCCCGGGCCGCAATCCGCTGCTCACCACCGTAATACCCGCACTCGTCACACACGCGATGCGGCCGCTTCATGCTCGAGCACTGCGGGCATTTCTGGATCACGATCCGCGGCGCAACCTTGTGCGTGTTGCGGAGGCGCTTGCGCTGCTTGGATGTCCTGCGCTTCGGTACGGCCATGGGTCATTCCCGGTATAAAGACGATTAGGGCTCGGCCGTGCGCTGCGTGAGCGCGGCCCACCGCGGATCCCCATGCTCGGGACACGCGCAGGCTGTCGTGTTGCGGTCGACGCCGCACGTCGGACACAGGCCTTTGCAATCTTCACGGCACAACACGAAGGACGGGACTGCAAGGATCCATCCTTCGCGGACTGCAGGACGCAGGTCGATGCTGCGCGACTTGGTGTCCAGCAGGAACACATCAGGGTCATCGTCCAGCCCGTCCTCGTCCGACTCGACGAACAGGCACTGGATGGAATCGCCTGCCCTCACCAGCACCTCTGTCAGGCACCGGGTGCATTCACCAACCGCCGTACCCTCGAACTCGCCGGTGAAGAAGTATCGTCCATCACCTGCGCGTGAGAGCCGGCCATGTACCGTCACCGGCGAACTCGGCCGGACAGCCACGTCGGTCCAGATCCGGTCTTCAGGGTCAGCCGACCCATCCACCAGTACCGCCTGGCCTTCGAGACTCCGGAGATCAACTGACAGCATAGCCATCAAAAATAGATGAGCCACGGGCACTGAACAAGTGCCCACGGGATCATCACTTAGCGCGTCACGCCTGCGGCGGGGGGCGAACCGCCCCGAGGCTGATCAGGACAGGCCGGGAAAGAAGAAGCCCGACTCCCTGACCGCGTTCGCGTCGGAGTCGGAGGCATGGATGGCGTTCCGTCCCTTGGACTCGGCGTAGAGCTTCCGCACCGTGCCCGCGGCCGCAGTGGTCGGATCCGTATCGCCGATCGCCGCACGCAGGTCGAGGACGGCGCCGTCCTTCTCCAGCACCATCGGCATGCACGGCCCCGAGCTCATGAACTCGATGAGTTCGCCGAAAAAGCCCCGCTCCTTGTGTTCGTCGTAGAACGCGGCGGCCTCATCCAGGGTCATGTGCATGACGCGGGCAGCCTTCAGCACGAATCCCTGCGCCTCGAGGTGCGCGAGGATCGTGCCGGCCTTCCCGGTTCCGAAGGCGTCCGGCTTGATGATGGTGAGCGTGCGGTTTCCGGCCATTGTACCCAGCTCCAGTGTGGTTCAGGCGCCCGTCCGGGGCGCCGTGGGTGTCAGAAAGACGCGCCCGGACACCGAGGGTGGCCGGGCGCGACGGGAAAGCTACTCCAGACCGGCCGAACCTTACAGCCGCGCCCTGACCAGCTCGACGAAGTCCATCGGGCGCTTGGCGATGCCCATCCCGGCCTTCTCGAATGCCTCGAGCTTCTCTGCCGCCGTGCCGGCCGAGCCGGAGATGATCGCACCGGCGTGTCCCATCCGCCGTCCCGGCGGGGCGGTCTGCCCGGCAATGAAGCCGACGACCGGCTTGGTCATCTTCGTCCGGACGAACTCGGCCGCTTCCTGCTCATCGGTGCCGCCGATCTCACCCATCATCGCGACGACCGTCGTCTGCGGGTCCGCCTCGAAGGCCGCCAGCGCATCGATGAAGTTGGTGCCGTTGATCGGGTCACCCCCGATGCCGACGCAGGTGCTCTGACCGATACCGGCCTTGGTCAGCAGGTTCACGATCTCGTACGTCAGCGTGCCGGAGCGACTCACGACACCGACCGGGCCGGCCATGCAGATACGTCCCGGAATGATGCCGACCTTCGACTGACCGGGCGTGATGAGCCCCGGGCAGTTCGGGCCCAGGAGGCGCGCGCCCATCTCTTTCACGTATGGATAGACCTTCGTCATGTCGAGGACAGGCACGCCCTCGGTGATGCAGACGATGAGCTTCACGCCGGCGGCGGCGGCTTCCATCATCGCATCGGCGGCAAACGGCGGCGGCACGTAGATCACCGACGTGTTCGCGCCCGTGGCGGCCACGGCCTGCGCGACCGTGTTGAAGATCGGGACGGTCTCCTCGAACGTCTGTCCACCCTTCCCTGGCGTCACGCCGGCCACGACTTTCGTGCCGTACTCGATCATCTGCCTCGCGTGGAACGAGCCGTCGCGGCCCGTGATCCCCTGCACCAGCAGCGTGGTGTCGTTGTCGATGAAGATGCTCATGTGGCAGCTCCCGTGGCGAGGGCCACCGCCCGCTGCACCGCTTCATCCATGTCGGAGGATGCGCTGAAGCCGTTCTCGGTGAGGATCTGCATCGCGAGTTCTTCGTTGGTGCCGGTGAGACGGATCACGAGCGGGACGGTGAGCGGGTTGGCTTTCGTCGCGGTCACGATGCCATTCGCGACATCGTCGGTGCGCGTGATGCCGCCGAAGATGTTGAACAGGATCGCCTTCACGTTCTTGTCGGCGGTGATGATGCGGAGCGCATTCACGACCTTTTCCGGGTTCGACGAACCGCCGATGTCGAGAAAGTTCGCCGGATCGCCGCCGTAGTACTTGACCAGGTCCATCGTGGCCATGGCCAGGCCGGCGCCGTTGACGACGCAGCCGACATTGCCATCGAGCTTGATGAAGGTGAGGTTCGCCTTGCGAGCCTCCACTTCACTGGCCTCTTCGCTGCTCTCGTCACGCAATGCCTCGATCGCCGGGAGGCGCTCGAGCTCATTGTCGTCGATCACCATCTTGCCATCCACCGCCACCACTCTGCCGGTGGGCGTCACGACGAGCGGGTTGATCTCGGCCAGCGAACAGCCGCTCTCGATGAAAGCGGCGTACAGCTGCTGCATGATCTTCGCGGCGGCGCGCGCCTGTTTCACATCCTCATACAGGAAAAAGCCCATCTCCATCGCCTCGAACGTCCGCAGTCCGTAGCGCGGGTCGACGGGATGATACTTGATCTTCTCCGGCGTGCTGGCAGCGACTTCCTCGATGTCGATGCCGCCTGCCGCGCTCACCATGAATACGGGCTTCTTCGTGGCGCGATCGACGATGATGCCGACATACGCCTCGGTGCCGATGTCCTCGGCGACGGTCACGAGCACCTTCTGGACCGTCAGTCCCTTGATGTCCATGCCGAGGATCGCGGTGGCCTTCTCCCGTGCGGCTTGCGGCGTCGCGCAGTACTTCACCCCGCCGGCCTTGCCGCGGCCCCCGACGTGGACCTGCGCCTTCACCATCACCGGCACGCCGTATCGGACCGCGAGCGCCTCGGCGGCGTCCGGCGTCGTGGCGATGTCGCCATCGGGGATCGGCACGCCATGGCGGCGCAGGATCTCCTTGGCCTGATATTCATGTAGGTTCACGCATGCTCCATCTGCGGTCGGATGACTGCAGCGACAGTGATGTTGGAGAGGATCCCGCGGCGGCGCTGGGCGCACCGGCGCGGTCGGGACACGGCGCCGCACGAGGCGCACCGGGCCGCCGTCGGCAAGCTAACCGACGGAGTGGTCGTCATCGTGGACTGGCGTCGCGCGCGACGCCGAGCGTCCGGCCCAGTGCCTCGAAGGCAGCGCCGAACTCGCTCCAGGCGCCGCGTTGCAGCGCCGCCCGCAGCTGGCGGTAAAGTGCGGCGGCCGCCGAGCTCCCGCCCCCGTCGCGGACGCCATCGCGCCAGACCAGCGTGGCCTCGGTCACGCTGCCGCCGACGCCGCGATGCAGGCCGTCGCTGATCAGCACGGCGGCGAGGTCGGTCGGGCGGCCATCACGGATGGTGAAGTAGGGGGTGAGGAATCGCGGTGCGCTCGACGCCGGCAGCACGCGCGTTGCGCCGCGACGCGCACCGGCGAGCGTGCCCGGTGCGCGCAGCGAGTCGGACGTCTCCTGCGCCGCACGCAGCACGCTTTCGTAGGTGGCGCCCTCGGTGCTGGGCCGCCAGCGGGTGCGTCGGTCCTCGCCCCCCGGCGCGATGAGCACGCCGCGCACCACGCCGCGGGTGTCGAGCGCCGCGATCGCGAGCGCATAGGCGCCACGCGACGGCAGCCAGATGGGCACGTATTCGTCGACAGTCAGCGCACTGTCCGCCGTGCTGCCTCGGACGAGTGAAAAATCCGCCAGGGCTCCGGCGCGTCGCACCATCTGGCTGGTGTCGTCCTGCACCGCCCGCGATCCGTGTCGGGCGGCGATCGCTCCCTCGATGAACAGGGCATCGGCGCGCGGCGGCAGCGCCCGGCGCAGCGACGACGGAAGTGCCGCGAGCGGCGTGACGTGGCGCGCCATCCGGGCGAGTGGCTGGCGTGCCAGCAACGCCTGGTCGCGCTCCGCGACGAGTGTCACCCGACCCGAATGGGCGTTCACGAATGCGGTCGCGGCAAACTGCGCCGCCGCCACCTCCTCGTTGTCGAGGAGGACGTGCTCGGCGAGCGGATAGGTCTCGCTGACGGCGTAGAGGTCCACCACCCACAGCAACGAGTCGGCGTAGACGAGCGGGACGACGTGCGCCCCCGCCCGGAGCGACGGGACCAGCCGCGCGAGACGCTCCCGCACGTCGAGCACGGTCACGAGCACCGGCGATGGCTGCGGAAGGTCACCAAGCAGCAGACGGGGATTCTGCTGGTTCCAGGCGTGCGCGAGGCGCGCCGACGTCGTGGCGATCGGTGGCGACGCGAGGCGGTGTGCCGGGTCGCTCACGATGGCGTAGCCGCGGCCGGAGTCACTGACGGCGATCGGCGGCAGGGTCACGCCGATGCGCGTCGTCGCCTCACGGAACGGACTCTCGCCGGTGAGGTCCACGGGGATGGCGCGCCAGGTGGGCAGCCGTCCGGGCACGCGCAGCGCATCGAACACGACGGCGCGGGGCATGCCATCGGTGGCGTCCCAGCTCAGCAGCGCGCCCAGTCGACCGGGCGCAGTGTGCGGCACCGTCGCGCGATCCCAGAGCGGCGTGGAGGGGATCGAGGCGGTGTCGCCGGGCTCGGCCGCGATGACTCTGTCGGACTCGAAGGCGCGGCGCGTGAAGCTGGCACCGGCATCGAGATACCGACGCTCGCGTGCCGTCGCATCGCCGCCGCCATCCACACTGTCGGCGAGCAGTGGCAGGCCCTGACGGAGGAAGAGCGCCATCAGGAGCACCGTAGTGACGGCACCGATTGCTGCGCGCGGCTGACGCGACCATGCACTCCAGGTGACCACCGCCGCGGCGGCAATCGCAACCACCTGCATCACGATCCCGCCCGGCAGTCCGATGCGATGATCCGCGAACCCGAATCGGTCACCGGCGCCGCTGCCGTGCACGAGGCGCTCGAACCCATCGAGCCGGTAGCTCCACGCGATCAGCAGCAGCAGCATCGCACCGAGGACGGTGATGTGGCGCCGTGCGTGTCGCGAAACGCGAAGCCCCTGTCCCTCGGTGCCGATACCGCGCGTGAGCACGTAGCCCACGAGCGTGAGCAACGACATCACGGCATGCGACAACAGGGCCCACGTGTAGGCCTGCAGCTCGAATGGGAGCCATCCCGTCCAGAACGCGAGGTCATGCTGGAAGTACGGGTCCGCCTCGCCGAGCGTGCGCGCGTCGAGGGCCTGCGCGAGCGGAAGCCACTCGTCGAGCGGCACGGTGAGCAACACGCCGATCAGCACCGCCACGAACCACAGCACCAGCGCGATGGTCCGCTCGGCGACCGCGCCATTCACTTCCAGGTTCCCCACCGTGCCCGGGACCACCACGCTCACGAAGGAGCGGCGGATTGCCTCGAGATGGGCGCGCATCACCAGCGTTGCGAGCGTGCCCGCGCCCAGCTTCAGCACCAGCGAGACGCTGGTCTGCCACCACCACGTGTCGACGTAGCCAAGCGCATCGAACCAGGCGTAGTCGCCCATGAGTGCGCCCCACGCTCTGCCGGCCGCGAGCACGAGCGCGATGCCGGCGATGAGTGTCAGCAGACCGCGGCGGCGGAGCATCATCGGTGCGTCGCAATCACAGTCAGACGACGACGCCCTGTGCGCGCAGCCAGTCATTGAACAGGGCGCGAATCTCGTCGCGCCGCGCAGCCGTCAGCGCCTCGAACCGCAAGACCACGATCGCCTGTGTATTCGAGGCACGGATCAGCCCCCAGCCGTCGCCGAAGAGCACGCGGGCGCCATCCACGTCCACCACCTCGTGCGTCCGGCGGAAATGCTCGGTGGCAGCCTGCACCAGCGCGAACTTCCGGTCATCCGGGCAGTCCACCCGCAATTCCGGTGTGCTGAAATACGTGGGCACGTCAGCCAGCAGGTCACGGACGCTGCCGGTGCTCGCGGCCACGATGCGCAGGATACGCGCTGCGGCGTACAGTGCGTCGTCGTGGCCGTAGAACCCCTCGGTGAAGAACATGTGGCCGGACATCTCGCCGGCAATCGGCGCCTTCAGCTCCTTCATCTTGTCCTTGATGAGAGAGTGGCCGGTCTTCCACATGACCGGGATGCCACCGGCCTTCGTGATCGCGTCCGGCAGGGCCTGCGAGCACTTCACGTCGAAGATGATCGCCTGATCGCCGCCGGTGCGTGCGAAGACGTCGCGGGCGTAGAGCAGCAGGAGGTAGTCGCCCCAGATGATCGTGCCCTCGCCATCGACGATGCCGATGCGGTCTGCGTCGCCGTCGAAGGCGATGCCGATATCCGCGCCCGTTTCGCGCACCGCCGCGATCAGATCGACGAGGTTCTCCTCGACGGTCGGATCGGGATGATGGTTCGGAAACGAGCCGTCGCTTTCGCAGAAGATGTACGTCGCGTCGAGGTTCATCCGTGCGAAGATCGCCTCCGTGAGCGGACCGCCGGCACCGTTGCCGGCATCGAACACGACCTTCAGTCGCCGCGCGAGCGGTCCGGTGCGCGCGACGATGTCGTCGGCGTACGCCGCGTCGAGGTCCTCGTACCGCACGGTGCCGGTGCGCGCCGCTGCCGGGGCATCGAGCAGTGCGCGGAGTCGCTGGATGCCGCTGCCATGCAGTGAGCCCGTGCCGACGCAGAGCTTGAAACCATTGAACTCGGGCGGGTTGTGGGAACCGGTGATCTGGATGCCGCCGGCCACCGCGAGATGATGCAGCGACCAGTACAACAGCGGCGTCGGCCCGACTCCGATGTCGATCACGTCGCGTCCCCGTGTCGTGAGCCCGCGAACCAGCGCATCGCGCAGCGCGTCGCCACTGGGACGATTGTCGCGGCCGACCGCGACTGGTCCGGCGAGAGTGCGCTCGTCGAGCAGCGCGGCGTAGGCCTGCCCGATGCCCTCGGCCGCCTCGACCGTGAGATCGTCACCGACGACGCCGCGAATGTCGTACTGCCGAAAGATGCCTGGCGCGATTGTCATGGGAGAACATGGTGTGCATCCGGCGTGATGGTCGCCTGGATGGTGCCGGGTGCGAGTGCCTTGCGTCCGGTGGTGATGGGAAATGTGCTTGCCTTCGCCCAGCGCACGGCTGGAGCGGGGTAGACACCGAGGAAGAGGAGCAGGATGGCGGCGACGGCGACGATGCCGCCGGTGAGCCTGGCTTCCACTCGCGGGCGAGCCGGCCCATCGGCCACGCTCACGTCCTGCATGAACATGGCGCGGATGACACCCAGATAGTACGCGGCGGAGATCACGCTGGCGAGGACGAGGACCACGGCCAGACGCATCTGCGGCGCCGGTGCCGAGATGGCGGCGCCCAGCACGTACCACTTGGCGAAGAAGCCCATGCCGCCTGCGACGGGAAAGCCCAGCAGTGACAGCATGAACACTGCCATCGCCGCCGCCAGGGCAGGCCGGGTGCGCGACAGACCGGCGAGGTCGGAGAGACGCGTCTGCTTCTCGATCCCGCCGGACACGATACTGAGCACCGCGAACGCTCCGACCGTTGCGAGCGTGTACGCGAGTGCGTAGAACACGATCGCCGCCGCCCCTGCGGCCGTATGACTGGTGATGGCAACCAGCAGGTAGCCGGCATGGGCGATGCTCGAGTAGGCGAGCATCCGCTTCACATTCTGCTGCTTCAGCGCGAGCACGTTGCCCACCACCATGGTGGCCGCCGCCAGCGCCCAGGCCGCAGAGTGCCAGGACGAGAAGGCCGGTCCGAGGCCGCCGAGCAGGAGACGCGCAAACGCACCGAATGCCGCCACCTTGACGCCGACCGCCATGAAGGCGGTGTACGGCGTCGGTGCACCCTCGTACACGTCGGGCATCCACATGTGAAACGGCACCGCGGCCACCTTGAATGCAAACCCGATGAAGAGCAGCGCCATGCCGCCCAGCAGGAGTGGGTCGCGCGCGAGGTCCTTCGCCACGATCACGTCCGACATGACCGTGAGGTTCATCGTGCCGGTGGATCCGTAGAGCAGCGCCATGCCGTACAGCAGGAACCCCGTGGAGAACGCGCCGAGCAGGAAGTACTTGAGCGCGGCCTCGGCCGAGCTGGGGCGACTGCGATCGAGCGCCGTCAGCACGTAGATCGAGAGCGACATGAGTTCGATGCCAAGGAAGATCAGCATCAAGTCCCTGGCGCCGACCAGCAACAGCATGCCGGTCGCCGAGAACAGCACCAGGGCGGGCGGCTCAGGCGCAAGCAGCGCCGCACCTTCGTTGTACTCCATCGCCATGACCAGCGTCGCCAGCGCGCCCAGCAGGATCACGGCGACCAGCGCCCAGCGGAAGCCGTCGTAGGCCAAGGGCCCAGTGGCGGCCCCGCCCGGGGCTGGCTGATTCGCGAGCCATGCGGCCGACCCCGCCGCGGCCAGCGCCACCAGCATCGCCAGTTGATGCGCGCTCCGGGTGGCAGGTGCACCCTCTTTCACGAAGACGCCGAACAGGAGCACCAGCACGCCGCCAATGGCGACGATGAGTTCCGGCAGGAGCAGCGTGCCCAGGTCGAGACCGGAGACCGTCATGCCGCTCATGGAGCACGGCCGGCGCGACCATCGGCGATCGGTGGTACGCTGCCGGCCGAGACCTGCACGCTGTTCACCACGGCAGAGACAGAAGGATTCATGCGGTCGAGCAGCGGGGACGGTGCCAGCCCGAGGCCGATGATCGCAATCACGAAGCAGGCCATGACACCCACCTCGCGACCGTTCAGATCCGACACCGACGCTAGGCCGTCCGCGACCGGACCGTAGAGTGTGCGCTGCACGGACCAGAGCAGATACGCGGCGGCGAGGATCACGCCGACGGTCGCAATCAGGATCGGAACCGGGTACGCCGGGAAGGCGCTGAGCAGCACGAGGAACTCGCCAACGAAACCGTTGGTGCCGGGCAATGCGGCGTTGGCGAGTGCGAAGAGCACCAGCAGCGCGCCGAACATCGGCATCCGCCTCGCCAGACCGCCCAGCGAGGCGAACTGGTCGTCCACGATGCGACGGCGCAGCATGCCGAGCAGCAGGAACATGCCGCCGGTCGTGATCCCGGCGTTCACCATGACCATCATGGCCCCTTGCAGGGACCCGACCGTGAAGGCGCCGATCCCGATCACCACGAACCCAAGGTGGGCGATGGACGCGTACGACATCACGCGACGGAAGTCCGGCTGCGCCAGCGCCACGATCGAGCCGTACACGACAGCCAGGACACCGAGTGCCACGAGTACGAGGCGTACGGTCGGATGGGTCATCGCGCTGGGAAAGAGCGGCGCCGCGACCACGATCAGCCCGTACGTCCCAACCTTGATGCCGAGTGCGACGGCAGCGAGCGGCGGTCCCTCGCCCTGCGCATCGGGGAGCCAGGTGTGGAACGGAATGAGCGCGCTCTTGACGAGGAATGCGGTCGCGAACGCGCCGAAGCAGAACAGTTGCGTGGAGAGTGGCAGCGGAACGCTCGCCGCCATGAGCATGAGGGTCGCATAGGTGGTGCCCCCGGCCGCCGACGCCACGGTGATCAACGCGACCAGCATGAGCAGCGAGCCAAGCATCGTGTAGATGAAGAACGTCGTGCCGGCGCGCGGCCCTCGCCCCGTGCCCCAGACCCCGATCAGGAAGTAGAGCGGGACGAGCATCAGCTCCCAGCAGAGGTAGAACAGCAGCAGGTCGGCCGCGAGAAAGATGCCAAGGATGGCTGCCGTCAACAGCAGTACAAGGGCGTAATACGACGCGGCACGATGCGTCACGCTCGTGCGATCCATCGCAATCACGCCCAGCGGCATCAGCAGCGCCGTGAGCAGCACCATCGGCAGCGAGATTCCGTTGGCCACCAACTGAATACGCGAGCCGAAATCGTCGATCCACGGATAGTCGACGGATGCGCTGCCTGTCGGCACGAGATACCAGAGCGCGACGGCCAGGACCGCATTCGCCGACAGCACGGCGATCGTGATGAGTCGCGCCTGCCCACCATGCGAATCGTCGGCCGTACGTGGCAGCAACCAGACCACGATCGAGCCAAGCAGCGGGAGCAGCATCAGGGCCGGAAGCACCCAGTCAGATGACACGCCCATGGCCGTCAGTGCGGCGTTCACTGGGCACCCGTGACGATGAAGGCACCAAACACGACCACGGCGCCGAGGACGATCGCCCAGACGTAGCTCCCGGCAAAACCGACCTGCACCCGTGACGCAACCGATGACACGACGCCGAACAGCTGCGCACTGCCCTGCACGAGCACGCCGTTGATCAGGCCAAGGTCGAGGCCCCGCCAGAACACCTTGCGCGACGCAGCGACGGTTGGGCCGACGATACCGCGCGCAATCGCGGTGTCCACGTAATAGTCGTTGGCCAGCACGAGCCCGATGCCGGTGTCGGCCGGCGAGTCCACTTTGCGCACCAGCGTCGCCGGCTTGAGCTGGACGAACGCCATGGCGATGCCCGCGACGGCCACGGCCACCGCGATCCCGATGAGCAGATACTCGGTGCTGTGCGGCAGATGACCGGTCCCCGCGAGCTCGGCGGTCGCTGCGCCGGTGAGCGGCGCGAGCCACGAATCGAGCAGGCCGGCACGTCCGATCGGCAGGGCTGCCGGAAGCTGCAGCCAACCACCGACGATCGTCAGCACGCCGAGCACCACCAACGGTGCTCGCAGTACCCAGGGCGAGTCATGCACATGCCCCGCAGCGTCCTCGCCGCCGCGGAATGAGCCGTGGAAGGCGTACCGCATCAGGCGCGTCATGTAGATCGCGGTGATGAAAGCCGTCACCAGCCCGATACCGTATGCAAACCAGAGAATGAGGCGGCCTGGAATTCCGCCGACCGACGCCTCCGCCAGCGGCGACTCCATCGCGCGCTCGGCGACGGATGACAGGATGGCATCCTTCGAGAAGAAGCCTGCGAATGGAGGGATACCGGTGATCGCCAGCGTCGCGATCCACATCAGCGCGCCGGTGACAGGCATGCGCGCCATGAGCCCGCCCATGTTGCGCAGATCCTGGGGATCGTCGTCCTGGTGGGCGGCGTGCAGTGCATGGTGCATGGCATGGATGACCGCCCCGGCGCCGAGGAACAGCAGCGCCTTGAAGAAGGCGTGCGTCACGAGGTGGAACATGCCAGCAGTATACGCTCCCGCTCCGACGGCCATGAACATGTAGCCGAGCTGCGAGACCGTCGAGTACGCGAGGACCTTCTTGATGTCCCACTGCTTCAGCGCCACCGCGCCTGCCCAGACAGCGGTCAGCGCGCCGACGAGCACGATCACGAGGCACGCGATCGGCGACGATGCAAAGAGCGCGGCATTCCGGACGATCAGGTAAATGCCAGCCGTGACCATCGTCGCCGCGTGGATGAGCGCCGAGACGGGCGTCGGGCCGGCCATGGCGTCGGGGAGCCACACGTACAGAGGAAGCTGCGCGCTCTTGCCGGCGCATCCGAGAAAGATGAACAGGCAGATCAGTGTCGCCGGCGGCGCGCCAAGGTTGGCATGCAGTGTGGCGATCTGCGCGAAATCCAGCGTGCCGAGGTTCGCGAACAGCACGAACATGGCGATCAGCAGCCCGAAATCACCGATGCGGTTCACCACGAATGCCTTCTTTCCGGCCACGGCGTTGGCGGTCTCACCGAACCAGAACCCGATCAGCAGGTAGGACGCCAGACCCACGCCTTCCCACCCGATGAAGAGCACCGGGAGGTTGCCACCCATCACCAGCATCAGCATGAAGCCGACGAACAGGTTGAGGTAGGCGAAGTAGCGTGCGAATCCGGCATCATCGGCCATGTAGCCAATGCTGTAGATGTGGATCAGCGTGCCGACGCCGGTGATCACGAGCATCATCAGCGCGCTCAGCCGGTCGACGCGCAGCAGCCATTCCACCGAGAACGAGCCGGCCGCCATCCACGTGCCGAGCGACGAGGTGAGCGTGGTGTCCTTCCCGCTGACCGCGAGCGTGAGCATGACGCTCAGGCCGAACGCCACGAGCATCACGCCAACGCCGACGGCACCAACGAGCGCGCGGCGACCTGCGGGAGTCACGTCGGCGCGTTCTCCACGCCAGGCTGGCACCAGCGAGAGCAGCCCATTCGCCAGGAAGCCAAGGAACGGCAACAGGGGGACGAGCCAGATGAACTGCGTTGCGGACGAGGAGGTGGGCATTCGTGGAGAGTCGCGGGGCGGTGCTCAGCCTCTGAGCAGCCGGATGCGGCCGAGGTCGACCGTGCGATAGTGGCGGAACACGCTGATCACGATCGCGAGACCAATCGCCGCTTCGGCCGCGGCCACCGTCATCACGAACAGCACGAACACCTGCCCCGACACGCCATGCAGGCGCGACAGGGCGATGAAGGACAGATTGACGGCGTTGAGCATGAGCTCGACGCACATGAACAGAATCAGTGCATTGCGGCGGGTCAGTACGCCGAGGACGCCGATGCTGAACAGGATGGCAGAGACGACGAGGGCCTCGCGGATCACGAGCGCACCTCGCCGGCGACGCGGCCACGCTTGGCGAGGACGACGGCGCCGATGACGGCCACCAGCAGCAACACCGAAGTCACCTCGAATGCCACGAGGTTCTCCGTGAAGAGCGAGTCGGCGATCGGCGCGAGGGCGTCCGCCGGCACGTCGCGCAGTGCCCCATCGGCGAGTGGCTGTGCGCGGATCACATACAGCAACTCGGCGGCGAGCACGCCGCTGAGCATCGAGGCGCCGAGCGCGACCTTCATGCTGCGTTCTTCGCTCTTGTCACCTTCACCGAGGTTGAGCAGCATGACGACGAACACGAACACCACCATGATTGCGCCGGCATACACGAGTACCTGCGCCGCACCGAGGAAGTGCGCCCCGAACATGACGTACAGCGCTGCGATCGCGAACATGACGTTCACGAGCCAGAGCGCAGCCGCCACCGGGTTGCGTCGCGTGACCATTGCCAGCGCCGCGCCGATCGCCAGCGCCGAGAAGATCCAGAAGTGAACGGTGTACAACGTTCCCATCATTCCCCGGCTGGATCAGCGGGGTCCCACAGTTCGCACACCGGATGGGTCTGTGCCGTGAGACGCTCGAGGTCGTAGACGAAACCATCTCGCGTGTACTCGGCGTTCTCGTAGTGGCGGCCGACGTGGATTGCCTCCTCCGGGCACACCTCCTGACAGTACCCACAGAAAATGCAGCGGAACTCGTCGATCTCGAATACGAGCGGGAAGCGATTGCCGTGCTCGTCCTCGCCTGGCACGAGCTTGATGCAGTTCGCAGGGCAGACGGTTGGGCACAGGCCGCAGGCGACGCATTTCGCGGTGCCGTCTTCGGTGGTGAGCATGCGATGCGTGCCCCGCCAGCGCTTCGAGAGCGCCTCCGTCTCTTCGGGGTACTGCGTCGTCACTTTGTGCGGATCGACCAGGTGACGAAAGGTGTGCGACAGGCCCGACAGGGTGGCGCGCAGGTAGCTCACCTGCTCCACCGGTCGATCCATGACCTTCACGTTGATTGCCATCAGTCCCCCATCCCAGGTTCCGTACGTGGCGTCGGCGACAGCGCGGAGGCCGCGCTGTCCTGCAGTCGCAGGCGACGCATCTCCAGTGCCGACATCTTGCTCGTGGTTGGGCTGACGAGCCGTCCGCGGTCGAAGATCAAGAAGACTGCGACGAGGACGAGCACATTCAGCACGAACAGGACGCCCGTCTGCAGGCGCCCCGCGTGAATGCCGAGCGACTGCAGCCCCAGCAGCACGCTCGCGATCAGCACGATGTATCCGAGCGAGAGCGGAAGCAGGAAGCGCCAGCCCAGCGACATCAGCTGGTCGTAGCGAAAGCGGGGCAACGTCCAGCGGATCCACATGTAGAAGAAGAGAAAGAAGCCCGCCTTGGTCGCGAAGGAGCCAAAGGTGAGCGCCGTCTTCAGCAGAGACGGATTGCCGGTGTTATCCCATGTCGTGAAGGGGATGTCCCAGCCGCCGAGGAACAACGTCGCCATCAGCCCACTGGCGGTCAGCATGTTCGCGTACTCGGCGATGAAGAACATCGAGAACTTCATCGAGCTGTACTCGGTGTGATAGCCGGCAACCAGTTCACTCTCGGCTTCTGGCAGGTCGAACGGGAGCCGGTTCGTCTCGGCGAACGCCGAGATCAGGAAGGTGAGGAAGGCGACCGACAGGTTCACCACGTTCCAGCCGCCGAGCGCCTGCTGCTCGATGATCGAACCCATCGTCACGTTGCCCACGAGCAGCAGCACCGGGATGATCGAGAGTCCCATCGCGATCTCATACGAGATCATCTGAGCGCTCGAACGCAGGCCGCCGAGCAGGGAATACTTGTTGTTCGACGCCCAGCCGGCGAGGGTGATGCCGAACACCCCCAGTGAGGCGATGGCGAGCGTGAAGATGAACCCGACCGGCAGGTCGGCGATCGCGAGCGAGACGACGCCCCACGGGGTGGGTAGCGGCGCCGCGAAGGGGATCACGGCCCAGCTCAGCATCGCGGTGCAGAATGCGATCGCAGGGGCGAGCGCGAAGAGGACGCTGTTGCCGGCGCCAGGCGACAACTCTTCCTTCATGAAGTTCTTCAGACCGTCGGCAGCCGGCTGCAGCAGCCCACCCGGACCGGTGCGGTTCGGGCCGTGCCGGTCCTGGATCCAGGCGCTCACCTTGCGCTCAGCCAGCGTGAGCATCGCCACGGTCACGAGATAGACACCGAAAAACACCACCACCTTGATCGCCGAGGCAATTGCGAATGCGGTGGGATCGTCGGTGATCGGCGTCATGAGGAGCGGCCCCATCAGGCGGTGATCTCCATGGGAGTCGTCACCATGTCTCCCTGCAGGCCAAGACTGCGATAGGTCATGCCGTTGAATGCGGGCACGGTGGCAGCAAGCTCCGCAAACACGTCACTTGCGAGGACCGGAAAGCTGCCGGCGCCAAGGGCCGACGCCAGTTCGCCAAGGACGCGGTACGACGGACGGACCTGTGCCGGTGGCGCCTTGGCCTGCAGAAAGCGCTGCACCCGCCCGCGCAGGTTGGTGAACGTGCCATCCTCCTCGGCGAAGGTGCAGACCGGCAGCGCGACCGCCGCCGCGTTGCGGAGGACATCGTCGAGCGCCGTCCCGATCACGATCACCCGCACGCCCTCCGGTACATCGGTCATCGCTGCCGCGGCATCGACGACCAGCAGCAGATCACCGGGCGCGAGCGACGCGACCGGCGTCGCGACCTCGTGGAAGCCCAGCAGTTCGGCGCCGGTATGGTTCGGGGCACGCTCCGCACGAAGGGCCAGGTCCTTCACCCCCGGCAGCGGCGCCCCGGGGCCGCGCGCGATCGTCATCACCATCGATGCGTTCGTGTGTGCGGCGATCCTGTTGAGCAGGAACAAGGCTTCGTTCGACAGGCCCGGTGACGCAAGCACGGTGATCCGCGCGGCGCCACGCATCAGCTGCGTCGTGGCCGCGATCGCCGCCGACCATGACGCGACCGCGAGCCCTGTCCCGCTGTCGCGCACCTGCGGGAATTCGAGCCGGTCGCGGCGGTTGATCCAGCGGTAGTTCAGTCGGCCGACGTCGCAGGCAAAGTGCTGATTGACGGCCGCGTTCGGACGCGGACGGATGCGCACGACGACGTTGTCGCGCGTCTCGAGGGTGACGTTGCATCCCTGCGAACAGCTCGGGCAGATCGACGCCGCGCGATCGAGCTCCCACGCGCGGGCCTTGTTCAGGAAATCCTTGGAGAGGAGTGCGCCGACCGGGCAGAGATCCACCACGTTCGAGGCCCACGCGTGCGTCAGATCACGGCCTTCGAACTTGCCGATGTATGCCCGGTCACCGCGCTCGCTGACGTTCAGCACAGGATCCTTCGCGACCACATCCATGAAGCGCACGCAACGCGTGCAGAGGATGCACCGGTTGGGGACATACAGCACGTCACCACCGAAATCCTCCATCGGATTGAAGCGCTTCGGCTCCATGTAGCGCGAATCCTTCCGGCCCTCGGCGAACGTGTAGTCCTGCAGTTCGCACTCGCCCGACTGATCGCAGATCGGACAGTCCAGTGGATGGTTGATGAGCAGGAACTCGAGGACGCCCTTGCGTGCCTCGCGCGCCTTCTCCGAATGCACATGCACGACCTGCCCTTCCCCCGCCGATGTCGCGCAGGCCGGCGCGAGCTTGGGGAACTTCTCCACCTCGACGAGACACATGCGGCACACACCCGCCACCGGCAGCGATGGGTGATAGCAGTAGTGCGGCACGAGCACACCGGCCGTCTTGGCCGCTTCGAGCAGGCTGGTACCGGGCGGGACGATGACCTCGCGTCCCTCGATCGTGAGGGTGACCATGCCCGGGTTCGCGGGCGCTGCGGGGGCCGTCATGTCAGGCGGTCGCCGGTGCGAGGTCCGGGATCATCGCCATGGAGCGGTTCTTCGGGATCTTCGCCTCGAATTCGTGCCGGAACTTCTTCAGCCCACTGACCACCGGCGTCGCACACGAGTCGCTCAGCACACAGATCGTCTTGCCGGTCATGTTGTCGGCGATCTCGAGCAGCGTATCGAGGTCCTTCATCGTCCCCTCGCCATCGCGGATGCGCTCGAGGATCTTGACGGTCCACGCTGTGCCCTCCCGGCATTGCGTGCACTGGGCGCAGCTCTCGTGCGCGTAGAAGCGTGCGAGGCGCGCGATCTGGCGCACCATGTCCTGCGTGTCATCGAAGCAGATCACGCCGCCAGAGCCGAGCAGGGAGCCAGCGGACTGGATGCCTTCGTAGTCCATCACGGCGGCGGCGCACTCCTCGGGCGTCAGGATCGGCACTGACGACCCACCGGGGATGATCGCCTTGAACTCGCGCCCTGCCGGCGGGCCACCGCAGAGATCCCAGAGGAAATCCTTCATCGGGAAGCCCATGCCGACTTCGTAGTTGCCAGGCTTGGCGACGTTGCCGCACACGGAAAACAGTTTCGTCCCGGTGCTCTTCGGGTTCGAGGGGCTGCTCAGCGACTTGTACCACTCGGCGCCGTGGCGCAACACATGCGGCACCGCGCAGACGGTCTCCACGTTGTTGATCGTCGTCGGTTGCGCGAAGAGGCCAGCGACAGCGGGGAACGGCGGCTTGATGCGCGGATTGCCGCGCCGTCCTTCGAGGGAGTTCATCAGCGCCGTCTCTTCGCCGCAGATGTACGCCCCCGCCCCCTTGTGCACGTGCACGTCCACCCGCTTGCCGCTGCCCATCGCGTTCGCGCCGAGGATGCCGGCCGCGTAGGCCTCCCGCACCGCCTCACGCACACGCGCGATGGGTTCGGTGTACTCGCCGCGAATGTAGATGTACGCCGTCTCCGCATAGATGGCGTGGGCCGCGATCGCCGTCCCCTCCACCAACTGATGCGGCGTCCACCGCATGATCTCGCGGTCCTTGAAGGTCCCCGGCTCCGACTCGTCCGCGTTGATGACCAGATAGTGGGTCTTGCCGTCGGGCTTCATGAAACTCCACTTCACGCCCGTCGGGAACCCCGCCCCGCCGCGGCCGCGCAGCCCCGACTCCTTCACGACGTTCTGGATCTCGACCGGGTCGGTCGCGAGCGCCTGGCGCAACACGTCGTAACCGCCATGCGCCTGCCAGCCCGCGAGCGTGCGCGCCTCGGCATCGCCGAAGTGCTTCGAGATGACCGGTGTCTCGCGCGGGTGCGAGGGATGCGGATAGCCCATCAGTCGAGCCCTGCGAGGAGGTCCTTCACACTGTCCACCGACACGCACTCGACGAGTGCCTCGTTGATCATCACCGGCGTCGCGAACCCACACGCGCCAAGGCACTCCACCTCGACGACCGTGTACCGTCCGTCGGCCGAGGTGACGCCGAGTTCCCCGCACGTCGTCTCGCGCAGGAAGGCCGTCACGACGTCCTCCGCACCGCAGACGTTGCACGGCGTGGTCGTGCAGACCTGCACGAAGTGCTGTCCGACGGGATGCTGGTGGTACATGGTGTAGAACGTCACCACGCCCTTCACGTAGGCCGGCGTCAGGTCGAGTACGCGAGCGACTTCCTCCATCCCCTCCGGACTCACCCACCCGCGCTCCTCCTGCACCATCCAGAGGGCGGGCAGCAGCGCGGCCATCTTCGTCGGATAGCGCGTCAGGAGCTCGTCGAGCTCGGCGCGCCGTGCTCCCGCGAACACTGGTGCGTCGGCGTGGTCTGCGGTGTGTCCGTCCGGCGCCATCGTGTGCAGGCTCATCGGTCGATCTCACCCATCACGATGTCGATGCTCGCGTTGATCACGATCACGTCCGACAGGAGGTGCCCCTCAGCCATCTTCGAGATCGCGGAGAGGTTGACGAACGCCGGCGGGCGAATGCGCCAGCGGACGGGCTTGGAGGTGCCGTCGCTCACGAGATAGTATCCTTTCTCACCTTTGGGGCTCTCCGTGGCCACGTAGCATTCGCCGACCGGCGGGCGCGGGCCCTCCATGACCAGCTTGAAGTGATGGATCATCGACTCCATTTCGCTGGTCGCCTTGCGCTTCGGCGGCAGGATCACGCGTGGATCGTCGACGTTGATCGGTCCGTCGGGAAGCCGCGCAATCGCCTGCTCGATGATGCGCACACTCTGGCGCATCTCCTCCATGCGGACGAGGTAGCGGTCATACACGTCCCCCTTCGTCCCCACCGCGATGTCCCAGTCGTAGGTCTCGTAGTCGAGGTATGGCACGTCCTTGCGTACGTCGTAGGCAACGCCCGCCGCACGCAGCAGCGGCCCCGAGAGCCCATAGTTGATCGCCTCGGCGGCCGACATCACGCCGATGCCGACGGTGCGACCCACCCAGATCCCGTTGCGCGTCAGCATGCGGTCGGTCTCGTCGAGCGTCTTCGGCAGCGACCGGAGAAAGCCCTTGAGACCGTCGATCCAGCCAGGCGGGAGGTCGGCGGCCATGCCACCGATGCGTGACGCGCTCGTCGTGAGCCGCGCGCCCACCCAGCTCTCCCACAGGTTGTAGACCGTCTCCCGCTCCTGGAACGTCCACAGGAATGGGGTGAACGCCCCCATGTCGATCGCGGTCGTGCCGAGCCAGACGAGATGCGAGATGATGCGCGACAGCTCCATCGCGATCACGCGCAGGACCGTGCAGCGCGGTGTGATCTCGATGCCGAACAACCGTTCCGCGCTCAGCGCGTACGCGATGTTGTTCCCCATCGAATTCAGGTAATCCTCGCGGTCCGTCCACGGGATGATCTGGTTGTACTGACGGTACTCGCCGATCTTCTCGAATCCGCAATGGAGGTAGCCGACATGCGGCACACAGCGGATCACGGTCTCGCCATCGAGCTCCAGCACGAGGCGAAGCACACCATGTGTGGCCGGGTGCTGCGGGCCGATGTTGATCAGCATCCGCTCGCTGCCCATGTCCGGCTCCGACCCCGGGGCCATGTCGATGGGCATGAGCGTGCCGCGGGCGTCCGCCGTCAGCGGCACATGGCGGATGGTCCCGTCGGACCCGAGCGTCGGCGTCGACAGCGCGACGTCGAGGGTGCGGGTGGTGGTGCTCATGTCTCTCCCGTGCGGACGCTCGCCGCGAGCCGGGCCCGCATGTCGGCCGGCAGCTCGTGAAAGGCGTCGGCGACACTCAGCTCCTCCATCGAGTACCGAGCCTCGGGATTCGCCGCCAGCGCCTGCGAGAGCTGCTCCGACCGGCTGAACCGTCCGCGCAGCGGAAAGTCCTTCCGAAGCGGGTGGCCTTCCGCATACGTCTCCCACATCAGAATGCGACGCAGGTCCGAATGGCCGGTGAAGTGCACGCCGAACATGTCGAACACTTCGCGCTCGAGCCAGTTGGCTGCCTTGTAGACCGGTTCGATGCTGGCCACTTCGAGCGCGGCGTTCTTGTCGAGCGTGGCCTTCAATCGCAGGAAGCGGCGATACGGGAGCGAGCGCACGTGCCAGACCATCTCGAGCGGCAGGTCGAGGTCGCGGTGCTCGACGGCCGTCACATCGACGAGGTAGTCATACTGTTGCTCCGGGTCGTCCCGCAGCCAGAGCATCACCTCGCGAATGCGGGTGACGTCCACCCACACCGTCGTCTCACCCCACATCACGTCGTGACGGCCGATCGCCGGCCCGAACTGCACGCGCAGCCCGTCGACCGACGGATTCGCCTCGCCGCCATGGTGTGGCACGTGACGCGGCGTCACGGGATCGGGCGTCGACTGCGGAAGCGCTGCGCCGGGCAGGACGACACTCATGGCGCGGACCGGGTCTGGTGCACCGAGTTGCCGAACGGCTCCGACAACTCGTCGATGCGCGACGGCGGGATGTAAAGCTTCGACGTCGGGTCGATCGTCATCTCGTCGTACTGCTGCTGATTCGCGATCGAGCGCTGCTGCTTCACCTTCTCCTGCAGCATCATGATCCCGTAGATCAACGCCTCCGGCCGGGGCGGGCACCCCGGCACGTAGACATCCACCGGGATGATGGTATCGATGCCCTGCACCACGGCATAGTTGTCGAACATGCCGCCCGTGGACGCGCAGGCGCCCATGGAAATCACCCACTTCGGCTGCGGCATCTGCTGGTAGATGCGACGGATCACCGGGGCGAGCTTGAACGGGACACGACCGGCGCAGATCAGCACGTCGGCCTGGCGCGGTGAGAAGCTCATCCGTTCCATCCCGAAGCGCGCCAGATCGAAACGACTGGCCGCCGTCGCCATGAACTCGATGGCACAGCACGCCGTGCCGAACGGCATCGGCCAGAGGGAATTCGCGCGGGCCCAGTTCACCAGGAATTCGAGGCGCGTCGTCACCCAGCCATCCTGCGATGGCGGGTCGTACGTGACACTCGATGGCGACGTCGCCGGGGTCAATCCCATTGCAGTGCTCCCTTCCGCCATACATACGTCAGGCCCACGGCGAGAATCGCCATGAACACCAGCATCTCGCCGAGGCCGAAGAAGCTCGTCGCGCCCTGACAGATCCCGTTCACGAGCGCATCGCTGCACGACAGGCGGCGAAACGCCGTGCCCCACGGGATCAGGAAGACCGTCTCGATGTCGAACACGATGAACAGCATCGCGACAAGGTAGAATTTCACCGAGAACCGCTCACGCGCATCGCCGATGACCGGGATTCCAGACTCGTACGCCTCGGCCTTCACCACCGATGGCCGGCGCTTCATCGCCCACTTGGACAGACCAATGATGACGGCCGCGTTCAGGAGAACGAAACCCATCAACATCAGGATAGGGAGGTACGCCTGAAGCCCCATGCGTGCTCAAAAGCTCGTGAAAAACTCGCTAACCGGTCCCGCGTAACCTAGCCGCGCGGGAGACGTACTTCAACGCTCGCGTGACGCGGTTGCACGAGGAGCCCCCCTGCAACGCCCCGCCGCCACGCTCGAGTGTCGGCCGGTGGCCCCGAACGGCCATTGCCGCTACGTTCCCGCGCCATGCCTATCATGAACGACGCGTGGATCCGCCGCATGGCGCTCGACCACAGAATGATCGAGCCGTACGAGGACCGTCAGGTCCGCGACGGTGTCATCAGTTACGGGGTCTCTTCGTACGGCTACGACATGCGCGTCGCCCGCGAATTCAAGATCTTCACCAACGTCCTCAGCTCGATCGTGGACCCCAAGGACTTCGACCCGAGGAGCTTCGTCGAGTTCGAGGGAGATACCTGTATCGTCCCCCCCAACAGCTTCGCCCTGGCGCGCTCGGTGGAGTACTTCCGCATTCCGCGGGACATCCTCACGATCTGCGTCGGCAAGTCCACGTATGCCCGCTGCGGGATCATCACCAACGTCACCCCCTTCGAGCCGGAGTGGGAGGGCTTCGTGACGCTGGAGATTTCCAACACGACCCCCCTCCCGGCGAAGATCTACGCCAACGAGGGGATCGCTCAGGTGCTCTTCCTGCAGGGCAACGCGCCGCCCGAGGTCAGCTATCGGGACAAGAAGGGCAAGTATCAGGCGCAGGTCGGCATCACGCTGCCACGGCTGTAGCGCCGGACGGACACGAGACGACGAGGGCCCGGCCACATCACCAGTGCCGGGCCCTTCTCGTCTCGCGGCGTCGTCTCAGTCGGCGCCGTGGCCGGCCATTTCGGGTTTCTTCGTCGCCTTGGCGACGATGAAGTCCCGGTTCATCTGCGTGATCACATCGATCGAGATCATCTTCGGACAGGCCTCCTGACACTCGCCATAGAGCGTGCAGTGGCCGAAGTGCTCCTCGTCCATCTGCGCCACCATGGCCTCGACACGCCGGTAGCGCTCGGGCTGGCCCTGCGGCAGCAGGGCGAGGTGCGAGATCTTCGCGCCGGTGAACAGTGAGGCCGAGCCGTTGGGGCAGGCGGCCACGCACGCGCCGCAGCCGATGCAGGCCGCCGCATCCATCGCGGAGTCGGAGGCGTCCTTCGGCACGAGGATCTCGTTCGCATCCCGCGCGCCGCCCGTCGGCGCGCTGATGAACCCACCGGCCTGAATGATCCGATCGAGTGCGCCACGATCCGTGATGAGGTCCTTGAGCACCGGGAACGCGGCCGAGCGCCACGGCTCGATGGTGATCGCCTGGCCGTCCTGAAAGGAGCGCATGTGCACCTGGCAGGTGGCAGCACCCTTCACCGGGCCATGCGCCACACCATCGATCATCATCGAGCAGCTGCCGCAGATCCCCTCACGGCAGTCATGCTGGAACGCGATCGGTTCCTTGCCCTGCTCCTCGAGGTGCATGTTGACGATGTCGATCATCTCGAGGAACGACGCATCCGAGGGGATGTTCGTCGCCGCGTACTTCTCGAGCCGGCCGGCACTCTTCGGGCTGGCCTGACGCCAGACATTCAACGTGAAGTCCATTACTTGTAGCTCCGCTGGCTCAGCTGCACGTTCTCGAACGTGAGTGGTTCGACGAGTCGGGTCGGCGCGGTCGCGGCGCCATTGTATTGCCACGCGGCCACATGCGCAAATTCCTCGTCGTTGCGCAGTGCCTCACCATCCGCGGTCTGGTGCTCGGTGCGGAAATGACCGCCGCAGCTCTCCTCGCGCTCGAGCGCATCACGGCACATCAACTCACCCAGCTCGATGAAATCGGCTACGCGATTGGCCTTCTCCAGCGCCTGGTTCAGGTCACCGTCGCTGCCGGGCACGCTCACGTTCTGCCAGAACTCCTCGCGCAGCGTGCCGATCTCCTGCAGCGCCGTCGTCAGCGACGCCGTGTTCCGCGCCATGCCGCACTTGTCCCACATGATGTGGCCGAGGTCACGGTGGAAGCTGTCGGCGGAGCGCTTGCCCTTGATGTTGATCAGGCGCTTCATCCGCTGGTTCGCATCGTCGACCGCGGCGCGCACCTCGGGATGGTCGGCCGTGACGGGCGCCAGCGTCGCCTGGGCGAGATAGTCGCCGATGGTCAGCGGCGCGACGAAGTACCCGTCGGCCAGGCCCTGCATCAGCGCGCTCGCGCCGAGGCGATTGGCGCCATGATCGGAGAAATTGGCTTCGCCAAGCACCTGCAGACCGGGAATCGTGCTCATCAGGTTGTAATCCACCCACGTGCCGCCCATGGTGTAATGCACGGCGGGGTAGATGCGCATCGGCTGTCGGTACGGATCTTCATCCGTGATGCGCTCGTACATCTCGAACAGGTTGCCATAGCGCTCGGCGATCGATTTCTCGCCCAGCCGCTGGATCGAGTCGGCGAAGTCGAGGTACACGCCGAGGCCCGTCTCGCCGACGCCGCGTCCTTCGTCACAGACTTCCTTGGCGGCGCGGCTCGCAATGTCGCGCGGGGCGAGATTGCCGAAGCTCGGATACTTGCGCTCGAGGAAGTAGTCGCGCTCCGCCTCGGGTATGTCACGCGCAGTGCGCGTGTCGCCCTTCTTCTTGGGCGCCCAGCAGCGACCGTCGTTGCGCAGCGACTCGGACATCAGCGTCAGCTTCGACTGGTGCTCGCCGGCCTGCGGGATGCACGTCGGGTGGATCTGCGTGAAGCACGGATTGGCGAAGGCTGCGCCGCGCTTGTACGCACGCCACGTCGCCGTCACGTTCGACTGCTTCGCGTTGGTGGAGAGAAAGAAGACGTTGCCGTAGCCGCCGGTCGCGAGCACGACCGCGTCAGCCAGGTGCGACGAGACTGCGCCGGTGCGCAAGTCGCGCGCGACGATCCCGCGCGCGATCCCGTCCACGACGATCAGGTCCACCATCTCGGTCATCGTGTGCATCTGCACCGCCCCCTTGCCGACCTGCTTCTCGAGCGCCTGATAGGCGCCGAGCAGCAACTGCTGCCCGGTCTGGCCGCGGGCGTAGAAGGTTCGGCTGACCTGTGCACCTCCGAACGAGCGATTGGTGAGCAACCCGCCGTAATCGCGGGCGAACGGGACACCTTGCGCAACGCACTGGTCGATGATGTTCACCGAGACCTGCGCCAGCCGGTACACGTTCGCCTCGCGCGCGCGGAAGTCGCCACCCTTGATCGTGTCGTAGAACAGGCGCCAGATCGAGTCGCCGTCGTTCTGATAGTTCTTGGCCGCGTTGATCCCGCCCTGTGCGGCGATCGAATGCGCACGGCGCGGTGAATCGTGAAAGACGAAGCACGAGACCTGATAGCCGAGCTCCGACATCGTCGCCGCCGCCGAGGCGCCGGCGAGCCCGGACCCCACCACGATCACCTTGTACTTCCGCTTGTTGGCCGGATTCACGAGCTTCATGTTGAAGCGGTGACTGTCCCACTTCTTGTCGAGTGGTCCCGGCGGGATCTTGCTGTTCAGTTCCATATCCTGTGCGCCCGACTACCTGAGAATACCGAGAAGGAAGGCCAGCGGAATCGCCGCAAACCCAAGGGTGACGACCACCGCCAGAACCACCGGCAGGGAACGCTTGAGCGGCGATGCCTTCTGCTGCGCCAGGCCGAGCGTCCGCATCGAACTCCACGCGCCGTGATAGAGATGCATGCCGAGGGCAAGCATCGCGACGACGTAGAACACCGCCACCCACTTAACGGCAAAGCCGCTCACAAGGTTCTGGTAGATCTTCCCCTCGACGAACGCGGGGTGCACGCTGCCGATCGTGAAGTGCAGAATGTGGAACACGATGAAGACCAGCAGCAGCACACCGCCCCAGCGCAGCGTGCGGGAGGCGAGCGTGCTGACCTGGGGCTTGCGCTGGGCATATCCGATGGGTCGCGCCGCGCGCGACAGCATGGTCAACTGATAGGCCGCCGTGATGTGCAGGAGCACCGCAACGATCAGGACGACCCGCGCAAGGAGCACGATCTCGTGCAGCGGGCCATGCAGCAATGCGCCATAGGCATCGAGCTTCTCGGCGCCCGAGAAGGCCTGCAGGTTGCCGGCCATGTGGCCGATCACGAAGCCGAGACCGATCAATCCCGTCACGCCCATGACCACCTTCTTGCCGATGGTCGAGCGCCAGAAGATCAACAACGTGTTCATCGAGCAGTGTGCTCCGGTACTGGGTCAGAATGTTCACACGGCGGGCCGGGCATCCTGCCCCGACCCGCCGTGTGCGAAGTGCTCAGATCGTGAGCGCGGCCATCGGCTCGCGGACGGCCTGCGCGCTCTTCTCGAGCGCCGCTCGCTCATCGGCGGAGAGCTCCACCTCGATCACCTTCTCGAGACCGTTCCGCCCGAGCTTGCAGGGAACGCCGAGGTAGAGCCCCGACATGCCGTATTCGCCATCGAGCCATGCCGCACACGGCAGAATGCGCTTCTGGTCGTTCACGATCGCCTCCACCATCTGCACCGCGCCGGCCGACGGCGCGTAGTACGCCGAGCCGGTCTTGAGGTACTTCACGATCTCGGCGCCGCCGTCGCGCGTGCGCTGCACGATCGCGTCGAGTGTCGGCTTGTCGAGCAGTTGCGTCACCGGAATGCCGCTCACCGACGTATAGCTCACCAGCGGGACCATCGTGTCGCCGTGGCCGCCCAGCACCATCGCGCGGATGTCCTTCACCGAGACATCCATCGCCATCGCGAGGAATGCGCAATAGCGTGCCGTGTCGAGCACACCGGCCATGCCGATCACGCGCTCTCGCGGGAACCCCGTCACTTGCTTGGCGACGTAGCACATCACGTCCAGTGGGTTCGACACCACGATCACGATCGCATCCGGCGAGGTCGCCTTGACCTGCGTGCACACCGCCTTCATGATGCCGGCGTTGGTGTTCACGAGGTCGTCACGCGACATGCCTGGCTTGCGCGGAATGCCTGCCGTGATCACCACGATGTCGCTGCCGGCCGATTCCTCGTACCCGTTCGTGCCGATGACCAGGGAGTCGAAGCCCTCGATCGGCGCGCTCTGGTACTGGTCGAGCCCCTTGCCCTGCGGGACGCCTTCGGCCACGTCCACCATCACCACGTGACGGGCGAGCTCCTTCTCCGCGATCCGCTGGGCGGCCGTCGCACCGACATTGCCGGCGCCAACGACCGTGATCTTGTTCACCATTGCAATAGTCGAGCTGAGAGGTCTCTGACGAAGGCACCGGCACGCCGGCGCAGGTAACCATCACTGACGAGTATCGGCGGAAACTTAGACATCCGTACTGCAGCCGACAACGACATCGATGGTCGCGACATGTCGCGCTAACCACCTATCTGACTTAACGCCCGCAGGCCGCCCACCTGCATCTGCAGCAGGGCATGCTCGCGAGGCTTTCCCGCCAACGCCTCCCGGAACAGCGGCTCCAGGGGTCGTCCGGCACGCAGCGCATCGCGGAGGTTCACCTCGTGGTCACCGAAGAGACAGGTTCGCAGGCGGCCGTCGGCCGTCAGACGGACACGGTTGCAGGTGCCACAGTAGGTGTGCGTCATCGGTGTGATCACACCGACCGTCCCCGGCGCCCCGCCGTACCGATAGTACGTCGCCGGCCCATTGCCGCGTTCCGGCCCTGCGTCGGGCACCAGCGCGTCCAGCGTCGACAGCCGGTCGAGGATCTCGGACGTGGGCACGACGTGTTCCCACGTCAGCTCGCGCATCTCGCCGACGGGCATCAGCTCGATGAACCGGACGTGCCACGGGTGGTCGCGCGTCAGCCGCGCGAAATCGACCAGCTCGTCGTCGTTCACGCCGCGCATCACCACCACGTTCACCTTCAGCGGGGCGAGTCCTGCGGCCTCGGCCGCACGCAGTGACGCCACCGGGTCCAAGCCGAGTGCGCGGCGGGCGATGGCGAGGATCCGGTCGGGGCGAAGGCTGTCCGCGCTCATGTTGACGCGATCCAGCCCCGCCTCGCGCAGCGCCGCGGCCAGCTCCGGGAGACGCACCCCGTTCGTCGACAGGGCGATGTCCCGCACCTGCGGAACCGCGCGCAGCTGTCGGACGAGCGACGTGAGGTCCGGGCGGATCGTCGGCTCGCCGCCGGTCAGGCGGATCCGGCGCAGACCCAGTGGCGCCAGTTGCGCGACGATCTCGACGATCTCCTCATACGACAGGATGTCGTGCTTGGGCAACCAGGGCAGCCCGGCCAGCGGCATGCAGTAGGTGCAGCGGAAGTTGCAGCGATCGGTGACCGAAATGCGCAAGTACTCGATGCTGCGCCCGAACTGGTCGGTGAGCGTGACGTCGCTCATGTCCCAACGTCCGGCGCGCCGGCCGCGGTGGGTGCAGCAGCGGTCGGGTCGACCCATCGGCGCTCACCATCGGCGTAGTGCTCGCATTTCCAGACTGGCACGCGACGCTTGAGCTCCTCGATGGTGAAGCGCTGCGCATCGAGCGCCGGTGCGCGATGCGCATGCGACACCGCGATCGCAACGCTCACGTCCTGCAGAACCAACGCGCCGACCCGGTGTTCGATGACGATGCGCACGTCACCGAACTGCGCCCGGGCCTCGGTGGCGATGCGCGTCATCTCGTCGATGGCCATTGCCGTGTAGGCGGAGTATTCGATGCCCGTCACGGCGCGTCCTTCGTGCACGTTGCGCACCGTGCCGACGAAGCAGGTGGTGGCGCCGGTGGCGTCCGACGTGACTTCGGCGAGCAGCCCCGGGACATCGATGGGGGCAGCGACGATGGCGGTCCGGATCATCCGCCTGCCACCGGTGGAATCACGGCGACCTCCTGCCCTGCCTTCACGGCCACCGTGCCCGGCGAGTACCGCCGGTCCACGGCGACGAGCGGTCGCGGCGGCAGCACATGTCCGCCGGGCAGTACACGCAGCGCCGCGATCACATCGGCAACCGTGCCCGAGTCCGGCACCGCGATGGTGACGGCGGCGGCGCCGAACGCCTCGGCATACGACGCGAACAGAAGAACCTGAAGCTCAGTCATGAAAACCGCGGCATGGGTCACGTGAAGATAGCGCAGCACGAGGGCGATGGTTCCCCGGCATCAACGAAAAAGCGGGGGCCCATTGGGGCTCCCCGCGGTCGTGTGCGGAACGTGTATCGCCAAGTCCCACTTGCACTTACTCGTCGAAATCGTCGTCGTCGTCGGCAAAACCGCCCTCCGGCACCTCTTCGCCGGCGACCATGGCGCGCAACTCCTTCGACGGCTTGAAGACCGGCACCGGCCGGGCCGAGACCTCGACGGGCTCGCCGGTGCGAGGATTGCGCGCCATGCGCGTCTTCCGCTGCCGGATCTTGAAGGTGCCGAAGCCGCGCACCTCGATGTTCTTCTGGTCCTTCATCGCGTCCTTGATCGCGTCCAGGAACGCATCGACGACGCGCGCACAATCCTTCTTGGAAATCAGCGGACCGGCCGTGCGAGAAATCTGCTCGGTGACCCGCTCCACCAGATCGGCTTTCGTCATGGACGCCCTCAAGGAGTCAACACCCGGTCGGCACCGGGCTCGGGCGCGAAGCTAGCGCCGTAGAGCGTTGTCAGTCAAGAGGTTGGCCGATTTCACGCGAGTCCACGGAGCGTCGCCATGAAGTCGTGGAACGCCGGCCGGGCGTCATGCGGGCCGGGCGCCGCCTCCGGGTGGTACTGCACCGAGAAGACCGGCAGCGTCCGATGGCGCAGTCCTTCGATGGTCCCGTCGTTCAGATTCACATGGGTCACCTGCAGCTCCGTCGACCCTTCGACCGTCGCCGAATCGCCGACGACCGAAAACCCGTGGTTCTGCGACGTGATCAGCACCTTCCCGGTCGACAGTTCCTTCACGGGCTGGTTTCCGCCGCGGTGTCCATACGGCATCTTCTCGGTCCGTCCGCCGAAGGTGAGCCCGATCAGCTGATGCCCCAGGCAGATCCCGAACACCGGCGTACCGGACTCGGCCACACCACGTATCATGGCCGGAGCGTACGAGATCGCGGCCGGGTCGCCCGGGCCGTTCGACAGGAACACGCCATCCGGCTTGTGCCCGAGAATCTCTGCGGCCGTCGTGTCGGACGGCACGACGGTCACCTTGCACCCTTCGTCAGCAAAGAGACGCAGCATGTTCTCCTTGATGCCGAAGTCCACCGCGACGATGTGGTGCGCGGTATTGCCCTCGCCGTAGACGTACGCCTGCCGCGTTGCCGCACCCGTGGCGAGGTCGGCCCCCTCCATGCGCGGCGCGGATGCGAGCAGGGCTCGTGCTGCGTCGGTCGGGGCGTCACCGGCACAGAGCACACCCAGCATCACACCGCCGCTGCGCAGATGCCGGGTCAGCCGGCGCGTGTCGACCTCCTGCAGCACGGGGACGCCGGCGGCAGCCAACCAGCTCGGCAAGTCGCCCGTGGCTCGCCAGTTGGAATGATGCGTCGACATTTCGCGGACGATGACCCCGGCCACCTGCACCCTGCCGCTCTCCGGGTCTTCGGCGTTGACGCCGTAGTTCCCGATCTGCGGTGCCGTCATCACCACGATCTGGCTTCGATAGGACGGATCGGTGAAGACTTCCTGATAGCCCGTCATGTTGGTCGTGAAGACGACCTCGGCCACCGTCGGAGGGGTGCCGCTGTTCACACGGCCCTCAAACGTCGAACCGTCCTCGAGGAGCAATACCCCGGGGACGGTGTCGAGCGAGAGCGGCTGCGGAGTGCCGCTGCTCACTTCCTGACGGGAGCCGGTGTCGTGGTCGCCGGCGCTGGCGTGGCGGCAGGGGCGGTGGCAGGGGCGGTCGTGGGCAGCGGCAACGCTGCTGGACCACCGGCCTTCGGCGTGGCTGGAGCGGCCGGCGCTGGCGTCGTGAAGGCGTTGTCCAGCACCGACTTCGGCGCACGCTGCCGTGTCGTCATCAGCTGCAGCACGAGGGCGAGGAACATGAATACCCCGCCGCCCCACCAGCTCAGCTTCGTGAGCAGATTGCCCGCCTGCCGCGTGCCGATCACCGCGTCAGCCGAGGATGACGCACCGCCGAAGTTGGCAGCCATGCCGCCGCCCTTGCCTGACTGGAGCAGAATGGCGCCGATCAGCGCGAAGCTGATGATGATCAGGATGGCAAGCAGGAACGTGTACATCGGATCGAATGGGTCGGAGACGACTTTGGACTAGCCATGAAAGGAAACGACTCCGTCCCCTCGAATCAAGCGCGGACGATCGCGTTCCAGCCATCGGCGTCGAGGCTCGCACCGCCCACCAGCACGCCATCCACGTCCGGTGCGGCCAAGAGGGTGGTGGCATTGCCACGGTTCACCGAGCCACCGTAGAGAATCGGGATGCCGAGCGCCCGCTCGCCGATGGCGGTCTTGAGCGCGGCGATGATCGCCCCGTGCACCTGGCTGGCGTCATCAGGCGTCGCGGTCCGGCCGGTGCCGATCGCCCACACGGGTTCGTAGGCGAAGAGCATCGATGCCACCTGCGCCTCCTCGACGCCGTCGATTCCTGCGAGAAGCTGGCGCAGGACCGTGGCCTCGGTGTTCCCCGCGTCGCGCTCGTCCAGCAGCTCGCCGACGCACAGCACGGGGGTGAGGCCGGCCCGAAACGCCGCCTTGACCTTGAGGTTCGTCTGGGCGTCGGTCTCTCCAAACACATGGCGCCGCTCGGAGTGCCCGACGAGCGCGTACGACGCGCCCGAGTCGCGGGCCATGGGTGCGGAGTTCTCGCCGGTGAACGCGCCCTTGTCCTCCCAGTGAATGTTCTGGATCCCCGTCTCCAGGTCGGGGCGATCACGGACCAGTTCGCTGACGGTCGTGACCGACAGGGCATTCGGGAAGAACAGCACCTTCCGGTCCTGCTGCCGCGGATAGTGCGCGAGAAAGCTTTTCATGAAGGCCCGGGCGTCA
>Ga0209181_10001932_pt1 | contig 34701 bp, 32 predicted proteins | sample MAT05_FD_187208 | JGI IMG/M metagenome (GOLD analysis project Ga0209181, IMG submission 187208) | Freshwater microbial communities from Lake Fryxell liftoff mats and glacier meltwater in Antarctica - MAT-05 (SPAdes) (version 2) | ecosystem: Environmental > Aquatic > Freshwater > Ice > Liftoff... | reverse complement strand
GCTTTCTTTTCACCCAGATGACCCATCTTTTTGATTAAATAGCCCCACTATTCGCTCAAAAAGATAGCCCATCTGAGCAAAAACCAATCTATCTGAAACTTACAAGTTATTATTTGCCCGTTCCTTATTAGTAGCCGCCCACGATTTCGAGCCGTTCGAGGGAGCCGCCGGTGGTCTCCGGTTCATTGTACCAGAGGCAGACGCTCACGTCTTCCACGTCGGTGACGGCGGTGATGACGGCCCATTCACCGGGGTAGGATTTGAGGTGCAGGTCGCTCTTATTGATGCGGATTTCCTGGCTGGTGTAGTTGCCGCCGCGCAGCAGGATTTCGTCGCCGGGGTTGGCCGCTTCGATGGCGGCGGGGAGGGTCAGAAACGGGGCTGCGAGGGTGCCGGGGTTGTTGTCGTTGCCGGTGGTGGCGACATACCAGGTAGTGGCTTGGATTTGAGCTGCAAGCAGGAGCAGTAGGGCAGCGAGAATATTTTTCATCGAAAAGGAAGATTTTTTTCAAAATAGTCAGACGAGTAATTTTGGCTATCTTTGTGTAGAAATACTATAAATCAACTAAAACTATGGGACTTGTACACGCAGACATTGAGCTCATCAATGGGGATGACTGGTCGGATTTTGAACGTGGGCGCATCGAAGCAAAGGCAGTGCGTCGGATGACAGTCAACATGAATGTAGATTCCGGTGCCTTGATGATGGCCATTAATGAAAATATTGTGGGCCAACTGGGGTTGCGCATTCTGGAAAATCGTCGAGCGCAATTGGCGGATGGTAGATTTATTGAATTGCCGGTAGCAGGACCAATTGAAGTTCGTTTTGCCAATCGGCAATGTTCTGTAAGAGCTGTCGTGCTTTTAAGCAATACCCAACCCTTACTCGGTGCAATCCCGATGGAAGATATGGACGTGGTCATCCACCCCTCGCGCCATGAATTGACGGTACATCCTGATCATCCTTATATTGCCACTTTAGCCATGCGGGGTTTCAAATAGCGATTGGCCCTTATTCGTGGTAATAAAACCTGCCCTCCGTTATCTTCGGCACGTCGCCTGCGTTGCCTTTCAGCTCGCCTTCAAAGGTGGCCTCCACCACATCGGGAGCGGTGGACGCTTTGGTCAGGTTGACTTTCATAGTGAACCCCATCATGCTGCCATAGAGGTAATTTTCGGGTGAGAGATTGGCCAGTTGCGCGACGCTGAGATCCGTATTTCCGTCCTGAAATTGAAAGATGCCCGGCCCGTCGGCATTGTAAATATTGATGTTGAACGGCTGCTCATCCTTGTTTTTCGGGCCCTTGCTGCCTGAAATCATGACCACCAGGTTGTAGCCTTTTGGATGAAATGCGCCGAAAATGTTGTGGTCGGCCTTCCATTCCACGCCGTTGATTTTCATGGACAAAGTGTTTCCGGCAGCCGGCTTGTTGGCTTCGGTTGCTGCATTTACGACGTTGCCGGATGAGTCCGAATTATTGCCGCAGGCAATCCACAAGAGGCATAAAATAGCGGAAGAAAGGAGTCCCGCATTTCATTTTCAATTGCCTCAACTCCATCTACCGCTACACCAAGGAGCGCGACACCGACACCGCCGCCAAATACCTCCGGAAATTCAGCAGCCTGCTGCGCCTCGTGCTGGAAAACAGCCGCTCCGAAAAAATTACCCTGGCCCGCGACCTTGATGCCCTGAAACTCTATGTGGACATCGAGGCGCTGCGCTTCAAAGAAAAACTACGCTTCTCGCTGGACGTGGCGCCCGACATTGACCCCACCTTCCTGCAAATCCCCGGAATGCTCATCCAGCCCCATGTCGAGAATGCCATCTGGCAGGGCCTGATGCACCGCCTGGGAGGGGGCCAACTCCGCGTCCGCCTCACCCTGCCCACCGAGACCCTGCTCTGCGTCGAAATCGAAGATGACGGCATTGGACGCGCCGCCGCCGCCGACATCCAGAGCAAAAGCGCCCTGACGAAAAAGAGTCTGGACCAAAAAATGACCGCCGAACGGCTGCGGGCTACGGGGAAGTTGGCTTCTTCAGAGACGATTGATTTGGTGGATGAAAATGGGCAGGCGGTAGGGACGCGGGTGGTGCTGGAGATTCCTTTATGAATGGTGTTTGATTATTCGAGGATTTGGTGATTTGATGGCAGTAGCCTCAAGTCACTCAGGTCAAACACAGCAAAATCACAACCGAACTCTCCGAGATCGCACCGGAACAAGTCTATTGAAAATCAAAAATCTAAGGAACGCGGCATCAAATGACTAAGTTATTGGTGCCGCGTTCCTAAACCTTCATTATGAAATCTATCATCATTGACGACGAACCCGATGCCGTCGAAGCACTCCACCTCACCCTGATGGAAACCTGCCCCGAAGTCGCGGTGGCGGGCAAATACACCGACCCAATGAAGGGGCTGGCGGCCATTCGGGCGCTGAAGCCCGACCTTGTTTTCCTGAACATCGAGATGCCGGTAATGAATGGATTTCAGTTGCTGGAAGAAGTCGGCGACTGGTCGTTCGCGCTGATTTTTGCTACGGCCTATGACTGCTTTGCCGTCAAAGCATTTCGCTACTCGGCGGTGGACTACCTGCTCAAACCCGTCAACCCCGAAGAACTGCGCAAGGCGGTGGACAAAGTGGCCGAGTCTATGGAAGGATGAATCGAACGAAGCGAATGTTTTGTTATGGCCAAACACCTGTTTCTTGCGATATACTGAATTTTTTCGCAAAAAACGGCTGTTTCTTGCATCTTTGTACCAAATTTAATTATTCAGTTCGCAGATATAAAAAACCACATCGCTTTTTGCAAGATTTTCGGCAATGAGCAGAAAACAGCCCCACTCATCTCCTTTTTGAACGCCTCTTTGGAGTTGGAAGGGGAACATCAGGTGGTCAGCGTCTCCATTGCCAACCCTTATCAATTTCCACGCATTGCAGGAGAAAAAGCGACAATTGTTGACGTTCGGGCAACCGACCAGTCGGGCAGAAAGTTTGTAGTAGAGATGCAGGTGGCGGACAAGACCGGGTTCGATAAGCGGGTGCAGTATTACATCTCCCGGGATTATTCCATGCAGATAGATCAGGGAGAAGACTATCCACTACTGAACCCTGCTTACTTCATTGGCATATTGGATTTTCCTTTTGGGGCTGATACAGACTACCACACCCGACACCTGATATTGAACAAGGCCACTAACGAGCATCTTTTGAAAGATATTCAATTCTCTTTCATTGAGTTACCCAAGTTCACAAAAAAAATACATCAGTTGGACACTCCAATTGACAAGTGGACCTATTTCATTAGGCATTCAGAAGAACTTCATGTTATCCCTGATTTTGCGAATGAAGACGAAGGTTTGAAAACTGCTTTTATAGAGGCAGATAAATACCAATGGAGTAAAGAAGAGTTGAAGGCTTATGACAATGTGGGTATTAAAGAGCAGGATGAGCGGGGCGAGCGGGAAATGATTGCGCAAGTAGCAGAAAGAAAGGGGAAAATGGACGTAGCAAAAAAGATGAAAGATCGTGGGATGCCCAATAGAGAGATTTCAGATTTAACTGGTCTTACAGACGAAGAAATAGAGAATCTATAAATCGCCCAACTTTTAGGGCTTAACCGCTGACGGGCGCGCGTACCCACAAAAAAAAGGCGGCATACTGTACTGCGCATCCCTACATTTGGCAGTCTAATCAACACCTATAACGTGCACAACAAGACTGCCTCCCAATTTCTGCTTTGCGCTGCGCTGCTCGCGCTCGCTACTCATTTTTGCGCCGCTCAAGCCCCCGTTTTTACCCACGACGACACGCTGCGCGGCAGCATCACGCCCCAGCGCATTTGGTGGGACCTGACGTTTTACAACCTGAAAGTCAAGGTAAATCCTGACGACAAAAGTATTTCCGGTAGCAATGAGATCCGGTATAAGGTGCTGACTACCCATCAGGAGATGCAAATTGATTTGCAACCGCCTCTCCGCTTCGAACGGGCTGAACAGGATGGACAAACCCTCGAAGTAAAGCAGGCAGGCGCGAATGCCTACTTTGTGCGGCTGAAAAAACCGCAATCCGTCGGCTCCCGGCAATCACTCACAGTCTGGTACTCCGGCAAGCCGCGCGAGGCCGTCAATGCCCCCTGGGATGGCGGTTTTAGTTGGTCGAAAGACGAGGCCGGCAAGCCGTTCGTGGCGACCTCCTGTCAAGGATTGGGGGCCAGTGTGTGGTGGCCCTGTAAGGATCATTCCTACGACGAACCTGATTCTCAGGCCATTGCGATCACCGTGCCGAATGGGCTCATGGATGTATCGAATGGCCGGATGCGGCGCACCACCGACCACGGCGACGGCACCCGCACCTTCGAGTGGTTTGTGTCGAACCCGATCAATAACTACGGCGTGAATGTCAACATCGCCGATTACGCCCATTTTGAAGAAAGTTATACCGGGGAAAAAGGACCCTTGAGTCTCAACTATTACGTCCTGCCCCAAAACCTGGACAAAGCCAAAGTACAGTTTCGGCAGGTAAAACTCATGTTGCAGGCCTTCGAGCATTGGTTTGGGCCTTACCCGTTCTACGAGGACGGCTACAAGTTGGTGGAGGTGCCTTACCTCGGCATGGAACACCAGAGTTCGGTCACTTATGGCAATCATTACCGCAACGGCTACCTCGGCATGGATTTGTCCAAAACCGGCTGGGGTTTGAAGTGGGATTTTATCATCGTCCACGAATCGGGCCACGAGTGGTTTGCCAACAACATCACCTACCGCGACATCGCGGATATGTGGGTGCACGAAGGTTTTACGAATTACAGCGAAGGGCTTTACACGGAATACCATTTCGGGAAAGAAGCGGGCGCCGCCTACATACTCGGCTGCCGGGCATTGATTGAAAACAGAAAGCCCATCGTGGGCGTGTACGGCGTCAATTCAGAAGGCTCTACGGACATGTATTACAAGGGCGGGAATATGCTGCATACCATCCGCCAGATCGTGGACAACGATGAGCAATGGCGCTCCATCCTGCGCGGACTGAACCACGACTTTTATCATCAAACCGTGGATGGCGCGCAGATAGAAACCTATATCATCCAGCATTCGGGCAAAAAAATTCAGAAAGTGTTTGACCAGTATTTGCGCAACACCGCCATTCCGGTGCTGGAATACCGCCTCAAAAAAGGGCAGGTGGAATATCGCTGGACCAACTGCATCAACGGCTTCGACATGCCGGTAAAAGCGACCTTGTCAAAAGGTAAATACGAGTTCATCTACCCGACCACCGAGTGGAAAACCAGTCCGTGCAAAGTGTCGAAAAAAGACAATTTCAAAGTGGATGACAATTTTTATGTGACCGCGCAGAAGGGGTAATCTTTTGCTTAGGAACGGGCAAATGCTACGTTTAACAGCGGCGCCATGTTGTGGCGGAGGAAATACCTGCTCGTCGTGTGCGTCGAAGGCAATGACCGCAAGTCGTTTTTTGCATTCGCAGAAAGTCCCAACGGGGTAGACAATTTCCAATTCTGGGACTATCCGGTTCGCCTGCCTGAAACGGCTGATCTCGCACGAACGTGTACGATATGTGCCTCACGGTCCATGGAAATGCCCGTACCATAACGGGCGGGCGTTTTTGGAGGTGCTGCGCAGGCTTGGTTGATTGAGTTGGAGCCAGGAGAGTTTATAAGTAAATTTTTTTGACAGGATGGACAGGATTTTACAGGATTAACAGGATTTAACTCAAAAAAGGCGTAAATCCTGTATAATCCTGTGCATCCTGTCTGAATTATACGCGTTGAAAAACTTGCCCGGTCGGCTGCCTGTCGAGTTGCAACGCCTGCTCTGCCTGTACAACATGCCGCTGGATATGGGCGACCACAAACTGAAACGTATCGCCCAGTTTCAGTTTGATCCAGGGTGAAATAGAGATCGGGATGCGGATGACGCTCAGGTTGACGGAAGCGGCTTCCCGCAGCAATCGAAGCATGGTCTCCTGCTGGTCAATGAACTCGGCCAACATTGCCCGCGGATCGGGGGCCGGGGAGGGGATGGCGTTTTTCGGCGACTTCATTTTTGTTTTCAGTTTTCCATCAGTTTGCGGCAGCATCAGCCCGGTGAAATAGGCTCCCAGCCAACCGGAGCGGAAGGTCGGCGTCGCCTGGCTGTTGCGCTGCTTTGCTTTTTGGATGGCCTGCTCCATAGCAGGCAGGTAGTAGCGGCCATAAATGTTGAGGTGTTCGAGGCATTGGGCGACGCTCCATTTTTCGGGTGAAGCCTTTTGCCCCAGTCTTTCGGGTGACAGCATTTGCCATTCGGACACGGCTTTTTGGAGGTGTTGTTCGGTTTGCTGGTGGAGATTTTCAAGCAGTTGTGCCGTTGGATACATGATTTTATTTTTTTTATTGGCACAAAAGTCCGGCCTGCCAACAGAGTAGTTCTTGGTAAAAACCAAGATTATTTACACCCGAACGGACCCCAAAAACTTACTAAAATTCGTCGCATCCATCCCCAGGTAACTCGCCAGGTATTTATGCGGCACGAGTTGCAGGATATGCGGACTGCGCGTCAGCAAGGTCCGGAACCGTTGTTCGGCGGTGTGCGATTGTAACTCAATCTGCCGCACCAGCACGCCTGCCAGCGTATGGCTGATGGCGAGTCGGATCATCCGCTCCACGGCATGGTGTTTCAGCATGACCTCATCTAATTGCCGGAACGTGCTGCGCAAGAACACGCTGGGCGTCAGCGTCTCAAAAAAATAGCGCGACGGTTGTTGCAGCAGGAACGAATCGGCCACCCCTGAAAATGAGAAGGGATACGTAAACACCAGCGTCGCATCCCGCCCGTCGTCGCCCACCGCGTATGCGCGTTGTACTCCGTCGAGCACAAAGTAAATATGCCGCTCTGTATCGCCCTCGGCGGTCAGCACGACTTTGCGCGTTGCTTCGAAGGGCTGCCAGATATCGGCGAAGTCATCCCAGGCAGGCTCCGGGAGCGGCAGGATTTGACGGGTGGTGGTACGGAGGTGGGCGAGAGCGGTTTGCATTTCGTCATTTGTTGTCATTGAGCGTCATTTGTGATTGTGATCGTACGGAGGTACAGGAATGATGTTTGCATTGGGCAAATATAAAGCGTACGACGAGCAGTCGGAGTTCTTCTGCATCTTCACCGAAGACAATACGCTTTTGCGAGATATTTTTTGTCGCTCTGCTCCCTCCCTCCGCAAGCCGATTTCAGAAGATTTCCTCACTTTTGCCCCTGCTATGCTTACTTCGGAACAACTATACCCTATTTTTCAACAGCATCCAACCGTCTGCACCGATACCCGCCAACTATCTTCCGGCTGCCTGTTTTTTGCGCTGAAAGGAGCGGCATTCGACGGCAACCGGTTTGCGGCGCAAGCACTCGAACAAGGCGCCGCCTATGTCGTGGTAGATGATTCAACGGTTTGCCACTCGGACCGCTTCCTGCTGGTGCCGGATGTGCTGACTGCCTTGCAACAGTTGGCGACCCATCACCGGCGGCAGTTCGACATCCCGGTCGTGGCCATCGGTGGTTCCAACGGCAAGACGACCACTAAGGAACTGATGTCGGCCGTGCTGGCGAGTCATTATCCCTGCCATTTTACGAAAGGCAATTTCAACAACCACATCGGCGTGCCGCTCACGTTGCTTTCCATGCCGGTGGAGACAGAAGTGGCGGTCATCGAGATGGGCACCAACCAGCCGGGCGATATTGACCTGCTTTGCCGGATCGCAGAGCCGACGCACGGCCTCCTGACCAATATTGGTAAAGAACACCTGGAAGGTTTCGGCAGCCTGGAAGGGGTGAAAAAAGCGGAAGGCGAACTCTACCGCTACCTGGCAAAAACAGATGGTTTTGTGTTTGTGAACGCTTCGGAAAAATACCTCGCCACCATGAGCCGCCGCAACACGCGCAAAGTGATCTACACCAGCGAAGGCGCTTACCGCACGGACGATGGCCTGATCGGTATTCAACTGCTGGGGGAGTCGCCGTTCATCTGTGCAGGCTTTTTGTCCGATGAAGAAAAAAAAGTAGAAGTGCAGACGCAATTGATTGGCCGTCACAATTTTAACAACATCATGACTGCGATTGCGCTCGGTATTTATTTCAAAGTACCGGCCCGCAAAATCAAATCCGCCCTGGAAGCCTACACACCCTCCAACAACCGCTCGCAACTGCTCCGGCGCGGCTCCAACACCATCCTGCTGGATGCCTATAATGCCAATCCTTCCAGCATGAAACCAGCCCTGGAAACGCTCCGGACCTTGCCCGCTTCCCACAAAATTGCCATTCTGGGAGACATGCGCGAACTCGGCGCAGACAGCGCTAAAGAACATAAAGCCATGCTTCGGTTCGCGTCAAAACTCAAGCTGGATCAGTTGGTGCTGGTGGGCAGCGAATTCGGACAAACGGATTTTGCCCGCTCCGGCGCGCTGCATTTTTCGGATGCCGCCGCCGCAAAAGCCTGGTTTCAGAATCAAACATTCGACAACGCAGCGATCCTTCTGAAAGGCTCGCGGGGCATCCGTCTCGAAACGATTCTTTAAACAGTCCGAGCGTTTGACGTTTGAGCGTTTGAACTATTCAAAAAACCATTTCGAGGATGTCGGGCGTATTCACCTCTGTAAAGCCCGGCACATGCAGTTGGTAGAATTGCAGCAAGCGACCGAGCAGTGTCTTGCGTTCAGCGCGGTCGAGGACAATGGTGTGACAGAGATCAATGGGGGTGTGGAGCAATTGAAGCAATTGCCTGGTTTCCACGGGTTCCAGAATCAGGGCATGTGGTGGAACCGCCACGCTGAAAACACCTTCTTTCAGGTCGAAAAAATGCGCTTCCCCGCCGTCCAGTTCGCTGTGCGGCTGAAAACCGAGATGACCCGACAAGGCGACCAGAAAGTGCAGGTGAAGATTGGCAATGGGATAGGGTGTGGTATCGAGCCAGCGCAGGGTTTCCAGCAAAAAATCGAACAAGTCGCGGTTCTCTTCTGCTTCCTGAATGCTCTTCCGGCAAATTTCCGCCATGAACAAGGCGACGCCGCCTCGCCGGATCTCAAATGGAATGGCCTGAAATACTTCGGCTGCCTGGAATTCTTTCAGGCGGTTGAGCGCACCTGCGTCGTCGCGGAAATACGACACCATCTCCACCACAGTCATGGGCTGAAACAAGTTGTACGGCATCCGCGCCTTGGCCGACCGCACGCCTCCGCCGATGAAGGTATGGAGGCCATGCGCTTCAGTAAAAATATCGGAAATGACACTCGTCTCGCCGTATTTCACGGTCCGGAATACGATGCCTCGTGTTTTGAGCAACATGTGGGTTGAATGTGGTCAATGAGAAGTTTGAAGTTTGAAGTTCATCCTGCATAGAGCTTAAGACAATTTGCACAAAGGCATTTTTTGCCGAACTGCCTTTCCAGCGTCTCCCTGGTGGCGGGGTGGATATTCGGCACGCTGCGGCACCAGCAGGAGTCGTCGTTGTAACAGATGAAAGGACTTTTACATCGGGGGCAGGACGTGACGAACTCCAGTTCTTCTTCCACCCAAGCCGATTCGACCTGACCGCCGATGGGCGGGTTCATCTTGTAGAGCCGGATACGCAGCGCCTGCATCTCCGGGAACTGGTGTTTCATCCGGGCGATGATGTTTGCCAGTACCGTTTCGATGAGTTTGCGCGGTTGTTCCATTTCCAACCGACAGATGTGGAAGATGGATTCGTAGTTGACCGTCGCCACCAAATCGTCGGTAGCGGCGGCCCGGGCGATGCCGGTCTTGACATATACATTTACAGAATAATCGGTGCCGAGTATTTGCTCTGCTTCGTACACGCCATGAAAAGCGTGAAATTTCATCCCTTCGAGTGCGATCCAGGCCATTTTTTGAAAAATGTGGTCAATAGTCAATATTTCATTGGTCAACAGTCAATGGTCAACAGTCAACAATCAACAATCAATGGTCAACAGTCAACAGTCAACAGTCAACAATCAACAGTCACCACCCATCATTCCCCCATCAATTCGCGCAGCAGATCGTGCTGAGCGGCGAGGTCCGGGCATTTGAGGGCGAGTGATTTTTCTATCTCGGTCAATTCCTCCGGTTTAAGTTTCCCAAAGCGGGTCGTGACGGTGGCGGCGCATTCCTTCGCTTTTTCATATTCGGTCTGCAAGGCTCGAAAATCAACGTGCACTGCCGTGTCGGAAGACATCGTTTCGGCTTGTTTGTTCAAAGCGGCCAATTGCGCCGTACAGTCGCAGTACGCAACGGCTATTTTGTCAAAACGACTTTCGGGTGCCGGGTTTTGGCAGGATATGAAGTAAAAAACGAATAGAAAGAGCAGAATGCGCATGACAAAGGGTTCAGGTAGTTTCAGTGTTTGGATGGTCTGATTGGGTTCTCTGAGCAATTAGATAATCAATCAAACGCAGCGTTGCCCACATCAAAAAGGCCGAACCCAATGCAAACTGCCAGGGAACGGCAATGTCTTTTTCGAGGTCGACGGTCGAGAATTCGTGTTTGTAGGCGTACTGCACCAGCACCTGGAGGGCATTGTTGAAGAAATGTGCCGCAACCGATACCCAAAAATTGCCGGTCCGCCAGTAGAGCCAGCCCAGCACCATCCCAAGCAACCAGCGCGACAAAAACCCTTCGAATTGAAAATGGATCGCACTGAAGATAGCCGCTGTCACCGTCAGTGCCAGCCACGGATTGGCAATGCGTCGCATCAGTTGTCGCTGAAGCACTCCCCGGAACACCAGTTCCTCGCCTAGGGCAGGCAAAAATGCGATGATGGCCAGGTTGGTGATCAATTCACCCGTGTGATCCATTTGAAGCAACCCTTTCAACATTTCATTGGTGTCACTCTCCATGAGGTGAAAGGCTTCGGGCAGGGGCAACATTTTGTTGAGTTCCATCAGGAACAAGACCATCGGCAGCGAAAAGATCATCAGCAACATGGCCAGTCCCGTCACCTGTAGGCCAGGCCAGCGCCGCACCTGCAGGTATTCACTCCAATTGTTTCGGTAAAACAGCCAAACCGTGGCGCCACCTGCAACGACGAACATAAACAAGTGATTGAGCCCAAGCAAAAAGCGCAATTGTGAGCGCTCCGCCAAACTGGCCACCGCCCCAATCCCGGTCCGCGCCACGTCTGTATCCCAGCCTGCGGCGGTGGCCACCAGCAAAAAGATCAAACTGGCCAGTACGGTTAGTCCGGCTGAAAACAGGAGCTGGGCAGCCAACACGAACCGTACCTTCGGCTCATCCCGCTGCCAGGTCGTCACCAACGGTTCGCTGGCCGTTTCGGGTCCTTGTTTTTGTTCCGGTATTGGATCAAGTGAGCCTTGATCTGTGTATTCTTCCATGCACTGTTACATTTGCGCCACAAGGTAAGTCGCTTCTCGGGAAGTACTTGCTTTCAGAAGTCATTGCCCACACCATTCATTCATTCATGCTCTATGGCTCGTTTAAGCGTAAACATCAACAAAGTGGCGCTGCTGCGCAATGCGCGGGGCGGGAACCTGCCCGATCTGGTACAAATAGCGAAGGATTGCGAAGCATTTGGCGCAGCGGGCATCACCGTGCATCCGCGCCCGGACCAGCGGCATGTCCGCTACGATGACGTGCCCGTGCTGCGCGAAGTCGTCACGACAGAATTCAACATCGAAGGCAACCCCGAGCGGGATTTCCTCCACCTTGTGCTCCGCAATCTGCCGCACCAGTGCACCCTCGTGCCCGACGTGCCCAGCCAACTCACTTCCGATGCAGGTTGGGATACTGTCCATCAGCAAACGCGACTGCGCGAGGTGGTGGATGAACTCCACCGGCACGGCATTCGGGTGTCTGTGTTTGTGGACCCGGTGGCCGCGATGGTGGAAGGCGCCAAGGCTGCGGGCGCTGATCGGGTGGAATTTTATACCGGACCGTATGCCCATGATTTTCAGAAAAATCCGGCTGCGGCCATGGCAGCGTACACAGCGGCGGCTCAAGTCGCTCAGGAAGTGGGGATCGGGATCAATGCCGGACATGACCTGAACCTCGACAATCTGCGCTATTTCAAGGAACATTGCCCGGGCCTGCTGGAGGTGAGCATTGGGCATGCGCTGATCAGCGATGCGCTGTATTATGGCTTGTCGAACACGATCAAGATGTATCTGCGGCAACTGCGGTAGGCGGGAAAGAAGGCTTTAGGTTCTTTCGTTGCTGGATCTTTTAAATACGCTGACTGGCGATCAATACCTGACTAAATATTTTTGTAAAAAAAATTGTGTTTTGATTTTAATTAAAATGCTACCTTCGTTCCGCGTAAAGGTTATTTTGTGAAATAATAAAAGGGAAAATGCTTGTTTTGATTCTGTATCGGCTCGCTCCTCTGTTGAATACACCATCTCTATTCTGTTGCTATGGGTGGAACTTTCTTAAAAATAATAATTGACCAACTTAATCAGTACATCCAGTCGGTAGAGCCGCACAGCACCTCGGCTCCTACTTCATTGCCTGTCAAATTGGGCAATATAGCGACTGCCAGATTTGCTGGGGGCGATAACGGAGACCTAAGCGAAAAAGTAGTAGTGAGTCTGGTGAATATCGCTGAAGAAGCAGCGGTCAAAAATTTGCAGAATGGAAAAATTCGGAACGGGCAGTATGTATCTATGCACCCGGTTGTCCACGTCAACCTGTTTTTGCTCTTTACGGCCAACTTCGACAGTTATGAGGTGGCCATCAACCATTTGTTTCGGGTGATAGAGTTTTTTCAGGGGCGAAAAATTTTTAAATTCAAAAATTCCCCTGTAGCAGGTCTTTCTCTGCAAAATATCGAGAACATGGGAGAAGCGGAAATAACAATCGAGTTGAACACCCTTTCTTTTGAGCAACTGAACGATCTCTGGGGTTCGTTAGGTGGCAAGCAGATGCCTTTTGTACTATACAAGTGCAGGTTATTGCCCATACAGATGGAACAAGTGCTTCAACACGAAGGAATCATTACTGAAATTGACCTTACCACCAAAGGACCTTGAGCATCATAACTGCTATTCCAACACGAAGGAATAATCACTGAAATTACCTGCTCCAAAAAACCGGGAGCATGAACATCACAACATCATTTCACCCTTTTTGCAAAGCGCGCCTCTGGCACGCCTACTACCTGCATTCAGTGGGAATGGCTGTGGGCGATATGATCAGTCCAAACAACCGGCCCAATGCATTGAAAACAGAGAAGCAGGAGGAAATCACAGATAATGCAGCCCTTGCGGCTCAAAATTTGCTCTCTGATGATCTGTCAATATTCCCGGTTGCCCAGGCTAAACGCCTCATGGACAAGGCTAAGATGCTGCTGAAAGCGGAGTCTGAAGGATTTACAATTTGGATACAGGCTAAAAAGACCGGAACAGATTTTCAACCGGTTGCTCCTTTAGAAAGCTCCTTCAAATTAACTTTTGGGGTGGTGGTGCGAAACGCAGCCTTTTTCAACTTCACGCTGCACGAAGGCAAGGGCGGAGTGTACTATTTTTCCAATCGAGCCAACAATAGATTTTCAAGCACCAATTACCTAAATACCAACCCGCCTCAAACCGTTCCGCCTCAGAATTATGCCTCTGCGGCTGACTATTTTCCGCTTCAGAGTGGGAGCTTGGCAATTGAGGTGTCCACCATTTTGCAGACGGACTTTCTGAGATTTGAGCTGTCCGATGTTTTGAATACAGCTAAGTTTGTTTTTGAAAAAAGCCCGGATGAAGCTTTTCTGACGATTTGCCATATTGCACCACAGGGCATGCCTTCTGGCTTATACGATTTAAAGGCTTTCGGTAAAGACGACCTGGAGATCGCAGCGCTAAAACAAACCTTTTTCTGGAACAATGGCGACCTGCCGCCAGATATTTTTGGTGTGATCGAGATCTTTCACCAGCCTGGAAACGCATTGGGGCCTTATGCCCTGTTGAATTCGCAACAGCACTTGCTTGCGCCAACTTATACCCTTTGGTGGCAAAATCGCAGCACATTTTGGCGGTATCTGTTCGAGAAAGACCAGCCTGCGCCCGATGTGAACAATCCCGCCTGCCACGTACGCTCCGAAACGCCCGCTCGTTTCGTGACCAAAGAGCGAATGCCGCTTCTGAACCGCTTTCGTACCGTGCGCCTGGTGACCAATCCGGCGGGAAATAACGAGGAGGTCTGGTTGCCCAACCCTGACCCGGATCGCATTTATCCCGAAGGCACAGAGTATTATTCTGAAATTCACATGAATAAAACGGACTTCAAAATCATTCAAGGTATTAGATAACCAACACTTATTGCCCATGAGAAATTACAAAACACCCGGCGTGTATGTGGAAGAGATTTCTACCCTGCCGCCATCGGTCGTGCCGGTCTCGACAGCGATCCCGGCCTTTATCGGATACACGGAAAAACGACCGGTCAACGCCATCGAAGCGCGGCGCATCAACTCGTTCGCTGACTACCGCTTGTTGTACGGTGGGGCTTTCACGGAGGCACTCTCTGCCGTGGTAGACAAAGGGGCTTCGGATCCGTTTTTTAACGTCACTACGCTCCCCGTTGCCCCAGCGAAACCGACCTACTGGCTGTACTACCAGTTGCAAATGTACTTTGCCAATGGAGGTGGCCCATGCTATATCGTCTCAGTGGATACCTACAAACCAACGGTGGATGCTCTCTTACTGAACACCGGCCTGGAAGCGCTGCGAAAAGAGGATGAGCCGACCCTAATTCTGGTGCCCGATCTGATGGGTGTTGTGAAGGCCGCTGCCGATGTCGCTGGCAAGTATTACCCTTGCTACCAGAATGCGCTGAGGCAGTGCGCCGAACTTAAGGACCGATTCACCATCATTGATGTACACAGCAGTACAGACCTTTCGGTCATTAAAGATTTCCGATCCAATATTGGAGCAAATAACCTCAACTACGGGGCGGCATACTTCCCTTGGCTTGAAACTACCTTGGGATATGGCTATGATGAGTCAAAATTGAAGATAACGGGTACTGGTTTGACCAGTGCCGCCGATACAGTGCTGAAATACGACCTGTCAGATATAACTGCGCTGCCAGATGTCATGGACACACAGGTTCCTCCAAAAGCGCTTGACAATAAACTAAAGCAAGACCACTACGAAAAACGCTCGCTTTACCACATAGACAACGGCGCGTACACCAAGATAAAAGCGACGCTAGACAGCTTCCGCCTCATCCTGCCACCCAGTGGCGCGATGGCGGGCATTTATGCGCAAGTAGACAACAGCCGGGGCGTTTTTAAAGCCCCCGCCAATGTCAGCGTCAACGGTGTAGTACGGCCCTTGGTGAAAATCAGCAACGAAGACCAATCCGACCTGAATGTGCACACTTCCGGCAAATCCGTCAACTGCATCCGCTCCTTCTCGGACAAGGGTATTATGGTGTGGGGCGCCCGTACGCTCGACGGCAACAGCAACGAGTGGCGCTATGTGCCAGTGCGCCGGCTGTTCATCTTTGCCGAAGAGTCTATCAGCAAGGCGCTCGAACGTTTTGTGTTCGAGCCCAACAACGAGAACACCTGGGTCAGTGTGAAAGCCGCCATTGAGAATTTCTTGACCGACCAGTGGAAGGCCGGGGCATTGGCGGGCAGCACACCACAACAAGCCTTTTTTGTTAATGTAGGACTGGGCCAGACCATGACTGCGCAAGACATTCTCGAAGGTCGGCTGGTCGTGATGGTAGGCATGGCCGCCGTGCGACCCGCCGAGTTCATCGTTCTGCAATTCACCCACAAACTTCAAGAAGCGTAATGCTTAAAATCTCTTCACTATGGCAGAAAATTCAAATAACTATCCCCTGACCAAGTTTCACTTTCAGGTTGATTGGGGTGGTGGAAACACCAGTTTTCAAGAAGTCACCGGCCTTGAAATGACCCGAGAAAAGGCTGAATATCGAGGAGGTAGGGACCCGGAATTCGTTAAACAACAAATTCCAGGCATGAAAACCTTTGGCGCGCTGACGCTAAAACGCGGAACATTCTCCGGAGACAATGATTTTTTTAGCTGGTGGGAAGGCGACCCCATGCCAGAAAAACGAAACGTCACGATCCTCTTGCTCAATGCTCTGGGCGATCCGGTGGTCGTATGGAAAGTCAGGAATGCGTTCCCAACCAAAGTCACTTCTACAGACCTAAACGCCACCAACAACGAGGTGGCTGTTGAGTCCATAGAACTGGCCCATGAGGGCATCAGAATTGAAAACTAATTTTCTTGAAAATGAATGAATCATCGCGTGAGAACTTGTATCCAAGTCCTCCCTTAGGGTTTTACTTTTGGGTTACTATGGGCGACAATCAGCATTTCAGCTTCCAGTCTGTATCTGGCCTGACGAAAGAAGTTGTGACCGAATCGTTCCGGGAAGGTGGACAGCAGTACGACTACGCGCTGCCAACAAAAGTGCAGTACGCCGAATTGGTGCTTAAGCGGGGCCTTTGTGTATCTAAATCCGATTCAGCCAACTCGGATTTGGAAAGTTGGCAAAGCTGGTTTTCAGCATTGGCCGTCAACCTCAAAGTGGAGCGCAGAAACCTGCTCATTCAACTGATGCGTCCCAATGGTGGAAAGCCTTACATGACCTGGAATGTGCGCGGCGCCTGGCCCAAAAAGTGGGTCATCGCGGATTTCAACGCTGAAGAAAACCAGGTCGTGATCGAGACGCTGGAACTGCACTACGACGAGTTCAACGTAGTGTGACAAACGACTTACTCCTTCAACTTGAGTAAACTATGCCTATCCTCATCCGTGAAACCACTATCCGGGCCAACCTGACCAACGACGAAAAAGAGCCGACTCCCGAAAGCCAGTCGCAGGCGCAAGCCAACCAAACCGGCTCCGACACAGGCTTGGACGAGCGCATTCAAAAACATTTGTTGAGAAAATTAAAAGCAAGAGATGAACGATGAGTGAACTCACGAGACTTAAAATCTGGGCTTTTGAATCTGACAAATTCACCAAAACCATAGGCGATACCCCTTTTGAGGTTCAGATCAACCCTGAGTCCTTCTCGATTTCGTATGCCATCGAATACGAGGGCCGACAGGGCAAGGGGACTTCCAGTTTTAGCCCCAAGTGGGTGAAAAACTCACCCAGAAAGCTCAGTTTTGAGATTTTGTTTGACGCTACTGGTGCTACTCCTACCAAGGAAGACGCTATTGAAAAGCAGATCAACCGGCTGGATGCCACCATGTTCAGGCCGCAGAGCAAGAAGCATAAACCCAATTACTTGCAAATAGAATGGGGCGCACTGGTTTACTGCTGCTGCTTGGACAGCATGAACGTAACCTACAAATTGTTTGCTCCCGACGGGTTTCCGCTACGCGCCACAGCCAGTGTTTCTTTCAGCGAGGTTGTCAGAGAAGAGCTTCGGGTGAAAAAAGAAGGGAAACAATCCCCCGACATCACCCACGCCTTCACTGTCAAAGAAGGCGACACCCTGCCCCTCATGTCTGAAAACGTATACGGCGACACGGCCTACTACATCGCAGTGGCGCAAGCCAACAAACTCATCCAGTTCAGAAACCTGAAAGCGGGCAACCGGCTCCTGTTTCCGCCCATAAACAAGACCGATGCGTAACGCCCAACTCATACCAGCCAAAGGCGAACAGGGCGTAGTCACGTTTACGCTCACAGTCAAAGTGGAAGGAAAATCCCTGACCATACCCTCCCATGTGCAGATGTACGGGCTGACGGTGAGCAAGGAGGTGAACCGCATCCCATACGCCAAAGTGCTGATCGTGGACGGCGACCCGGCGGCGCAGGATTTTGAAGTGAGCAACGAAAAATGGTTTGAACCTGGCAACGAAATCGCAATTTCGATGGGCTACCTCAACGGCGAAGCACCCGTGTTCAAAGGCATTGTCATCAAGCAACAGATCAGCGTGCGAAGCGGCTCGTCTTTTCTGGAAATAGAATGCCGCGACACGGCTTACCGCATGACCCTTCGCCGTCAGGGTCGGTATTTTGAGAATCTGACGGACAGTGAATTGGCAGAAGAACTGCTTGGCGCCTACGGCATCAAAGGAGAAATTGCCAACACCCGGCATCGGCACACAGACATCGTGCAGCACGACTGCACCGACTGGGACCTGCTGGTGAGCCGCATGGAGATGAACGGGCTGATGACGATCATGGACGACGGCGCATTCCGCATACAAGCCCCTGATTTCGGGCAGAAAGAACCCGCGCTCTGGTTGCACTACGGGGCTACGGTGCTGGAGTTTGACGGCGGCCTGGAACTGCGCGATCAGTTTGAAGAAGTGGCCGCCCGTGCTTGGAATCCCGCTGAGCAGGCTCCGGTGGAGATACCCGCCAGCAAGCCCAACATCCAGCAGAACGGCAACCTGCCGGGCGAAAAACTCGCAGCCGCCAACAACAAAGGCCCCAGCATCCACCGGCACGGTGGCAATTTGTCCGAAGGCGAACTACAGGCCTGGGCTGATGCGCGCTTGATGAAAGACCGCCTTTCGCGCACGAGCGGGCGGGTGCAGTTTCAGGGCTACAACGAGATAAAAGTAGGCCAAATCGTTGGTTTGCAGGGATTTGGAAAGCGGTTCGACGGCCCGGTGTACGTATCTGGGGTGCATCAGGAGTATCTGGAAGCGGGCTGGTTGACGGAAATCGAATTCGGGCTTTCGCCCAAATGGTTCGCAGAGATCGTCAGGATGGAAGCGCCCCTGGCAGCAGGGATGTTACCAGCGGTGAGCGGATTGCAAATCGGCCTCGTCAGCCAGATTGAACAAGACCCGGATGGCGGGCACCGGGTACGAGTCAGGCTCCCCATCCTCGATGCGGAAGCCGCCGGGGTCTGGGCCAGGGTCGCCACGCTTGATGCGGGCGCGGGTCGCGGCACCTTTTTCCGGCCGGAAGTGAATGACGAAGTGATTGTGGGCTTTATCCAGGATGATCCCCGGGATGCCGTGATACTCGGCATGTTGCACAGTCAGGACAAGGCCGCCCCGTTCACCGCAACAAATGAAAATCAGGAAAAAGGCTACGTCTCCCGGGAAGGCATTCGAGTCGTTTTTCAGGAAAAAGACGGGACCATCACCTTGGAGACTCCCGGGAAAAATAAAATAGTCATATCCGACAAAGGCAAAGGTTTGCTCCTGTCGGACCAAAACGGAAACCAAATTCAAATGAACGACAAAGGCATTACCCTGACAAGCCCGAAAAACATCCGGATCAATGCCAGCGGTGTCACCGAAATCAAAGGACAACCAGTAAACATCAACTGAACCATGGGTAAACCCGCAGCACGAATTGGCGATATGCATACCTGCACAAAATCAACGACTACTACCCCTCCTGTCGCTCATGTGGGTGGTACGATTGACCCAACAGGAGGCTCGCCCAACGTCAATATCGGCGGACAGGCAGCCGCGAGGGTCAACGACCCGGTGGTTTGCACTGGGGATCCGTCGGATAAAAATAAAATTACTGCTGGCTCCTCTACTGTGTTCATCAACGGCCAACCGGCGGCAAGAATGGGAGACAGCACTAAACATTTAGGGATAATAACTGGAGGTTGTCCCAATGTGAATTTCGGTTAAATACTTGATACGAACATGCAAAACACAGGACTTGCTTTTCTCGGAAGGGGCTTGGGCTTCCCGCCCACGTTTGACAGAACCCTCAGCGATGTGCGCATGGTGGAGGCGGAGGCTGACATCGTGGAAAGCCTGCAAATCATCCTTTCCACCCGACCCGGCGAGCGCATTTTAGAGCCTGAGTTTGGCTGCAACCTCGACCAAATGCTGTTTGAACCCCTCAACCTGACCCTCGTGAGTTATATGCGGGAAGTGGTGAGAATTGCGCTCATCCTCCACGAACCCCGCATCGAAGTCAACAATGTGAGCATCCAGCAAGACGGCGCACTGGAAGGCCGGGTGCTGATCGCAGTGGATTACACGGTGCGCAGCACCAACTCCCGTTTCAATTTAGTGTATCCCTTCTACCAGCAGGAAGGGACTGATATTGGGTAAGCAGTTATTGATTATCAACCCTTATCAACCTTTATCAACCATTATCAACCTTTATCAACCATTATCAACCTTTATCAACCATTATCAACCTTTATCAACCATTATCAACCTTTATCAACCATTCCCTCAAACCTCATCGCTCACACCATGTCCTGGAGAGTAGGCCACCCGATAAAAAGAGACGGTACCAACCAACTGCAGCGGCTGCTCGACGCCTTGCGGCCTGAACGCAACCCGGTGGACGGCCGCCGGGTGGAAGACCTGTTGCTTTTTATTTACTGCCTGGCCGACCAGTTTGCTTTTTACAACGAGCGCAACGAGTGGAACCCAAAGGTGGAGGAAGACGGCAACTGGACGGCATTCTTTGCCGCGCTTCGGGACAGCAGCACTGGGCAAGTCACCACCGAAAGCATCCGGCTCTACCTCTCGAAAGCCGAACAGCACTCGGACAACCCGGTGTTTTTGAGTATCCTGCTGGCGTTTTTGCACCTCTTCGGCCATCTCCAAAAAGATGCTAACACTCTGACCCAGAAGCACCTGGATTTTTACTACGAGCAAGTGCTCGGTTTTCGGCGGTTGCCGCCCGTGCCCGACGAGGTACACGTCTTGCTGGAACTCGCCCCACACATCCGCCAGCACCCGCTTCCCGCAGGCACGGCATTGAAAGCGGGCAAAGATGCGCTGGGCAAGCCGCTCACCTACGTCACCAACCGCGACATCGTGGTGAACAAGGCCAAATTGTCGGCCATCAAAACGGCGCTGATTACCACCGAAGGTCGCGTGTTTGCCGCCGAGATGGCTAACTCCGCCGACGGTTTGGGCGCACCCATAGAATCAACCCCGCTCAAGTGGCCCCTTTTTGGCGACCCGAACTCCATGCAAGCCTCGGCCATCGGCTTGGCCATCGCCTCGCCGCTGCTTTTGTTGGAAGAAGTTCGGCGGCGGTTGATCAAACTGACCCTGACTTTTGAGGAAATACCGGAAGCACTAATTGAAGATGATTTTCGGTGTTTTCGTGCCTTTGGCAGTGGCCAGGAAGGCTGGGTGCCTATTTCCGAAAACACCGAGAAGAAACTTTCGATAGACCACAAGAAAAACCAAGTGCTTTTCTCTTTCGCATTAGAGCATGACCAACCTGCCCTCACCGCTTACAATCGGCAGGTGCTGGCGGGCAACTTGGACACGGATTTTCCGGTGATGCAGCTTCTAATCGGCGATCAGCCAAATAAGTATGACTTGCTGAGAATTTTGGTACTAAAAAAGGTGGATTTGAAGGTGGAAGTAATGGACGAATCCAACCAGCCGAGTGTACCCATCACTCCCGGCCAACCGGACAGCAACGGGCGCTTGTACCACCTGCAACCTTTTGGCAGCGAAGAAATAACCAGCCCAAGCCAGGCATACCTGATGCCCGAAATGCCGCAGGCTGCTTTGTACCTCGGCTTCGCGGGCTTCGACCCGCCGCAAAACCTGCACCTGCTTTTCCAGATCGCCGAAGGTTCGGCGGAATCCACCACCGTCGTCGGCCCGGAAGACATCCAGTGGCATTACCTGACAGATAGGGGTTGGCGCGGCACGGCATTGAGCGGCAGCGAAATTTTTATAGACACTACGCGCGGCCTCCAAAAATCGGGTATCATGGCTTTCCAGATTGGCCGCGATGCAGGCAAAAATGCCACCCAATTGCCCGGCGGACTCCATTGGCTGCGGGCTTCCATCCAAAAAGATCCCGCCGCTGCCGCCCGCGCCCTTGCCATCCATACCCAGGCGATCACCGCTGTTTTTCAAGAAAACGGCAACGACCCCGCCCACCTTTTCAAACCGCTTTCAGAAGGCGCCCTCACCGCGTTGGTGGAGCGCAGTAGCGCCATCCGGAAAGTGGTGCAGCCCTACAGTTCCTTCGGCGGCTCGCCTGCCGAACCCGACCAGCGCTTCTACACCCGTGTGAGCGAGCGGCTGCGCCACAAGCAGCGGGCCGTTACACTGTGGGACATCGAGCGGCTCACCTTGCAGCAGTTTCCAGCCCTGTACGAAGTGAAGGCCATCCCGCATACCGGCTTGGACGAGAATAAATTTTACTCCGAATTTCAGCCCGGACAAGTGACGGTAGTACTGGTGCCGCAACTCCGCAACCGCAACGTAGTCAACATTTTGCAGCCGCGCGCTTCGTCAGCCTTGATGGAAGAAGTCCGCCGCTACTTGCAACCGCTGTGCATGCCTTTTGCCTGGGGTGCAAAAGCGCTTCAGGTTGTCAATCCGCGCTATGAACCCGTCATGCTTTCGTTCAGCGTCGGTTTTCGAAGCGGCTATGACAGTGGCTACTACGCCGACGTGTTGCAGGAAGCCCTGCGCCGTCGCCTCTCGCCCTGGGCTTACGAAGAGGGCGAGGATATCCGCTTCGGCGGGCGGGTCTATAAATCTCAATTGCTGGCCTTCGTGGAGGAGCAGGCGTATGTGGACTATGTGACGGATTTCAAAATGGTGCACGCGCGGGCCGAGCCGGGAGTGGGCGAGATGACCGTTGATACCGACCTCTTCGTGTATTTCAATTCGCCGGAGCGCGACACCGACGTAGCCATCGCTTCCACAGCGGCTTCGATCTTGGTCTCCGCTGACCGGCACCGCATACAGACCCTGCAGCCCGACGAGTTCCGCTGCGATAACCCCGAAGACACCTGCAACGGCGGCATCGGCTGCTGGTATGTGGACATTGATTTCATGGTTTCAGAACTATAACTTTTTTCCTATGGCTAGCATCAGAGATATCTTAAAAGGCTTTTTTTCTTCCGGCAAGAAGCCGACCGAGGCCCAGTTTCACGAACTGATCGACTCGTATTACCACAAGACGGAGGACGGACTGATCATGGACGAGGAGGGCAACTTTGGCATCGGTGTGGAGAATCCGGATACTCGCCTGCACATCCAAGGCGGCCTGAAGATCGGCGACGCGCCAGACGAGGCTGCTCAAGTCCCTCAGGGCACACTCCGCTGGACAGGGGCGGAACTTCAGATTTCTTTTAACGATACATGGCAGGCCGTTTGGAAACAACCAGCCGCTACGCCAACCCACAAAACCGTTGTGACACCGATTTTATTGACTGGAAAAAAGGTTTCCTCCGCTTCCATCGTATCGGCTGGACCTTTCAATTTCAATACCCCGGCTACCCCGCTCAAGGCCGTGAAGTTGATACGAGTCAGTTTTCTTTTTGATTATGAAAAAAGCAGGTCGACCCCACCCATCATAAACCCCATTCCTGGTAAACCACCCATTAATCGCCTTGGCATAAAAAATAACCGAACCTTCTCCATAGTCCTTCAATCCTCTGCGGGGATGATATTGTTGAACCAAACGACCAACTTGCCGGAGGGAACGAAAGACAATTACACGCTTCCTTTCGAAATCACTGGGATCAAACCGATTGAAGGTGTGCCTACCTTTTCGCTACAGTTTTCGATTCCTGGAAACGTTGGCACTCATTCGGTCACTTTTAAATCTATTACCATCACTTGCTTGTGCAAAGTTTGACCAGGCCCAGCCGCAGCGTTTTTTTTAAAAATGCCCACCATGCCAGCACCCGCCATCTTAAACATCGAAGCGCAAAATCTCCCGCCCACGCTCGACACCCGCCTCCTGCGTGAGCAGGCTCGGCAGCGCATCGAGGCATTGGCGGGGAGCCGCTGGACGGACTACAACGCGCACGATCCGGGCATCACCATCCTCGAACTGCTGGCCTACTCGATCACCGACCTGGGTCTGCGCACCCGATTGGACATCAACGACCTGATCGCTGGCCGCGAGGAAAAACCTTTTTTTACCGCCCGCGAGGTGCTGCCCAGCGCGCCCATCACGCCCGACGATTACAAACGCTTGCTCACCGACAGCCTGCCCCTGCGCAGTGCTTGGGTGCTGCCCGCTCCCGACCCCATCAAAGGCCTGAACCGCCTGCTGCTCGATTTGCATCAGCCCACCGACCCTATCGACCCCACTCTACCCAATCTCAACGAAATCTGGCTGCGCGGAACACTCCTTCAGGTAGGGGCAAGCCCACTCGAATTTTACGTCATGTTCCCTTTTTGGGAGCAGTCGTCCCCCATCTGGGCCAACCTGCAACTTGACCTAAGCAAGGTAGAAGTCCTGGATGTTCAGACGGCGGTTGACCACGATGACCTGACCTTCGATCTGTTTTTTGTTGCGCTGCGGCTCACTTTCGGCACGGGGACTGGGGCGCAGGTGTTGGACAATTTCGGCTGCTGGGTGCGCTTGCCCAACGGCATCCCCAAAACATTGGAGACGGGGTTGGAGCCTACCGACGAGACTGCTGCTTTCCGCCAAGCCTTGTCAACCCAACTGAACCTCGCTTTTTTTCAGCCCCACCAAAAACGTGCCCGCCTGCGGGCAAAAGCCCTCACCGAAGCGCGGCGTTTCGTGGAGCAGCACCGCAACCTCTGCGAAGACTGGGCGGAGATAGACACCATTCGGATACAGCAAATCGGCGTAAACATCGCTGCGCTCGACCTTCAACCTGAAGCAGATCCGGTAGAAGTGCTGGCCCGCATCTGTTTCGCGGTGGATCAGTTCATTGCCCCAATGCCACGCCCCCACAGTTTTGAGGAATTGCTGGCCGAAGGCCGTACAGCGGCGGAAATATTGGAAGGCCCTCTGCTGCAAAAGGGTTTTCTCTCCGCAGCAGAACTCCGCCCGAGCCAACGGGAAGACAAAATATACACCTCTGATCTGGTGCGTTTGGTGATGCAGCAGCCTGAAGTCATTGGGGTCAACCGACTGACAATTAACGTGCACATGGACCGGATTCGGGTGGCTGAAGGAGTGGCGAACTGCCTAACGTTGCGCGACACGGAGCGCTACAAGCCCCGGTTCAGTTTTTTCGATACCGACATCCGGGTGTTCAAGCGCGGTGTTTTGCTCAGCATAGACCAGAAGGCGGTGCAAACGCGCTGGCAAACGTTGGATCAGGAATACAGGGCGGGTTTCCCCAAAAACGGCTCTGGCGACTTGCCCGTTCCGCCGGGCGACGCCCGGTTGGACATCGCCACGCTGTACTCACTGCAAAACGAATTTCCAGCAACCTACGGCCTGCGGGAGGGCGAAATCGTATCTAACGCCCCCGAACTGCGCAAGGCCCAAGCCAAACAGTTGAAGGCGTACCTGCTTTTTTTCGAGCAGTTGTTGAGCAACTACTGCAAGCAGTTAGACCGGCTACAGGACCTGTTTTCCACGCGTCCCGAAGCGGATCGCACCTACTTTTTCCAGCCACTCTACGACGTGCCCGCCGTGCGCGACTTGTACACCGCTTTTTTGAAAGAAAAAACGGCCAACCCACCCATCACTTGGGAGCAGTTCAAGCAGTTCAAAAGCAACGGCTATGTCAAAAAATTGGACGAGGCCACTGAAGACCGCGACACCTTCCTGCATCGCCGGAACCAATTCGTTGACCACCTGCTGGCGCGTTTTGGGGAGCAATTTGCCGACTATGCCGCCCTCTCCTACGCCCGTAACCGTGGGCAGATGTCGCCCGACCTCGTTTTTGACAAAATAGATTTCTTGCAGCGCATCCCTGAACTGAGTCGAAACCGGGCTACGGCATTCGACTATGCCGCCACCGCCTCGGACCTGTGGAACACCTCCAACGTATCGGGCTACGAGAAACGGGTGTCCGGCCTGCTCGGCATTCCCAACCACCGCCGCCGTACACTCGGCGCCAAGTTCGACCTGCTGGCCTACCGAGAGGTGACCAACAAACAAGGCACGGGCAATGCCCAAACTGGCCGTATCAAACTTTGGAGCGCCCCGGTTGGTCAGCCCGCTGCTAAGCCCTTGTTGGTCAGCGACAAATCCTACCTCGTTAGTCTATTGGATCAACATGTCAATGACCTCCAGAAAAGTGGCCGAAGCGAAAGCGCCTACCGGGCCATGCAGGATTCGGACAACCGAGCCATTTTTTTGCGCTACACCCTTGAACTGACAAACCCCGAGACAGGGGCGTTGATTCCGGCCAAAGCGCCGGATCCGTTCACCAACCGCGCCCTGCTCGAAGCGCACATCCGCGACACGATGCACCTACTGCAAGGTCGGCCCGCCGAAGGGATGCACGTCGTGGAGCATGTGCTGTTGCGCCCCGTCGAGGGGATCAACCAGTTGCTGGAGCCAGTACAGTTTGAGGGCATCGGCGACGTGATGATCCCCGAACCCCACTCGTTTCAGGTCAGCATTTTTTTGCCCGGCTGGGTGCCCCGTTTTCTCGACCCCGAGTTTCGGGTGGTGGTGGAGCGTGTGCTGTGCAGCGAACTGCCTGCCCATGTGTTCCCCTACATCTATTGGGTGGAGTTGGACAACGGCACCAAAAATTTACCCATTGTACCCATCGATCCTCCCATCATCCCGGCTGTGTTTATCGCTTTTGAAACCGCTTGGAAGACTTGGTTGGAAAACCGCAGCGTCACCAACTTGGACAATCTCGTGGGCGCCATGAATCAGTTGGTCGCGTCAGGCCACGCTGTCCAAGCGTATCAGTATGAGCCATTTAACCTGTTGGGATCATAAAATCACTCATCAAATAAGATTTGACTACTTTTCGAAAAGTGGTCAAATCTGCACCAACAACCAACAACCAACAACTATCAACTAACAACCATCAGCCACCACGCCAACCATATCATCCGAAAGCAGAGCATCCATCTGCAGGTTTCCCGGCGCGACAACTCCCTCGCCCTCCAGCAGCGTTTTCTGCGCCTGGTGGAAGAGCAGTTATTGCCCTGGCTACAGCCTGTATTCGACCGGCTGGCTGGCCCTGATGAGTGGATTGAGTTGGACAAATTGGATATCAATATCGGCCACTTAGGCCCAGACGAGCCCGATCAGGTGTGGTTGGACAAAACGTTCCGGGCTTACACGACGGCTTTGGAAAAACAATTGGGCAAGTCCGATACCCAGCGCAAAACACCCGCTGCGCAAACGAGCGACCTGCTGGGCTTGTTTCTGGCACACGGCACCTTGCCGTGGACGGTGGACGGTGGACGAGAGACGGTGGACGAGAAACGGTGGACGAGAGACGGTGGACGAGAGACGGTGGACGAGAGACGCACCTCAGACAGTAAGCGCAGGATAAAGAGGATGGTTTTGGAGCAATTGCCCGCCCTGTCCAAACGATTGCCACAGCTCCTCGCTGACCCCACTTCCCGCAAACGCTGGGTGCAGCAGTTCGACGATGCTCTGCAAACGGAAGCCCTGAATGTTGTGATGCCGAGTGCTGTACCCCTTGAGCAGGTGCTGTCGTTGTCCGTTTGGCTGGATTTGTTCCCGGCCGCGCTGCGCCGCAGACTGCGCAATTTGTACTGGGAAACGCTGTGGGAGGTATTGTTTCGGCCCGAAAACTGGATCGAAAATTGGCTTCCCAAGCTGTTCTCAAAAAGCCTTGCTATGCTCTCCGACATAGAGGATTTGGAGCAAGTGCTGAAGATTTGTTTCGTTTTCGGGCATTATGCGGCACTGCCGGAGAAGGCTAAAAAACACTCGCTCGATGCGCTGGCTGAGGCATTGGTTTTGCGGGTGCATCGGTTGCAAATTGTTGAAAAAAAACAGTTTATAAAGAAAATTAGGCAGATGCTCCAAAACCGGGCGCATGGGTTTTTAGCAGAAAAGGCGCGGTTGCTAAAAGTGCTGGAGCAAAAAATGCCACAGTTTCCCGAAAGTTCTAAACTTTCGGGAAACTCAGTCTCCCCGCCCCGGCCGCCCGACACAGCTCGCATCTCGAAAAAAACGCCTCGACAGACCGATCTGGAACCCGAAGGCATCTTCGTCCCGCTGGCGGGTATCGTGCTGACGCATCCGTTTTTGCCCGCTTTTTTTGAGCGGCTGGGTTTGCTCAACGGCGAGGGGCAGTTTCACGACGAAGCTACACAAGAGCGGGCCATACACCTGCTCTACTACCTCGCCACTGGTCTGCAACACCCCGCTGAGGAAGAATTGGCGCTGCTCAAAATCCTCTGTGGCATAGACCTCGAAACGCCGGTAGAGCGCGAACTTGATTTAACTGAAATCGAAAAAACCGAAACCCTGAACCTGCTATCCGCCCTGATCAGCCGCTGGGAAGCCCTCGAAGGCAGCACGCCCGACGACCTGCGCGGCAGTTTTTTCACCCGCGACGGCAAACTGCGCCGGGGTGAACTGGGCCTCTACCTCACCGTGGAAACAAAAACCTGGGACATCCTGATGGCCAAACTGCCCTGGGGGTTGTCGCCCTTGATGCATACGTGGATGCGGGAAATGCTTTGGGTGGACTGGGCTTAAATGACGATGAACCATAAATGATGAACAATACATGAAAGTGCCGCAACAACAAGCACCTGCCGCAGCAAAAAGCAACGCTCGGCAACCTTTTCTACAGCGAAAACCGGCAAGTGCCGGTGCTGCGGAGCGGCCTTTTATTTCCCGGAAGGCCTGCACCGACATCCAGCCCAAACTGACGGTCAACCGTCCTAGAGATGCCTACGAACAGGAAGCGGACCGCATGGCGGAGCAGGTGATGCGGATGCCAGTGAGTACGGAAGCACCACCTATGATCAGCAGGATGTACACGGACACACCTGTGCAGCGCAAGTGCAGTGCCTGCGCAGCCGAAAAAGAGGAAGATGCTTCAGAGGAAATGGTGCAGCGCCAAGCCGTCAGCAGTGATCCGACCCACGCTTCTGATGCTGTCACCCAACGCTTGATCCAACGCAAAGGCAGGGGCGATGCCTTGCCGCCTGCCGTGCATGAACAGATGGGTCAGGCTTTTCAGTCGGATTTTAGCGATGTGCGCCTGCACACCGATGCCGAAGCTGCGCAGATGAGCGATGACCTAAATGCGCAAGCTTTCACACATGGAGATGATATATACTTCAATAAAGGGAGATATCAGCCGGAGACAGTAGCGGGGAGGGGGTTGCTGGGGCATGAATTGACCCATACGGTGCAACAGCAGGGGCAAAACCCGGCAATCCAACGCAAAGATGCATCGAATTCGGCAACGCCGGAGCGGGCGCTCAGGGCTGAAACGCTGATCGCGGCCCGGTTCCCGTATCTGCTTAGTGTCCTGGATGCCAGTCAAGTAAAAAAAGTGCAGCATTATTTAGATTACCGAACAAAAAAGCAGCGTGCAGAAGAAAATTTAAAAACATTCGAGGTGCAGAACAGCGGGAATAAGGTTAGCCTACGACATAATCAGGTTATGTATCTTGACGGCTACGATAAAAAACGGGCCGCGCTCTCCGCCCGTATCCCGAAAAAGCCGGACGAAACCAGCATGCAGGTCGACACTGCCAAACTCCTGGATCGCGCTATTCTCGACGAACAAACCTGGAACGCCGCCGCAGAAAGGGAGTTTCGGGAACGCTGGGTGTTGAATCTCGTATCAAAGCCAACGACCTTTAATTTTGAGGACTGGCTGCCCATCGAACTATGCTTCGACGGCCCTTATTGGGGTGAAGAGAAGGATACCCTGCCCAATCAAGGTGGACTGATTACCTTCGACAGTCTCTTGTACATAAAAGGCGCTTCGTACGATTACCACAACGAGGTGCTGAACAGCCCTTTGATTCAGACGGTTCGGTCGATGCATGATGAAACCAGGTTCCTTTTCAATAATGCTGAGGAAGAGTACGACTTTGAGGTTGAGCGGCGGGCGGAGCATCCAGTAGTCCGTCGCATTGCGGAATTTCTTGGTAGTTCCAACGGCATTAACGAAGAGGAGTTACGTGCGTTTATAGCAGTTAACCGGAATGTGGATAAGAATGACCCCAGCTTTCATTTGGGGCTTTACATGGCAATGATGAAGCAACCTGCATTGCCTTCAAAAGCCGCTTGGGATAAAATAAAACAGCACTACAATTCGGCAAAGGGAGCCTATCAAAAAGGCTGGTACGAAGCCGTTGTGATGGTCTTGCCCACTCTGGCTGAAGAAATTGCGGACATTTTGCTAAGAACGTACAGGTATCGTGGCCTCATAATGTCCGGGGCCGGAAGGATTGTACAAGCGTTGGAAATTGTTAAAGCAGGTTCAAAAATAGCCTTAACCATTGGGGGCGGGGTCGCAGGTAAAGGCTTGGGACTGCTTGGGGTGAGTTTGGGGTCTGGAGCCGGTGCAGGCTTCAGCACGTTGACCCAAGAGGTAGCGGCTGGCAATACCGATGTGGGCTCGATCATCAAGAAGACGGGAAAAGATGCCATGCTAACTTCTATCAGTACACTTATCGGCGGGGCTTTGGCGGGCAAGTTTCAGGCATTGTTTAATGCCAGGTTAGCGGCGCAAATTCCAGATGCCGTGATACGTACTTTCTGGGCTAATCGGGTTGCAGATGTAGCCTCCGGAGTGCTGACTACACCCATCGAGATAACTATCAATGGAATGCTCGAAGGTAAATGGCCGAAGAATATGGATGAATTCCTTGATCAGGTAGCGCAGAACACCCTCCAATCAGTAGTTATTGGGGGAGCGGTGGATGCTGCCGATGGTGGTTTTTGGCGCCTCAACGCACCGAATACAGTAGGAAAGCCTGTGACTGTTACTGATCCACCGGGGCATGTTGCAGGTCAAGCGGATGCTGGAATACCCGTTAGCAGTGATCCGGCCATAGCCCCTACCAGCAAGCCTAAACAAGCGACCAGCGGCGATCCAATGCTGGATCAAGAAATTGACAAGGCTTTTGCTCTGCTGGTATCTAATGCCCCCCGAGACGGCGGAAAGGGAAAGTCCAGACTAAAGTTTGACCCCAAAAAAGATCCTTACGCAGGCCCTGGAGTCCGCATACCAGTGAGTAAGGCAGGTAATCCGGCCAGAGTGCTGGATGTTGGGGCAGGCGCCACACCGACCGATCTCGGGTTGCCTCCGGAAAGCAGTTTGATTGCTATTGAACGAAGCGATATCCATGCGGGCGCACATATTGACCATGTATTCGATGCTACCAAAACCCCACCTCCCGAATTATTTGGCAAAATAGATGCTGTAATTATTAATAATCCGTATGGATACACCCCCAATTTAGAAGAGCTCGCCTTGGTGTTAAAACCGAATGGCCGGATCATCGTGCAAGGTCATAGAAGCAATAAGTATTTCAAGAATCTGATTAAAACCACGGATCCGCCTGGCATCAAGAGAATTACGATGCCAGATGAAGGTGCTTTGCCTCCTGCCTCCACAAACACGTCAAGTGATATCATGGGGGGGCCTTTTTCCCAGTCAAAAGGAAATGAACCGGCATGGCCCAACGAAAGGATAATTTTTGAGTGGATTGGTGGGAGATCTTCTGATCCGGGGCATAAACTGGTTTCCCCCCACATCGTTTCAGAGACGGCTGAGATTACCGCCATCGATCGCAAATCCCCGCTCTCCGCGTCGGGTTTTCCGGGCTCAACGGCTGCACACAAGGGTTATGGAGCATTCGATGCCCGTATCCGTATTGCGGATGGATCGGAAGTCGAAGCAGTCGTTAAGATACTGCCCAAAGGCAAAGGGTTTGCCGAGGTTTTCATTCGGGAAGCTCAAGGAGCCAAGGCTGCCGCGGCTACTGGATTAGGTCCAAAGTTCTATGGGATTATACCTGTTGAAGACGGGTATGCCTTTGCCATGAGCAAGGTGCCTGGGACGTTTACTGAGAACTTTGCAACACCCGGCTCGCCTCAGTTCGCTAAGGCAGAAGCGGAAACACAGGCAGCAATAGTAGCCCTTATACCGGAAACCCCACAGGATGTTCGTAGATATGGTAATGAGTTACTTAAATTGGGTTTTTACACCAAAGGTGATCTGCAAGGGCTGATCGGCCCTGACGGCCGATGGAAGGCCATTGATTTTTCCAGTGTAGAGCGGATTCCCACCGACCCAATAGACCGATTATCAGCGCTTCGGGATCATAATAGTACCATTGAGATGGAGGCGAACTTATATGAACGAATTTTAGCGGAAAAGCAAGCGGCCGGGGGTATAGCGCCCACGATACCCGATCCTCAAACGCCGCCCTCGCCATGAAATCATCCATCCATCGTTCACTCTATAATCACGGCAACCAGCGTCGTCCCTTTCTCCAGCGCAAGCCTCCAAGCCTACCCGCTGCTACTCGCCCCTTCATCTCTGCTCCCGCCATCGTCGCTGCCAAAACCCCAACCCCATCCACCCCGACAACAAAATCAGCATCCGGCAAAACCTTAACTTGGCCCGCCCTCCGAGACACCGCCATCGCCCTATACGCCAAACGCGACCTTGCCGCCGCCAAACAAGCTTACCAAAAAGCCATCCACTTCGCCATCGCCAACATGACCCCGCCCCCGGGCATCAAGTGGATGCAGCCCAACCCCGGCGACATTCAAATTGATTTCGGCTTGTCTGATTCAGGTGCCCAAACCAAACAGTCCGAAGTGGAGCAGCACCCCGCCGATTACTGGAAATGGATGTACTTTGGTGCCGGAGCCATATCCGACACCCCATTTTTCACCGAAGCCATCACCTACCACGAGTTGGTACACGTCGTGCAGTACACTGCCTACTGGAATCAGTATCAAAGTGCCAAGACTTCCGGGCAGACTTGGGCGGATTTTATGAAACCCTATAATGAAGCCTTTTTTGTGAAAGGGCCGGAAGAACTGGAGGCACATATCACGTCGCTCTCGTTTTTGGAGCGCGTTGATTTTTCAAAAAAAGAAACTGCTGATTTGCACCGGGGGTTGTTGGCATCGCTGTTGAGTATGTACAGTTATGTGGAGCAAAGCGCTGGCAAGCAGCAGACAACGCTGACCACCTACCGGGATAAAGTGCTGGCGCACTTCTATAAAAGCCAAAAGCAAGAGGAAATGAGTAGTGTATTTTGGTCTATGCTCATGCGCGAACCACCTGCCACCGCAGTAATGAAGCAAGTCTTGAAAGACCTTTGGCCTATTGCCAAGCCAGCCTATGCTCGTCCAGTGTTTACAAGCCTCTATAATGATTTTTTGAAAGATCATCATATAGTCATCAAAAAGCCGAAGGCGAAAACTGTAAAATAGACACGATCATGCGCCATCGCCTATTGCCCCACTTGATTGCTCCCTACCTGACAGATTATCTCCACAGCCACTTTGGTTCGGCAGCCAAGTCGGATTCCAAGCCAATCGCCTCCGATTTTAAGGTCGCACTGGCCCCGTTCTTCCCAACCCATCGGCTCAGCGAACCGGACTGGCTTCTGCTGAGCCTTTCCCTTGTACCTCACTTAGACCCTGCCTTATTGGACCGCCTTTTCGCCAACACCTTCGGCGAGGGCGATTTTCCCCAACTCGGCGGCGTACGCGGCAAGCAGCATCGGGGCATCCTGCCGACAGCCGAAACCGCCCTCTACCTGCTCGCGGGCGAAGACGCGAAAGCCCGTATGCACCTACACCAGACCTGCCTTGCGCCCAGCTACTGGCTGTTTCAAGAGCAAGTCTTGCAACTGGAACCGCCCCTCCCCGGCGAGCCGCGCCTCAGCGGCCGCCTGCTGATGCACCCGGAGTATGTGGAATTGCTGACCACTGGCCAGGTCAGTCCACCGCGTTTCGGCATGGAATTCCCGGCCCAACGCCTGAGTACCCGCCAGGAATGGGATGATTTGGTGCTGCATCCTTACACGCGCCAACAGGTGCAAAACATCCTGCATTGGCTGGAATATGGCAGTCGCCTGCTGAGTGAATGGGGGCTGGAGCGCAAAGTGGCTCCTGGCTACCGAGTCTTGTTCTATGGCCCACCAGGCACCGGCAAAACCCTCACGGCCAATCTGTTGGGCAAATCTACTGGCCGCGACGTATATCGGGTAGATTTGTCGCTGGTCGTTTCCAAATACATCGGCGAGACTGAGAAAAATTTGTCCACCCTGTTCGATAAAGCCGAGCACAAAGACTGGATTTTATTCTTCGACGAAGCGGATGCGCTCTTTGGCAAGCGGACGGGAGTCCGCGATGCGCATGACCGCTACGCCAACCAGGAAATCTCCTTTTTGCTTCAGCGGGTCGAGACCTACAATGGGCTCGTCATCCTGGCATCCAATTTTATGGATAATATTGACGAAGCGTTTTTGCGGCGTTTTCAGGCTATTATTCATTTTCCTCAGCCTCGCCCCAACGAGCGCTTGCTGCTCTGGCAAAAAGCCTTGCCTCCGGTCGTCGAAATGGCACCCGATGCCGACCTGAAAGCACTCTCTGAACAATACGATCTATCGGGTGCCGACATCATGAATGTGATGCACTTTTGCTGCCTGCAAGCCATGTCGCAAAATACCCGTACCCTTTCACAGGAAGACCTGATCACTGGTATACAGCGGGAATTGCAGAAATTGAGAAAGGTGAAATAGATTTTTTTGACTGGTCACAGTTCAATGATAGCACCTATAAGGGCTAGTGCCACGTCCGGCGATTGACGTATCAATCGGGTGACAGATTTTTTCTTCATCCAGGCGCGAGGAGGGCGAAATGCGGGACATTTTAACCAACGAGCAACGCAGAAGAAGGGAAAATATGGCCCCTGATTGATACGTCAATCGCTGGACGTGGCACTAGGATAGCGGCTGCCCCAAATTGTGAAAATTGCCGGGCAACTGTTTTATTTTTTTAAAAACAAACACCCAACCGCCATTTCGCCCGAATTTGGCATCTCCAAATGAGTTTGAAGTTCGATGTTCGAAGTTCGAAGTTGGCTT